>Ga0065711_1029434_pt1 | contig 36220 bp, 37 predicted proteins | sample Hoacrofraction12_FD_59098 | JGI IMG/M metagenome (GOLD analysis project Ga0065711, IMG submission 59098) | Hoatzin crop microbial communities from Cojedes, Venezuela - Epithelial fraction 12 v2 (version 2) | ecosystem: Host-associated > Birds > Digestive system > Esophagus > Crop | place...
CGCCCCGCACGCAGCCGCCGCCGGGCCCGGCAGAGGGAGCGGGCCCCGCCGCCCGTCGCGGCGGGAAGCCGGCCTCGCCATGACGGCGGAGGAGAAGAGGAGCCTGCAGTGCTACCGGCGGTACATCGAGAGGAGCCTGAACCCCGTCTACATCCTCAGCAACATGGCGGCCTGGCTGCCCGACGGTGAGCGGCGGCAGCGGCCTGCAGCCCGGCGCTGCCCTGCGCCCGCGCCCCTCCCTTACTCCCTCACTCTTTGCCTCCCTCCATCCCTCGCTCCCTCCCTCCCTGACTCTTTGCCTCCCTCGGGTTTTTGCCAGAGGTTGAGGAGCGAGTTCGGAAGGAGGAGGAGAAGGGGGTGACGGCGGCCGCCGCGCTGTTTCTGGATGCCGTCTTGCAGCTGGAGGCCGAGGGCTGGCTCCGCGGCTTCGTGGACGCGCTGGCGGCAGCAGGTCGGTTCGCGCTCGCGAACGCGGTGCCCGGCGCTTCGCTGGTTCCCTGACAGAGCCGCGGCCACCGCCCGCGTTCGGCTGCGCAGAGCGGCCCAGCGCACCTGCGGCGTGGAGCATCGCTCCCTGGTCCTTGGGAATGGAGCATCGCTCCCTGGTCCTTGGGAATGGAGCATCGCTCCCTGGTCCTTGGGAATGGAGCATCACTCCCTTGTCCTTGGGAATGGAGCATCGCTCCCTGGTCCTTGGGCGTGGAGCATCGCTCCCTCGTCCTCGGGAATGGCGGATCGCTCTCTCGTCCTTGGGCTGCTGCCGCTGGGTCTTGTCACAGCAGATGAGGTGCGGTAAGAAAAGGTAGTTTGACAGAGGGTGGAAATAAAACGGGGGAAAACCCACCTGGTAGCAGCTGGAACAATGTGGGTTATGGAGAAAGTGGATGAAAGATGGAGGCGTGCAGCATAAAGCCTCATTGACAGGAGACTTGTGTGTCTCGGGGCGTTTAGAGAAGAAAGAACTCTCACCAAGTATAATTAAAGGAAGTTAAATCCTCTGAGAGAGAAAGCTGAATGGGTCTCAGGATGAATGTGAGGGTTGATGGGTGGCATGGGGTAAGTTCATTCAAGGACAGAGTGTTAAATTAGAAACTGTTTTTTAAAAACTTTGGAGGTGTTAAAAGTCTTATGTTTCAGGAAGTAAGTAAACATCAATAGCTTATAAAAGAGATGATTGTTCCTCGGTAGCTATGACTGCTTGATGTGTGAGGTCCTAATGTGATTTCCTTTCCAAAATGTGACAGAAGAGATTGTGAAGGTGTGAAATTACCAGGATTTGCCAGATTTCCTCTATACATGTAGTTTCTATCACAGATGCTTGTTGGTGATTTATTAGATATCTGGAACCCCAAAATCTCATGCCATAAGCCACTTTTGTTTTCATTTAATCACTGTTAACTACAGATAGTTACAGTATCTCAGTGAGTAATTATTACAAAATTTCTTATCACTTGGATGAGGCTCATTCTCACCTTAAAGCAAAGAATAGGTCCAGAGCAACTTTCTACCAGTCTGTGATAGTCCTAATTGCTGAATTGCAAAAATATCTTCTTTGAACATCTTGATAGCATTCAGTTTGGTGTATCTTGAGCAGAAAACTGAAAAAGTTAACCTGCTGACTACCAAGTGCTATCCCAAGTACTGATTAATTGGGCCTGGGACTAGAATGTAGCATTGCTCTTGTGTAGTTGGCGGGTGCAGATATAGGGGATAATTAGATTAAAAGCATTTGGTGGTGAGTATCCAGAGTTCTCTCCTGCTCCTCTGGAAGAAAATAAGAAGTTAGGCAGATTCCTTCTGTTTGCCCACAGTTCTTCTGGGACCCTGACCTGCTTTCTTCCTGCTTTATTCCACCTCTGGAGCCTGCATAGCAAATCACACAAGTTCTCGAGAAATGATTCCCTGCCACTGTCTGTTCCAGGACAGTATTTTCAGCTGTTTGCTGACTGTCTAGGCTGCAGGTGTCTGGGTTGCTTTCAGTCAGGGACTGTCTTGAATCCAATATGTTAAGGGTTTTTGAAGGAGGGTGGAGCCAAGGACAGAACTAAAAGATAAGGGACTGGTAAAATAAAACAATGGGAACCCAAAGTGTTTGTGATTTTATGTAGTGTCCTCTGCTCTGGGAAATCGTGTGGAAGAGTATCAGGGACTGCAGGGATCCAAGGATAGTATGGATCAAAGGAGGGGGGTTGTTGTGGTTGTTTGGGTGATGGGAGCCATGACATCATGTAGCTCTTTCCTCTTCACAAGCATTACTGCTCTTTTAGCAGAGTTTTTCATGTTGTACGTACAAGTGCTATAAAGGAAAACGGAAAGTTAGTGTTTAAAAATTGTTTGTGGTTCACTTAGATTTTTGTCAGTTACAGGCCAAAATAATTTCAGTTTTTCCAGTGTGCCTGAGACAGTGTTTTTTAGCTTTTTCCTACCTATTCTAGCTAGAGGTTGAATTCATAGTACCAATTTGTCTCTTTTTCTGAAAGGTTACACTGGACTGGCAGAAGCAATTGAAAACTGGGACTTCAGCAAACTGGAAAAACTGGAGTTGCACAGACAGCTGTTGAAGCGGATAGAAGCAACAATGCTAGAAGTTGATCCAGTAGCACTCATGCCCTATATAAACATGTGCCTGATAGAAAGGGAGTGTGATGAGATCCTGCAGGTGCGGTTAACGGTAAAATCCCAGTGTTTGCCTAGGTTTGCTGAGGAGAAGTGCTGGCTGCCTCACTTGCGGTGCCCATCCATCAGGCTGCTGAGTGAGGTTGCCCAGCCATGGTCCCTTGTGGAGCGATTTTACTTTTTCTGCTTAGAGGGTGCTTTGCTGTGTGGTTGCAGCTTCCCACAGCAGCTCTGCTTGCGACACCTGTACGTCTCGTTCTTCACCTCTCCAGCTCGGTGGTGTGTGAAAGAGTGGCAGGTAGGGAAGCAGGATGGGGTGGCTTCAGCATGGACAATGCTCAGCTGTATGTCCTTGTGGAGTCCAGGCTCCCGTGGAGAGACCTCAGGGTCCACATTACAGTGAAATGGGTGCCCTGCTATGCTTTTGAAATAGACTCCTTTCTGGAGTGTTCACGCTGCATTAATGCTCCTAAAATACAAATAGGAGTAGGCAGTGGCATGTAGAGGTCACCTAAATGGATTCCTGCTTGTCATGGGATTTGACATAGTCTATAACCCCAGCTGTGGCAATCCCTATAAAGTTTGTCTGGCTCTTTGAGTTTTGTCCGCACCCAAAGGGATGGTTGTAGGATGAAATGAAACTTCTGGTCTGAAGTCATCAGCGAAATGTTGCGTCACAGAAGCCGACAACATTTTCACTGCCTTTCGATGTGAAGCCGCTGTACTGTTACCCAGTTCTAGTTTAGTGTCATTATCGATAAGTGATAACAAGTGAAATGACCAATCACTCATCATTTGTGACTGGTTAATGATAAGTTACTGATGCTGTGTGAAGGAGTCTGTCAGGTGTTCTTGTTCTGTATGACTCCCGAGAAGGATTTTTTGCAGCTACTTTATTTTTAAAGTGGTATTTCTTTATGGAGATAGGTCATGTTTGGAAAACTATTGCATCTGATCAAACATCAGGCCTGCCATAAATTTTGTACTTTTGCGTTTTCCTGTTCTGGAATGTTTTTTAATCAGTTTGACCTCAGAAGTTTATGGAAGATGTGGCTTATGACAAGGACTTTGCCAGATGAAAATTCACAGATAGCGCTATGATGTTTCAGACCTTGTGACTATTTAAGCAAATAGTCTACCCGTTGATGTCATCCAGCTGAGTTTAGTGTGTGCCTAGTCTGGCAGAATTGCAGCAGTAGTAGGTAAATGACTGAATTTTATTGTAAACCTTTTATGCTGTGAGAAGGAAATGCAATTTTCAACTGAACATCAAACAAAGCAAATCAAAATGTGCATCAAAGAACAGTGGTTTTGATAATTTGGGAGCTACAGCAACTTCTGTTTGTTGTGTATGCAGATTAGTGAATACAGAAGCAAAGCAGCTGGCATAACTAAACTCATCGAATGCCTCTGTCGGTCGGATAAGGAAAACTGGCCGAAAAGCCTTCAGCTGGCACTAGATAACACAGGATATTACACTGCTAGTGAACTGTGGGACATGAGAGAAGGTAAACTGCAAATTGCTTTTATGATGCTCTTTTCCTATTGTTGTAACAGACAGTATTTTTTTTTTTTTCAGGAGAATAAGGCTAATTTAAAAGGATACCATCAGAAAATATCTTCTATATACAATAAAATATAGGTTGTACCCTACAAACTGTCAGAAATTATTTTTTTGAGTATTTTTCCTCCAGTATGGTTATGAATTATGTCTTTTTTTGGTAAAGAGAATCAGACAGCATACAAGGCTCTGACAGTACAAAACTACTAAATGTTTATCTTCTTCCCTCCCTTGTACTGTAATTCAGCTTTTGCCATCTTTTTGGTTGAGTTGTGATAGATGCAATGATTTCTGATAAAATATGATTGGTAATTTGATATTCTAGAAAGTGATACACTTCTGTGGATCTACAGAACAGATCACATACTTTTTCCTTGAGAAATCGGTAGTAGCATTTACCAAGCAACAATGTTCATTTTTTGTAAACATGCAGAATTTCCCCTAATAAGATTTCGCTTTTGTCATTGAATTTACCTTTCTCCTCTTGAAAAATGCCTATATGAGTACCCTGTGGCATGGGAGAATTTAGTGTGGAATACAGTATTTCACTACGAAATAATTAAGACAGACAAGTGAATTTAGATAAACTGGATTGTATTTCTTTACATTTGCCTTCTCCCAGGCCACAAGTGATTGTTTGCGTTGTTTTTGATTAGCAACTGGGACAAGCTACTTTTAAGGGGCTTCTAAGACAAGATTTCTTATTTTGAAATGATTTTATTGCTGTAGTCAAATGCATGTCATTTCTTACCTGGAGATTTAATTATATATATACAAAAAATCATGTGTGTAGTTAATCAATTTATAAATAATTATATATAAAATATACAAGAATAATACTTGTATGTATATAGATACTATTTTATGTAGCTGTAGGCTGTATGTATTGTTTGGTTAAGAGTTATATTTTAAAAGTTAAAGATATCACTGTCTTTTGGGGCAGCTTCTGCTAACATCCTAACAACTTAATAAAACCAAAGTCAGCCTACTGAAGAAACATTGTCTATACTGGAAGCATTTTAATGCTAGCAATGAAGAAGAGTTGCTAGCAGAAGTTAATCGCAGATACTGTGTGCTTTCTGAAGCTGGACTAGGGTGCAAACATGCTCTTTCTCCCTCCCCAAAAGCAGCACGTTGTGATCATGTGTTCTGTTTGCAGTGAGACTCTTCATGCAAAGCCCAGTGACAGGGCTTTGAACTCCTAAATATTTTTCATGCTTGTGGTTAATGTCTGTGTTAAATCTGTAATCTTGTCACTAAACACAGAGGATATGACTTTCCTCCCAATTATCTCCCTTGATTTTTAAGGGATAGATAAATGTATGTTGAATATGTGGGTCTTCTAAACCCAAGACTCTCGGTGCCATTCCGTCTTGAAAGGGAGCCTGCACGCAGCTTCATTTTGTGTAGTATTTCCATGCTAGCAACCAACTCCTTCACCTTGTCATCCCAGCAAATACATTTTAAAATCAAAAGGATCAATAGCGTGCCTTTTTTTGTGATTGTGCAGGTAATGGCAAAGATGTTGATGGTGAAATGACAGATGGCTCTGAGAACAGCTTTGAAACGATGATAACGTTTTCTGAAGAAGCCCAATGTGATAACAATCTCGGTGAAAATCCCTGTTCACCTTCAGGTAAGACTTGGCAACTTAAAATAGTTTGTGGCTAGAATTCTCCATTTCCTTAGACTCCTGGGGGATGCAGATGCGGTGTGCCACAAAGGAAGGTACCGAGGAACTAATATGAATCTCTGACTTGATTTAGTTGTCTTCTTTTTTAATGTTTAGAGGATCTCATGCTGGGCATTGCACATGTTTTGGGCTGCCCTTCATCTGCCATGTTTCTAGTGCAGAGTTGTTCTGCCAGCACATTATCAAAAAGGCCTCCAAACACCAGACTGTTGTTGATGCATCTCTTCTCTGATAGAACCAATTCACATGTGACCTAATATTAGCTGGTTTAGAAAGGTGAGTGTGGCTGAAAAGGATCTGTGCGGTGGCTGTCATGGCTCATGTGGCAGATTTTGCTCCACCAGTGGTTTCTAGTTCCTATTCTGTAAGTGCAAACCCTCTGACAAGACCACAGTTTAAGAGAGTATTGACTTCAAAAGTCTGAAAGCAAAAAGGAATACTGTGGATATAACTGGGGGAAAATAAGCCCTTGTGTTTTCTTTCTGAGTTGAAAAAGACAGTTGAGGTGAGAGTTGTCAGCCAAGACCTTGAAATGAGTTCATTTTAGGAAGCACAGTTGAGCCGTAACTAAAGTATGCCATCAAACCCCCACAAAATTCGTGTCTGTTCCATATGTCCTGTTAAAAGGTCTGTCTGTTAGACAATGCTCTGTGTAGACTGCGAGGACTCTATTTCTGTCATTTTATATAGCAACTGTGTGGGACACAATGTATTTTGTGCATTTCTGTTGCAACACTCTTCACAAAAACTTGTTTCTCTCCCAGAAGGGATCTATCAGTCTTCACATGTTTGTGAACCAAAGAAGCCTAGGAGCTACCAGTCTGAACTTGCGCAGCCTGCTGTCAGTGGGAAAAACACACTGATCTGTGCTCCCACAGGTAAGAAAACACATGTTTCTTAGAAAAATCCTCTTGGTGGTGAGGTCTGTGAAGGATAAGGAAGGATAAAGGTTGAATCAAACTTTTCCAGCCTTTATTTAAAAGCAGTCTTCCTTGCAGGAGTAGATCCAGATCTAACCTGAAATTAATGACCAAGGGCAGCACAAAGACTAAGCAAGACAGACATATCTCTTAGAACTTCAGTACTTGTATTCACATTTGCATGTTCTGACCTCTGCTTTCTCACTCCCGGGAACAGATTTCTGAGTTAAAATTACTCACTGGTCTCTGCAGATCTTTTAAGAAATTTGGCTTGCAAATTGAGGGAAAAATAGGATGAGTTGCCGTGAGACTCCCCTGTCGTCTTTACTGCAATCCCTGCAACATCAAAACAGCACAGTGAACTTCTGCAGTAGCTCAGTACTGAATTAAGAAAGTGGAAGTTCAGCAGCAAAAGACAGATCAGTCAGCTCTTTCTCTCCACCTGTGTTCTGTGTGTCGCTAACCTGATTCTCCCACGGGGCCGTGGAGAGGCAGGTGGGGTGGCAGAGGCAGGGATACAGAAGAGCTTGGGGTGGCCTGCACAGCGAGCCTGAGTGCTGAAGAAAAAGAAATGTGAGACGAGCAAGGCTGCATGGGGAAGGATGGAAGCTGAAAGTGCCTGGTGCCTGTAGTGTAGTCAGATTTGATATGGGGGCACACTCTGAGAGCAGAAATAGACTCAGTGATTTCTGAGAACTCAAACAAAACTGCAGATGGATTTTCCTTCCCAGTGAGTGCCACATGGTCTTTACAGACTGAGACTGTGAGAGAGAAAGGAGGGATTACCCACCTGAGAAAGCAGCAAGCCTGTGTTGAAATCTGTCCCCAGAGAGTCTGGAAGTGTTACAGCCCCCTTGTCAGCTCCCCGTTGTTACAGGGCGTGCAGATGAGACAGGCTCCTGCTTACAAATACACCCTTTCGTACTAGTGCTTCACCTTTCACGTTCTTTATTTAAAGGATCTGGAAAAACTTTTGTGGCACTTATGATTTGTGAACATCATTTCCAAAACGTGCCTGCAGAACGGAAGGCGAAAGTTGTCTTTCTTGCAACTAAAGTGCCAGTGTACGAACAACAGAGAACTGTATTCAAGCAGCATTTTGAAAGAAGCGGGTAAGTGTAATTCTACCTGGTGACTTTCTCCACAGAGAGTAACCTGTCCTCTAGGTCAGCTGTGGCTAGGGCAAAATGTAATAGGTTTACTGGTGACAGGAGTGTTTGGCATTACCCTAAGGATGATTCCTGGTTGTAAGAGTGGCGATTACCATGGTAGACTGTTTGGAGAGCCTGAAGTCTGCTTTTGGAGAGTTTAAACACTGGCTGTGCAGCATCTATGGAAATGGCCAAAGTATACCTGTGCTTGCCTCTGGAAAAGGGTGAAGCGTGTTCTCTCTTGAGACTCCTTTCAGCCCTTGAGGCAGTTCCAGGCATCAGCAGTAGGATTCCTCTTGCCATTCTCAAATGACAGAGTCTCTCTTTGTTTTCCAAATGGAAGGACACAAACTTCTTTGGTTTTTCAACCTCTAGTCAGAAAATGACAGTCCACCTCTCAGATGGGACTGAAAATTGCTTAGGGGAGTACTGACAACCTGTAGGTTCTTATTTTGAAGGAACTGATTGCTGAACATCCACATACGAATCCTTATAGGTAAGGGAAAATGAGGCTGCTGGACAGAACACAATCTTATGCTGCCAGACATATAAAGAAAAGGGACGAAAGGCAGGATCTCCAAATGCAGCTTACTTGTGAACTGGCAGATGCAGCTGAAATGTACAAAATCACCACCCCTCAAATCTGATATATTTTAGTTAATGGGAGTCGAAAATAGAGTTGTTTACCCTCAGCAGTTTTTTTTCGCAGCTTCTGTGGGTCAAAGTGCCAGCCCTAACAATTTGGCATTTTGAACTTAGTCACTACGCTTCAGGTTTGCTGAAAAGCCCATCCTTTTAGCTTTTTTTCTTCCATGTAAGACATCCTTTTTCATACCCTGTCTTTTGCCTTTTCTTCCTAGATATTCTGTTCAAGGAATTAGTGGTGAAACAGTTGCAAATGTCTGTGTAGAAAAGGTTATACAGGACAGTGACATCATTGTGCTGACACCCCAGATTCTTGTGAATAGCATCGAGGAAGGGATCCTTAGCTCTCTCTCCATCTTCACTCTGATGATATTTGATGAGTGCCACAACACTACTGGAAACCACCCTTACAAGGTGTTAATGACCAGATACCTGGAACAAAAATTTGACTCCTCTGCAAACCAGCTGCCTCAGGTAAGGCCCAGCCTGTCAGTGGTGGAAGCATTAAAGTATTTCGCAGTGCAGTCAGCAAATCCTGAAGCCTTGCCTTTTGTGTTAATTCGGTTCAAAGTCCCATTTAACAGTGGCTGCAAATTGAAAGAGTAGCATCTGGAACTCTTTTTCCCTGTTCTCAGACATCTCCAGGCTGTTTTCCCATGTTAGTTCTTCCCTCCAGCTGGCAACAAGGACTCATCAAGCATGACAGAGACCGGAGTACTTGAGAGCAAACAGGATTGCTGAGCTGGGAAGACAGCATGTGCCCTAGAACTCAGTAATCTTCATGTCACCTCTCTGTTGCTGTCTTCTGTAACAATAAAATGGGGCCTCTGCTGACAGGAGGTTTTGGTCCAGCTGAGAAGATATCTCCTCTGAATGAATGCGGAGGACTGTTCTGGGGATGTATTTGCTGTGTGTGGTGAGCACTGGTGAATATAGCTGGCTATGGATTTAAGTGGGTGGATAATTTACTGTTTGAATACTCTAAGCTTGAGTGCCTTGGAGAGGGCACGACTGCAGACAAGGTTTGGCTCTCAAGACTTAATCCTTGCACTCATGTTTACTTCAGCTGCCTGTTTTGTATCCTTGCTTTTGAAGATGGTGACAACTTGGCGATTGGTAACAGCATCTCCTGTTTTTTTTTCGTTTGTGACAAAGGAGCAACCACAGCTCTTCATGTGTGTGCTCAGATTGTAGGTTTAACTGCTTCTGTTGGCGTTGGTAATGCCAAGAGCATCAATGAAACGATAGAGCATGTCTGTACCCTCTGCTCCTACCTTGACATACAGGCCATATCCACTGTCAGAGAGAACAAAGAGGAACTGCAGAGATTCGGAAACAAGCCAGAAACTTGTAAGCACGCTTCCTTTTTATTTTCCTCTGAGATGCAAAGCACCATAATTAAGGCAGCGATCCAGTTCTCCTTTGGTCAGGTGAAGGTAAAAGCTTCAAACTAAGCTGGGGCTTTGCTTCCTACTGGCTTGAAAGGAGTTTAAGCATGAACTTCACTGCTGCCTCGCAGTAGGGCAGTGCCTATTTGGGTAAATTTTCTCTTTGCTGAGCTCTACAAACTCTGTTTCTCATTTAGCAAGATAGAAAAGCCAGTGCAGTTGTGCCAGTGATGACTGGGGGCCATTTCTTTCTGTGTGACTATAATGCTTGTTAACAGTAAACATCATTATGATTGCATAGAGCACCATATGTAGCATTCTTCTGGACAATAATTTGTTCTGCACTGCCCAGGGAAATGTTTTACTTATTCAGGCCACTGACTTCCATTTCTTCTCTCTAGATGTCAGATGGGTTAAAATGCGAGCTCAGAATCACTTTGCAGACATAATCTCAGGTCTGATGTCTGAGACAGAGTTGTTGATGAGGAAGATTTACTCAGTGGGTAAGATACTGTAATACGCATGTAACCGGGATTCAGTCTTTGATTACATCAGTGTGAATCCTCATGGCTGCTAGAACGGTCACTCTTTTTCCACTTCCTTTCTCCCCCGTCCTTTTCACTCACCTTTAATCAGTGTTTCCTAAATAAGAGATTACAGGTAGAAGAGTCAACTATTTTCCTGTTGTATGTCATTAGTTTGATAATCATGAATATTTTTGCTTGCATTTCAACCTGTGTTTCCTGCAGCTAAGGATGGTGTGCTTTTGACACTGTTAAATCATTTTGAATGTTTAAAGAATCTGAAGCAAAACTACCAAAGGGCTTGCTTTCAAAGTGCAATGAGCTGGATTTCATTGATGAGAGCTACCTGTATGTTCTTATTTAAGCATTTCTCCAAATGCTTCATACCTAAATCTGTCTCTGTTAAGGAAAACAAGAAGGGTCGTAGTTGTGGTGTTACTCTGAATGTTGTAATTTCTTCATTTCAGCAAAAATGTACTTTCATTCTTGTGGCCCTGGCACTTCTCATATTTTCTCTGGCATCTCTTGAGTTGCAGAGTTATCTCTAGGGGTGCCCTGGCCACCTCTTGTGGTCAGCATTTTGTCCTCTTTTACCTCTGAGTACTTCTATTTTGCACTGTCTATCAGGTCTCCATTGTTTCCTGTTGAAAAGCATTTAAGGTAATTTTACAGAGGAGGATCTGTAGAATGTGAACACCACCAGACAGAGGACGTGACTGCCTAAGCAAGGAAACACTTGCCTGTAGGGTTCCAGCCTTAGGAGCTGCAGAGGTGTGAAGGTTTGCAGCAAGGGAGGTGCATGGCTGTGAGAAGAGAAAATGGGTCTCATGATCATGACACCTAATTCTGCAGCCTTGCGGAAATCAATTGATCTTTTCTGCTTTTGCGGGGTTCCTAAGTGGTGTCCAGTAAGTGGCTCTTATCAACAAATTTGAGAGCTACAGGGGGTACAAAGCAGAGACCCACGGATGGCTATGCTCAGGATCAGCTGTGGTCTATCCAGCTCTGAATGAAAGGATTTTGTCTGTGCTTAGACTGGCTTTTGCAAACTGACTATGGTGCCTTAAGTCTGTTTACCTCAGTTCTATACTTTCTAGATTTTTTTCCCCACTTTTCAGGTATTGGAGAGTTAACTGTATTCTGGGTTAGGAAGGGAGAATTACAAAAACACACCCAAGCAAAAAAGCCCCACCCAACAAAAAAAAAAAAACCCAGCCCAAATCCCCAAAAACCTCAACAAAGAACAAATACAGTTGGAATTCCAAACTGCACGCTAAATTAAGCAAACACTTCTGAAGCTTACTTCTGCATCACAGTTCCTCTTGCATGAATGCTATTAGCTTCTCTTTCGTGGACCCTGTGACTGCTGAAGTTTGTGAAGCACTCAGACAGAGCATGTACGTGACAAACAGGTCCTGAGTAGTTCTGCCTGAAGAACAGGCCCTTGGATAATATGCCTTTACCACAGACTGTGTAGCGAATGAAGACTTGACTATTGATTAGCTGGTAATTCAAGGAGCAAAGCACATGCAGTGTCTTCAATACTGTAGGCTTGTTATAGGAGAAGTGAGCTCTAATTTTATTGCTAAAGAATCTGCAGATATGTGTATGTACATAGATCCTCAGTTGAACTGTACTGGGTTAATTTTAGCTGAACATCTGAGTATATGTTGGAACACAGGGAGTGAAGAAGACAGAACCAGACTCTTCTCAGATGGTTCCCAAATGCATGTCAGGAAGCAGTTGGCACAAATAGAAATACTTAAACAACAGGAAGAACTTATTTGCTGTAAGGGTGGTCAAACACTGGAGCAGGTTGCCTGAATAAGTTGTGGAGTCTCCATCCTTGGAAGTACTCAGAATCCATTTGCACATGATTCTGAGTGGCTGGCTCTGGGTGACCCTGCTTTGAGCAGAGGGTTGGACTAAAGACCTCCACAGGTGCCTTCCAGCCTCAGTGATTCTGTGATTGTGTCGTACAGTGTTCTTCTGCATAGGCTTTTTAGACATAACATTCTTGGAAGTTGTGTTATCTCCTTGCTAACTGTTCTGGTTATTTGTTAGTCAAGATGAACAAATATTTGTTTCCTCCTTCTTTACTAGATACTATCTCTCAAATCAACAAGAAGGATTTTGGAACACAGCAATATGAACACTGGATAGTTGCCACTCAGAAGAAATGCAGACTGTTGCAACTGGCAGATAAGGAGAAGGAGAGCAGCATTTGTAGACACCTTTTCGTTTGCACTGAACACCTGCGGGTAAGTGTATATCCTCTTCCCTTTCATACAGAGGTGGAGCCACACTGTTCCTTCTGATACAGGTATGTTCATCTAGGAACAGGTTTTGAAGCTAATCATTTTATCTGACACAGGCTAAAGCATAGTGTGTAAGAGTTGTGTCTTAAGATACTCACTGAGAACAGTATAGTGCAGAGGAGACTTGGTAACGCTTGTGTTGTGATGCAAATGGAAGAACAATACAAGTTTGTAATACATAATCTAGCTGAATAAAATTTGTGTTCATCCCCTGTCCCACAGAAAATGAGGCTTAAATGTGTATGTCTCTCTTCCTGAGCAGAAGTTCAACGATGCTCTCATCATCAGTGAAGATGCCCGCATCGAAGATGCTTTAGCCTACCTAACTGAATTTTTCACAAATGTCAAAAATGGGCCATATACAGAGTTAGAGAAGCAACTGACAGCCAAATTTGAAGGTATTTCACACGTTACCTGTGACAGTTGCAGGGGAGAAGAGGGCTTATGGTAGGGTGATCCAGGTGTTTGCTTCAGACTAAGTGTGGTTGTTTTTCTGGAAACTTTGCACTTTTCAGAAGATGTAGAGCCTGGTGGGTGCAAGTGTAGTGTTAGGGTAGGTGGGGAGGAACTGACTTTCTGGGACTTCAGGCTTCTAGTGCAGGAGCTAAGCAAGTAGTAGTAATTGTGTCTAGATGCTGTAGTGGGTTCTTATGTGCCTGACTTGGAGATAAGGCTGTGGTGTCCTTAAGGGTGTGCCCCACAAGTAGGGGCGTGATCTACAATTGTGGATGCTGGTAGCATTAGATAAGGCAACATGCGCTGCCCAGCCTCCTCCTGCCCAATGCTCCTGGATGACTCCCGCACTGCTGGGAAGCAGCATCTGGCCCTTGTACCCTTGTGATTAAAAGCTTGAGGTTGTATGATCCCTAACGTCTGATTTAGTAGCAGTCTGCTGTAGACCAGCCTGTGATCTGGTGTGCTGCAGTGTCGACTGCATTTTTATATAACTGGGCTGTCTGCCCTCTAGTGTCAGTTGTTCCCTAGGAAGAAATAGCACCGCTCTTTGCAACAACGGAGGGTGTTCTGTTGCTGTCTTTTGATGCATGGTATGTCACGGAGGTTCTCCTGTCGGTTTTCTACAAAATGTGAGAGATTCAGAAATATTTTTTCTAGGGATTTTGTTGCATTGAACCGATAGCTTTCTTTGCTTGCATCTGAAATAATGGTATAGAAAATAAAAATGGATGCTAAAGAGAATGTGGGTGGCATTTGAAAGTAAGTTTGAGTGAGAATTCTGTTTTCTGCATTAAAGGTAAATTATTCAAGACACTGCTGTTTTATTCCAGAGAAAGAACCAGAACTGACTGCCCTTTCAAAAGATGAATCAAACGGCAATCCCAAGCTGGAGGAGCTTGCTTGCATCCTGGATGAAGCATATCGCTATAACCCACAGACTCGCACTCTTCTCTTTGCTAAGACAAGAGCCTTAGTAGCTGTGAGACATTTCTTTTTAAAGCTCCTAAAATAGGAAGTGAGAAAATGTGCCTCTTATTATCCTTCCCCTTTTGATCTGAAAATAGAAAAATATGCATGTATTTGATCTTCCTAAGAAAATGTTTATCTTTCTGTATCTTCCTAAACACTGCTGTGCTGCGACAGGATGAAGGCTTTTTTTTTCTTTTTCTAAAAAAACACAGTACAGGGGTGGTCTCTTTCATCACTTCTTCTTGCTACAGGTCATAGTTGATCATTAAGCTGTCAGATTTTTACTTTAGGTCTGAAGTCAGTTTTAACAAAATGTGTTAGAAGGTTTTTGGCTTTAATGTGGCAGTGTTATAAACCAGCAGCTCTGCTCTATTACTGACTGCCTGTGAGGAGGTATTTATAAGTTTCCTGGAGGATTTCCTACAGGCTCAAAGGGAGTCTGTGCCCTGGCATGTGTTCTTGCTCAACAAAAGGGAAAGACTGTGTGGAGCGGTTGTTCTCTGGACCCTTCTGATGCATTGGTCTATTTCATACTTGCTTAGGATGAAGGATCTAGGCTGGATGATATTTTTTCTCCCTTCCTACATGTTATTCCCAGAAGAAGTTCATACTTGAAATAAGTGTGCTGCTAAACACTAGCTTCAGTAGCTCTTAAACATTTACTGCAAGGTATCATAGTTTCTAGCCACTGTAAACAGATTTATCAGTTCAGAGTCCCAACCCCCATTTTATCCTTGGGTATAGACATGCTGCATGAATTGCAAACCAGAAAAAAAATAAAGGCAGGCTAAAGTCCAAACTAACAACACCAAATATCTGCTGGGAATTTTCCATTATAGATGTAAATGCTTGGCTGAATTTTGTTCTTGTGTAAGAGCAGTTTGAAGGTGCTACTTTCACTGTGCAGTGAGGAAGTGCAGTTTGTTAATAGCAACTCATTTCCTTTGGATCCCAAAGGTGTAATATTCGGTGATCTGTGGGTTTATAAGAGAAAAAGACATACTTTTTTAGCGGAGAAAGGCTACTTTCTCTCTAGCCAGCCTTTAAGTTGCAAGGGTGGGAAAAGTGGAAATCAGTTCTGGCATGGTCGGACCTGGCATCATGACTGTACACTTACTTTCTCACCTGTTGATGGATGTTCTCTCTTGATGCAGAAGTTCCACCTTCTTTTCTGCTTTCGGTTCTCGGAAGTATTAGTTGTCTAGGCAAGCATGGGCAGGATCTACCTATCTATCGCAGACTAGCATTTCATCTGGACAGGATCTAACTCCCTGATTTGCTTTCCAGGCTTTGAAGAAGTGGATAGAATCAAACCCTCTACTTAGCCATATAAAGCCAGATGTGCTGATGGGTCGTGGAACAAGAGATCAAATAACAGGTACAGAGGTTTGCACTGAGGAATACCAGTTGCTAGACCTATGGTGGCTACACTGCTAAAATTGTTCTACTCTTTCTGTGTTCACCTTCTGTGCTCTTAAACAGAGGAAGGTCAGGCAAGTTTGTGCTATGCTTTCTTCCATATCTAGAAGACCTTTAACCAATCCTAAGGAGATGCTTGGTTTTTCTGTCCAGAATCTTCGGTTAAAGCAGCAGTAACACTATCAGTGACCCTTTGCTGCAGGATCCTTTTGCTAATTCAAAAGAACTTTAGAAACTGTTCACTGTTATGGCTTCTTCAGATTACTTCTAGTAGTACTTTCCCTCTTCCTTTTACAGATCCCTCTCTTATTTTGTGTTTGGTGGCACAAAGACATTTTAAGGCAGAATGGAAGCTACAGCTGAAATTAATTGTGCACAGCTTAAGTTAAGAGTTAGCTTGGGCTTAAAATAACTAAGCTGTATGGGTCTTTCTAATAAAGATCAACTAGGTGCTGTGTCTGAAATAATGTTTCCCAGGGTGACACTTCTTGTGGCACATCAACAGGAATTCCTGCTCAGTGGTATAGCATGCAGCCAGCTGCATATGCAAACTTAAAGAACTTTTCCAGATCGAAAAGGACATGTTCATTTCTAATCATGTGTGTAAGAGCAGCTGTCTTGCTCAAGGAACTCTTCAGTGTTTGTTCCTGACACGGTTTCTTGGTACTGTAGGTATGACCCTGCCAATGCAGAAGGGTGTACTGGATGCATTCAGAACCAACACAGACAGCAGACTGCTAATTGCTACATCTGTTGCTGACGAAGGCATTGATATTTCTGCATGTAACCTTGTTGTGCTCTATGAATACTTCGGTAATGTCATCAAAATGATCCAAGTCAGAGGTATGGAATTTCAGAGCTATTACTTTAGAAACTTGTTTTGGCCTAGAAATGGGCATAAAGTGCTACTGAATGGCACCTTGGAAATACTACAGTAATATGTGCATGTCTTCTTGTTGTTTCTCTGTGCTCCTGAGTGAAGTCAGATGAATGATGGCACCAGACATAACAAATTTGTTCACAGAACTGAGTCCTTGATGTTGTGTGACTTTTCTTTTGCCATGGAAATTAGCCATGCTGCACAAGGTTATTGAACTGTTGAGGACTGATCCCTCAAGTAGGTAATTATAATTATAAGCAGAAGTATGGCTAGAAGAGCTGTAGTCAGAAATGGCGCAAGTCATTCTGACTGACAGTTTACAAAGGACTGCTGCAATGGAATTTCATGTCTTTCCTTGGCTTCTGAAGGCCTTCCCCTGCCCAGGGGCTTATTACCAACCCAGCTACTCACATGTGCCCAACAGCTTCGCATGTGCAGACCTCTAACATTCGAGAGAAAAAAAAAAAAGGAGGGAGAAAAAAAGAAACCTCGTTTCTGCCTTGGCTTGTCTAAAGAAGCCTGTCAAGGCTTTGGTCTTAAATCTTGGTGACTTTACAATGCAGCCAGTAGAGGGGAATGAAGAGCCACACTAAATACTGGTTTCCGTTTAACATTCCTCAATATCATAAAACTGCCTACGTCTTTCAAGGGTGCATCTCCAATATTTTATCATATCAGCCAAGTAGTTAACTTCGTAATTTCATGGGAAGTGATCTCCATTGTACTTAGTCCTCTGCTTTCAGGATTTGTGTCCTGTGATTTTCTTATTTTTGTCTCATAATGAAATTATTGGCCCAGAATTCACATTTATGGGTGAAAGGGTAGTGTTTATTCTTAACAGGCCATTAAAGATGCTATGAAGATAAGCTGCATCGGTTTTAAACCACATAAAATCATTATTTTGGGGGAGTGGGAGCTCAAAAGCAAATGTGAATACTTTTTTTAACTGAAATACTTCTAAACTGGCATGAGATCCCTGTACTTCTTAGTTTGCCTGTGTCACAGCAACAAAAGGCAGGCAGGCTATAGGCATAGACAGGAGGAAGAGATGGCACTTGCTCCTGTTGTCTCTTTTCTTGCCAGCCCTGTATTTCCAGTTCGTCATTTTTTTTGTGATACACTATTTTTTTTTTAATAGACACCAATTAGCAGGGCAGAAAACTAGTAAGTAAGACTAAGATGAACTTTTCTTCTCTACATTTTTTCCACAAGAAGGCAGCAAGACGCTATACAGTAACTGAAGTGTCAAGCACAGCTGAACTTAAGTGGGGCAGGTCACAGAAGTAGGCAATGCAGCACTGGCTGGGGGATATCCATGACGATACTTGAAAGGGGGCATCTTGTTCTTGTTTGTCATTGAAGAAGAAAGAGCTGAGAGAATGCTATTTAGAAACAGCATTTTATGAATCTGATCATGGGAAACAAAAGCAACTACACAGAAGGTCCTTAATGCTCTGCTATGGCATTGGTGCTGCTTTTGCACATCTTATTTATCCTCTTTAGTTAGTCTTAACGTGTTACTGTATAGGTCGTGGAAGGGCAAAAGACAGCAAGTGCATCCTTGTGACAAGCAAAACAGAAGTGGTTGAGAGTGAGAGACATAACCGTTATAAGGAAGAAATGATGAATGAAGCTATTGAAAAGCTACAGAATTGGGATGAATCAACATTTGCAAGAAAGGTGTGTACTTTTGTGGCATTTTCATACTCAAATCTATAGGCATAATCTGTACCGACCTTCATCTGCTAGGGCTCTATCCAGGACCAAGTGATAACCTCAGGAAAGTGTTCACTCTATTTGGTTTCAGACCAAGGCTAGATCAGCAGAGAAGGGATAGTGTGTACTGCTAACTTGTAGAATGTCATCTGCACTGCAACTGTAAAAAATATAGAAGTTGAGGTAGAATTTATGTAAACTTCTCAGCTTAGAAATTAAATGTAAACTATTATGTCCACTGGAAGAAAAACATTGCTGTGTCTGCTTGGGATAGTGGACAGGGAGATGGGAAACTATGCAGTTAGTGGTAATATGTCCATTCATATTCGTGTTCAGAAGCACTTCATCTTTGCTGCAGGCCAGTACAAGTGCTTTTCTAAAGTTGTTTGTTGTCGTGACAAGTGCTTGTTGATTTCAGAGCAGTGGGAGATTTTAAGAAACCATTATTTGGGACATTAACAGGATGATGTTTGTGTTTGTACATGCTCTTCTGCTGGTGACTTCTTTTGTGCTGCCTACAGTACTGTTCATCTTTGCTTCAAGCAACGTCTGGCACATGAACAAGCTGAGTAGAACACCTCGGCACATATTCAGTGCTTTACATTAACCCTGCGGTGTGCTGTGCACTTACCAGATCAGAAAACATCAGGAGGGTAGAAAGAAGTGTCAGTAAGTTCTGGTGCTGAGGTGACATGCAAGAGGTGTCTCAGGCTAAGCCAATGATCAACCTTTGGTCAGGCAGGTTCCTGCCCAGGGCAGCAGGCATGTCTTTTTCATGACCTTCCCAGGTGGCCTTCCATAATATGTACAACGCTCTGCAAGTGGAACCAAATGATGAGGATGATGGTTCATCTAGTTGGGAGGTGTTGCTGAGGTTAAGTTGGCCTATACCCTGTGTCCAAACCACTTCCATGAAGAAAAAAAGATGGGTCATTGTCATAGAAGGGTCTCTTCTGTAGGGAACAGAAGGCCTGGTATGCCGACTGGACCCACTTCTTGTGGAAGTCTGCTGCCTACCTGGGTCCCGGGTTAAAGATGTGAAGAGAAAACTTGCCACCCTGCTATGGCCCTCGGATTATTATCCATTATTGATTTTTCATGTAGGCAGTGATGAAGTTGCATCAAGAGGGCAATCAAAAGAGACTTCAGGGCTTTGGGATGACTGGTTAAGGGATCAGGAGAACAAGTAGTGTTCTCCTCTATCCTTCCAGTTGCAGGGAATGATAAAGGAAGAAACAAGAGGAGCCAGCAGATCAATACCTGGCTCTGAGCCTGGTGTCACTGGGAAAATTTTGGGTTTTTAGATCATGGGTCAGCCTACATGACACCAGGCCTGCTGGCAACAGATGGGTTACACCTGTCTCAAAGCAGGAAAAGGATCTTTGCGCAGGAGGTAGCAAGGCTTATTGAAAGAGTTTTAAACTAGACTTGAAGCAGAAAAGGTATAAAACCAGTCTTACTAGAGATAAGCCTGGGGGCAGCTGCCAATGTTTGAGGGACCGTGTGCTAGCGAGGTCCTTCGGTCTGCCATCACAGTGGAGGTGAGGGATGGAGATCCACACAGCAGCAAAGACACAAGGGTTATTGATGTCTTAGAAACCACAGAAGTGCCTGAGAACAGTCACATAGGAATTAGGGCTTCTCCTCCAATAAAGGTGGCGGGATCAATAGCGCAACTGAAGTGCATCTACACCAATGCATGTAGCATGGGCAACGAACAGGAGCAGTTGGAAGCCACTGTGCAGCTGGAAAACTGGGATACAGTTGTAATCACGGAAACATGGTGGGATGACTCACACAACTAGAGTGCTGCAATGGATGACTATAAGCTCTTCAGAAGGGATAGGCAAGGAAGGAGAGGTGGTGGGGTAGCCCTGGATGTTAGGGAGTGTTTTGACTGTCTAGAGCTTGACAATGGGATGAAAAAGTCGAGTGTTTATGAGTGAGAATCAGGGGGAAGGCCAACAACGCAGCTGTCATGGTGGGAGTCTGTTATAGACCACCCAACCAGGATGAAAACGCAGATGAAATATTCTATAAACAGCTCATAGAAGTCTCACAATTGCTAGCCCTTGTTCTTGTGGAGGGCTTCAACTTACCAGATGTCTGCTGCAAATACAATATAGTGGAGAAGAAACAGTCTAGGATGTTGCTGGAGTGTGTGGAAAGTAACTTCCAGACTCACTTGGTGAGCAAGCCAACTAGGGAAGGTGCCCCACTGGACCTGTTTGTGAACAGAGAAGGACTTGTGGGTGATGTGATGATTGGAGGCCATCTTGAGCACACCAATCATGAAATGATAGTTTCTGATTCCTGATAAAGTAAGGAGGGGGCTTAGCAGAACGGCCTTGGACTTCTGGAAAGCAGGCTTTGGCCTGTCTAGGGGCCTGGCTGAGAGAGTCCCTTGGGAGGCAGTCCTAAAGGTCCAATGAGTGCAGGAAGGCTGGACATTCTTCAGGAAGGAAATGTTAAAGGTGCAGGAGCAGGCCATGCCCATGTGCCGAAAGACAAGATGGTGGGGAAGACGACCGGCCTCGCTGAACAGGGAGCTCTTGCTGGGACTCAGGAAGAAAAAGGAGAGTTTATAACCTTTGGAAGAAGAAGCAGGCAACTCGGGAGGACTACAAAGATGTCATGAGGTTATGCAGGCAGAAAATTAGAAGGGCCAAAGCCCAATTAGAACTTAATCTGGCTACTGCTGTACAAGAAAATGAAAAATATTTCTAGAAATACATTAACAACAAAAGGAGGGTGAAGGAGAATCTCCATCCTTTATTGGATGCAAAGGGAAACATAGTGACAAAGGATGAGGAAGAGGATGAGGTACTTAATGTCTTCTTTGCCTCAGTCTTTAATAGTAAGACCAGTTATTCTTGGGGTACCCAGCCCCCCGAGCTGGAAGACAGGAATGGGGAGCAGAATGAAGCCCTCATAATCCAAGGGGAAATGGTTATCAACCTGCTACACCGCTAAGACATACACAAGTCTATGGGGTTGGATGGGATCCAGGTACTAAGGGAGCTGGTGGAAGTGCTCACAAAGCCACTTTTCTGTCATTTATCAGCAGTTCTGGCTAACTGGGAAGGTCCCAGTTGTCTAGACGTTAGCAAATGTGGCGCCCATCTACAAGAAGGGCCAGAAGGAGGATGTGGGGAACTACAGGCCTGTGAGTCCGACCTTGGTGCCAGGGAAGGTTATGGAACAGATCACCTTGAGTGCCATCATGTGGCACACATAGGACAACCAGGGGATCAGGCCCAGCCAGCATGGGTTCATGGAAAGCAGGTCCAGCTTGACCAACCTGATCTCCTGCTATGACCAGGTGACCTGCCTAGTGGATGAGGGAATGCCTTTGGATGTTATCTACCTGGACTTCCGCAAAGCCCTTGACACCATTTCCCACAGCATTCTTCTGGAGAAACTGGCCGCTCATGGCTTGGTCAGGCATGATCTTTGCTGGGTAAAAAACTGGCTGGATGGCCAGGCCCAAAGAGTTGTGGTAAATGGAGTTAAATCCAGTTGGCGGCTGGTTACAATCGGTGTCCCCAGGGCTCAGTTTTGGGGCTGGTCTTGTTTAATGCCTTTATCAATCATCACGATGAAGGGATCAAGTGCTCCATCAGTAAGTTTGCAGATGACACCAAGTTAGGTGGGAGTGTCCATCTGCTTGAGGGTAGGCAGGCTCTGCAGAGCGATCTGGAGAGACTGGATCAATGGGCCAAGGCCAACTGTATGAGATTCAACAAGGCCGAATGCCAGGTCCTGCACTTCGGTCACAACAACCCCATGCAATGCTACAGGCTTGGGGAGGAGTGGCTGGAAAGCTGCCTGGTGGAAAAGGATCTTGGGGTGTTGGTTGACAGCCAGCTGAACATGAGCCAGCAGTGTGCCCAGGTGGCCAAGAAGGCCAATGGCATCGTGGCTTGGATCAGGAATGGTGTGGCCAGCAGGAGCAGGGAGGGGATCGTGCCCCTGTACTCGGCACTGGTGAGGCTGCAGCTGGAGTACTGTGTTCAGTTTTGGGCCCCTCACTACAAGAAGGACATTGAGGTGCTGGAGCGTGTCCAGAGAAAGGCAGCGAGGCTGGTGAAGGGGCTGGAGAACAAGTCTTACGAGGAGCAGTTGAGGGAGCTGGGGCTGTTTAGTCTGGAGGAGGCTGAGGGGGAACCTTATCGCTCTCTACAACTACCTGAAAGGAGGTTGTAGCGAGGTGGGTGCTGGGTCTCTTCTTCCAAGTAACTAGTGATAGGATGAGAGGAAACGGCCTCAAGTTGTGCCAGGGGAGGTTTAGGTTGGATATTAAGAAAAATTTCTTCACTGGAAGGGTTCTCAAGCACTAGAACAGGCTGCCCAGGGAAGTGGCTGAGTCACCATCCCTGGAGGTATTTAAAAGACGTGTAGATGCAGCGGTTAGGGACGTGGTTTAGTTCAACTTGGCAGCGTTAGGTTTGCGGTTGGACTCAATGTTCTTGAAGGTCTTTTCCAACCTAAATGATTCTATGAGTCTGTCTTCCTAGACCTTTGTAACAAATTTCCCAGAGAAGACTGGAATAAGCCAGTGGCAGCCACTACAGATAAAAGGCTTTGTGCATGGTTCTGCCATATCCCTGAGCATTCGCAGATTTACCCAAGCTTTCAGAGACGGAGCTGTGCATCGAAGAATGTCCAAGGCCCTCTAGCCTTTGTGAAGTTTCTTCTGCCACATCCGAGGCTTGGTTTGACTGCTTCTGCTTCTGTTTCTGCATGATCTGCAGGTTTCCAGCTCCAGGCCTTAGCTGTTGCCTCTTTCTCTGACTGCAATTTGTGTGGTCTCTGGAGCCTTCTTTCCAAACCGTGAGCTTCCCAGAGCTCTAGGGAGTCTCACATGGACTTGATAGTGTTATGACCAACTGGGCCCTAAGGGCATAGAGGGGAGAAAAGAACAGATGACAGAAATGCTGTCCATTATGTGGTCTTATTCGAGCCTTGCATTCTTAACCTGACAAATGTACCATGTACTTCCTTTAGTGTGAGTTGCTAGAACAACGCATGTTCTGTTTGTCTGCTTTTAAGTAATAGGTTCGTAGCTGTTACACATCCTGAGTCATGTTTAGATAGGCATGGGGGCTTCTTTTAATTTCATAATGATCTTGATTTTTATTTATTTACTAAAGGTACATGACCTGCAAATGAAGGAAAAGATATTACGAGATTACAGGAAGAATGAAACCAGACCTAAGATAGTGCAAGGGAAGAAAAACCTTCTGTGTGGAAAATGCAAGGCATATGCCTGCAGTACAGATGACATCAGAGTTATAAAGGTATGTCTGTATGGAAACCCAAGTCCGTGAACACCAGAGAAGTCAGCAATATTGAACTAACAGCTTGTTTATCAGTGTGGAAGGTAGGCTATTTTGTGCAAACTGGAGCAGAACAAAATTCTGAGTAAATCAGTAAACGACACGACCAGTCATAAGTACGGCTGTACCATGTTGTCACAGAATCACAGGACCACAGAAGGGAAGGAGTTGGAAGGGACCTCTGGGCACCATCTAGTCCAGCCCCCCTGCCGAAGCAGGGTCACCTAGAGAAGGTTGCAGAGGACCTTGTCCAGGCGGGTCTTGAATATCTCCAGAGAAGGAGACTCCACAGCCTCCCTGGGCACCCTGTTCCAGTGCTCAGTCACCCTCAGAGGGAAGAAGTTCTTCCTCATGTTCAGATGGAACTTCCTATGCTTTGGTTTGTGCCCGTTGCCCCTTGTCCTGTTGCTGGGCACCACTGAAAAGAGTCTGGCCCCATCCTCCTGACACCCACCCTTCAGATATTTATAAGCATTTATAAGGTCCCCTCACAGCCTTATTCAGACTAAACAAGTCCAGCTCCCTCAGCCTCTCCTCATAGGAGAGATGCTCCAGTCCCCTCGTCATCCTCGTAGCCCTCCGCTGGATTCTCTCCAGTAGCTCCTCATCTTTCTTGAACTGGGGAGCCCAGAACTGGACAGAGTACTCCAGATGGGGCCTCGCTAGGGCAGAGTGGAGGGAAGGAGAACCTCCCTTGACCTACTGGCCACACTCTTCTTAATGGACTCCAGGAGATCATTGGACTAAATACGTGCTATGACAGGAATCAGTTCAGTTTTCCTGAATCCCCTCTGTTAGTAATTTACGATTTTTGTGGAAAATGATGTGATCTTCAGTGACATAACCTACTATTGTAAAATATTTACTTTCCCAATTAGCATAAGATTGGAAGTCTTCATGCAGTTGAGAGAGTTCTCCCACCATTTCTATTGACTGAAAATTATCTGTACAAAGTACTGAGATCAGCTCACTGTTTAGCTCCTTGGCTTATGGGCCAGTTTTCAGCTTTGAAAGGCAAGGCAAACCATGGTTTTAGAAGAGGAGCTCTTTAATTCTTAAATATTAGTTTTCCATTCTTTAGGTAGTTCACATTGCTTCTGTGTGTCTCATGGAGACATTTTTATTTTACTTTCTGAACTTGAAGAGTTTCTCTGTAGGCCTAAGAAGCCAATACTCTACACATGGAAGATGGTGATCACGAAAGAGAGCCTCCCTGGGCACTTTCAGCCTGTCTAGTTCTGAAGCTTGTTATTTTGAAGCTGCTTCTATTTGTGCTGCTCTGAAAAGTGCAGTTGTGATGTGATAAGGGGCTTCACGCCACAGCTGAGCATTAGAGTGCTTGTCATCAGGCACTTCCCTTTTTAATCAGGAAAATATTTTTTGTTTGTTTGTTTTTACCAGCTGTTTTTGGAATGTAGATTCTGTTCACTGCTCCTCTGCACAGGCAAGATCCACAGGCGAGGAGCTGGGAATAGCCCAGCCTTGTGAAAACCTAGTTACATTTCTTTGACAAATATCAAGGGATATCTAACACACACCTCTGACTGTTAGTCCATTTTGTGCTGCCGGCTTATTACCGATACCTGTGCAAATAGATCTGAGAGTTCAGGAAACTCTTCAAAAAGTGTTTTCGCTTAGTACTCTGCAAATAAGCCCACGCAATATTTTAAATGACCCCTACAAACTGAGTTTCGTCACAGTTCAGCAAATATGTCTTTAATGGAAGTTACATTTCAGGAGGAACTAGCATTTTCAGACTCCAGCTCAAATTGCACATATGCTTTCAAATTAAGTTGTTAATTTTTTAATCTTTGTTTATACATGTTATAAACAACCACTGTAAATCCTTTACCATGTTAGGGTTACTTTTTCTACCACTGCAGAGCAATTGCATCACCCGTCATGGCCATATAGCTAAAATGAGTGGGAAGCAGGAGTCTGCCAAGTTGTCTGTTGTCCAGATGACCCTGTTAGTTTTATGCACAAGGCTTTAATAGTGCAAGCGTGATTTTTAAAGAAGCTAAGCAAGTTCAAATAAGTATAAGCTAGTGACTGGTGATACATAGTAATTTTGATTTTGATAAGGCCAGGCCTGGGCCTTTCTAGTACCTGGTATTTAATGGATGGGGAAAAAAAAGCGCGGTGAGGCAAGGGGGCTGGAAGGTGAGCCTCCTGAATGACAGGGAGCACCCAACCAGAGAAGTGGTATTTGTGAGGGGAAGGGGAATGTCAGGAAAAAAACGAGGAATGGTGTTTCGGCTATTAAGCGCTTCTGCAATATATTGTTTCAGGAATCTCATCACATCGTCCTAGGAGACGCATTCAAGGAACGTTACATAACAAAGCTGCACACGAAGAAAGCCCAGTTTGATTGTTTTGTGAAAAAAAGCAAGATGCACTGCCAAAATACTAATTGCCAGCATGACTGGGGAATCATAGTGAAGTACAAGACATTCGATAATCTACCAGTGATCAAAATCAAAAGCTTTGTAGTTGAGAACGTTGACACGGGGACACAAATGGATTTTCAGAAATGGAGAAATATTAATTTTTCTTTGAAGAATTTTGATGTTGAAGAAACATCCAGCTGAACTCTGCATTTTAGTGCATGTATCACCCTACTGCACTGAGTGATATAGGGGATGATCTCTTTCCATGTATGAATTCTTGTTCTTTATGCTGTCTGATATGCCAGAATCTTCTTTGTTACTGGTAACTTCTGGTTGGATTGTACTTTCATGCAGACAACATGGCTTATGCATACTCACACCATAAGCACTACTTTAGCTACTTTTAAAGCTTTTTAAAAATAACTTATAATGCTTTATGCATTTTGGTATATAGAAAATTAAGAGAAAATGTCCAGTAACTTTTTTTTAAGGAAGATATTGCATCTTTTAAATCCATATTTAATAGAGAATGCTTCTGCAACAGTCTGAGAAAAGCAGTAGGGCTTCACAGAGCCCTCTTTGGGGATGCATCTTGGGGATTAAAATGGCTGCACTGTTTTCTTCTATCACTGCACGTTCATCAAGTTGCTGTTGCTGAAGTTGCATAATGGACATCTTTCTGTGTGTTGCTTAACTGAACAAGCCCCATGGGGGACAAGGCAGTGTCCTGTAAGATGGATGAAGGCTTAATTTAGATGGTGATTAGCATTTATCCTGAAGTCCTGTCTCATGAATTGGCATCTGTAATCTCTCAAGACACTGATATTAATTCTGCCGATTTCCTGTTAGAGCTGATGTAGAATTGGAACAAAGTCCAGGCACTAGTGTGTTTAAATCCCTCCTCCCCACCCAGATCTCAGACTTCTCTTGGAAAAACAGAAATTGCTACAGACACAGTTATGAAACATGGTTAAACTTGCACACTTTAAAGCACTTGCTAATTATACACATCTTCAACAAGCTTAATCTTCAATATTTCCAGAAGCAAGGTCAAATATATTTTCAGGTCTCTCTGTGCATTTGATAGTGTAATAAGGTAGGTATGTAGAAGAATTATGTCTGAAGCACCTGAACTCTGACAAATACAAACCACTTTGAACACGAACCTCACTCGAGAATCCAAAAAATATTCAACCTACCTAACGCGCTAGTCATTGAGACTTAGGGTGTTCTTCTAAACAGTGTTATGTGACATGAAAAGCAAAACGACTTTTTAAGCACTGCTTCGTGCACCACCCCAGTCCATGCCTTTACTGTGAAAGCTGTATGCACTGTGCAGGAAGCCTGAATCTCAGTCCCACAGTAACTTACTCTGTGCCTAGTTTTTACATAGTAAATTCACTGTTCTTATAGCTGCTTCCTGAAAGGAAACACAGAACAATGGATAAAGATGAGTTATGGCTGGATAATGCCTACTCTCCAAAAATACTAGGAACAAAGATTTTGAAGAAGGCTCATTTAGCATTTTCAAATTAAAAGTACGTGGAAAATCACAGTCCTTGAGAGTATCAGTTTGCTGTGTGAAATGGCCATCTGCTTCGGGACTCTTCGCATAAAAATTAACCAGTCTTAAGTTTCACAGCTTATAGTAATAACTACTGGGAAGTTAAGGGATGTGAGGAGTTTGTCTTTTCCTATTGTATGAATGCAAGGACTGCAGACTAAAACAACTTTGCAGTTCAGCCTAAATGAGCATAAAGGTTGATGAGGCAACACATTAATACGAATTCAACTTGACAGAACAAACCTATCTTCAGTACACAGTGGAGATGGGAGGGTGGGAAAGAACACCAGAACTCTACTTGACCTTTGAGAATACCTGAAGTTTTTTTGCAATTGAGCCCAAAGCTGCATATTTATTACCAAATAATGCCGAAGATTATGACCATATTAACAGCTCTGTTAAGATGTTTGACAGAATCACAGAACAGCTGAGGTTGAGAGGGACCTATAGCAGTCAGCTTGTGACCTACAGCAGTTTTCCCAGGACTATGTCCAGACAGCATCTGACCATCTCCAAGGATGGAGACACCACAGCCTCTCTGGGCAATCTCTTCCAGTCAATGCTTGGTCATCCTCACGGTAAAAAGTCTTTCCTGACGTTCAGAGGGAACCTCCTCTATTTCTGTTTGTGCCCATTGCTTCTTGTCCTGCCACTGGGCACCACTGAATAGAGCCTGGCTGCATCTTTTTTGTGCCCTCCATTCAGATATTTGTACACAAACAGCAGAGATGTCCCAGAGCCTTTCTCTTCAGCAAGCTAAACATTCCCAGTGTTCTCAGCTTGTCCTCATACAAGAGATGCTCCAGGCCCTGCAACATTGCAGTGGGCCTCTGCTGGAGTTGCTAGAGGAGCTCTTGTTTGCTGTAATCAAGAAGAGCTTGTTGCAGGTACAGTACAATCTCTATCCTCTTCTTAAGCATCTTTAATTCTTTCAGAACTATTTTCATTGTTTTTTTCCCAGATACAACTGGAGCCAACTGCACTAAAAAATACATTAGGAGATTACTTTGAAACAATTTTTCCACTACGTTATTGTTGTGGCAGTTGCTCTAAATACAGTGAAGAGTAAGAATTGGTACTATACCCTTGTTTGTCTCTGAGTAAGAGGGTATTTGTTATCACTGTAAATAGATTCATGTGGTATTGTGGACTGGGCAGTCACTGACTTCAGTGAATGCACTGGCATAATCACTGGTTGCTAACTGCCAAAAAATTGCCAGCAAGGATCTTGAAATTGTGGTAGATTGTCTTCTTAAGGACACAAACCAGAGGGAAATACATAATGTCAGTATTCTGTTGGGTTACAGAAGACTGACTGTATCTGACAGTATTTGTATTCATTCTGTCTTATGCAGATTATTCAAAGAAACAAGAATTAAAATATGAGAACTCAAGACTTGTATGACTGCTGCTACAGGGACAAAGAGAAGAGTTTAAAGGCAAAGCTTTGTGCTGCATCTTGATACAGAATAACATGACAAAGACCACCAAACTTCTTGAAAATAAATTTAATTTTATCCATTAGAAATATCCCCCATAGGTCCACCTTTCCACAAAGGCTTAGATTTTAAACAATAAAGTTCACATTTTTAAAACTTAATAAACAGCTAAATAATTAATTTCAGTATTAGATTCAGATTCTGGTCAACTGAATAAGAAAGCAAGTCAATACCAGGTAATCAAGAAGGAATAAAAATTAATTTTTATACTGTCAGTTAATACTTGGACCACTGATATAAGCGTAGGACTTCTTTAACTTCAAACTTAATGGACCAAATAGATGAAATCAACACATGATCTTTAACAGTTCCACAGATTCCAGCAGTATTTTAATGACTTCCGTGCTGTATTCTAAGGTAAGTCAAGCCAACCACCATACAAAACAAGTAATAAATGCTGTTTACTTTAATTGGGCAAGTGTGTCCAGTTTCCTGATACACAAAAAAATTCAGCATTGTAAACAAGCCTTCTACTACAATCCACAAAAAAAACTGTTCACTTTATGGTTCACGCTTTCAAAGTTAAGATTACCATAGTTTTATTGCGCTCATCAGAAGCAGGCGTGTACCTGGACGTTTTCGCTTTATGTTTTGGATTAGGATGCCATTTTACGGATCATGTAGTTCAAAATGCCGCCGTTGTGGAAGTAAGTGAGCTCCACGTCAGTGTCAAATCTCATGATGGCATGAAAGGTTTTTCCAGTATCCAGCTGTTAGGGTCAAAGAAAGTCATTCAAGCACCAGAATCTTCCATGCTACATATAGTAAAATAAGGGCTATTATGATCGTTTTGCCATGTTAAGAAACTGTGGTAGAAATCTAAAGTGAATAGGCACTAGACTACAGCCAGCTGCTTAAGAGGAAAGTAGTTTAAAACAAACCATAATAAACGTGCTGTGGAGTCTTCTTGCATTGCATTTGCTGCCGCATTCAGAGCTGCTGTTGAGCTACTGTTTCATGCTAGCAGCATGAAAACTGACCATCCTTTCAAGTGGTTATACTAATTCTATGTAGTCATTCTTCTGGCTTAGGTACAATAGCAATATTAATTCCATTAGCTTTCTTCAAGGGCTGGTGTTTGGGAATCAGAAAAGCACAAAGACAAGTGCATGAAGTGAATAGAGCCACTGCGTTTTACTGAAGACTCCCCTAGTCAGGTACTTCCAGATGAATGCACAATGTTCATCTGTGACTGATATGCTCACCAACTCTTTGGGATCTATACTTCCTCCATTTCAGGGCAGCTGAGGCACATGCAAACAACTATTGTCAGAAACTAATCCAGGGAGATCACCTGCACTAAGTAGATTGTTTTGCTAATCGTAGTAAAAAGCAAACTTTTGCGCTATTAGGTTAAGCAAGTCAATTTTACAGATGTTTCAATCAAGAATAAACCAGATTTTTGTCATAGATGCTAGTATTTTTCAAAAAACGGCATAGGTTTGGAGGCAGAGCTAGACAAAAAGCAGGCGTTCAAATACAAGGCCTGAAGTTTAACTAGATTCTATACTGGTATGCTTAATACTTCACTTTGAATGCCGCAGTGTACCATATTCTGTCAGGTGAATTGTCAAAGAATTATTTTAATTTTAAATTAATTTAAATAATTTATTTAATACTTACAGTTCACTTTCTGTTGTACTTCAAACATTTAACTGAGACAGAAAAAATTATAGTGGACTTTGAAAGTCTGGACCAAAACACAGAACTGCTTTGTGCTAAATAAAACCATTTGGGCATGCTGCTTTTACATCCCATCATAGCAAATCCCTACAGCAATGACTGTTTTTATCCTCTTCACCATCTCTTCTCCCTTCCTCAAGTGAGAGAAGCTTACTGCCATATGAAAGCACATGGTTTGAAGAGACAGTTCATTTTGAGTGAAATTACCCTGATTCAGAAAATGCAGCTCTTAGGTGTCTCGTACCTTAATCTGGATGTTCATCTGCGGTTTTAGTTTTTCAGGAATGATAATCGTGTAACGCTCCCGTCCAGTGAGTCCTAAAGTCCCTGCATCCTCTCCAGGTAAATACTGCAGAGGAATCACTCCCATCCCTACTAGGTTGCTTCGATGAATTCTCTCATAGCTTTCCGCAAGTACAGCCTTGACGCCCTAGGAAATACACAACACATATAGTTATCATCATGGTTCAGGACAGTCTTTCTGTGCTCATAAGAAGGAAATTGGTGCGTTTGTGGTCCCCTCCATTTCAGTTATCAGGCACTGGTAGAGTCAGCAGGTCTGTCTGACAGCGGGCTGTCCAGGATGACTTGATTATAGGTTAACTTTCAAACATCTTTAAAAGAAATGTGATTGTCAAAAAATTACATACACTTTCTCAGGAATGCAATTACATACTCTTTCTCAGAATCTTTTTTAACATGTCTTTTGCAGAGCACCACTCATCATTTCTGTAACTCTTGCTAATTCAGTGTTGTCCTCCTACACTAGAAGCTCCAGGATGCAGTTAATTTAATTGATTTCTAATTTTTACATGTTAATACAGTGAAGACAAAAAAATCACCACTAGGAAAAAAGAAACCAAAAATTTCAGACAAACATAATCTTAAACACCAACTCTCCTCAAACTTTGTTTCATAATACACACACTACTGCCTTCACACGTTCCATACCAAGAAAGCTTGAATCAGAGTTCAGGCTCGTAAACAGTGTAGGACAGGATAGGCAAGGAATGAAATGGGTATTTCACTGTATGTGGATTTCTATTAGGCTCCTATAACAATACTGCTAAGCTTTCCTGCAATCTGCATGGTGAAGCCATGCTAAATTTCATTTTCACTGATACTACTTTTCTCTTGCACTTTCTATCTTCCCTGCTAAGTGCAGGAGGTAGCTGGAAGCAGACTCGAGGTTTACTGGGTTATGGGAAGCAAACATAAAGAAACTGGCCTTTCTGGTGTAGCCATGTAGATTTCTAGCTGAAGATCAGTCAAGGCTTCCAGTCTGAACAGGATCTATTAGTTTTTGAATAGCTTTTGCAACTCTGCTGTGGCAAGCTTGGAGGCAGCTGAGATTTCAGAATAGCTCCTGTTTCCAAAAGTGAGAATGAGCCACCCAGGACGTTGGTCATAAGCTAGCCTTCCTGACAAGTGAACGCACTTTGAAGTACTGTCCTCCTCCTAATGTACTGTAGTCACTCACCAAAAGGAACGGTCCTTTAGCTGCCCAGTCTCTGGAACTTCCTGCACCATATTCCTTCCCAGCCAGCACAATCAGAGGATGGCCAGCCTGCCTGTATCTTTCTGCAGCATCAAACACATCCAGCTGGAATGAAAATGACAAACACTTTATACACTTTTTGGGGGTGGAAGCACAGTTCCAGGGAAACAAGGAAAAAAGCGTCCCCACATAACAGCTGAAGCCCACACTTTCCACGAAGCAGCACTCTAAGGATATTAACCACATAGTGCCTCACAGCTGCTACCCTGACCTCACTCCCAGAACAAACCTGCACCTTCCACTACTGCTTCTGCAGTGGTTACACTCTCCACTGATACACCTGATAGCACCACATTACATAGGTGTGTGTGACCTGCTTCCTTAGGTCAGCACAGCTCCTGTATCCTCATTAGCTTTACTTACAAGATGCTTAAGTAAATGACCTAAGCTGTAAGAAGGAAAGCAGGTAGTAATCCGCTCTACTGTCAGTGAGCCTCAGTTTAGAGCAGCATGTGTACTTACAGTTTCCCCAGAAGGGAAATGGACAGTCTGAGGTCCTTGTTTATCAATAAATTTGTTCACCAACCGAATGTTTGCAAATGTTCCTCTGGCCATGACAGCGTCATTCCCTCTGCGGGAGCCATAAGAATTGAACTCTCGAGGAGTCAAGCTATTCAGGGAAAAGAAAGAAAAGAAAAGAAAAACTAAAAAAGGAAACTCTTGATTTTAGAATCAAGCACTCTGTGCTTTAAAAAATCAAAAGAAAGTGAGCTGGTGTTTCTGAGGCAGGTGTGTACATAGTTACCATCACAGCAGTAGTATCCAGTTAGCTGATAATTCCTTCTACTTTTAAAATTTTTTTGAAAGAAAAAAAAATTAAAAAAATATAAGTCTACCTACAGCTTGGTCACAGAAAGCAGCTTCCATAGTACTCTCATACCTTGCCCTAGAAAAAAGTATCTGATAGTGATTCAAGGATATAGTCCATGTTAGGTCAGAAGACGCAATACAACTCTTTTCTTAATAGCAGTCTACTGAAAATCCTCGTTGTTGTTTATATTACCATAGCATCTAGAACAAAGGTAGAGACACCATTGTGCTAAACATCTAAAGGCAGAGAGAGCCCCTGCTGCAGGTTAGAACTAGAGAAGGAAAAGTTCATTTGCACACAGAGATACAGGAATGAGGGGACACTCCAGCCTAACCAGTAAACAAAAAAAGTGCTGGAATCTGACAGAAGATTGGACCATTTGCATTGGGCTACATGCAAACAGCAGCTATGACACACAACAGCTATTTTGTAATGTGTGTAGAACTATTCAGATTTCAAAGTGAGTGACAGCAGAGGGCCAAAGAGTCCAGAGCAGTTAGTTTTCAGCAGATCACACTGTTTTAATCTATTTCCTCTCCAGAATTATTAGGTCTGGTGAAAATATTTTTTTTATCATGTCAATGCTGTTCCTCAAAACACCACTGAAGTTGTAAGAAGTGCTAAACCAGAGAATAAAAATATTATATTATCTGTGAAGACTGAATAGGGCAACTCCACAAGTCTGAGTCCTGCCTTAAGTTGAACACACTCTATGCAAATTCTTACACTTGGTGAGAGCTACTGACACTGCAGAGAAAGAAATGCTTTTCTTTCTTCTTTTATGTATTCTCCAGGCATCTGTCAAGGTAAACAAGCGTATATGAACAGACAGCAGATATGTGTGCCTGTAACATGGTATAGTAGTTGTGGCTTGTCTCCTCTTCCCAATTTAAAACAAGAAGTAGTGCTTACCCTCTGCTGGTCAAGTAACGGGCTGCAGGACTATTTCTTGCTATGTTCCCAGCTGGAGATATGTGGTCAGTTGTCACAGAATCCCCAAAACTCAACAGGACATAAGCATCTTCTATTGTTTTTGGGGTCTGAAGAGCCAAAGTCTAAACCGTCATAAATACAAACAAAATCATTAGAATGTAACACAGAATTCCTTTATCAAAAGTGCAAATTGCAAAATAAAGCATCCCTTTTTATGCAAGTTAGAAGAAAGAAAGTAAACCCACCCCATTAAAAATGTTTATCTTGAACAAAATATCATGTCCTGGCTGTTTTTCAGCAAGTTCATGCATGAAGAAAAGATATGAGGCAAAAAAATTAGCTCAGGCTTTCTGTGGTACATGCGTGAATGCAGATGAAAATCCAGGATTCCTAGACATCTGCACGCATTGAAGTCCGCACTTTCTTTTAAATGGTACTGAAATTCCAATCTGAATACTGAACTATTTGGTGCAAAATGCAGACAGGCAGAATTGTGGGTTTCATTTTCTGTCCTTTTCCCTCACTTGCTTTGTGACTATTTAAAAGTATTTTAGCTTAAAAGGAAGAGGAGACTTTTCAAAAGCTCTGCAGTGACAGAGAATCCTTACAATTTTCACAGTCATTTATGCCTTTGTATTAATATTAATACAATAGTCTAATTCTAACATTTGAGAAACAAAGCCTCAGTAGGCTATGATGGATGGTCCCAAGGCCCTTGAAATGGTTTTGCTGCACCTTTAATATTAGCCAAGGTCACTACACACTTTGGCTTGATTTAAAGAGAAAGCATACACGTACCAGACCATCGAAGAAAGGTGGAGACTTGATGTAAGTTGACTTGGGATTCCAAGTATATAGTTTGTCTGAAGGAGCATCTAAGGCATTCCAAGACTTGTTTACTGTCTGAAAAACACAGAAAAGCATCCCATTGATTTTTAAGTTCTCAGATGCAACAGCATTACTTCAGAATCCAGGTAAAATTACAAATTTTACTTCACCAAAAGCCTTGTGTGTTGCTTAAAGCACTTTGGGAAATTCTTACGACAATATACATTATGTTTGGTGTATGGGTTTGGTTTTTATTTTTTTTTAAGATTCTATCTTTTTTAAAAGAGTTAGGAAAACCTTCATTTCATTACAGAAGAAGAGCTGCTCATCCAGTTTGCTGACCATAACCAGTATTATGAACACAGATAACATTTTATAATTCTCAAATGTATTTATCAGTAATCTTAAGAAGCTTTTCTAACATGTAAAGCTTAAGAATATTTTGTTTTGACACCTGAGAAGGGCTTGCAGGAAGACACTCCCAAGTACAAGATTTTTTTTCTGATGTGAATGCTATTGAGGCCATCATCAAACAAGTGGAGGAAAAGAAGGTAAACAGGAGTAGTCAACATGGATTCACCAAGGGGAAATCATGCTTGACCAATCTGATAGCTTTCTGTGATGGTGTGACTTGCTGGGTAGATGAGGGGAGAGCAGTGGATGTTGTCTACCTCAACTTCAGCAAGGCCTTTGACACTGTCTCCCATAACATCCTCCTAGGGAAGCCCAGGAAGTGTGGGCTGGATGAGTGGTCAGTGAGGTGGATTGACAACTGGCTGAATGGCAGAACTCAGAGTTGTCATCAGCGGCGCCGAGTCTAGTTGGAGGTCTGTAACTAGTGGTGTCCCCAGGGGGCAGTACTTGGCCCAGTCCTGTTGAACTTCTTCATCAATGACCTGGATGAAGAGTTCGAGTGTACCCTCAGCAAGTTTGCTGATGATACAAAACTGGGAGGAGTGGTGGATACACCAGAAGGCTGTGCTGCCATCCAGCGAGACCTGGACAGCCTGGAGAGCTGGGCAGAGAGGAACCTGATGAAGTTCAACAAGGGCAAGCGCAGGGTCCTGCACCTGGGGAGGAACAACCCCATGCACCAGTACAGGCTTGGGGCGGACCTGCTAGAGAGCAGCTCTGTGGAGAGGGACCTGGGTGTGCTGGTGGACGACAGGTTAACCATGAGCAAGCAGTATGCCCTGGCTGCCAAGAAGGCCAATGGGATCCAGGGGTGCATTAAGAGGAGTGTGGCCAGCAGGTCAAGGGAGGTTCTCCTTCCCCTCTACTCTGCCCTAGTGAGGCCCCATCTGGAGTACTGTGTCCAGTTCTGGGCTCCCCACTTCAAGAAAGATGAAGAGCTACTGG
>Ga0065711_1029435_pt1 | contig 36216 bp, 34 predicted proteins | sample Hoacrofraction12_FD_59098 | JGI IMG/M metagenome (GOLD analysis project Ga0065711, IMG submission 59098) | Hoatzin crop microbial communities from Cojedes, Venezuela - Epithelial fraction 12 v2 (version 2) | ecosystem: Host-associated > Birds > Digestive system > Esophagus > Crop | place...
GCCCCCCGCAGCCCCGGGCCCCCGCCGCCCGCTGCCGCTCCCCGGGGTGCTGGCGCCCTCTGCCGGCCGCGGGAGGAGGCTCGGCCCCAGCGGAGCGGCGCGGAGGGGAAAGCCCCCCGGCCTCAGCCAGCCCGTGTCGAAGGGCTCGACACAGCCTGCAGCCCATCCCTCGGCGCAGCAAACTCCTTCCCCCTCCCCAGTCCGAGCGGGTAATCCGCCAAGGGACGATGTGGTGGCCGTAAAATCACGCGCAGGGGATGACTGCGAGCGCCATGCTGAACCTCAGCATCCCTGTCACTCCCAGGCCCTCTCCAGCGAGCAAGGGCAGGGCTGAGCCGCAGGTATTTAACGAGCCACCAGCACCTGTGGGTTTGTCTCCAACGAACAGCCCCCTCAGCACATACCGAGGTGTACCAGCCCCGGTAGTCCCGCACTACAGCGGGGCAGGGAAGGAGCAGCGCAGCCCGGGAGCGCTCTGTTTGTTCAGAGTGAAAGAAGGGATTATCTGACTGGGGCGAAACAAGTGTCCGGAAAGTTCAAGCGCTGTCCAGAGACAGATGAAAACAAGCTATACTGCGGCCACTCTGATGGCATAAGATAAAGGGGCTGATGTCTTAAGAAAAGGTCTCATTGCACGGAAGAAATGAAAGGTAAATTGCTCTTTTTATTTCCTGCTCATGTCAACTGGTGATGAATTAGGAACACAGATCCCTGCCGAAAGGCTCCCATGAGCTGACCGGCAGGCTGAGAGCTGGGGAGGTGCAGCCTTGTCCAGCAGCACCCTGCTGCAGCTGCCTGGGGGTTGGGTTTTCACTGCCGGGTGGGTGAAGGTGCAGGATCTGCCTGGGGACTGCTACTATGACTGGCAGGGCAGCTTGCCCCATGAGGCTGATGGAGGTGATGAGGAGAGAGGGAGAGGGGCTCTGCTAAAGGTGCGCCAGCCTTTGAACTCTGGACCTTTCCTCTGGGGTAGGGAAAGGGCCAGTGCAGCAATACGCCAAGATCAATACACTCTGCTCTCTCTGACCTGGCTGAAATAAAACATTTCTTTTCACCATTCAGACAAAATCTAAGTTACAAAATTGGTTCTCATTTCCAGCAAGCCCTGTTTCTAAAGGGGCTCCTCCAAAAAGCAACGTAAAGTAGTTCAAAACAAACAAACAAGGCACAACTTTATCACAGGGCTGTAGTGCAAATATAACTAGCGCCCAAAGGACAAGGAGCACTTGCAAGCTGTACCTTCCTTCACGACAGGGCTTGCCGAAGCAAAGGGGATTTGATCTACAGTGCTCAGTACCAAGATTGTGCAAGACAAAGAAAGTAATCTCCAAACTATACCTCTGAGGCCCAGAAATGAGATCACACCTCCTACAGATGGAAAAGCTTACTGAGATTGTACTCAGATTTTAAGAAGGGTTCATGCATCCAAAGCTTTTCTGCTTTTCCTGGCTGTATCAGTTTATCTGAAAAAGGATATTGTCTCCCCCTAGAAACCCAGCCTTCCTTGCCAAGCTGTAGGATAGTATCATGCAGGACAGAGGTGGGCTAGGTGATCCCTTTTAGTAACATTGGGATGCAGGGACATGGGGATATTCACCATTCAACAACCTCACTTCCTTCTGACTTCCATACCCGCAGCACACAGCTGCTCTGTCCCATTTGGTTGGAATTTAGTGAACCAGCCATCCAAGGAGCAACTGGGTGCTAGGAATGAAGACACGGTACCTGCTCCACGCAAGCCTGGGAAGGGAAGGAAGCCTTGCAGTTCACCGGACAGCATCTTTACTCCCTTTGCCCTCCCTGGCACAAACCAGGCTAAAAAGGCCTTCCCAGGGCAACGAAGGGTCTCCCTGTCAAGGGCATAGCAGCTGCACAATCCTATTTATGATACAAACATGCTGTAAACAGCTGAAAGGAAAGAGTGGCACATGTGTTTGTGGCAGAGCTAACCCAGCAAGAGAAGTTTGCTGTAACTTTGCCCCTGGCCTGTCAGGGTTTTTTACAGCATAGAAAGACTGCTCTCTTAGCACAGCTTCAGTGGGGACAGCACACAGATTTCATGCCCCACCAGGTCAGAAGAACAAGCAGAGATGCTGGTGTCACTTCAGCTCCAGCCTGTCCCCATACTCAATGGCTTAGGAGCAGCCAGAGCAGCTCAGAGCACCTGCACTAGGGGGTTCTGCAAAACTTCACAGCTATAACGCTGTTTCCCACATAGAAAAGCATGAACCAGCTCCTCCAGGTAGGTCTGCCACCCTCCAGCTTAGACAGGCTTAGCCCTTGGCCACCCACAGCAATATTGTTTCCTCTTTGTTTATTAGGGTGGCACTGGGCTGAAGTGACCCTTTCCCAAACCTGTCTTGGAGCCAGCTGACCTGGGTAAGAGCCCTGCTTCCTTGCCTGCCTCAGCACATGCACTCTGCACGTAAATGTGCATCATTCGCTGCATCCCACACTTTAGGTGCCAAAGAGGAGAGCTGGCCTTGGCATCTGCTCTGCAGGCCGAGGAGGTGTGCACTGAAAGGCAACTGCTTTCAGGCTATGGGAACAACCCTATCAGGTCTCCATTAGAGAAGGCGATGACAGTCGCACTTATACAGGTGACTAGGTTTCACCCATAAGAGACAGGCAGGAGAATGCTTTAATGAAGGGCACACCAAGAAAAAGCACCTTCTCTTGGTTAACCTCTGCCCCCCGCCCCGGTCCTTGCCACCCACAGTGAGCTAAGGATGCTCCCTGAGCCAGAACAACCAGTTCTGGTGGCAAGAGCTTGGCTTGCTGTCACAGAGCAAGGGCCAGAGCTCACAACTTGTGCTTTATAAAAGCACTTTCCTGCCTGTTTTCCCTTTGGTGGCACTGCAGCACCTCCCCTTCCCAGGTGCCCTCTCCTGGACCAGACCTCAATTAACTCACAGCCTCAGGCTATAAATCAAGTCAATAAAAGGGGCTGTAAAATAAACACGGTCTTCCCCTTTCCATTCAAACGTACTGAAGTGGCAAAGGGTTTTTCCAAGCAGAGTTTAGGCACCCTGTGCTTCACTGGCCTCACCAGAGGGAATCCAATGTGCTCAGATATTAATACAGGTGACCTGGTCACTGGGATGCAGGTAGCACTAAGTGCCCCGTGGCTTGGAGGTCAGCCTCAGGTCACTTCTCCAGTCTAATTTACAGCTCACAAGAGCTGGAAAAGAAGATTTGAGAGATGGAGGTTAAATAAGCAATGTTGGTTTTTATTATAAGGCCTGGCCTGCCGGAAAATAAAGGCATACATTTCGTCCAGCAGTCCTACCTGACACATCAAATAAGGAAGAAAAGTAGATCTTCAGCCTCTGAGCAAAAATCTGCTCCAAGGGATGCCCGTGGGGCTGGCAAATTTGGCTGCATGACACTATCAACACAAAGGACTAAATTCTGCTGTCAAAGCAGCAGCCATGAGAACTGTGACCTTTTCTAAAAATTTGCAGAGGAAGAGAATAGAGGGTCTATAAACCATTTTTATTTGTAGTGCTCCAGTGTCTGAAGCTTCCAGCTGAAAACAGGGCCACAGCATGCTAGGTGCCTGTAAGCCTGAGAGAAACACCTTGCTCTGAAGTAGTGAACTCTCTGTAGGCAAGAGGGGGCAAGGATATAAAGCAAGAAGGGCAGAACTTTAGCCTGGTTCTCCTGATCAGCCCCAGCCCTGTGTTCTCTCACTGGGCGATGGAGCAGGCTGCCAGGAACAGTCTTTCAAAGTAAGATGACCCAACTTAGGGAAAGTTCTGCCTCCACCTCCTGCAGAGTTCAACTAACTCTCCATGCTGCCTAGCAGCACAGCAGCCTCACTCACTTGGTCTACAGAAAAGAAACGAGCTTTACCACCCTGAAACACCTCCAGTTCCCTCCACACCCCAGAGCCCACATCAAACTTTTCTATAGCCATATGGAACCTTCAAATATGTTATCTACCTTCCTGGGTCAGTAACACCAAAGTAACAGTAACTCCCCAAATCTTTGCACTACCACACCCTTTGGACATCTTCCATCTCCCTTGTAGCTCATAATCCAGCCCCAGGGAGCGCCTAACTCATAAGTGGACTGTTTGCTAGGAGCTAAATCCTCAGCATATTATCATGAAGGAATGGATGAGGCAACTGCAGCCCATTTTCACTCGCAGAGGGTCCAAAGCCTGTTCAGAACTGAGCTGCCCCTTGCACTAGGGAGTGAGTGAGCACATGTACACATAACTGTAGTGGAACAAGAAGGGTTAAAATCCTTGGGTCTGTCCTTTTGCAGCCATTCCTTCTGTGCTGATTGTAGGTTTGCAAATAAGAGCTCATTCAGAGAGGCAGGTGAGACATCTTTAGAATCATGAGATGGATCAGAAGATATAGGAAAAAAAAGAGTTCCAGAGAGGAGGAAAAGCTGAAGGGGACTGAAATCTTCCTTCAAGTCTTTGTCCCTCCTCTGTAAATGGGGAGCTACGACAATGCTCCTGTAGTTTGTCCAGTTAATTATAGAACAATGCCAGGAGGAGGGCTGTGATGGATTGGTGATTTACAAGATAGGGGTGTGAGAGCCAGAGAATGGTAATTACACGAGCGCTTCCACACTGCCTATACAACTGACTGTTTGACTAACTGAAAAGAATCCCTCGTATCTACCTTCCCTTCGCTGATAAGAGCCGAATGCCACACAGGCCCGGGTAAACAGCCCGGTTTGGCTTCACTCAATCTGGAGAGGATGCCTGTTGTCCTTCCTCCAACCCTGGTCCTGGAGAGGCACCTAGGGAGCAGGCGCAGCACTGGCAACTGCTCACCTTTGCTGCAGGGAGGGCATGCCCAGGGCAGAGATAAGAATCACTGAAGCAATGCCACAGGCAAGGGAACAATGGCGAGTCTTGGGCCACAAAGCCATCCATCACATGGGAAACAAAGCTGTTGTCAGCAGGGACGGCCGCATCCTCCAGGCATGTCAGTTGTCGAGTGGGTTGGATGACAGGCCCGTCAAGGACTGATGAGGCCTCCAGAGAGACGCCAAGAGGAGAAGAATGGCCATACAGCGACTGTCATGATCCTACACCTGTGCCAGGAAAGGCCATGCTGCTTCACAGATTCCTTCCAGGTGAAGAAAGTGTAAATCTCTTGGTATCAGTGTTGATTTTTCATAATCGAAAGATTTCTCCAGTAGCTGAGGATGCAGGACTTTTCCTTGGCACAAGGGAGTATTGCAACTGCACAAATTAAAGCTCTTCACGTATTCTGACCAAAAAAATCCAGGCTCAAAATTTGCAGGGAACCTTTTTTTCCTCTTTTCTCAAAAGGTGTAAGCCTTTCCCTAGTTAGAGTGTTGTAACACTGAATATATACACAAGAAAGCCCACCTGCCTTACAGACCTGCCTATATCTTCCATCTCTGTGACCGGCAGCTAAGGGATGCAAGCTTTGATCCAGTGACTCCATTACAAAATGGAGTAAAATAACAGGGCACTAACTGCTCGACAGAAGGGTTGCAAGGGAAGGGAGCTGCAAGGTGGTACACATGGCAGTCTTCACTCTCCTTCACACTCATGCACATCCCACACCATTACTTAAGGCTTACCTCAGGAATAGCTTTTCTGATGAGCCCCTTAAGTGGACTCTTATTTCAGACTAACGTTGTGGCTCAGTTTGACTTCCCAACCCACTCGAGCCCAATTGCTCCACGTAGGCAAGCCCTCGCATGAGTAGCTTCTGACATATGGAGTTCCACCAAATCATCCACCTTGAGGGAACAAGAAAATTTCCAGCAGGTCTGGCTTCCACATGAAAGTAATACAAGCACAGCCTTTCTGAGTTCAGTACTGGCCAGAAAACAGGAATGAAACACATGTTTCTGATCATTTCGGAAGCTCCAAAAAGGTTTCATTCAGAGAATGGGCAAGAGTTTGAAGGGGAAGAGGGGAAACACGTGTCCTGTTTGAAGTGTAAGGTCTCATTTTTTTATTAAGCCATCTTAAGCAGTCTTAACACGTGCATGTGAAGTGTCAGCCCAGGGCAATATACAGGGTAGTTCATGGTGCAGATCTTAGAAGTTAAGACATCCCAAAGCCTGGAAACTCCTGAATCCAGCAACATGGTCTGAGCCTATTATACAGAAAGGTTAAAGTGGAGATGAGGGTCTGAACTCAGACTCAAAAATACCAAGGCTTATAGTGGGGTACATCTTGAATTATAAGCAGCTCTCTCTCCTTGCTTTCTTCTCCTTGCAGCTCCTGGGACTTTCTTTCTCTGTGTCATGTTTGGTGACTTTTTGCTTATTTTTCTGCAGTAGAGAGAGATGCCACAAACCTGGAGTTGGGCCCTTCCACCCATTAATCAAAAGCTACAAGTGCTCTGCAGGGAGACAAAACCTCTGTGTGTTTTCTCTGATATTTCTGGAGCACGGCATGGAGGGCGGGGGGGCTGGGCCAAGGACCCCTAGTTAGATTAACATTTTATTCAGAGACCTATTAATCAAAGTCAGAAGTGGCGTGAAGCAGCACCAAGGGAGAAAAGTAGCTGGACAATCAAGGCCCTTTCAAAGAAAAAAAAAAAAAACCCTCTCAGCTTGTCCTGATTTACTGCAACTCACTCACAGTACTAGATGGGAGAGGGGGGATTTGCAGCCTCTATCCAAACAAGAGTGGACCATACAGGTAAACCCTGGCTTTTTTCAGATTAAGCAAACAACTCTCTGTATCCTGCCCCCAGCACCAGTCAAAAAGGTCCCTATCTTTCTTTCTCCAGAGCATAACGCGCTTTCATGCAAACTTATAATTTTAATTATTATTTTTGGAAGACAGCATGATTAGACTTCTTTTTCTTACAAGGAAAGACAGACTCAGTTAACAGGAACAGGTCTGGCCAGCGTTCTGCTTGATTAGGGCCCTTTGGAAGGGAGCATTTTGCCCCACAGTGGAGGAGATAAATGGCCTCATACAGCATGATACCGCAGAGAGTCAGACACGTATGTGTCAGGAGACTGAACAACCCAGCATTTGTTCCCCCTGGCACCAGCGCTAACCCATCACGAGACGAAGCGCAGTGATACAGGTGGTACGAGCTTGAAAATACACAGACGCACTGGGCACAGCGCAAAAGGGGTATTTTGTTTTAAGATAAAGATCAGCCAGGAAAGAATTTGACACTCATCTCTACAGTTTGCCCCAAGAACTCAGCCACTGAAGCTCAGCATGTTTCAGTGAGAGTCCAGTCAATTTTTGACCTCTGTCTCCACAGGCTGTTTGGAGAACGGTATCTCAAGGAACTCTGAAACCTCAAGGCACAGAAGGGAATTGGGCCCCACGGCCCAAAAGGGCATGCATTAAGAACATTATTCTGCAGGGTTTTGACCAGTAGTACCACATCAATTAAACAGAGCCCAAAGGAAAACCTTGTGCCCTCCTCGAAGCGGGGCAAGCCTGCTGGAAGAGAGAGGGCAAGGGCTAAGTTGGAGAGCAACATTATGACCAGTCATGCCAAGCAGTTCCTAGGAAACTATGGCAGCTGTCTTATACAAAGACAGATCTGCTGCAAGGAAGGAAAGACTTAGCTCTTTCTCCGAGGAGATGGGGAAAACTGCACACGTGCATCCAGGAAGAGCCAAGGCACCTCCAGCAGCTTTGGGTTGGTTTTCTCCCACGGCGAGTTCCTGGCAGCTGCTGACAGCAGGGAGACTTTGGGAACTTGATCCCTTCTCTCTTCCTCAGGCTTTTGCCTCCTCCAGTCCCAAAACACAAGTACATGGAGGAAGAAATGGATTTTTCCTCTATAGATACACAAGACGCCAGGCAAAGAGAGGCTTGTGGAATGCACAACCCAATGGATCTAGTTTCCCAGAAAGACTGGCCTGGCCTTAGCAGAAGGTTAATTAACTGTGGCAGCTCAGGGCTGGAAAATGTCCACTTCATGCGCTGAAGTGCCTGTCCACGGGTGAAGAGGGGGCCAGGCAAACTATAGGGGCAAAGGTCCATCTGCAGATATGTATGAAAAGCTTGGCTGGGCTTGTGCCTGGGTCCTGTGGGAGGAACACAAGAAAGACTTAGCCAACTGCTATAGTCAGAGCGGGGTCTTGTGGGGGCAAGGGGAGAACAACAAAACCACAAAAGAGCTAGAAAAACATAGCCATGCCAGGCGTAGGTGGAGACGCATTATCTTATGGGGCAGGCATGCACTCTGCCCTCCCTTCTCTGAGCATCACAAGTACCTTTTATATCTCAGCCTCCAGGAAAAATTGCTCAGGGCTTGAAGACACATCCCTCAGTGGGTGTTGTGGTTCACAAGAAGAGGAACCGAGTGCATCACTGTGGCATAGCAGAGAGAAATGAAGTTACTCCAAGGCCACATAGACCTGATGAAAGCAGGATTTGGCTTCCCTTGCACACTGAAAGAGGACACTGTCCCACATCTCTGTGCACACTTGAGTGAAGTGTGTTTGGGACTAGAGACCTCTGTTCCCACTGCTAATTCTGGATCTTGTCAGACAGCAGAATACATTTCATGCTCAATGACCAAAGTTAGAGATATCTCTTCCCAGTGCAGCAGCTCCCAACTGTACCACACATCAAAAAATGCCCTTGTTTCCTGTCATTCCTGTAACATCCAGGATTGGAATATTTTGAGAAGGCTCATGGCAGCATATTACAAGAATTCTGTGAGGTGTCAGCAGCTGTCCATCTAAGCACAGGGCCTAGAGACAGACACTGTCCCCAAGACCCCTGGTATCAGCCTGTAACACCAACCCTTCCAGCAGCCTCAGACTTACTGAAACCTAGAGGCAACTTGACAATTAACTTAACCATGAAGAACAGGGGAACACGGTCCCTCTTCTGCAGGGTGCAAATTATTGAGAAGAAAGTGAGGAAGAGCTACATGCAAAACAGCCACCTTCGGCTTCACATCCTGACATCCTTCCCTCCCACTTCCCAGGAATCTGGTGCGAGATGCAGGGGTGCTCAATCCCAGCTTTGCTGCTGATGTGCTCTGTGAGAGCAGGCATGTCCCAAAACTCCCCCTGTTTCAGTCTCTCCCATCTTTGCAATAGGTGTAGCAACTGGTGTCCAGCTTGGCAAAGCCCTCTGAGATCTGCTGATGAGAATAATCTATGAGACAGATACTTTTATTTTACTAAGTACATTCCCCACACTTCCTAAAACAGCAGGTTCATCAAAAAGTAGGTAAAAGGATGAACAGTGCCTGGAGCTATTTTAAAGTGTCCCACCGTCCAAAAGGTAATGGACCAAATTTTCTATGCTGCGTTCAGATGGAATAAGCAGCAGCGGGGGAGCTTGCAAATCTGCTTGGAAAAGCCTCTGTGTAGCAAAAAGAGGGTGAGACATTAACACAGAATTTCTGTGATTCCTTGGCTTGCTACTGAAGATCAGTATCATAGTCTTAAATATTTGAGGGAAATACTAAACCTAAACAAAGTAAAGTAAGGTTCAAACTAAATTGTTTGCAAAGAATAGGGAAGGAAAAGAGAAGGAATAGAGGCCAGGAGGCATTGGACAAGCCAAGGAAAACATTTTGAGAACACCATGCCACTTAGTGCAGTCAAATGTATTTCAAAAGCAAAGAAATACTTTTTCAGAAGTCATTGAATAGCCAAGCTGTAGGCAGGAAGTATATCCTTGCTCCTGCTTTGAACCACAGATACATCCTCTCCTGCCCAACATTTTTCACTCACAAATCAAAAAGCACTTACAGATGTTCAAATTTAGCATACTTCTGAGATTAACTTTTTACATTTAGTTTTCTTGATAACTCTACTCAATAAAAGACTTCAGCTTTTTCCTTCCTTCTGCTCACAAAGTTCCTGCAAAAGCTGTTTTGCCATGAAGCTACAGGGTGCTTCATGGCAGCCCACAAGTTCTACGGCTCTTCTCTCCTTTGCAAGTTTAAGTGTAGTAGTTCCAATATATTTTATGTTTTATTTTATGTACAGTTTGGCATATGCTAAACTTGAGTGCAGCAACTCTGACAGAAGAGCCTCCCTTTCCTGCTGTGCTGGACTCTGAACCAGGGCTGGATTAGCCAGAAAGGTAGGAGGGCAGGGCAGGAGGAGCAGAAAGCCAGCACCAAGACAGGCAAGGAAATCCTGGCATTCCTCTCTGAGCCTGTAACCAGATCCTCCCTCCTCTGTTATTCTTGCCACTCATTCTCCATCTGTAGGAATTGCTGAGGATGTAACTAGGCCAGCTCAGTAGGCAACAACTGCTTCAGCATTTTTAAATACACAGTAATCAGCCCAGATTAAGCTCCTCCTTGCCAGGAAACGGCCCATCAGGTCTAGTCCTTTTTTCTGCTCACTCCTGGTCGTGTGCACAGACTTCATCCTGAAGGCTGTTTGCTGTCAGCTTGCTTTGCACATCAGTAGGACTGATGCTAAACTCTGCAGTGAGGCTCTTCCTCCCTAGATGAGCGACATAACCTTTTTTTTCCAGGCAGCTCACAACAGCAAATGAACAGCCAGCAGTGAGTGCTCCCACAAACCTGCCAAGGACCTCTTCATCTTTGCAGTGCTCAGCTCAGACCTGTGCTCAGGGAAGCCATGGAGAAAGACCTCTGAGGATGGGTTAGTGTTGGCCACCCCGGGCAGCTAGTGAGGATGCCCCAGCCATAATGCCCTCCAGCAACTCTGGTGAACTCCTTGGGGCATCAGTCCAACCCTGTAACTGCCAGGCGGAGAACAGCCCCGTCTCATTTGATATGGGGAACACTGGTAAATCCAGTCATGGCCCAAAGATTCAGGAGAAGTGCTCCAGAGAAGGGTACCAGATAGTGCCCCATACTGTAGTAAGTTCTCTCTTCTAACAGGAAGTCATTAAAACCACAGCACAGTTCGCACAAGGCTCCTGCTGGCTCTAACAGCAGGAAAGAGAGCAGTCCCACACAACCTGTCAGCTTCACATGCTGCTTCTCCTAGGCACAGATATGCATCTGCTTTCCAGGCTACTTAAGCACTGCATTACCTTATGCCCTGCTGGTGCCAATGCAGAGGGATGCAGGGACCTGACAGGGTGGAGCTGTTAACTGTCCAGCACCCGAACTCAGCATCACATCTCCCTTGCTTCCCACACCAGTCGCCACAGCACAGCCCAAGGAGATGTCACCCCAGCATTTGGGGGGGTGCAGCCTGCTTGCAGTGGGTCCAAGGCCCTTGACTGTACTAGTGCCAGGCTGTACCCGTGCTGGATCAACCATCGGGATCCCCACCCGCTCCCTTTGCTTCCATGCAAGAGGCTGCCCTCCTGCCTTGCCCTCCTACCCCAGCAAAAGCTTCTGTTTGATATGCGCTCCAGCTGCTTCCCAGCAGAGTAGATGTTCCCTCTCTGACTGACATTTCCTTTGAAATAAGAGAAACACAGCAGGCACTGGACTCCCAGTGTGTCAACACGTGCAGCTCAGCACCTCCGGGGGTCCTGGGAGTCCTTCCAAGACCTGCTGGATCGCTGTGGTTAATAAACTCTCAGCAACAAACATCTTCTTCTTTCCAGGGGAGAAAACCCAAATGCTGTCAGTCCTGCACTGCTTCCATCAGGTAGATCCACTTGCACAGCAAAGCAAAAACAAAGCTGTAATTTAGGCAGGATCCAGCCTCTTGCAAGAAGTTTTATGCCACAGAGGTGTGGCTCCAGATACTCTAGGGACTATAAACCAACTCTCCTCAACAGCAGCAGCCCACTAGGCCACGAGGTCACTGGTAGTCCTACTAACATAGACCATTTACCCTACTGTCCTCTTTTTGTTTCTCTGCTGTCTCACCACATGCCATGAAACATACTTCAGCCAACAGACCCTCTTCACTGTGCAAGATACAAAGCTGGTTTTATATTACTTTAATATAAAACCCCCAACTTGTCAAGACCAAGGAAGAGTTGGTTTAAAAACTATTTTTAAAACATGGATTAAAAAAATATAAATCAATGGACTTGTTTAGATGTTTGTTTTCCAGTTCACAAATACGGAAGCTCCAATTTTCGGATTAAAATAATTTTTCATTTAGAAAATCAAGTGGGTTGACAGTAGGCAGGAGAGCGAGCATGAAGATGAATGGACCAGTTGTATGCCCGGGGTTTCAGCTGAATTGTTTCCAAGATAGACTCTTTTGCCCCTATCTAAGATGTGAAACATCTGAGATAATTTCCCATCCCACATGGATTTCACAATTTCCCATCCCTGGGAACGTAGAGTGCCTAGCACATGGGGCCCCGCAGACATCTACAGATAAAGGCAAGTCAAGGTAGGAATGCTGGAAACTCACAGACAAACAGGGATTGAAATTACATGCAAATTTTTCCACAGCTAATTAACCACTGGAACAAGTTTAGGGGATAGAGTGCCCAATTTTCATCCCAATTTCCTCTCATTTTGACAGAACACAGATGCTTTCAGTGGTTTTAGAAATACTAGCCTTACTGTACATAACTAATGTTACACTACCAAAACATGCATAATGAAGTGCCCTTGCCCCACAGCTGGGCCTTCCTGCATTGGATCTCATTCAATAAGAGATTCATCTCAGCAGTTAGAGTGCATGGCCTAGCACACACTCCAACAGCTCCTTCAGTGAACCCCGGCTTTGTTGAAGTCAACAGCACAACAGAGCAGGGTTAGGATTTCACTCCAAAAGTTACATATGTTCTCAGCAGTTGCACCTCGACGTAATTTTTTTCCCCACACATCTAGAACAGAAACTAGGGCACTGGTTTATTGTAACACACAGCAACTTACCCAAAGCGTGACTTCTCCCAGAGTATGAACATCACCACACGGTTCAAAATGCACTGCACTTAACACAGAGCCTTCTCTCAGATCCACGCATGAAAATACAAGTTACAGACAATGCATTTCTCTCTCTTTCTCCACCCTTACCTTATGTAAGCATATCCCTTTCTCTTCTCTCTACCTGCCTCACTCTCTCACGGAAACAGATAATACTCCAGTCCTTTTTTGCTCAGGCCAAGAATCAGCAATGAATAGATATAAACCACTCTACCTGAAGCACCTTAGGAAATTGCAGGGGAATTTGCACACTGAATTTCAGGCACAGCACTTGGAGGGAGTTCCCCTTTATTTAGGGGTAGGGAGCACAAAAATGACAACATTGCTTCTTGCACTTTTGCAAGTCTCAGGCAAAGAGGAAAAGCAGCAAAGAGATCATTAAAATGCCATTCTTGGTGAACAGTGGCAGAGAGGATGAGAGTAGAGAAAGTGATTGAGTACAACGTCTTGCTTTCAAAGCCTTCTGCACTGGATCATCAAATTAATCAGTTTGATGGTTTTGGTGCAGCTTGGCCAGAAAAGAACCAAACATGGGAAAGTAGCAAGCTATTTTTATGTACATCTTGAGAAACGCTGACAGCACTGCGAAGGGTGGGGAAGAGCAGGTACCAACAGAATAGGCAGCAGCTCAAAGCAGAGCTGAGGATGAGGCAAGAAGGATGACGCCAGCTCTGGTTTGAAGAAAACAGCCAGCCCAGGGTGGAGGCTTTGGACTGGAGCTGGAGAGAAGCATTACAAGACAGGAAAACCTGTACAGCTGCGCAGGGAGCCTGCCCTCTGCTTCATAGGTTTTAATGTGGACAATCTCGCTGCAGCATATGGTGATTTTTGGAAACTAAGTATGAAGCCCAAGTCTCACGGACTGTCATTTTGTCTCATGTCCCCATAGAACAAAGATTTCACGTTTTACCTCCCTTCTCTGTCCCTGCAGGAATCCAGGCAGCTGTTCTAATATGGAGATTCACCTGAGAAAGGTACAAAACCGCCTGGAGAAAAGCCTTCATTTCACCAGCAGACTCGTTCACAGAAAGCACAACACAGGACATAAGGGGGCCATTGTTTCTGGAATAAAATCTCCATTTGAGCTCTCTTCTTTGGCCATGATCAATGGGAGGGAATTAAAGTCTCATCCTGGGAAAAAAATTAGCTTGCTAACACTGTGTTGAAAGATCAGGTAATGGAGATGCAGAGCAAGCGTAGGCACCCGCACCGTCTCTTGGTGAGCTTGAGAATGTTGGAGGTAAAAGCCCCTGGTGGAAAAAGCTCCCCAAACATAGGCACAGACCTTACCATATCCCATGAGAGACAACCAAGAGCTATGATTCACAACAGGAGGTGTCGGTGTTTCACAGTACTACAGTCCAGACTTCAGCCCAGTGCAGGAGTATTTAAATTCCCTCGGTGCTCACGTTTTCCTGTTCCGCCTCTGCATTTTCTGTCCCACAGATGCACAGAACAAACTACAATAACTTTGAGCTATTCTGTACCTCCATCCTACCTAGCCCTGGTGTATTCTCAGAGCACCTACCTCCCATTCATCCATCTCTACCAGGCACACCAGCTCTCACCACTTGGTGATAATGGGCACGTTTTTTTCCGTCCACCTGTCAAAGCTCATCATTCAACCTTCCAAAGCACATCATTCTAAACACCCCACAGAGAACCAACACTATTTCCATCATGGCCACAGCAACACGATGCCCACCTTCCCCTCTTCTTGGTTACAGTCTGATGCTTTGGAACGCCAACAAAAGGACTGTTTAAACTAGTAATTACACGTTCAAAACGCAATGTCTGCTGCTTGAGCAACTAAGTTTGGAGGATCATTGTCAATCTCTTGGAGCACACACACATCACACTCACCTTCATTCTTTCCCCAGCCCACACCACGTTGATTTTACTAGTAAAAGCAAACAAGAGATTAAAAGCTATTTGCTGCCCTCTTCTGAGCAAACCCAAATTATATGTCAATATGGGCAACGGCTCTAGAAACAGTCATTCATTCAATGAGCAGAGCTCTGTTTCCATGCAAAATGAATGACATTGGTATGGCATCAAACAGCTGTGACAGGGCAGGTTAGCAGTGACCATCAGCTATTACAAATGAGGACAGCAGATCAGTGCTTTGCAGCCAAAACCATTAGGTATCCATAGAGCGCATGCTTGGCATTTTGGTTTCATAACTCTCAGGTTAATCCTCCTATGCAGAAATACAAAGAAACACCTTCCAGCATATTCTGTTCTCAATAGTCACAAACCTGCCCCTCTACTCCGCTCTAGTGAGACCCCACCCGCAGTACTGCGTCCAGCCCTGGAGCCCCCAGCACAAGAAGAACGTGGAGCTGTTGGAGTGGGTCCAGAGAAGGCCACAAAGATGATCCGAGGGCTGGAGCACCTCTCCACTGCAGACAGGCTGAAAGAGTTGGGGTTGTTCAGCCTGGAGAAGAGAAGGCTGTGGGGAGACCTTATCACAGCCTTTCAGTACCTGAAGGGGGGCTATAGGAAAGATGGGGAAAATATTTTCAGCAGGGCTTGTTGCGACAGGACAAGGAGTAACAGCTTTAAACTAAGAGAGAGCAGATTTAGACTGGATATAACGAAGAATTTTTTTACAATGACGGTGGTGAAACATTGGAACAGTTGCCCAGAGAAGTAGTGGAGGCCTCATCCCTGGAAACATTCAGGGCCAGGTTGGGCAGCGCTCTGAGAGACCTGGTCTGGTCGAATATGTCCCTGCTCGCTGCAGGGGGGGGGTGGGCTAGATGACCCTAAAGATCCCTTCCAACCCAAAGCATTCTATGAAACATTTCAGAGCAGAATCAGACCACGAGACACATAAAGAAATGGGAAAGAAATTACTTGTAGCTTTAAGAGGGTGATTTGGGGGGGTGGTTTTGGACAAAAACCACTTAAAGGTTTTAAGTCTCCCACCAGTGCTCTATCCTGTCCTTCCAGGGAATACATACCTTTATCTAGACAGACTGTAGATATATATGCACATACTATCTTCAGAACAAACCTTAACACTGCAACCTGCTGGTTTCAAGGCATTTATCCAAGTAACTCATAATTCATGGAAACCTGTTAAATTAGACCATGCGCTCTCCATTAAAACCCTCTAAAAATCAGGCTTATGAGCCTGAGGGAGTTCAGTTTTCATATGCAAATATACAAAAAAAGTAAAAGCCATTTCTAAAATAGTTCTTCTCCCATGTACCCAAGAACAGACAAGCTGTCCCATGATGTGGAATCAACACTGCTTTTCTTGGCACTCTATCTGGGATGCCCTGCATTCTTCAGTCCTGAAGGGAAACGAGGGGTTTGAAGAAGACCAGGTAGCCTCACAACAATGACCACGAAAAATGTCTTTTTCAATTTGTAAGCAATGCAACAAATCCCAGAGCAGGCTGCCACCAAGGCATCTATTGAATGTTCTCACTTGGGCAGACACATAGCATGCAGCTGTGACTACGTGAGACTGGGATATGGTGTGCTTCTGCAGGACTTTCCTCCATACATTTCCTCCATCTGTTGCACAGAACTGGCCTGTCTCAGTGACCTAGCCCTGCAGTGGGTGATAACGAGTTGTTGTTCATGTGTACAAATGTGATATTTTCATCCCACACACGAGGGTGCGGAAACTCTGAAAGTCTATTTGAAACAACAGCGGTAGGTTCCCAGGTGTCACATGAACCCAATCTGTAAACAAGCACCTGCGGCAATCTTGACGCAAAACATAACCACTATCACCATAAGGCACAGAGACTGAAAAACTGGTTCTCTGACAGATTCTGGGCTAAAATTCTCTAGGCTCCAAAATCAGCTTGCTTTCCTTTCAAGACTTCTTTTACTCTGCAAAGCATGCAAGGCTCACCATGCAGATACCTGAAAAACCAGGTGTTTGAAAGAAGAAGGAACCAGTGTGCCTTACCCAATGTCATCTACCAACCATTTGGTCCTTCACTTGGGAAGTGCTGACCTCCTTTTTGATACCTCAGGTTTGGAGCTCTGCATCATGGAGGCCGCAAACACAATTTGGTGTGGTTTCCCAGGGTTTTTTAACCCAGTATCTACCAGAGAAAGGAGCTGCCTGGAAGCACCCTGAGCCTTTGGTAATGCAGCAACCTGCCCAGCAAGCCTGGCAGCCCAATTCTGCATGCCCAGGTACTGGATTGGCCTTGATACTAGAAAGCGATTTGCAGAGCAGCTTAATAGCTTGCATTTATCTTTGCCATATTTCAGCACTGCTTCCCCTTTGAAGCCACCGTGCAGCCTTGAACAGTCCCTCTCTTCAGAAAACAAGCCAGTTCTCCCTTCAGCAGCAGCACAGCAGACCCTCCACAGGCCAGCGGAGCAAGAAAGCATCTGTGACGTGCAGCTTTCCGAGCCAGGAGAAGCCAAGACATGCAGGCTCTAGATTTATGGATTAGACATGCTGCCACAGCATACAAATCACTCTGCGCTTGGTGCAATTCATTATCACATTGCTATGGCTGATCACATTCTTCACAGGTGCAAATGATACCAAAACGGCTTTTTATGTTTCATGTGCCAAGACTTAACGATGAAGAGTCAGGACCCCTCCTGCCTCCCCGGGGAAGTGAAGCCAAAGTCAGCAGTTGTTCTGTCTTTGTGGGCTCGCTGAGCCCTGAAGGTTTTCCAGCACCTCACGGCCGTGCTGACAGGCAGGCAGCTGAGCAGTCAGAGGGCTGGGATCGTGCCTGCTCCCAGTCCAGCCTCTCCCAGCAACTGAGCCCGTGCTGGTAGCACTGTCAGCACCTGCTCACCTACACTAGAAACATCCTTTAACCCAGGTAAACTCAGCTAAAAGTCTGCAGGCAAAACCAGGGATTCATTCTGCCACACTGGCACACTTCACTGGGAGACCAAGGGCCTTTTACATCCTTTGCATGTGTCAGTAAAGGGACTTCAACAACAGGCATAAACCAGCTAAAATAACAGTACAATTGACCTAAAGAAATGAGAGGGAAGAGGTGAAGGGGAGACAGTGGGTTGAGCTACTTCCTTACACATCTGCATCTTGATTTTGGGAACAGGACAGTGGGGAAAAACAAGCTAGAAAACAGGCTTTCTATTCCTGTGGAAAGTTTGATCCTCAGAGGCAAAAACAAACAAACAAACAACAGTACTCAAAAATCAGAGATTTGAAAGTGTCCAGGGGCCTCATGGAGCATTAATTTGGGCATCTCCACAGAGCAGGCTCCTTGGTGGAACTGTGTCCCCCTTGGAGGCCATGGTCACTGGTGATACTGCAGCCCCTAGCAAGAGCTGCACTGGCTACAAAGTCTGGCAAGGTCCAGTCCCCAGAAGAAAAACCAAATCTGAGCTGGAACTCCATTTCCTTAGGTACTATGTCCAGTCAGGCTAATGCCACAGAGGATTAGTTTTGGAAGGACACGGGGCAGAGAGTGCAAAGAGGCCTCCCGAGGCAGAGCCATGTGTCACTCACCTCACGCCAGGCTGGCCCAGGCGCGCGCAGCACGGTGAACGTCCTCCTCGGCTTCCAATGCCGTCGGCCACGCTGCCCGCCAGCCCTCTCTCAGCACAGCGAAGGGTCACACATTGCACAGAGGACCCCATCTTCCCACCTCAGCCTCCCCCCGAGCACCAGGGGCTTATTCCACTGCCACACTTCATGCTTTTGGGGCAGGCATTCACCCCCGTGATGAGCTGAGCTGAGCCGAGGCGAAGCCACCCGTGGCAGAGAAGCCCCAGGACCTTCCTTTTCCCCTCAGGCACCCCCGGCGCGGCTCCTTCCCCTCCCAGGCTCCCGCGCAGCCTCGTGCCCGGAGGCGCGGGCAGGCTCCAGCTGCGGGCGCTCGGGGCTAATCAGGCCCGCCAGGGGCGGCGGGCGCGGGCTGAGCCCCGGAGCCCCGCGCACCCACAGGCACCCTGCCCTGTCCAGCCCGCACCACAGAAAAACACGCAGCAACTTAGTCGAACTATCAGAAACTCCGCGTTTAGACTGGCCCGTTGTGGAAGCCGGTACCTGTCAAAGCTGAGCCCTATGGTGTAGTTGTGGTAACATCTCCACCCGCCCTCGGTGTTTGGTTTGCTTGGCACAGACTTTGAGCGTAAGAAATTGCCAGGGAGCGTGTGAGAGTGCAAGATACCTTGTGTAAAATGGAAAAAAGAAGCCATTTACATCGTCATGTATCATTATTTTATTTCAATTTTGCTTCATTCCAAAAGTAATTAAGGAACTTCATAACCAGTAGTAGGGCTACAGTGATTTTTTGCAGTTGGAGTCTCTAGAAAAGACCAGATCTCTTGTGCCAGGTGCCGTACAAGCACAGTCAGAAAGAGCCTCTGGTCTCAACAACTCTTGGCTTCAGGGCGAATTTCTCATAAGCATGCGGGGCCCCTGTCTGACTCAGTACACATTGAAGTCAGTATTACAACTGTAAGCAGATTAAAAGGAATTAGGATGAATGGGTAGGCTTCTAAACTTTCCCTCCCTCCCCCAGAATAATGTTGGAAAAGATGCATCAAACAAGAAGAAACATCCTTTCCCTTTTACTGATGGGAAACTGAGGCAGGAGGAGACTAAGTCACTTGTCCAGAGTTACTAAGGCAATCTGTAATAGCACCAAGGAAACTGTATTTCTCCATTGTCCTAGTCCAGTACCTGAACTGTTCACTGTCCACCTCTGCCCTCATCTGACCAGAGACATCGTGGAAAGCAAGACTGAAATACTCTAGCATAGGAGGGATCAAGCACCATCACCACTACGAGCTTATGAGCAGTTTGAGTCCGTTCTGGTTGCTGTTGTTCATGGCTTCCTTTGTCTACCAAACCAGAATGATTCCCAGCTCAGCAAAGCAATCAAGACCATGCTAAAGAGTTTAAAGCATTAAAAAACACAACATCAGGTCTTTGTAAATACAGCAAGTGTCTGATCAGTTCAAGTCTTGCTTCGGACTGCAGTCAGGATCAGACGGTGCTCTGAATTGTCCCCTCTGGATATCACAGCCCACATGACCTTGGCACAGCATCACCCAAGGGGGAGGAAGGTCTTCAGTCTTGTGATGTTAATCACTGTTGTAGCAGCTTCTTGAAGAAGATGCCCAAGTGTCTACATGCTGGTGTAGATCTCAGGAGGTGCTCTGGGCTTCAGCGGTCATTCTCCGAAATTTCTGCAGGTAGACAATGATGAAGATAACCAAGATACCCTGGAGGAAAAGGAGGATGAAGAGACTGAGCTGAGAGAGGAGAGCCAGGCTGCAGTACCAGTACTGGCATGTGGAGATTAACTCATCTTCTGTCAGATAGGCAATGATCCGGTCCTGCAGGTGAGCTGGGGAAGTGCATCTCACATCCCTGTATAAGGTCCGGTTCTGCTGCCACTGGAGCCAGGAGCGCAAGTAGAGAATGTCGCAGTTGCATTCCCAAGGGTTGCCCTGCAGGTAGACTACCTGGAGGTTCTTTAGGTTGTCAAAGAGCCCACTGGGAATAGAGGTGAGCATGTTGTAACCAAGGTGGATAATTTCAGCTGAAGGACGGAAAGCAACTGGTAGTTTTGCTACAGTTAGGCCTTTTGACGTGCAGTCAATGATGTTGGTGGCACACTTGCATGGCACAGGGCATACGGGCATCACGAGTGGGAGGAAGCTAAGGAGGGACAAGAAGAGAATTCCACTGTTCATCTTCACCTGCAGACACTCCCCTGGTGAGACTGGATGAGGTGGAGACCAGGCAAGTAGACACCACAGAAACTAGGACCAACACCACAGCCCAAGTCTTTTGCTGGTTTGTTCTGAGGATGAGTTTCTAAAGTTGGGTGAATTTGGTGTCCTTCACAGGAGATGCAAGAGCTCTGGAAAGAACAGAGTTAAAAAAGGTGTGCAAACTCTTGGTCTCTCATTACAGGAGAGGGAATGTTCCTGGTCTTCCAACCCTGGATTTGAGGAGGGATATGAACAGACGGCTGTTCATATCACTGGGAGGTTTAGCTGCAGCCATCAAATTCATTTTCACTAGTCCTCAGAAGTGTACAAGGGCTGCTTGTATTTTCAGCATTACTGGAGGTGCATTACTAGGGTAGCCAAGAAAAATTATGTCAAGGAATGAAAAGTTATAATATGAAACTGCTCATGCCTTATCATAGCTCTGAATTACATCTGTAAGCAAAGCTTTGTTCATGCAAACTGCCAAAGGAGATTCAGAAATAAATTTACTGTTACCACAAGTAAAAAATAGCCTTTCCAGTTTCGAAAAGAAGCGATAAACAGTCCTTGGCCAGCAGAGAAGGTGCTGATCACCAAGGGTGGAGGTCAGTGGAGTTTTCCATGCTAGTCATTGCTCCAGCAGGTGAATAATCTCCTTCTGGAGCTGTGGCCATTCTGGGAGACATGGATCAATGAGCTAGCTGTCTTTGTATTGCAGTCTCATGCCACCGCTGAACACATGACCTGCTACAACTTCTTTAGGAGAACTACACATACCTGCAACAAGGCCGTGCTTTTCATTTGTCAACCAAATGAAAAAAAAAAAAAGAACAGAAGGTAGCTTTGTTGACTTACCAGAGTAGTTCAATCCTTGCTTTCTTGCTGACTTTACAACACAAGAAGAAGGTCTTAAGGCAGTCCAGCCAGTGCAAGAGTGTCTGCAGCAGCATAGCTGAGCTCCCGGATAAACCCCTTGCAGCTGGCTGGCAAGATAAGGGTTAGGCTCATCCCAGGGACACCTCCCACATGAGGCCTTCCTGCAAGTTTGCTGCATGTCACCGGAAGCTGAGTTTTCACTGAGCAAGTCTTCCAAGAAATGGGAGCCGACACTGCTCACAAGAACACATCTGCTGGGAGAGGTGCTGACAGTACTGATAACTGTGATTCTGGGCCCACATGCTCAGCCCAACAGAAACACTGCAAAGTCTCTGTTGCAAAGTAGTAACTCAAAATGCATTTCAACCTGGGAGGTGACATTACTAGTTTGTCCTGCACTCCTTGAGCACTGTGGCCTTTGGTTTCCCATTTCATCAGGAAGACTGTATTAGGCAGAGCGGTGAGACCTAGCACTTTGCAGTGTGCTGACCCCAAGATTTCCCTCGAGGCAGTGACACAAATCTACTCCTAATTAGCAGTGGAAGATCTGCTGAAAGAAATGGACTTCCAGTGACCACACGGGTATCAATAGTTGAGCTAAGGAGAAAGATTCTCCAGATACTTGCATCCTCTCATGATGGTTATCGGAGTAAAATGTAACTCCTGGCGTTTCACTGTCTGCATCAAAATAAACTAGTTAGATGCACAGGAAGGACAATGGACTGGGAAAGACAGTGTGCCGAGGGACTGCTCTTTTGAGAGCCAAGTGAGTCGGCAGCTCTCGCTGAGTGTAGCTTGCAGTTACTGAGAAAGACTGACCACATCCTTTGTTCAGAAGTTGCATTACACAAATACTTGAACAGGCAAGTCCAAGGGTCAAAACTACATTTAGACAGAATCTTGTCTTCTCCAGGCCATCGCACCTTCACAGACATTTTTCTGCCATCAGCTGGACTGTAGGCATTGGCTATGCTCCTGAGCATAAGGCCACCAGAATTACATTGTGAAACTGTTGCCCCATTAGGCCTGACTCTCCATTACCTTGTACTGTGCACACTGTACAGAGCAGAAATAATGAACACTCTGAATGTGCTGATGTTAAGAGAATTTAGAGTGTAAACAACAGCAGAACTTGGCCTTAACCAAGGGGAAATCTCTGATGCTCTAAACAAAACAATTAAGCTTTAAATTTCTATTAAGTTGGAGCAGATCATTCCAGTTGTTCCACTGTGGCAGGCAGGCAGAGTGGGAAAGAGATCTTAGGCCAGCAAACGAACCCAGTTTTTCCTGCAGCGCCTGCTTTCCAGTTGGGACCAGCTTGACTGCCACAGCTTGACTCATGCATTTGGTGCTACATTTATTCGCAGGCCAGGTGTGGCACAGGGCTGATCTAGAGCCAGACCCATCCCAGCTCTGCATGCAGCACAGACTCAGCAATGATCCTCTGGCTACTTATAAAACGGATTTCCTGGGACTGGATCCTGCCCAGCTGCCCACTGCTGATTTAGGCACTGCTCCTAGGCAAAGCTTAAAGATAGAAGAACTTCAAGATCATCTCTTCTAGCTTCTGACATAAACACAGGCCAGAAGTCCCACGCAGGAAGTCCTGCCTAGAGCCTGCTCTGACAGAATTAGATAAAAGGAGAAAGAGCAACACTTTTGCTCTCTCTTGCCGATAATGTATCACCAATGCTGCTCAAAGGGACTGAAAATTAAACAGAAAGAAGTTGTTTTTTGAATGTATTTATTTCACTGATCAATTCAGGTAGTAAACATTATTAATAATAATAATAATCATTTAATAAAATGGATATGTTTTAAAAGGTTTCATTTTTCTTTGTTCACAATGACAAAATGTTCAAACAGAAATTTACAAAAAAAAATATATTATAATAACCCAACAGATGGACAGGAAACAAAGAGCCTAGGAATGGAGCAGGGGGTGAGGAAATTCCGTGGCAGGAGCAAGCCAGCGTTAAAGCACAGCAGGGTTTGTGAGGAGGAGCCGCGAACGCCATTGCAGAGCATGAAGAGCGGGACCCCCTCCTTCCTGGGGGGAGGCATGCAGGGAGGCAGCAAGGACTGCACAGGCAGGACCAGCACAGCAGGGGCACACATGGAGTTCATGCCACGACTCCCTGCCTGGCCAGGCACAAGGTCCAAGATGTTGTACCGACAGCCCCAGCTGCAGCCTGGGATAGCTCTGTGGAGTGGGACACCACCCCTGCAGCCACTCACTCAGCAGGGCAAAGCTTGGCAGAGGCATGGGAATGTGCCCGGGGGTGCGGGGGTCACATATAAGGCTGTGGAGGGTTTCATGAGGGGAGGTGTTAAATTACTTTCCTACCCACACTTCTCACTGCCAGAGCCAAATGGCAGAGCTACATTTGTTCAGGAGTCTCTTCTCCGCTCACTGTGCAGCTCAACGCAGCAGTACAAAACACTCCTTTAATAAACAGATGCCACCTTCCAGGCCAGAGCCTGAATCCCTGGTGCCCCCCAAAGTCAGTCTCTAGTCCCTTTCTGGACAGCCCCCAAACTCTGGTGCTCTGGGCAGGAAACCCCCCACACGGGGACGTGATTTCAGCAGTACCACTGCCCCTCTGCAGAAGCCATCTCTGGTGCCTCACTCCTCTGCATTTTACTTGAAGTGCAGCCTGAACCATCTTCGCTAGCTGTCAGCCGAAGGCCTCCTCTCTCTGTAACGGACAGACTTGTGACTGTCGACCTGATGTAGGAGCCATGCGCACTGAGCTGATGAAGACTTCCTCACCCAGAGGGACAGGGGCAAATTCAGCCTCAGCAATCCTGCCTGCCTGTGACCAGCGTACCCAGTGCTCTCACCAGCACACAGCACTTCTGCACACAGCCCTGGATAAAAGCTGTCAGCTTCTCTGTGTCTATGCTAAAGGGTAAAGGTCTCCTTTACCGTCTAGGAATCAATCTGAAAGAGGAACATCTCCAGCTGGACAAGGCTCATTTGCAACAGAACGTCCAGAACGTCCTCCTCACAGACAAGACTAGTGTAAGAAAAGAGGGGACAGGTACTGCAAGGTGTTGCCAGTTATGCTAGCACAGATAAAGCTGAAAACTCAGCAGTCCTCCTGCTTCGGACAGCAGCAAACCAGCTCCAGAAAATGTGGACGAAGCTCCCGTTTCAGGCTACTCCACTGCTCAAGTAAGCACATCGCACAAAGGCTGCATTTCCTTCTTAAACACCTTGGTCCTGCATGTTACAGAAGACAAGCTGAACCCTTCCCCTCTCCTAGGCTGGCACTGCTACTGTCACTTATGAGCCCAGTACAGGGGAGAATGAAAGAAAAACAAATATTGTTGAACACTGCCCTTGCCAAGCTTGCCAATTTCTGCCAAGGGGTTTCCACCCTCTCTTTGTCCTTCCACACTGCGCCAGGGTCTCTCCCCTGCCCTGCAGCCCATGTTCTGGCTAAGCAGAGGCTCTCTACAGTGAATAACTGGAACCAGCCAACCTACTCACCGCCTGGAAAAGCCCTGATCAGGACTCTAAAGCCCCACAGGGGGAATCAGACAAATGCAGTGCCTAATAACAGAATTTAGGGCCTGACTATTCCTGGCCAACACTGTGCTTCCTACCTGGGGAGATCTACTGGGGAGAGCCAGAGATGGAGGAGCAGATATGAAGAGGGAAAAGGGACAGAGGAATTGGTCCGGGAGCCAGAGGAGAAGGGCCCAGCCCATGGCAGCACTTCCTGGAGTCAGAGGGAAGAGCCAAGTGTCTCTCCCTCCAACAGCCTTGATTCCCTGTGGGCATGGCAGTGTTGCTGGTGAGGCCTGCCCTGTCAGGCACGTCGCACTCCAGGGCTCTGCTCTGGCTGGACTGAAGTTAAAAATACTGCAGGAAGCAAGAACAGGACAGAAGCTGCTGCCCTGTGAGTGCTCTTATCTCTGCCCAGCAGATCCATCAACCTTCCGAGCACTGAGACAGGAAAAGCCTTGGACCGGGGAGGGGGAGAAGGGCCAAGTCCCAGGGGAAAGGCAGGGGAGCAAGTGCCAAGCCTGCTGGGCTGTGCTCAGCCCCACGCAGTGATACTCCTGCACATGCCACACTGACCCAACACCCGTCTGGACAGGCGGCTTGTAGATCTCTCATACAAGCCTACAGAAACTGCCCCTTTTCCCAGGAGAGGCCCGGAGCCAGCACTGTGCTTGTGGGACCACAAAGCCTGGGGGTAGGGCACTTGGGGTTGGATTTCAGCCCTGGAGTTTCTAACCCCTCCAAAGCCAAGCACTCTGGCTGGCGTGATGCTTTTCAGAGCAGATGCTGAAGACACACTGCAGCTGGATGACCAGAACTAAACCATGAGACACCCTCACTCAGCTACTGCAGGGCCCTGGGGTTCCTCTACAAACACCCCCGGCCTGCGTGGGAGGTGCTCACTCCCATCATCTCCTCCTTGCAAGCAATAGTCAATAACTCATCCTCTCTGCCGGAAAAACATAACTGAGAGCAGCGGAAGCCATTTCCTCTAACTGACCTCAAGAGACTCAGTCCCTTGCTGCTCAGTGCAAAGATCCTGGAGTTTCTTGATAGGAAAACCAAAACCAACCAACTAAACAAAAAAACTCCGAAAAACCCGAGCAGGAAATCAGGCGACCATTAGGACCCCTGAGCAGGTCAGTGCACAGAGAAACCCCCAGCTCTCTGGGCCAGAGCTGGCCCCACGCTGAGGAGGCTGAGCAGCACAGGTCAAACTCACAGGAGGGTACGGCTGCATTTACAATGCTTGTGCTGGCCCCAGACAAGGGGAACGGGGAGGGGGGCACAGCACCTCAGCTGGGAGTAAACATTTACGTGCATTGACACAGATAGTCTTCAAGTTCGTACACCAGAGAAACCAGGACTTTAAATACCAGAGCATTCCCAAACAAGAGATTAGTACATGGGAAAGGGAGATCTTTTTCTTTTCTTTTTTTCTTTTTTTAGGATGCCTTAGAGACTTCCCAGGCTATTTTCTTTTTTTTAAAAAAAAAAGAAAAAAGAAAAGGAAGAATAATTATTAAAAAAGAAATACACATCAGTGAACTGTTAAGTGAACAGCCTCCTCCACAATCCAGCTGACCACACGGCCAGCATTGCTGCTAATAAATTAGAGGGTGCGGGTGCAGCTCTTGCCCACAAGTCTCTAAACAACAGGAAACCTTTTCTAAACATCCACAGCTCTTGCCAGGCCTCAGATGGTCACTGGGGGATTCCCTCTGCCCTCCGAGTACCTGCCTCTCACTGATCCTGCATCTGCTGCTGCATCTTCTGCAGCATCTCTTGCATCCGCCGTAACTGCGTGAGACAGAAAAGAGATAGTCAAAAAGGGATCTGTTGAGGCCGGGAGCTGGTGATCTGCACTGGAGGTAGGCCCTTGGAGCTGACAAAGGGATCCCTTGGAGAGTATTAACTCCTGCCTGAGCACGGAGGCATCTGTGTCTCAGGCAGAATGGAGCCACATTTCCCTGACAGAGGAAGCTGCAGCTTTCAAACCCTGTCCTCCACACCAGAAGTCCATGATGGTGGGAGGCAGGAGTGGGAAGCTCCAGGACAGCCTCTATGGGGCAATCATGGAGAAACACCCCCAATTCCAGCTCCAACACCCAGGCAGAAATGGGTCTCACCTCCTCATCCTTCATTTTGATCAGCTTCTCTGTCTCAGTGTCCGGTGTTGGGAGAGGCAGGATAGGAATTGGGCTTTCTATCCTGTTGTCCTGAGTCAGCTTGCTAGAGAGATGGAGAGAGGGAAGAAATGCAGTCAGTCTTGCTTCAGCCTGGCTGGCTTTGGTGCCACCATGCAATGGCGGTGACTCATGATGGCAGACCTGCCAGCAATGCAGCAGCATGCACCCAGCCAGGTGGAGGGGCTGTGGGGCGTCCTAGCCCAGAAGTGTGGGATACACTCGGATGCAGAATGAGACTGAAGTCAATAAAAGTTTTCAAAATTCTTTTGGCTTGTGGGTAGCCAAAAGAGAAAACCCAAACTAGTCTTACACTGAGAGCAGACACAGAAAGGGCTGATGTTTCTGACCACCTTTTGTAGCTGCATTGGCAAGCTTAGCAGAGACATTTAGAGTTGATTTTTCTGGTCTCCTTTGGCTCATCTGTGCATGTGCCTACACATACACACAGCATCAGCACAAATTATCAGCATCCCTAAGGCACCACCACATGCTCACCATGGTCCTCTTTCTTCCAGGAAGATAAAACCAGGGGAGCAGTTTAATCACTGCAAGTCTGATAACAAAGCGTGCCCTCATATTCAGGAGGTGGGAGACAAGAGACAACAGGCACGGCAGAGCGGCATTGCGATGAGGGCTGAGGGTGCTCATGAGTGCAGGCAGGGGCAGAGGCAGGAGGTGACCTTCTTCCATAAGTCAGAGGAGCTCTCAGTAGGTGAGGAGGGGATGGTAGTGGCCAAAGACGCCTGGGATGAAACTGGGAATTCAAGATGCCACTTGCAGGCGTTCACCACTTGGAGTCACCGCTGGTTCATTATTGAGACAACTCCAGCCCTGGAGCTTGGGATCTCCTCCCAAACGCCCTCCTAGAGAAGGACTTTGTCCCACTGCTAGAAATGGCCACGCTCTGGTTGTACGGGACTTGTTCACTAGCAAGGAATGAGCCATGGTGTGAGAAACAGTATCAAACTTAAGCTTTTCTTAAGCTGAGCAATTGCTTTTTCATCGTGCTCTTCTTTTAATAGATGCATAGACTACCTAAACAGCAGCTGTGACACCACTCACAGATCTCTAGCACTCTCACGGATCTCTAGCACTTAACGTAGCTATTTTGGGACCCTGTATTCTCACTGTTGAAGAAGACAGGCTCGTCTGCTATGCAAAAGTACTAAGATACGCTGTGTGTGAACAGAATGTGCCAACCTGCACGTTTACACACATGCAGGACTGTTCCTCCGTGAAGTGCAGCCATTTCTGCTCTGCAACGTGGCAGCACAGAGCTACCCACCCAGTTCAGGCAGGAAGTGAAGGGGATGGTTTGCAACAGATGGGCCAAGACCTACTTAAACATCAATTTGTCACCAGTATTTCAGTCATGGAAGAGAGAAGGGAAAAAAGGGGTTTCAAATGAGAAGCCTGTGAGGGGTCTCACTTATATTTTCTGATCATTGTGACTAAAACCACATAGAATCAAATGCAATGGGAAGACAGCGCAGAGAAATCTCCAGAGACGTGTCAAGAGTCTTACTAATTGCCTGGGCTTTGTTGTCTGAGAAACAGCAGCATCCCAAGGGTCATGCTGTCATTTGGACAGAACTGCAGAATGCCTTTCTCTTTGGCAATGCACCCAGCTCTCGCCCACCAGAGAAATGGTTTATCCTCTGTTTCATTAGGCTGGATGTATTTCACTCAGTGCTAAGAACAGCTCTACAAAAAAGTGTCCAGGCCTATATCCCAAGATCTGCCTGGGGAATTCTCAGATAGAAAAGCCGATTCTCAGCAGTATCCCCACCATGGGCTCAGGCTGTGAGACACACACTTGGATTTGCTATTTTACTTCCATTCCCCAGGCTGCAGCCCAGCATGTCCCCAGCAGACCCCCCAGCCTCCTGACCGATGAGCCATTCTGAGAGCAACCCCAGCTCTGCAGAGAGTGAGACATCCTTGCCACCTCCAGTTGAAGCGGTGGGGACCCACCTGGTCATTTGCTGGATGCACTGAGCTCGGTAGTTCTCATAGTGGACATCGCAAGTGACGTCCTTCAGGTCGTGCATGTGTGTCCGGATCAGCATGTTCCGCAGCTTCACAAAGTCGCAGTGTGCCTGGTTTTCCACTGCAGAAGCAACAACAGGAGAATGCTTAGATGTCACACCTCACTAGCCCTCCCCAGAGAGCCCCTTCTCACCTCCTGGCACCCAGGCTAGAAATTACCCCCAGGGTCCCTTCCCCATCCTCTCCCCACTCTTCCTCGCCAGTGCCTGGGGCTCTCCTCCTGGCCGGGGCACAGGCCTCGATGATGCTCTGTGCTTCTCCGTGCTGAGGCCAGGCTGATGAGGTCACTGTGTTCCCAGGACTTTTTCTGGGTAAGAGGATTAATTAAGCATGTACAGCAGAGCCCTAAAAGAGGATGCTGCTCCCAGGTACACGGGATGTCGTTAGAACCACAATGGGTGCTGGAAGCAAACTGCTCATCTCCTCAGAATCTGTGACTGATTGAAAAGCTGCTGTAAGCATGATGGTTTCCCCCAGTGACTTGACTCAGCCTCTGAGGGGCAAAGCCATGAGCAGGTAATGGTCTGGAGAGCTGAAAGAGCTGCTGTTACCAGAGCAAGCCAGGCACCAGGCAACGCTGTGAGACTCTGCAGGGAAGCGTTGAGCTTCGCAGTGGTGTGCCTGCCGTGGTGATCTCCATTACCTCTCTGCAGGGCTGAGGGAAGCCAGCTGTGTCAGGTTTCACAAAGTTGATTCCAGGACCAAACGCCAGCACCCCAACAGGCACAGCCGCCTCCGGAGCCACCGAGAGAGCAGAGCCAGCAGCTGGGCAGCCCAAGCAGCCAGCACCAGCCCACAAGTGCACACACAGGCTTTGGGGATCTAAAGCTAGAAGACCTTAATGCTACGTGCCAGCATGGGGGAGTCAGCAACAGCAGCAAAAGCCATTCTAGGGTTATTCTGCCTACGGGTTTTATGAAATTTCTCCCTTTAGAAAGGAAGAAAGTTAGAGACAAACACGTGCATCAGCATAGCCACCAGCCCAGCAACTGCAGCACATACAGGAGCAGTAGGAGACAACGAGAGTGCAGGAGGGTTTATGATACAGTGTGGCTGAGGGCAATGCTTCTGCTCGGCAACTAAACTGGCAATGCCCAGCCTCTTCCTGTAATAAGGAGGCATATCTTAGTGCATTAAAGCCCAGACATTATTCCATTCACACTGGATCCTCTCTTCTTCGCTCTGTCAAGGCCTCAGAGGCCGGGTGATTGCTACACCCCCAGTAACAGTCCTCCTGAGCAGGTCCCAGTGTCTGTCTCTAGCCTACCTTGTCCCCTGCCATGTGCCAAAGGTGGCAGTCAGTCATGGCTGTGCAGAGGTGAGCACCTCCCTGCCGTCCCTGTGCACATGTCTCCTTGTCCTTCCCCCGGTCCCTGCACACCCCCGCTCACAGCGCCAGCTCCCAAGCACCACGCTTACCTTCCACAATGCCCCAGGGGTAGAGCCGTCCACGGACTCGCTGGCCTTTCGCCTCCACCACAGTGTTACTACCAATGACGGCAAAGGGAGCGCTCTCCTGGAATGAGAGGCATCGCTGAGCCCAGCTCAGCCCAGAACTGCCCACAGATCACTACTCCAAGGGCCAGGAGCTGCCCACGGATCCCTCCTCCAAGGGCCAAGCTCAGGTGGAGGTGAACAGGAGGAGGAATGTGCTGGTAGGAAAGGCACAGGGATACCCACACGTGCCACAGCAGAGGACACCACAACCCAGCTGCAGAGAAAAGCCTAAGGCACTGGGATCTGCAGGTAGCCTGATTCCCAGCCTGACCTCAGCTGTCCTGAGGGAAGCTGTGTCTCTGCGGGTGGCTGCATCCCTTCTTTGAGGAGAAATTCTACAAGGAAGCCAGAGCAGAGAGGCTTGGACACCTAGCAAGTGGGACAGTGTAGGCCAAGAGCTTGTCCAGGCAGGGAGGTACAGGCTGAGCTCCTCTCTGCTCAGAAGGGAAAGCCCATTGCCCCCCTCTGACAGGAGAAACAAGGCCATACTGCATGCACATGCAGGGCTGGCTCAGCCTGGGACAGGGTCAGGCCTGGGCTGCTGGGGCCTGCAGACAGGCCTGTATGGTCATATTGTCTCCCCAAATGCAACTAATGTGTCACAGTGGTGCCTCATCACCCACAAATTGCTCCTCCTCGCTGATGGCATCATTCAGAAATAGGTGCTTACGAATGCTGCGCAACCCAGACTCCCTCCAGGCTGGGGTAGACCAAGGAAAGACTGACACTGCCTGGTGGGGGAGCAGAAGTGCCATGTCTTCATCATGCCACACTTGACTTCAAGGTGCTAGCAAGGACACCAGCACCTTCTCCAGGGGATCTACCATGCGAGGCAACGTAGGCTGTCTCCTGGGTATCAGCAGCACAGGCCTTTGGCACATAGAGAGCAGCTCTGGCTCCTTCTGGAGCAACTGACATACCCAGGAGCCAGACCTCCCAGTCCCCTGCTGAGCAGGTTCCTTACCTTCAGCTCCCTGTCTTGCTGCTTGAACTCCTCATCTTCATCAGAGTCACACTCAGGAAACTGGTACACTTTAATGCCAAATTTGTCAATCTCTTCCCGGATCTGTGTCCATGCAAAACAAAAACAAAAGGATGCGACACTGAACAGTACAGAAATGCTGGGTTTATTCCCTGTTTGTGGTACCATGCGTTTGCTACAGCCTACAGATGGCAAAAGCATTTGATGTTTGCTCAAGAGGTGGCCTCTCTGCAGACACCACTTCCCTTCTCACAGCAGAGCGCTGCCGCAATTACATTTGCAGGTACTCTCTGTGTGTATATATATACATATACATGCACGCACACACATGCACTATATTTATTTTATACATATATATATATCTATCTCTCTGTCTGCCTCTGAGGTATCCTGCTCCTCTCCCTCCGCAACACATCCCTGCCCCCACACCAGGTATACCCCTGTAGAGAAAGGGCATCTCACCCTCTCTTTGAGCTTCCGGATCTCGGAGGGGATCAGGCAGTCGGCTTTGGCAATCAGGGGCACAATGTTGACTTTCTCATGCAGAGCCTTCATGAACTCGACATCCACAGGCCTCAGCCTGCAGCAGGGACCCAGAGGGACACGGTTAGCAAGGACTAACTTAGCAAAGACTGGGCAGCTCCCCTCCAGCCTCTCCCACCCACCCAGCACGAAGGGAAAGGGACAGCACTGTCACAAGAGCCTGGGGCAGCCCTGGGACAGCCCTCAGCTAGGGCTGTATCTGTAGGAAAGCTGTCTGGGTTTTCTGCTGCTGAACGTCTCACACAGGCACAGGCTGGGCATTTGCTCCCTTGCAGGCCAGCTCCCTGTCCCACCCATCAGTCGGGCTTAGCTAGACAGGAATACACAAGTCTGTGCGGCATTGCTTCTCCTGATTCCCAGAGCAGGCTGTAAGGCCTGAGGGAGATGAGAGGCAGCCTGTCGTGCCAGTGAGGGCACGGGAGGTGGTGTGATGCTCAGCCGAGGGAGAGCAGCGGCATGGCTCTGCCCCTGTGCCAACAGCCCTGCCAACGTACAAGCCGCCACGGGGCAATCCTGGGGCACAAGGGTCTCTGCTCCGGGCTGAGTCACACCCGGCCCCACAGCTGGGGCTCTCACCCATGCCCGAAGGGCGAGATGAAGTAGAGGCAGCAATGCACTCGGTTGTCCTGGATGTTCTTCCGATTCAGGCCACTCTCATCGCGGAAATACTGTTCAAACTGCTGGTCGATGTAGTCAGTGATAGGCTTCCAGCTGGGAAGGATAATTCAATTAAAACAACAGCATGTGTTTAACAGGACACTGTCTCCTAGGGACCACATGGCAGTTATCACCCCCTGCCCACTGCCAGACCCCCTTCCTGTGAAGCACCCACAGAAAGCAGATGTGGCCAAGGACTAGGAGGAAGGCAGCGGTGGCCTGCTCACCACTCAGTGTTGTTAACAGCATCTCCAAATCCTGGTGTGTCCACTATGGTCAGCTTCAGCTTGACACCCTTCTCCTCAATGTCCACTGTGTGCTTGACAATCTCCACTGTCTGGTTGATTCTCTCTTTGAACAGGAATACGAGAGTTAAACCCAGGCAGTAACTGAGGAACCCTGCTCACACCCACAACAAGCCAGCTCTCTCCTTATCACTGAGCACAGGGAGTAACCTGGGTTTCAAAAACCCTGATCATCTTCTAAGGAGCCTCAAGGGAGTGGTACTGTGGGAGGCCAGCAGCAGGCAGACAGACTCCGAGAAGATACACAAACCTCTGAAGTGCTTGTAGCCCAGCTATTCTGAACATTTTGTCCAGTCACTTGGGAAGAAGAATCCCTACCCCACTCCAGCACCCAAGAACAAAATACAAAACTCAACATCTCAACGCAAAGGGCTAGTGCTGCTCTGTAGCCGCATCTTGCCTTCGTAGGACAGAAGAGCCCTACAGCCAAACCCTTTTTGCCTCTGCAGCCAGCAAAAGAGAACAGAGCAACAAACCACAGGGCTGGGATCCAGCCAAGCCTGTAGCTGCTGCTGAAGCAAGGAACCAAAGTACTGGTCCTTAAGGACAGTCTAGACCTGCGGGCACAAGAACTGTTCACCCCGCTTTGTCCCCAACTTACCCTCTGCGTTGAGGAGCTTTCTGTCTTTGTAGAGGTCTGTCAGGAACAGGCTATTCACCAGCGTGGATTTGCCCAGACCCGACTCTCCTAATTGACAAAAGTGCAAAGGGGAGGAGGGAAAAGCAAGCAACATGACCACTAATTGACTTATAAATGAAACTCTGAAAAAGGCTTTGAATCCTGAGCCAGAGGAGGTGAGAGAGATGAGCTGTCAGAAGCTGTTTATGGGCATTACATTTTTGCAGCAGTGGGAGGACTTCTGCTGGAAGATGTCTCAATCCTTGCACAAACGTGATCTCCCAGCTCCTCCATCCTCTGTCTTCACCACCCAGACCAGCCACTCTGTTTTGAGGAGAAGCTTGCTTGAGCGGCTTATGAGCAGTCAGAAGACACCCATTCCTCCTGGGGGAACTGTCCGAGTGCAACACAGGCTGGGGAGCAAAGCAAGGTCTGAGACAAGGACCAGAACAGAGTGAGGGGAGGATCCAGACACTAAGGCAGCACCTAAGGGAAGTGAGGACAGCTGGTCCCCTCCATGCACCCACCGTGTGGCCCAGCCACCTCCATCCATGAGCCGTCTCACCTGCGACCATCAGGGTGAAGTCAAAACCCTTCTTCACGGATTTCCGGTGGACCTGGTTCGGCAGAGTGGCAAAGCCCACGTACTGCTTCTCATGGTCCTGCGGGGCAGAGGCAGAGAGAGCAGGTCAGGGCGTGCCACCCCTCCCGCTCAAGCCTCATACAGTGACAGGGAGCTGGACTCAACAGTCCCGGAGGTGAGGGGTGGAGGAGAGGTTGGTCCCTGCCCTGGCAGCGGTGCGGGGCAGGGTACGCACCTCCTCTAGGCTCAGGGACTCCTGCCTTTCCCGCAGGTGGGCATGGAGGGCCACCTCCCCTCAGCTGCAGCCCTGCTTGGCTGCTCTCTCCAGCCAACACGGCAGTTTGCAGCAGCATCCCAGCATGGAGAACACAAGACAAAAGTCACATCCTGCCGTTCCCACCAGAGAGCACATCTGGGGCTGCTACTGACACACAACTTTCCTAACTCTTTGCTAATCCTGCAGTCACAGGCTCCCTTCGCAGCAGGATCACCAAATGTCACCTCTCCCCAGGTCTTTCAGAGCCATTTCTGCATCTCTCCCTCCAGAGGCACATGCAGTACGTGATGGAGAGGTCTCTGCAATTAGCACCCCAGGGCTTGTGGTGTCCTGAGCTGTGTCTAGAGGAAGGCGCAGTGGCTTGGCTTCTGCTTGACCTGAGAGAGGATTATTTCTTGCTGTGTCACAGCCACTCCTGCCTGAGTAAGAGAAAATCCTCAATAATCCCTAATGTTATTTCTGAAGAGACAGAAGCTCAAGGAGCACAGAAAGTGGGAAGGTGCAAAAGTACTGATAACACAGGTGAGATGCTTTTGGTGAGGGTATTACATATGGTGTTACTGGAGCGTTACGTACTGCCTAACCACCTCCCAGACGCAGCCCTCCGTCACTGAGCACTCTTGCCATGCCAAAGCCACAACAAGCGTGGCACACACTCTGTACAAGCGCACTAAGTGCACGCAAGGAGTGACAAGTCCAACGGCGTGTTTCACAAGCGCACAGCATGCACCCCGCAGCCAGAGGCAAACACACAGCCTGCGCTGCATCCCAGGGGCACACACCCTGCTCGGGCAGGGTACGTCCCGAAAGGTGAACACGGCTTGTCTACGGCATTCACAGACCTGCTCCAGCTACTGCCCCCACTCTGGGCTCAGCACACAGTCTGGTGCTGACAGCTCGGGTGGCTGCAGGTAGCTGTGGGCCACACTGCCCGGACGCTCCATCCATCCAGCTTCTACCTGAGCACCCCTGGGCCTTCACAGCCTGAACCTTCACACCAGTGCATTCCCCTCCCCAGGCCCCATCGCAGAGGGAGGGTGGGCACGGACCTTGACAAACACCTCGCTTCTCACATACTTTCCAAGCTAGACCCAAGGGGAAGCAGCCATTCACAAATGCCTGAGCTAGAGACATCACCGACTCCGCTTTTCAGCATCACTTAAAATAAACATAACCCTGGGATTCACACCACAGGCAAACCCACAGAGCCAGGAGTTCCTCAAAACCATCCCCAGCTCCCACCCGGCCATGGATACCTTCCAGCATACAGCTGTCCTCACCCTGCAGCTCTCTGGCACTGGATCTCCAGGCACAGCAGGAAAGACCCCTGTTCTTAAGTTTAACTACCTCTAATTCTGGGACACGCACTCAAAGAAACACAAGCTATGATCTGGTGTGTCGAGCTCAGGGCAATGCTGACTTACACCTATTTCCATACTGCAAGTGGCCAATGCAGCTCCTGAGCAGCCCTCCACAGCCTCTGGCTGCACGTCCAAGGGGGCCAAGCTCTTTTCAGTAGTGCCCAGCGACAGGACAAGAGGCAATGGGCACAAACTGAAGCACAGGAAGTTCCGTCTGAACATGAGGAAGAACTTCTTCACTCTGAGGGTGACGGAGCACTGGAACAGGCTGCCCAGGGAGGTGGTGGAATCTCCTT
>Ga0065711_1029437_pt1 | contig 36216 bp, 21 predicted proteins | sample Hoacrofraction12_FD_59098 | JGI IMG/M metagenome (GOLD analysis project Ga0065711, IMG submission 59098) | Hoatzin crop microbial communities from Cojedes, Venezuela - Epithelial fraction 12 v2 (version 2) | ecosystem: Host-associated > Birds > Digestive system > Esophagus > Crop | place...
TCACAATTCAACATTCTTTTCCTTTTTTTTTTTTTTTTGTCTTCCCAGTGAGTAGAGCCTGGCATTTATGATATTTAAAGCTTCACTCTTAGCATTAAAAAAACAGGCAGTTTTCCAAGTTCACTGAAGTAAGAACCATCAAAACATTTCAAAGGCACTCACTAAGGCAACTTCAGAAAACAGGCAGAGAGCTGTAAATAAAATTAACAAAGCAACCATTGTGTTTGAAAAGTGTTAACATTTATGTAGAACACAGAGCCCAGTAAAGTCATTCAGTAATTGAAATAATTGCTTGAAATTAACAGTAATCACCATGTATCACAACTACAAATTATCTACATTTCTGCAATATCTGCAATATTAACAGATTAAAAAATACTGAACCAGGCTGTTGAAAAACTTAAAAATCAATAGATTTTGCGGGTTTCATTTTAAAAGAAAGACGTATGTATGAATGGAAGGAAATGATGAAAATTTAAAAATAATTTACTGGTCTTCAGGTAGGCTATACCACAATTAGCAGGCTTCTGCTTCCTCCTTTAAATCAAAAAACACCAGAGATTTCCATACAGAATCCTAAGGCCACATGCATAGCAAAACTTGATTCAAAATCATGTTTGTACTGAGTTAAAGACAATCAGTTGGGCAGTTCATGTCGTCACTGGATGAACAAGCTTATTTGATAGCTGAGGGGTGATAAGCATTGAACATACGTTATCACATTATCAGTAGAATCAGCAGAAAATCTTCTTACATCTACTATAAAATGTGCAATGAGTGTTTGGCTACAAAGAATGCTGTAGACAGTGCAAATTTCCATCTTCCTTATGAGCTGAATTTGATACCTACGGAGATAAGGACATGTTTTTTTATTATGTGTTATATTATGGCACAAGGTCTCTGTTTGTTGCTAGCAGAACAGCAAGTATGTTTCATTAACGTCACAATAAAAGCAGTGTATATAGCAGCTTCCGAAAGGAAAGTTATCAACAATCCGTTTAAAAGCTTGATGAAATGAAACTGTAAGTATCTTGTGTTCGTTCTGTACATGGTAGCTTCAAAATGGAAACAATGATAATAAAAAGAAATAGATTATATGACGCTCCACTCTATTTAATAACTAAAGCTTTTTGGCCACACTTACTTCCCTCTCTTATTCAATTTAAATGAGTGCTCGAAGGATTGAAGTTCTCTGGTAAATATTTAGTAGGCAGGCAACTTTCAATGTCACATACATGAGAAACTACACAGTAAAACACACAGAGAAATGATCATGAATCATAGTATGTGGCATGAGCACCAGAAACAAATGATGCAGTGTGATTCCAAGTGATCAGTCACAGCTAGCCAATAACCTTCAAACTAATGTCCAGAGTTCTGAATTCTTGAATTTCTTAAACAGCCTTAGAGATAAACCACAAAGAATCTAAAACATTAAAATCATCTGTGGAAGCCTGCATTATCTTGTGCATATTAAGATGTGCAAATCTAGTAATTTTTCCAAGCAGCACTTTAGTGGCTGTCCTTTGTGATCTTTCTCAGCACATTTACATCTGGGAGTAGATAAACTGTGACAGACTAAACAGTTGATTGTGGAAGAAGTCACACTCTCCGCATCTGATGTGTTGCAGACAGGAGATGTCCCTAAATCCCAAGTCTAATGGAGACTGAAGTGATTTGTTTTTGACCTTTCCATTTTCCTTTGTTGTAGCCACTACACTACGAGGTAGTGCCAAATGGGTCATGTTGACAGCCAGTGAGAGAACCAAATCTTTCTCTTTAGAGGACAAAACTGTCCATATCAGCCAGTAGTTGATCTGGTGGGGGCTGAACTGCAACAGTTGTGCAGACTATCTTTAGAGTTCTGTCACTCTTTTTTTTATTTTACCTTTCATAAGAGAGAAATTTAAAATCTAAGCACCAACACACATGCATGTACATGTACATGTAGAATGGTATTTATCTTAGAATTTTTGCTTCTAAGTAGTGGCTTCTGATCAGTAGAACTATTATTCCAGACTGTACAGGAGATGGAGAGAAATAGTTCCTCCTAGGATATCATAGAATTGTAGAATCATAGAATGGTAAGGGTTGGAAGGTACCTTAAAGATCATATAGTTCCAACCTCCCTGCCATGAATGATATGACTAAGAAGCACCTGATCCACTCTGACTGTAAATGATGTCTTAAGTATGAACTTAGATGGACAGCTGTATCTGATTAGGTAAATACAATCAATAAAAGTCAAAGATGATGAACAAGACTATCTCTTGAAATGGATGTTGTCCTAGTCAATAAAAAACATACACTGAAGACATTAGAGGATTAAAGCACATGGAAACAGATATGGAGATAGTCACTATTATATCACAAAACTTATCATAGTAATTTATATTCTGATTTCCTGACTCTTACACCTTTCTCACAGTGACTAGGGTTCTTATGTAAACACTCATGAGAGTGGTTATGGAAAAAAGATGATGTTCAATGTGATCAGATGTATAAAGGCTGGCTCTTAAAAATAATTAATGTCAATAGCACAATAGTCATCCTGTTAACTAGCTCTGCAGTTGGCATTAATCAGCAATTTCCAATTAAAACCAAAACAGTAATTTCAAGTAAGATACAATTTCTATAACATAACTTCGTTATTGAAAAACTGTAAGCATAATATTTCGTTTTGATCCAAAGACACTCCTATTGCTTGCACTAATCTTTTCCTGAGTTTGATCTTGTCTCCTGCATAACAGTATTACAACACTGTATAGACACTGCAGCGCAAGAACAACATACACCTCTGACTGTGCCATTCAGTCTTTCTCAGGCTGAGATGTTACACTCAGCACAGATAGTGCAGCCATAATGCTCTGAAGAAACGGTGACAGAAAGTTGCATCTGAACTACAGTTTGCAAAAGAGACTCTGGTCCCACAAAGATATGCCTTTTACTGTTGAACTGATTCACAATTAGTGCTTTACTATTTTATAATCCATGCTTTCTTTTGTTCTTTCTTCAGCTCTTCAGTTCCAAAAACATTTTTCACATTTCATTGTTTTCCATTATTTCCCTATCAAGACAAAGGTTGAAGAAAAATGTCAAAATATTGGTATTGCCTGCAGGATTAATTTCATTGTAATGTTTCCGCCATGTCTTATATTAAATTTCTTTTATGCAGCATATATCAGCAATTATAAAATTATAACATTTATTTAAAGAAATGATACAACATTTAGGGAACTATTTATCAGATGAACAAATATTACAAAATGAATTTTGGAAAAGTTTATATGAACTACTTGCTGTGAACTGTAAGCTTTTCTCTACAATAAATGTTCTTCTTTTGGATTTTCCAATAAATTTTACAAACAAGGAAATGAAAGAGTAAGAAAATGAAGGCAAGATTTCTTGAAATAGTATTTACTAAAATGTTAAAACAGTGATTTAGTAGTAAGTGATCATACAGATTGATGAAGGTGTAATATAAGCCCTTGCAAAGGAAGATCTCATGTTTTATTTCAAAATTACTTGGGTGCACCAGTGAAGCAGTCTGTCATTCACATGATTATGTTAAGAGTGTATCTTAGGTGCTTTACTGAACGTTTTTACTTGGTTTTTATGGCATCATTTAGTGGTTGGAGCCCTCATAATGTTTCAAGAATTTTGAAGACATCTGTCACATATATCATATATATATTAGTCCTTTCTACTTCAGTAACTTCATTATGGAATGAAGAATTGCATATATTAGAAGAGTTCAGCTTGATAAGTCAGACAAAGGTAACTATCTGTATTTATACTATTTAGCAGTTTTATATTTAATAGTCAGAAATTATTTTCATCATATATTCTGAATTGAATTGAATTTTGCCTGTCCAAAGTTTAGATGTTTAAGTAGACTGCCTAAGCCTTGCCTTGCTCTCTGACATTTAAGGAATTTGACCAAATATTAATTGACATTTTGATGTGTAACCAGATAAACTTTATCCACTACCAGCCTGCATAACATTTCCAGTTTCACACAAGATACTCACCCTTTCTAATTCTTCAGCAATTTGAACACTTGTGTTTTGAGACCAAATCTCTTGATGCCAGGGTTATTTTAAACAAACCAATGACTTAACTATTATGCTTGGATTCCTTTCAGATGCTTCAAAAATACTGCATTAAAACATTGTATTAGCCAGTAATTGGCTTGAAATATCAACAGACACAAATTTAAAATTACTTTAAAATAAAATCAAACAGAAATGTAAAATTCATTATAATTTATAGCCTGTTATTGTTATTAATATACATTTTATAGACCAGACTCTCGCTGAGGCCATTGGCAACTAAATGCCTCATTAGACACTGAATATGATCCCTAAGAACATTAATATTCACAAAGACACCACAAACTGCTTTCTGTCTTTGTTTCCACCTGAAGATCTTTTGGATATACAAGTGACTACAACTGCAGATGTGTGTGACAGCCTTTGTGGCTACACTTTTAGGTGCTCCAAGGGCTGATCTCTTGCTCCCTGGCCAAGAGGTGCAGGAAGTGATGGTGATATTATTACCCAAATATAAGCCTCAAAAGAAATAGTCATAATCCCAACTGAATGTCGCTCAGCTCTTCATTCACAAATAGTAGAGTCTGAACTCATTAAAAATTACAGGATGATTTATTCTGTTCCAGTTTTCAGTGGCTGGGTACTCAGATTATTTGTGGAGATTGGTTCTGAGGCTTTTATTTCTCGCATCAAGTCCAATACATTTAAATTTGTGTGCCTCAAGCTAGTCACCTGTTCCTGTATGAATGACCTGGTTTCAATGAGTTTGGAGACAACTCTCTGAAATACAAAGAATAATGCTACAGCATGCTAGAAAGAACGTGTAATTTTTCTATTGTCCATAGTCCAAGTTTTATAATTTAGGTAAAAGACACTCTACCTGAAAGGACATATCATGTCACATTTGTCTCACCCAGTGTGACCTCCAAGCTAGTTGTCTTGAATTCCTTTGCAATCAGTCGAGAGCACAGTTCATTTGACCCATATTAGATTTACTTACATGAGATAAATTGTACTGTAAGTGAAATCCATTTACTAGAAATGGAAACATTCTTGACTAGATACAGAGATCATGGATGAGGCTGACACCAACACTAAAATAACATGCATTTGTCGTACAAATGAAGCTTTTAAACTCCCTACAATATCTGAGACATCCTGTCAGGCCTGGAAGCTACAGACACAAAATCCATGTGTTTTTGTGGAGTAGTAGCAAAGTACGTTAGGACATTTCAAGCAGCAGTTCAGATGTCCACAATTAGGCAAAAAACCTGAACCATTCATCTGCACTGCTGTCAGTGCAAGCTCAGTCATCCAGTGTGGCTGTGGATATTTATATGTAGACATCTACATTTGAGTAACTTCAGCTCAGGACAATCTCACTCTGTACCTGGTAGACATCAAAAGCAGATTGACATGAATCCTAGCACTATTTTCTGTCCTATATACTAAACCAAATCTGTTAATTTTTACTTTTAGGGCCATGTGAGCCTGCCAGTAGAAAAGAGCTCCTCAGTAACAGTACTCATATTTCACACTGAGGTCCAGTGAACGATTTAAGTATAAAATTACACTAGTATAAAATAATGCTGTTACCAAGAGAAACAGTCTGCTGCACCTTTCACCGACAGTTGTTCGCTCCCACCTCTGCTTTTTCTGCTTCTCTGTACTGCAACAAGCATTTCAGTGGCTATGCAGTGAATTATTTCAGATACAGCTGAAAACTATCCCAGCAAAAACATAATAGCTGTTATTCTTTTGGATCAGTCACCCTGAAGTGGTTTGCCACAAAGTGAACCAAATCTCTGTGTCGGTGTTAATCTGAGGTTAGGAGTAGTAAGGTTTAAAATATTCAAAATGTTTATCAAATTAAAACAAAAAAGAACAGTGGCAGAGTTTGGTTAGGACAGTACAGAAAAGATTCTGTTTAGGAAGGTGAGATTGAAACTGTACAGAAAAATCAGTAATTCATGAAGAAAAAAATTTTGTCAGTTTTGATGGTTCTCAAGATCTTAATTCCACAAAACAGTCTAATGTTTTCATGGTCACTTCAATAGAAATTTTTTTAAGAAACTTGTTACAGGTATGAGGTGAAAAGAGTGAGTAAAAGTGAATAAAAACAATATCATATAAAGCATACAGCTAATCACTTCTACTTTATAATAATCCTAAATAGATTTTAATAAGGTTTTTCCATGTTGCCCTGTATGCTGTCACATCAAAATGACTGCCACCACTCACTTTAAACTGGAGCAGCAAAAGCAGAAAAAGTACCTTACTGATTTTGATCCTGCAACTTTTGAGTTATAATTTAGTAATAACAAATGCAGTGCTTCTGCAATGCATGTTCTAAAGAAAATGACAGGAACACTGTCATAGCTGAGCTAACCCAAAGGTGCAAGCAAAATTAACCAACATATAATGTTTTTTAAATACGAAAGGTTTTGAAAAACTGCTGCTAGGCTTATCTGTACTTCAATAACTATTGATGGAGGATGTGTGCTTTATATTATCATCTGGGAGGGGATAATCTTCAAACAAAAGAAATGGCAAAATGTGTCAAATAAATTATGGATTATTTGTTCGTCTCTGATTTTACCTTACTAATTTAACTTAAAACATGCAAGCATTCTCAATTTATAGATGTGAAATGAACTTACAAGTAACAATTTATTTGATCTAAATAAATCAGTTCAAATGCTATGATGTAGCAAATGATCTTTCAATAACAGTCATTAAAATATCAGAAGGATATCTGTGTTTTAAACTTTGCTTTAATCCGTTGTGCAAATTCACATTCAGTGAATACATTATGTGTACTTTTCAAGGCCTTTAGCAACGAATTTAGACTGTTTTTCACTCCATTTTCATTTTCACTTTTTTCATTTCAAAACATTCTTAGCATAGCAGCTATCTGCTTTAACCTGAATATTAAAATTAGATATTTATTGCTAAAGTAATTAGCTTTTATGTGCATTGAAAAGAAATATGAATTTCTTGTAGAAAATCTATGACTTTTTAAAAGAGGACCCTAAAATCGGTGAAAGGACTTATTTCCATCCATTCTCATTCAGAAAGGGAGCATAGAGCGACTAACTCAGACTTTGAGATCTAAGTTTTGGAAGTCTGAATTTGGGTGGGATGGAACACATACTTAGTTCCTACTGAAATCAGTAGGTATTAATTAAAGTAGGTATGTAAACATCTCACCAGGTGTCGCTGCCGAAAATACCAAAGCATATCCACAGTTTAACAGACAACATCTCCATTAACATGAGTCACTGAACCTATAGCAACATGGTCTGTTTGGGTTAGTCATCTGCAGGTAGAATGAGGTGATTCTGTAACCATTATTTTTACTCTTACTGGTACTTCTTGATATATGTATATATCAGCTATGTGTAGCATTTTTTATTATTATTTGTTAATTATGGGAAAATAAAGCTTTAAAATTCCTTGTGAAGTAAATAAAAGAATGAACAATATCATTGTGCCAGAGATTTGCCTGTCAGGTATAAAAGATATGAAAAAATCTGCCTGTTTAAAAGGGCAAGGCATACAAAATGGACTAGCTACTACTGGAGTGCAATAGTTTACATGCAGCCTTAGAAAGCTTAATTTGTTGTAATAAACTATTTGCTACAAGGTTACAAAAAGCTAGATATTGGGCTGTCATCTATCTTGTCAGGTAGCCCTTCTTTTGAAACTTCTGTTTCCTAATGGAGACGGTGCTGTGGAAAAGGCAGAACACTGATACTGACGTGTGGAATGCAGACTCCACAATCTGTAAGACTGTAAAGTAGGTATGTTTATTCAGCACCGGGCGGCACAGGGGGTAGTCCCACCAAAGTAGTGCGTGCTGAGCAGCAACTTGTCTCTTCAATTTATATAATAAAAAATTACATATACATTAGATTTCCCAATACGCCTATACATATGCACCTATCCCCATTTCATATAAAAATCAGTTCCAAGAAATAATTTCCATATTATAATTAGTTCTAAGAATTTCCATATTAAAATCAGTTCCAAGAAATAATTTCCATAGACTCCTCCCGGCTGCACTTGCGCAGTGCCTCCTGATGGTGGTCGTCGGGGGTCCCAAGATGAAGGCCCATCCTCTTCATCACGGTGTTCGCTGATTGACCTTTGTTTCTGCCCAAACTCAGTTCTCTTCTGGCTCCCATCCATACAGAAGGGTCGGTCTTAACCGATTCTAGGCGACTCCCAGCCCCTATCAGGAACTAACCCCTTTGTATGGAGATGCAAGACTCTCTGCTTCAGTTAATTTAGACAATAGATAGGCACTATCCGTTCTCTTTAAATGCACCACAACTATTAGATAATGCTACTTCTACTAAAATCCCTTTTAACCCCTTCCTTCAATAGTGCCTGAGATATTCTTAAAGTGGAGTCTATGCCTCTGGAAAACTATGGCAAGACACAGATGTTTACAGCAGAACCCCTAAAATATTTTTAATGTGGCTCTGGTTTTTGCAGGGAAAAAAAAGACATTTCAGCATAAATTCACTGGAAGGGATGTTGAAGAAATAATAAAAATGCCATTTACAAGCAAAAAATCGATTTTAGTTTATACTAATTTTTAACAAGCACGGCTTTATATATTCATTTTTTACAACTGATGCAGAGAGTAGCTAAATTCAAAGACAAACCACGTTAACCTGCAGTTAGGCTGAATTTTGATCAAATTGTGAGCTTCTAATGGACAAAATAAGGCTGGGTGCAAATGATATATGAATGGAAACTGAATATAAACTTTGCACAGATGATGCAAGTCAAAGCCAATGAATTTTTAACTGCTCTGTTTGAGAATTTGTTGTCCAATAATTCCTCCAGAAGATCAGCTGGTTTGAAAGGTATTCACACTCCTCCTAAATAATATCTATGGATTCAAGCCAACAAAGTACCTGCCATCTACTATGTAGTACATTATTTATCTCCTTCTTTAGAAGATTGTTTCGCGCAAGTGCCTCAGGAGGGTTTTTATATGAGATCAATAATATTTTTGAATATCTGAGTGACCGAGAAATGTACCAGAGTTACTCTCAGGGACAAACAAAATATAGCACTTATGGGAAGAAAGGGATTAATATAATAGAGACGAAGTGGAACATCTTGAAAAAGACACTGTCAAGGCTGATATGGCTATATTTAGATTCACCACCTGTATTTTGGTTTATGGGAACACATGTGTATGCTGCACTCACCTCAACCCAGAGCACACATGTACACACACACACACAATGCTTTTTCACTCCATTATTTAACAAAGTCAAAATGCAGAGGAAAATCATTTCAGACACATCAGAGGAAGAGCAGGTAAACAGACTGTGAAGAATGCTGCCTGTCATACTCACAAACCCACTGCCATCCACATAAACCCAGTCTCCTTCCAGATCCACCTGTACAACTCTCTTGAAAATGTATTTAGCAGCTCTATGGTTTGAAAGAAGTGAAATGACAACATTTTTTTGCATGGCTTAAAAGCAATCCTCTCTCCAGTCTCAAGATGCCGTATTCTACTTGACACAATTTTCTCGGTTTGAATGAGTATGTAGATTGTCAGAATTTGAATTAATGAATATATGCAAAACACAGTTGTTTGAAAACAGGAACAAACAGAAGGCTGTCGGGAAATGTTTATAATGAAAACATCATTGTTCAAATGGTTTTCCCCTTTCCAGGTGTTTGCTGTGATGCTGAGTGATGTTAATAAAAAATACAGTGATGAAGGAAGCAATTCAACTTGTCCAGGAGAAAAAGGAGACTGAGAACCATGTTGTATATGGAAGTCAGGGAATGATAACAAATAGATAAAGAGTAGGAATTGCTGTGTCTGTTCCCTGCTGCTCTTAGAGTAGTCTTCAGAGGAGATGGGAACATGGACTGGCTCTCAGACAACTTATCTCCCTGCTGTGGTCTCAAGGACACTGAAATTTCCTGGTAGCAATAGTGCGTTAGAAGTACACTGATCAGCCTGGCCTATCCCAGCATGTTGACTGTGCCTGGTCTTGCACAATCACTCTCTGAAACAAAAAAAACCCATGTGATTTTGAAGACACTTAAGGGATTCTACACCAAATGTAGTACAAATAGATTCTCCAGAGTAAGACGTGCTCAAAAAAATTTCTCCTTGAAAATAGTATGGGGACTGTAGTGTCTAGAGAGCTTGAAACTCTAAATAAATTCTTCTTACTTTGAGATCAACCCCTGCTATGAATGCTGAGTGACAATTACTTCAGGGAGCCAGCACAGTGTGCTCTAATTCATTAATGTGCGTCTCTGCGGAAAGCTATGGGGCAGGGTATTAGAATTCACTTGTCTGGATTATTCCAATCTAATTCACGACAATCCCATAATCCTGTCCCAAATTAAGAAAGTAGTGAATAGGTATTCAAAAAAGAAAATAATAAAAAATATGTTTTTAAAGGAATTTCATAAGCATAAAAATTACTTCAGATCTCATTGCTGTAAAACTAGAGAGGCACTGAACAGTTTTCTAGTATTTTTCTGAGTTTTTAACAAATATTCAATTCACTTTTTCCGTTTGCCACATAGGTTAGGCTACTGAAAGATATAAAAATAAAAAGTCTTCAATGCAGATGTCAGTTCTGCCTAATGCTTTGCTGATTAAGTCCTGTTTAATTCTAAATTAAATGAACAACCACAGTAAATCAAGCCAAACATTCACGTCTTCTTCCCTACAGACACAATTACACACTCCTTAAAAGCTCACTCCATCCGTTGCCAGAATGGGAAAGATTTAAGTGAGCGGGAAAGTGGAAGACTTCTTCACCAATCATAACATTTGGAAGAAAAAGCTTAGGAAAAAAATGAAAATTCACAGAAGGTGGTTATGTAAATCCATTCGTGTATAATCGAAGTGATTCATGTGCCTGCTAGGCGTTATAGGACTATTTCTTCAGCCATGTCACTTACTCTGAATTCACTTATGGGTTTTGTTGGGTTGAGTTTTTTTCTTCTGAATGAGAACACTATCTTCAAACTAACACAGCAGCAGATTTCTTGTGAAAGCAATAAAATAGTCTCTGGCTCAGGCTAAATAAGGAAGAATAAATTTAAGAAGAATAACAGCATCTTTTGGATCTCATTTTATCTGAATGAAAACAAGTCAGGGTAGAGAGTATATGAAGGAAAGGTGCAGCACAGTCAGAAAAATAAACAAAAACAAACCCCCCAAAAAAACCCAAACAAACCCAAAACCCCAACAATGAGCAACATTTTCAAGAGTTACTAACAAACTGACGAGCTGTGTCATATTTTCAAATCTGACATAAATGGTGAGGAGAGAATTGCAATGAGGCTTAAGGCTCAGAAATCCCATTGTATTAACTTTTCTTCTTTTAGCAAAAGTCTCAGCCAACTAGCGACCCAAAGGAAGTGTGATAATGAAAACCACAAAGGAAGACACTATCTGGGCTCATGAGACAAATGACTATTTGCCAATTACAGTGACATTATTGCACATCTCAGCCCAGATTCCTCCAGTATTTCTAAAAAATTCTGAAAAATTCTCCTTTTTTCACCTTTCTTACGTAATATGACTACTGACTGTCACATCACTACCAGCTGTTTCTCGGAATTCAAAGATCCTGTAATCACATTACAGGCACATGCTCTTACACAATCAAGGGAATTATTGACTACTTCATTATTCAGATTAATATTCTTGCAGATTAAATATCTCCTTAACTGTGGAACTGTGTAACTGAAAGAATACTCTTCAATATTTATGGTTTGTCCAGCGTGTCACAGGCTCACTGTAAGTTATGGTGCTTCACTTCACATTTGAAAATGTCTGTGAGGAAGCTTGTTGAAAAAGATACTTGACTTTTCATGTAGTTCTACTAAACAATCCTATTTTCTAGTGTTTTCAAAGACCTAAGTTACAAAACTAACATATATTTCCACACAAAGAACAAAATGACGGGCACTTTTCTACCTCTTAGGGCTTAGCTTAGCCTACCTGGAAACTTGCCTGTAATTTACATGTATTGACTGTTACTGTCAACTTCTGTCTCTGGTATGCAAATAGATACATATTTGTAGGGAAAAATCAGCCATCCAGAGTATCATCAAATAGAAGAAGAATCAGATAGTATCTGAAATGGATTATACCCCATCTTGAAGCTAGTCCTTATTTTGATGTGTTATAAAGCAATTAGATTATACATACACAGTTTTTTAAAAATACTGGCATTCTTTTAGTTTTCTGTTACATTATTTATCTAATCTTGGAGAAAGAAACTTTTCCATGGGAACTGGGGGTAAATGCTGCGTGTGATTAAGTGGTGGCATTTTAACAATTGCTACTGGCCTAAATTTTTTCATTTGTCCATGCAGGATGTTTAGACCTGTCAGTGATTTATTGCTTCTAGCTATGCTTACTAATACAATACTGTTATCCTTTGAGTCATATGCAACTGTTCATACTAACCATGACAAACGTTCAGTACAAAATGAGACAAAAAAATTAGTCCAAGGAGGGTATATCTGAATTCTCATTTAATTTTAAAATACTACCTAAGAAATTGAAAATATTTTCTATTTTTACTCTTGGAATCAGATTTTTTCATTATTTTAAGTGTATTTTAAGTCAGAAGGAACAATTATATAATATAAAAACAGTATTCAAATCAAATATAAATACTAAACGTGGAAATTTCTTAGTAAGGCACACTGCCATGTATAAAGAGCTCTCTCAAAGTCAGAGATCCACATATGTTGTATCCCTTAGATATCTATCATCTCATCACCCAGGAAAGCACATTAAACTTTATATTTCTTAAACAATACCAAGACATCTTAGGCCTAGGAACTAAGTCAAAGAGTTTGGGTGTAAAGTTAACTGTCCCATAAAGTTCCTGGAAGAAGTGAAATTATTTATTACGACTTATCTCTGTAGTCTTGATATAAGATATTAACACCTGACTCAACACCCTTCTCCAGACTTATGGCATTGTTCAGATCAACTTTGAATCTCCTCCATAATGTTCACTCTTGGACTGAGAAGTCATTTGGGTTGTACATCCAAAAACTAATTTTATTTTGGTCAAGCAATGTCTTATATCACACTTCAAAATCACTTGCAAAACTGTAAATTACATAAATATTAGTTTAGAGTGTTTGATCCCTGCAATTAATTCAATTTATCTCTTCTTCAGGAAATCAGATATCTAAGTTAAAAGCTCATCAATTAGTCCAAGGTAAAAGCTGCGCACTGATTTTCAGTTGAAATCTCCTTCATGGTTTAAGAAAAGCCAAAGAAACATCAAAGAGAGATGGAATGGATCATCCCCTGGAGATACTTATCTCTCTTCATTAATCATGGAGGACTGCAAATGACTAAATAGAAGTGCCTATCTGTTAGGAAACCAAAGCTAGACAAGATGACTCAAGCTCTAAATACAAGTATTGCTAGGAAAAAACAGGTATGTAAACATATTTTACTGCTTTTGTAGGGACTTCTGCCATCCATTTTCCATATATCATCATACCTATCACCTCTGCAATACACTAATTATTTTTAAATGCAATTTTTAAGCACTGATTTATTTTAAAAGTGTTCTATTTCTTTTTTCCTGTCTTTCTGCACATACAGTTGGAAACAGGGATCACAGGAAAAAAATAAGAAAAAGAATAGTGGCAAGATTTTAGGTGTTTATTGGTTTTGCACACTACTTTTCTTGTTTGGCTCATTGATGGGTTGATTTACTTCCCATTTTCTTCCAGTCTTGCTTTAATCCTGCACATACTGAAGACCAAAGACATTTAATTTTTCTAACTCCACATTTAGAAAGCCAAAAATCATGTTACACAATGCTCATAATTTTCATATTCCTGAGGAAAGACTAGGTCAGAATTCCTTACATCAGAGTAAGAGCAAGATTTCTTAGATACCTAGCCTCAGTATATTTACTTCCATTGTTTGACATGAATTTAGTGCACAGCCACAACAAAAAGTGTTCTATCACAGAACAACACACAAGGCTGTTTTGTAATATCACCCTAAGATGCTTATATCAATTCCACCCTAAAATAATATTTATGTGAGACTACCATCCTGATAATGCATGAACCTTGACTTCTAGGAGATGGGGACAACTTATGTGATATGCAGCCAGTCTATATGTTTCAGCCAATCACCTCATAATCTCTGAAGAGTTACAACTCTCATCTTTTTTAAAGCACATTTCCCTTTCTCTGCTAAACCAATCACTAAATAATTGTTTTGTAGATACAAGATACACGAGTAATTGCCGATAGAGACATGCTTTTAGTAATTAGAAAATTTAATGTCATTCTTTAGCAGTTTGTCAAAGCAGACTTCAAAAATATTATACTGTGAGGATTATTTCAAAGGAGGCAACAGTAGACAGTTGTGAATATGCAATAACTGTATTGTCTCCTGAAGCATTGTTACATGTCAATGCTGTGTCTTCACATTGTGAATATTAATTTTTCTCTTAAATTTAACATTTTTGGAGCAATGTTTACTCTTATTGGCATGATGCAAAATAATGCTTGAAGAAGAAATATGCAGGAAAATACTACACAAAATCCTCAGTTATTAGCAATTTCATTGAGCTATTGTTGCAATATTTTCACTAAATATGAGGTTTACTGATAAGTGCATACAATTTGGCTTTGAAGATATTCAAAGTTCGTGCTGTTCCAGACCTTCAATACTATTTGTAAGAGACATATTTAATGCACATTTTGTTAAACTCAGTGGTCAAAATAAACCATAGGACAACTGAAAACACGCAGATCATACCTGAAAGATTTATACAGGTTTTGAAATGTAAAACAGTTCTACAGTATGTAAATGCTAAAACATATTTTTTATTACAGTAAGAAAATTATGGTCTCCAGTCCATTGAACCTGTGCAGCTTATTTTCTTCAATGTTTTTGACTTTGCTATTTATTTCTTATGTAAGAAAGAGGTACGGCACATTTTCAGGAGGTAAATATCAACAGAGCACAGTTAGGGATCAATTGCAAGAATCCATGTGTATTTAGTGGAATATGGAATTCTTTTAAAAAATAGTACTACTACAAACTTTATTAAGAAATATTACACTTCAGTGATTTTAATAGTAAGGGAAATGTCTTCTTTTCATGGAGTTAATATTTTATCTTAAAGTGCATTTTTACTTTTAAAGTTATTTAACCTCTAACTATTCAGGGATTAATGAATATGTATAATCCCACGGCTAGTGTTCCACATTTTCACTTGCAAATTCTGTTTTAATAGCTTTTTTACTTTAGCTGGTCGAAAGGCAACAAAAAATGCCCAGAACTGTGTTTTCCTTCCTTTAGTTGAGAAAACTCTTGCTTTTTTAGAAAAAAAACCTACAGAAAAACCCAATAAAAGCAACAAAAAATCAAGAACAAAATTGAAAAACAGATTTTCAGTATCTTTTTCTACCCTGGTTTTGCTACTTCTTTTTCATTTCTTAAATGTGTCTTGGGTTTGCATGACAAGGTTCTGGTAGTGGGGGGGCTACAGAAGTAGATTCTATGAGAAGCTGCTAGAAGCTTCCCCTATGTCCCATGGAGCCAATGCCAGCCAACTTCAAGACTGACCGGCCGCTGGCCAATGCTGAGCTCATCAGCGATGATGGTAGTGCCTCTCTGATAACATATTTAAGAAGTAGAAAAAGTTGCTGCACAACTTCAGTGGAATAGAGGAGCTAGAATATGTGAACGAAACAACTGTGCAGACACCAAGGTCAGTGAAAAAGGAGGAGGAGGAGTAGGTGCTCCAGATTCCAGAGCAGAGATTTCCAAGCAGCCCATGGTGAAGACCATGCAGAGGCAGGCTTGTCCCCCTGCAGATCATGGAGGACTCCACGCCGGAGCAGGTGAATGCTCCCAAAGGAGGCTGTGACCCTGTGGGAAGCCCATGCTGGAGCAGGATCCTTGGCAGGTGCTGGGTCTCAACATCTGTGAAGGAAACGGAACGATCCTCACACACATTGGTAAGATGCACAGTTGGATACTTTATTCTCCCGCTCGTGCGGTTATATACATTTTACCATATCTGTACACACGATTACGCTTACATCGGATAGGCTACAGACATAAATCACACACTGTTCACACGCCCCACATTCCCTTATAATTGGTAACTATGCACTAATGCCAATAGCAACAGACCGCCTCCACGTCCTTGAACACATCTTGTTTTTGCTAAACCACATCATGTACACTCTCTGAACTTTCTCAATTGCTATTCTTAGCTGTCCTTTCCAGGGGCTTGTTGAGTTATGCTGTTTTACTTAAAGGGCCTAGTTGTGCTAATTCTCAAGCTACATCGACCCCAACAGGCAGGACCTGTGGACCTATGGAGAGAGAAGCCCACCCCAGAACAGGTTTGCTGGTAGGACTTGTGACACTGTGGTATACCCACGCTGGAGAATCCTGCTTCTGAGGGACTGCACCCCATGGAAAGGACCCAGGCTGGAGCAGTTTGTGAAGAACTGCAACCCATGGAAAGGACTCACATTAGAGAAGTTCATGGAGTACTATCTCCCGCGGGAGGGACCCCACACTGGAGGAAGGGAAGAGAGTGAGGAGTCCTCCCCCTGAGGAGGAAGGAGTGGCAAAGATGTCATGTGATGAAATGACCACAACATCCATTCCCTGTCCCTCTGTGTTGCTTGGGGGGAGGAAGCAGAGAAAATCGTGAATAAAGGTAGGCCTGGGAAGAAGAGAGGGGTGGGGAAAAGGTGTTTTAAGATTTACATTTTTAATTTTCTCATTATCCTATTCTGACTTGACTGGTATTTAATTAGATTAGTTTTCCCCCAGTTGAGTCTGTTTTGCCCGTGACAGTAACTGGTGAGTGATCTGTCCCTGTCGTTATTTCGACCCACAAGCCATTTGTTATATTTTCTCTCCCCAGTTTGGCTGAGCAGCAGCTTTGGTGGGTACCTGATGTCCAGCCAGGGTCAACCTCTCACCAAATGACATCCGATTATTAAATACACACTGTGATAATATTCAGCTTAGGGAGTGCTACATAGAGCACAAAAAAAACCCCAAAAGAATCAAACAAAATGGTAAAATGTAAACGTGATACCTGTTTTAAAGCACTATGAGTCTTACAATAAATGCATATCATCTATGAAATATGAAAATTATCACAAGCACCTCAAAAAAGCACAGAAATCTGGCATCATTACTTAGTAGAATAAAGACAACTACTAGATGTTAAAGAAACTGTTTCCAAAAGTGGAAAAACAGTGTTTAAATTAAGGAAACAAAAATGAGCATACAAATTGTGAAGTTAAATATAAGACCATAATAAAGCTGTTCAAAACCAATCTGAAGGATAACTAGCAAAATAAATACCAGTGAAAACATTGTTGAACCTGTCAGAAATACAAAGTCTGCCAGAAAGTCCACAGCTTACAGATGACAGCCAAATATAGAGGAGTTTTCAAACAACACAAGGGCCAAAAAGAAAAGTTATTTTTACTGTTACCATCAGTCTTCATTACAGATAAGCCTTAAGAGATGTCTTATGTCAGAACTCTTCCTTTGGAAGTAATTCTAAGGAATACTGAATTATCAAAGGCATAGGTTTTAAAATATGTCAATAAAAGAGTGCAAAATATAGCCAGACTAGGTGGTATTCATGAAAATGTTCTATGAAGGTGCAATTGTCAAACTTATAAATGATTAACAGAAGCTTGAAACTGGTAGCTAAAAGTAATCTCTATACTAAAGAAATCAAGTAGCAAGGCAACATCAATTTGTCTCAAGGCAGATAAGAAAAATTAAGGACCAAAAATTCTTACTGTCATACTAGCCAAACAGGTGGATGTCACAACAATAATTACATTGGTAGATTCATGGATGTTGTTCTAATAAAGAGGCAATGTAAACATGGCCAGCCATGTCTCACAGATTAAAAATTCTCTGAAACTGTGTGTGAAGATTTGATACTGTACAACTAGATGTTCAGAGGAGTTTGTGACAATGTCTTTCACAGAACTTTAATTCCCCTGCGTCGTGAGAAACTTAATTTTTGTGGGTCCATCAAAGCAGGAGGTCCTCCATCTCAGTGATTAATAATGGATTGAATGGTTAGAAAAGAACATGTGGAAACAACTGGTCCATTTTCATAATGAAGGACAAGTCACAGTAAAGTTCTAAATGTATCAGTAGATACACTGTTCCTAAATGATCACATAAATATGTGTACACACACAAACCTATGTGTGTTTAAGTAGTATATTGGAAATGGCATTGGGTTACATCGACTGGCTGCCAGACACCCAGCCAGCTGCTGTCTCACTCCCCCTCCTCATCAGGACAGGGGGAGAAAATGAGGTGAAAAATCTTGTGGGTTGAGATGAAGACAGAAAGACCACTTACCAGTTGCCCTCACAGGCAAAACAGGCTGCATTTGGCAAAGACTAACTGCCAGATAAAACAGAGTTGGATGGTGAGAAACAAAGACAAAATTTAAAACACCTTCCCTGCCCCCTCCTTTTTCCCTTCCTTGCTTCATTTCCGACTCTTCTTCTTCCTTCCACCCTAAGGGTGCAGGCAGATGGAGAATGGGGCCCTGTGGTCAGTCTATAACAGCTCCTCTCTGCCACTCCTTGCTCCTCACAGTTTGCCCCTTGTGCAGCATGGGTCTTTCCCATGGGCTACAGACCTTCAGGAAATACCACATGCTCTGGTGTGGTTTCCTCCATGGGCAGCAAGAAGACAACCTGCCTCACTGTGGTCTCTACCCTGGGCTGCAGGGGAATCTCTACTCTGGTGCTTGGAGCACCGCCTCCTTCTCCTCTCAGCCAGCGGTGGAGGGGCTTTTTCTCACATCTTTTTTTTCCTCACTCCTCACAGGCATGCAGTGATTTGCCCTTTCACAGAGGCACTGTTTTTTACTTATTTTAACCCCTCTCCTCCTCTGTCTGTCATTTTAGCCCTTTCTTTAATATGTTTAATTATGTTTTCCCAGAGGTGCTGCCACCATGGCCAAGGGGCTCAGCTGTGCCCTGTGGTGGGGTCGGCTGGAGCTGGCTGGGACCAGCTGTGTTTGGCACGGGAGAGCCCTGGCCTCTCCTCACCAAGGCTGCTGCCCTGCAGCCTGGGCACCTGCACCCAGTACAGAAACATATGATGAAAAACATACACTTAGGGTAATTTTAGAGTCTAAACCAAAAGTCTAGAAGTAACAGAGTCCAGAAAACAGACTAGCTTTTAAAAGGGAACCTGGTCTGTGTTCAGTGTTTGGTGAAAGAGGTCACACATGTTGGTGTGCCCCAAAATAGCAGAGGTCTTTCTGAGGATACGCCACTCCTCTTTTCCTTCCTCCCTGTCCCTGTGTTGGCACAGGGCTGTGGTGCGGGTCTTGTGGCTCTTGGCCCAAGGTCTTTCCCACCCTTTGGTGGTGGTGACTAGGATTTAAAACTGTAAAAAATAGGTAATCAAAGTAAATAGTTAAAAATCAGTGTGTTCATTTTGCAAGAGATAACAGAAAATGTCATTCCTAGGCCACTGCAGAACCTGTTCTGGAAGTAACTCTGACATCGTTCCCAATCTTTGTCACCAGGATTTGTTGTCTTTTCTGCCTCTACAGAGTCATTTGGCTCTTCAGATGCTTCTCCCAGCTTTAACGTCTTCTCATACATCTTTGTGTTGCTTTTGTTTTAGGGTTTCCTCTTTACAGATGCTTCTTTGAATATGATTTTTCTTACTGTGCACTCATCCAGGAAAAATAAATGATACTGTTAAGCAGATATTTATACAATGTATATTTCTTTAAAACTTATGTTCAACATCTTATTTATTTAATTACACCATATATGTTTGTTGCTGTATAACTGTTTACTATATGATCATGATTCTGTAAACGGATTGTGTCATGCTGCAAAGTGTTTTTAGAATAAATTCTGGTTAATTATTGTTTTCAAGAGAAGTAATACACTTTTCATAAGCCACATAATAAAATGACCTACTCAAGTGTTTCTGCTCACTGCCTACCTGATCAATTCATCATCCGTAGATGACTGGTAGACGAGAGCATTCAGAATAGAAAGATCTCTTCACCCAGGCCGTGGTTATGAACTATCCACTGAATAGAATATATATGATTTGATACTGCTTTTTGGGAAATAGAGTTTCCTAATAAAGCTGGGTTTTATTTTTACTATATTAACATTTTATCACTATCAGCATCTTTACATTTGTTACACAGTTAATGGCATTTTGCTCCATGTAGTATAAAGTAAGCAGCGAATGTTAAAGACATTTTAATATGAAATTTAAGGGATCAAGTTGATGTCATTATAAAAGACATAGAGATATTCCTATTCAAAACGTTCTTTTTACCAAAATCTATAGACCATTTCAATTCAGAAACAAATAAAGATTTTCACTCATATAGAAAAGCTAAAGTTATCTTTTTGAATTCCTAGTCTATAAACATTATGAGAGTTTTAAAATAGTTTTATCATTGGATCATGATAGCTGTTTGCATCAGTGTCATATTAAAATGAGGTCTGAAAGTCAAATTAATTTTTTTTTTTCTGAGAAACGCTCTTGTATGGGAAATTACTGCAACAGTATAAAGCTGGTATGGTAGTTTTACAGTACATAATTTCCAGGACCATTAGTGAATAAGTAGGTCCCAGGAGGAAAACAGTATTACCTTATTCTTACATCCTCAGGAGCTATAAAATAAGTACAATAAACTTATAAACACTTATAAAATAAGTGTTAAAACATTCACACAATGTACAAAACTGGCTTGCAGTTTCTCTAAATTATGCTTCATATCATCCTTCCCTAAGTTCCTAAGAATGGGAAAATACAAACATGGATACAGCAGAGGTCCAAAAAGTAAGCATATTTCAGTTGCAGTCAAATATCTGGGACCAGATCCAGAAAGTACTAGGCATGACTGAAATCAAAGGGAGTTAAGTACTTTGGTTTCTTTATGCTGTTCTTCTGAAGTTCCTGGTATTTCATAGCTGATATTTCACTCTGTGGTGTTTCTAACACTTCTTTTATTTAAGAGAATAATTTCTGTTTTTAAGGTAAATTTATAATTACTCAGTGAACATGGTAACAGTTGTATATTCATGGTCAACAGTAGATTTTTTTTCTCTTCAGTCTGCCATGCTTTTCTTCTCCCTTTTGTATTCAAAAATTATTGTTCTGCCTTATGATCTTTAGTATGTAAGAAACATAATCATGGAAGACATAACCTTTTTCAGGTTTTGACAGTTATGATGAACATCATGATTCCTGGGAATTAGTTAATAATGATATATCGTTGTGTTTGATTCTGGAATGCTGACAAATTAACAGAGTTCTGCTTTGAATCTCCTTGACGTCTGCTACTGAAATCTGCATGCAGACATGCAAGTGGTTTTGTTGCTTCAAGGTAAGACCAGATCTAATTAACTCCATGCTGAAGTATAGGAAAACACAAAAATTCTCTGAGGTAAAGGGAAGTATAAACTAGCAAAGGAAAGAAAAGACTAGGCATGAAAATCTTTCAGAATACGTTACTTTGGAGGAAGAAAACATACAGCTAAATAGTTTAATTTTTGCAATTGCTCATTATCTAAATCAGAAAAAACAGTTCGGACAACATGCAGCATATCTTGGAACAGCATAGGAACATTGACTTCTTAACTTCTTATGGAGTAATAAGGCATAAAACATGGACTCATATGATACGAAGTTGTTTTGATTTGGCCTGTATGAATGCCAGGTGCCCACCAAAACCACTCTATCACTCCCCCTCCTCAATGTCATAAAGTGCCTATAAAATTCATAGTGAATTAGCAGTTACTATAAACTATATATTGATGTACAGTAGAGAAGTTGACTTATATCTTGTGCTCATGCACTGCAGCTGCCAGTTATTTGGCTGTATTTTTTCAGGACATTTTTAACATTAGGTAGAAGAATCTTTTCTTTGTAGTGCATTTATATTGGATTTTTTTTGTTTGAAGATAAATCACATTCATTGTATGGTTCATTCTCATTTTGTTTTCTTGTCAAAATGAAAGTTTGAGAACTGCTCAGTATTCTTTCACATAAGGGTCATATGCCATAGCTACATACCTCATCACACAATTCTACTACATGTTTAGCACACTAATCTTCATAGTCATCTGAGAAGAAAGTGTTTTTATCCACATAAAGTTTGAATGAACTAAATACCACTGCTTTAGTTGACGACTGATAATCTAGAATAGTCACTTTAGTCCAGGGCTAACATGATAGGTTAGTTTAAAACCCATTGACATAGGTAGGTGAAGTTGTTCAGTTCATTGTGTTTGAATGCTAACTGAAAGCCATGACCCAGCAAAGTGTGAATCTATGGATGACATTGAAAAAAAAAACACAAGTACTTTTAAAATCAGCAAAAGTACTGTCAGGCAACAAAGCAATTTTGTTTCCAACAATGCTGAAAGAGAAATATCACTGCATGATGATTTCCCTTAATATTTAATTTGAGGTTTGTTCGGTTTTTTTTCATTTTTTCCCCTGAGGAAGCATGGGTAATAAAGCAAAAAGGAGCAGAGGACAGGAGGTGAAATGATGTAATAACACTGCCTTCCTGTCTTTCCCCTGCTACTTGATGCGGAGTATCTGTTAAATTAACTAAATCCAGCTGGTAGCTGGTCACAAGCAGTGTTCCTCAAGGCTCAGTTTTGGGTCTGGTCTTGTTTAACATCTTTATCAATGATCTAAACGAGGGGATTGAGTGCTCCCTCAGTAAGTTTGCAGATGACACCAAGTTGGGTGGGACTGTCGATCTGCTGGAGGGTAGGAAGGCTCTGCAGAGGGATCTGGACACACTGGATCGATAGGCTGAGGCCAACTGTATGAGTTTCAACAAGGCCAAGTGCCAGGTCCTGCACTTGGGTCACCACATCCTCATGCAACTCTACAGGCTTGGGGAGGAGTGGCTGGAAAGCTGCCCAGCAGAAAAGGACCTTGGGGTGTTGGTGGACAGCCAGCTGAACATGAGCCAGCAGTGTGCCCAGGTGGCCAAGAAGGCCAACGGCATCCTGGTTTGTATCAGGAATAGTGTGGCCAGCAGGAGTAGGGAGGTGATCGTGCCCCTTTACTCAGCACTGGTGAGGCCGCACCTCGAGTACTGTGTTCAGTTTTGGGCCCCTCACTACAAGGAAGACCTGGAGTTGCTGGAGTGTGTCCAGAGAAGGGCAATGAGGCTGGTGAGGGGTCTAGAGAACAAGTCTTATGAGGAGCGAGTGAGGGAGCTGGTGTTGTTTAGTCTGGTGAAGAGAAGGCTGAGGGGAGACTTTATTTCTCTCTACAACTACCTGAAAGGAGGTAGTAGTGAGGCAGATGTTGGTCTCTTCTCCCAACTATCAATAGGAAAAGAGCAAATGGCCTCAAGTTGTGTCAGGGGAGATTTAGATTGGATATTAGGAAAAATTTCTTTACTGAATGAGTGGTCAGACATTGGAATAGGCGGCCCAGGGAGGTGGTGGAGTCGCCATCCCTGGAGGTGTTCAAAAAACATGTAGATGTGACACTTCGGGATATGGTTTAGAAGGCATGGTGTTGTTGGGTGGATGGTTGGACTTGATGATCTTAGAGGTCTTTTCCAACCTATGATTCTATGAGTCTATGAACTGGGCAGAGTAAATAATTTTGGGGAGAAGGAAAGTATTGTGAGAACAAAAGGGAACAGTAGCCTTTCCTCTACTTCCGGCCACCTAAGTCCTTGCAAAGAAATTTCAACAGCAGAAACATTTGTCATTAATTTTAATTAATTTCTAAACTTTTCCATTATATTTTTCTTTCTGAGTTCTTTAATCAAAGATAGTCTCAATTTACTATGAAAGTAACAAATAAGAGCTGAAAAGTGGACCATATCTGCAAAAAGTGTTTTGGGAGTTCTTTGTGGTTTTAGTCTGCAACTGAAAGGGGATGGTTGGTACCTGAAACGGAAGGGTAATGTTGAACTATAGAATTAAGGAAGACAATTCTGAGAATTCTTTTAGGTAGAACTATGTGATAAGTTCTTTTAAATATAAGATATACCACAAGTACTTTAAATAAAATTGTTAGTAAACTATCTGACATAAAAAATGACTGATAACTTTGATCTTGGAGTAAACTGTATATTTCCTTGAGATATTATAATATCAGCAATTATTAGTGAACACTGCATAAAAGCAGAAGTAGTTTTGTTTTATCTAAAGTGAATGAAGAATACTTGAGTGAAGATCTTACAGGTCATTGATACTGTGCCTTGAGAGGTCACATTTAGAATTATTTTTGAATAGCTTTAGGTCATAATGAAGTAAGCCAGTGTCTTTTTGCCATGATTCCCTTCCATTGCTCACTATTTTGAGGAAGCGGCAGCACCTGAGGACACTCAGAAGCCTTTATTGGCCATGATGAAGGCCATATGTTCAATTATACAAATCCTTTCCAGGTTTTAGCGTTTGGTTCCTTGGCATATCCCCAAGGAAACAATGTAAAAGCTTTAGAGTTGCCTGCAGAACTGTCCTATGATTTGTCTGTGATGCTTTCTTGTTTCTCTGAAAACTAGCTTATATTCATTCACTTGATCCTGAAGAAAATGTAAAGTAAAAAATTTACAATGACATTCATTTTATGCTGTTTCTAGTGTTTTCTTCAATGTCCCCAGTAAAAGGAGGATATTTTCTTTATTTGACGTAAAATCATGAATGAATACAGGCATTATAAATGAGGAGAATGGCTACATTATTTAATTTTAAATTTTTCACTGTATAGAAAGAGTTTTCCTTTCCCCATGTTTGAAGAAATTCTGAAGTTTTAAAACTTTAGAATTTGGATATAATTTTCCTTTTCAATGAGTGTTGAGGTAGTAGGCATTACTAATAAAATGACTATAGCAAATGAATGGTAACTGAGGAAGTAGTTAAGAAAAAGGATCTGGGGACAATGAACAACCATATTGTCAACAAATGAACAAACAAAAAAGCATCAGGAAAAGTCCCTTGTATACATGTGTTTGCTTTTGTCAATATTTGGTTTCATGTTTCATCCACTGCAATTAATATACCCTATTTTTTTCAAGATTTTATAGGAAGATATAGCAATAATTGTATCAGAAAGATTATCTCCTCTTCTTCAGATGGTAGCAACACATGTCAGCATGTACTACAGATTTTTGAATTAAGCACATGTTTTTTGCTCATAGTAAACCTTCCTGAATCATTCCCCTTCAATAAAAATTACTTGAGCTACACTAATCAATCTTCATTTTACAGACAATCAAGGAGAAATAAATGAGAGCAAGTTCCTATTAAGTAGTCCTTCAAGAATGATTAAAATGAGAAAAAAATCATTACAACAAAAAATTGATCTTGAACTTCCCCTAATGTTCGGAAAATTGTGGAAGATATTTTACTCTTGTCATAATACTTAATAATTATAAATAATTATGAATTCAGGGACAATGTTTATTCCTTTCCTTTGCTTATATCTTCATTCTTTCTGGTCCCAGGTAAAAGTGAAAAGACTGTAATATAAAAAGACATATGATTCCTTTAGCATTTTGAGAAGTCCAGTAATTAGAAAATGTGAGGAATTTTGTCAGTAAATAGTGTTTCCTTTCGGTAGTGCATAGTTATCAGGAAAACATATGCCTACAACTGGCAGTTAGTGCAAACTTCGTTCACAAGGCTAGCACATATAGCAAACACATTATGTGTAGGCAAATGCAATGCAGCTGTAGGATCAAAACAAATCAAACCGTAAACTTTCCTTCTGTGCCTCACTGGTCAGTGACACAGAGGTACATAATAAAACCAAGAAAAAAAAAGATTCAGCTCAGTTGTCTGACCAGGAAGAAGAGTCATGCAGAGCAAAATCTGCAGGCTGCACTTCTTGTATTCATCTGTCTATATTTTTCTTCTGTACAGAATCTTTTCGTCCAAGTGGCGGGTCCTGCACTTCGGTCACAACAACCCCATGCAATGCGGCAGGAAAGCTGCCCAGGTGGCCAAGAAGGCTGACGGCATCCTGGCTTGTATCAGGAATAGTGTGGCCAGCAGCAGTAGGGAGGTGATCATGCACTCAGCATGGTGAGGCTGCACCCCAAGTACTCTGTTCAGTTTGGAGCTCCTCACTACAAGGAAGACATGGAGTTGCTGGAGCACGTCCAGAGAAGGGCAATGAGGCTGATGAGGGGTATAGAGAACAAGTCTTATGACGAGCAGCTGAGGGAACTGGGGCTGTTTAGTCTGGAGCAGAGGAGGCTGAGAGGAGACCTTATCACTATCTAAAACTACCTGAAAGGAGGCTGTAGTGAGGTGGGTGTTGGTCTCTTTTCCCGAGTAACAGGTGATAGGATGAAAGGAAATGGCCTCAAGTTGCATGAGGGGAGATATAAATCGGATATTAGGAAAAATTTCTTCACCTAAGGGTTTGTCAAGCATTGGAATAGGCTGTCGAAGGAGGTGGTGGAGTCACCATTCCTGCAGGTATTTAAAAGATATCTAGACATGGTCCTTAGGGGCATGGTTTAGTGGTGGATTTGACAGCTTAAGGTCTACAATTGGACTCAGTGATCTTTAAGGTCTTTTCCAACCTAAATGATTCTACAATTCTATGATCCTATAAACAGAGAGAAATCAAATACACAAAGTCTTCAGCATGAAAAATGTAAAATATTTTCTGGGCTGTTAATAACATATTCAAGGTAAATGTGTTGACTACTGAGCAAATGACACACAGTGTGAAGCAGGTCTGTCTTCAGTGAATGCTGAGCAACTGGGTGGGACAATGATGTTAATGAGCTTTGAGACTTTCTTCCAGGGAATTATCTTAAATCGATTTTTTTAGACACTTGCAGACATTTTATTTAATTAAATTTGTATGGCAACTACTGGATACTCAGTATAAATAATACTTTTAGGTGTATCGCGCAGCTTCAACAATCAAATTTATAAACTCAAAACTGTCTTAGATAAATAAATAACATGATCTCAATATCTCCAATATTTGTATTTTAGGCACAGGGACTGCTGCTTCTCTTTTAATATTTGAGATTTTTTGCAAAAGAAGACTATTAATTATTCCAGCCTGGTATTGCCACTTATTTATGGAAGCACAGTTGAATTGTATACATGTATGAAGAATGTCTATGGGGATGTTATATTCTTTTCGCGTTTTATTCAAGCAGTATTTTCCTGAGGTACAGCGTTTGATGAGTGACATTGTACTGGTTTGGTTGCAAAGAACCCTCAAATGTTCCTGTTGATTGAAGTAGTATGGAAGGAATTTGCATACTGAATGGTAAACGGATTTTAAAAATCCAAGTTTTTGCATAAGATTACTCTTTGAAGTAGCTGAGATTTTTTTAAAAATGTATTCCTGATTAAAGAATCAGGATAATGCTTAAAAATAAAACACACTAAAAAGCAAAAAAATGTGAAAAATGTCCCAAGACAGCAATTGATGTAAACTTATCATGTTAATCAGTTTTTAAATACTTAACATCAATGGATTTATTTATAGTCTTGCAATAGTGATTGCTAACACAATTTATGTTTAAAAGCGAAAAGTGATTTTGAACTGAAAAATGAAATTTTCAATAACAAAACAAATTTCAATCTGTATATTCTGTAAAAAATGGATTTATATAGTCTTTTTTTCATGTAAGAAATTTGCAGCATTGACAAACTTCTTCAAAATTATTTTGGGGATTTTCTTCAACAAGCCTGTAAAGTTATATCTCAGAATACTAGAAAAGTGGTATTGTGTAATTATCTAACAAGTCATGGTCTAGAAACTACATTTCCAAAGAGGGAAGAATCTTCAGGATAATTAGTTCATGAAAATATGCTACCATTATAAATTAAGCTAAGTTCTGCTGAGCATACATTTGTAAGTCTACGTTGTGGTGAAGAAAATGATTCATCTGTCAGCGGAGCATTTTCTTCAAGGTATTTGGAGAGGATGTCTACAACACATACAAAAAGAAAAAAAAACAGCAAACCCTGAAAAAATTTTCTGCAGGCTTTGAATGGATTTGTCCCATCTATTCTTAGACTTCTATACAGAACTTCAGATTTGGACTAACCAGCCCTGAATCCAATTTATAATCAAGAGAAAAACAAAGACTTTGGAGGACAACAACTATTGTAAAATAAAATTGCACACACTCTAGAAGTTTCTGTTTCTCTTCACTAAATGTAAAAGGTGGCGAGCATAGACGTAGATGTCTCAGCTATCTGTAATGAGTTAGATCAAGCATCTGTATTTATTATCTAGATCTATTTTTGTAAGTACTCTGTCCTTGAAGTTCACAAATATTCAAAGGTAAATGTGTAGAGCCATCACTTAGAGATCATACAGTTTGTCTTGTTTCCCTGGCGTGTTTCTGATATGATCTCATTTCATCTTTACGAAATCTATCTTCTGTTTGATCACTGACATAAGAAGACACCTGTTAGTCAAGGCAACAGGAAAACCTCTTTACACACATTCTTTACAAGTAAACAAAAATGCTGTGCATTGAACATTATGGTTTGGGTAAAGTTTTCTACCAGGAGCTTCTCAAAAATGAGATTTCAGCAAGGAAGAAAATGGTAGTGACACTGAAGATTCAGAGAATAATGACATAGATTACAATGCTCAAAATGTAGACAGTATCAGGGAAGACCATTTTAATTAGAAAACACTGGTGTTCAGTCACAGAGTGTTGATAATCCTGTTAAGTGCCATCAAGACTCCATTAGAGTCTGCTTTCGCTAACCCCTGGCATTAGTTAATCATCTTTCAAAGACACAGGAAGCTTCTACTGCTTTTACATTCGTTATATTTAAAAAAAAAAAAAGCATTAATAAAAAGCAACTTAGTATTATTTTTAATAAAGCTAATCACTCCAAGAACATCAAATCTGGATCAGTCAATCAGACTTTACAAAAGAAGAAAATTTAGTGCTGTTCAAAACATAGTGCTGCACTGGGCCAGCATTTATTCTTTGGCGGTCTGAGTTCCCAGAGATAAATTTTACTATTGGAAAGGAATTTGTCAACAATTTAGATGAATGCTGAACTGATAATTCGTAATCTGGAGTTCATTCTGCATTTCAGGGCAGCTCTTTCAACTTTGACTGCCGCATCACATAGATTTATAGAATAATGATATTATTCACCTTGTGTATGAGAAAAAGGCAATAAAAATCCTTTAAGTAGAGCTGTTGGCAGTCTGTTGCTCTGATCTTTACTAAACGCTCTGCAAAATCTGTGGTGAAAATATCTTAACAGTGCTGTAAATAAAAAATATGTAAATAGCATAAGGAATATAAAATACATGTCAAAGAAGTGCTGAGCTTCCATGAGAAGAAGCATGCTTTCCAATGGGCACCTCTGATGCAATCATATCTGGTTTGAAGGCAGATAATACACTAACAGACAAGAAAAAATAGAACAGATAACAACATTAAATTGATGAGTTTGTGTCCTGGAGAGTTTGCTGACATCCACAAAATCAAATGCAATGTTCAGTCAGACACTGAACCATACTTTCATATATTTTGTTCTCTCCAGCACCTCCAAAATCTGCACAGAAAAGAAGTTGAGGGGAAAAAACCAAACCAAACGAAACCAAATCAAAACAAAAAAAACTAACATAAAGTGACCCAAAACCATTGAATAAAATAACCCTTGAATAAAATTCTATCACAAGAGTACAGGTTTGCAGCCTCGTAAGAATATATAGACCTATGGAGTTAGGTCTTTTTATACATTCCAGAAAAAGAAAGAGTTTCCTGTCAGTATCTTTCTTTTTCTTTTTTTTTAGAATTCTTTTTTTTAGAACTAATTTCCTTTCAAGTTAGTTCAGAACCTGGTATGGTGCTTTGAGTGCATATAATTAATTTTGTTACAGGACCATTTCTCTAGATGTGATCACTTTGTTTAACTCTAATGAAACTTCTATTGAACTTGATATGCCTGAACTCATGCAGACAGATCCTTCTTAACATTTAGCAGTCTTATTTTATTGAAATTTGCACCTTTTGCACCTTCATTGCATGGATGAAGCACCATGTCTTTGATAAGAATGTGAAAAAAAACTTCAATCAAGTCAGTTTGCTATCCACTCTCAATAAATATTGTTTCCTTTGCATAACATTAATTTTGGCAATTCAAATGTCATTTTGAATTTGCCACTTAGTTCTAGGACCTCAATCACAGATGAACGCCATCTCACACATGCAAGCATAAAACTGCTCACAGCTCCTATGACTTTGAAAAAAGCATAGTTAATAATTCCCTCTTTTGAGAGCAGTTTTTGAAATTGTAACTATATGCAGAAGTACTGCATTGTCTACTGTTCAAATTGGCATACTGTTTAAAATCACATGGAGGGAAAGAGAATGAGAAAGGGAGGCTACTGGAAGAATTTGCAGACCAATGTTCTGTAACTCTGAGTATCAAAGCTCTGGAATACCAGAAAGGTGTCTGGAAAAAAATGATTTTGTAAATTTATAGATTAAAAATGATTGCAAATTTTCTGTATAGGCAGCAAATAAACAATGGTTTGACACTGCAAAATAACATTTTGAGTGGATTACAGAGGTAGAAAAATGCTATTAAAATTAAAAAAAAAAATGTAAAATGAAAGAGTATTTCGTAGATCTGCAATAGCAAGCTAATTATAACTGAAAGCTGTTTCAGTACATTGAATTTGTCTTCTCAATAAATACACCAACTTACCATAGTGTATTAATGTTACAGGAACATTCCTATTTAATAAATTTGATCTAAAGGTGGGTTTATAAAGTCATGGGAGTACAGAGTCTTTTAAGATGATAAGAGAAATTCTCCACTAAACCAGCTTTTGCATTTACTCTAGTCTAGAGTTGACTTTTTGTTATTGTGAAAGATTGATCCAGAATTGTGCTTCAGCTAGAAAAATGGTGTCCATTCGTGCGCTGCACAAGCAAATCCAATAGTTTACGATTACCTTTCCAAGCCATTACAATAGTGAATACAATTTTCTGGCATTTATCAAAAGCCTCGGGGCAGTCTGTTGTTGCTGAGAAGGAGAAATTTATGACGGGAGACTTCGCTAAGAAACTAACGAAAGAAGAAACTAAGAACTAACTAAGGAAAGAATTTAAGAGTGAATTAGTATGTACCATAATAGCAAAGGAGAAATAATGTAAGGTTTCTTGTCACTCAGAAGCAGAATCTACCACCCAACAGCAGATATTCACAAAGGTACTGGACACATAAAATCAAGCATAAGATTTGCTCTTGTCAGCTGAGCTATCAGAATTGATGAAAATGCGTAAATATAAAATGCCTTGCAGATGAAAGACACAAAAGGCAATACAAAAAGGGAACAAAAAAAAGAAAATAGTCTTTCTGTGTGTGAAAAAAGGAAAAAGGAGGCATGGTGTCTGAATCATTTGCAGAACAGTACATAATAAAATATGTAAATCCTGTCTTCTGAACAACTGAAGAATGATGACTTGATCTTGGCTCCTATCCTCACAGTGTATTCTCTTTAGAGATTGCCAGATTGATTTTAGGTAAAAATTCTGATTTTCTGAGGCAGTTTCTGAGAATTAACCCAGATGTTTTTCGGGCCAGATGGCTTTGGAGATATAGGATGGAGTACGTAGGTCAGGAGAGTAGAATGTTGATCTGCATTTACTCCTATTTCAGACGAGATTCATCTACTTTCTGTTATTATTCTCTGCTATTTATTATCTATCTATAATTATTATTATCTGCTAGCTGGATTTAATTATCTTGCTGGATTTAATTGTTTGCTGTTACAAAGTACACAGATAATAAAGCAACTCAGAACTCAACCTTATTTTTTACATTTTTTAAGACTTTCAAGAGAAATCTAGAAATGTTATGTATAAACTGTTAGGGCTACATTCACATTGATGCAGCAGTAATCTGAACCGAGAACTTCATGAACCTGTAGGTACATTTTAATTTTCTCTTGAGATTTAGACTGTTCAGATGGAGGGACGTGTAGAAATGGCATGTAGGATTTGTTAACTGTAATGAGTTGAATTTTACCCTTATTTCACGGGCTGGGGACATTTTTGGCTTTGCTAAAATTGACTTCGCTGGGGGAAGGTCACGTTTCCTGACAGTTATCCTGATAGCAGATATTGCATGGGCAACAGAGCCAGGACTGATGTCTCCCAACAGCTGGGCAAGGACATATGGGGTCTCTATACCTAGTACCTTGTTTTATGAATGAAACTGACTTCTAAGAGTGTGATCTCCCAGTTTCTCAGAGGGGGAGAAGTATTATCATGTTGATAAAAAACGCCAAACCAGAATCTTTTGGCTGTGTTTCCTTTCTTTTAAACACTTCTTATTAAAGGATTTTAAATTGCTTGTATGGCTAGTTCATTAGCAGTAGCCTGTACTAACTACATTATACTTCCTATTTCCTTTTTAGTATAACAGACAGAATTGTTACTGCAAGGAGGATTGAATGTCCCGCATTATTAAAGAAAAGTTGCATTTAATTAAGAAGTTGCATTTAATTAAATAACAAAGCTCGAGCTTCTCTCAAATTGTCTGATTATTCAGGGCTTAGAAGGAATGTGGGGGGTTTTTTTGTCTGTTTTTTTTTTTTTCTCACAGTATAGATTTAGAATTATCCGAAAAGGTGATTAACTTTTATCTTCTGTTTATGCAAAAGTCATATTCTGGCTTATAACAAGCGTGGCGGATTCCTGTCTGATGCCTTGTGGAACAGCCCAAACAACACTTCTAAATCAGTATTTGTCATGGAGAAGAAAAGAAAATTTTCACTTTTGTTCTTGACAAGGAAATACACATGACATTTGTGACATACAATACCCGGCACTACGGTATAACCTACAATAACATCACTTATTCACTAATGTTTGTGCCTTTGCCTCCTCCCTAGAAGCGTGTTCATACGCACCAGCAGTTGAAGTTAATTACAACTATGGGGGCTCAGAACAACTTGCAACACATGTCTGCAGCCTGGAACACTTCTTTCTTAAGAAAGTTCTGGACTCACTCTTGATGACAAGGTCCTTAAAATTATTTTATAATTGTCAGAAAGTTGACATACCTAAATATATTTGCTTTGAAACTCATCATGTGTATGTGTTAACAAGATTCTTGCATATCTGAGGTGCTGTGTATGTTTGTAAAATTGTTAAGCTCTTGATCTCATCTCAGTGAAGAATTCACCTGACAGTGAATCATGATAATAAACATACTCATGTTTGCTGGAATGCTTTCTTCTCCTTGTTTTCACCCCTTCTTCATACTGCCCAATTCCTCAAGTCTGATTATGATGGCAATGTGCATCTACAATTTAGTTTTTCATCTGCAAAGGCTGCTATTAACCTAAGCAGCACTGCTCGATTATCTATGAGCTTTTTCTGTTTGCCTTTCACTGTACCCTGAGCCAGTTCTTAGCCCTCACATGAACCAGCTTCACTTAATATTTGATCACCTGTGGATATGAAAATGTAGGCCTGTATCTCCATCTGGTCTGGGAGGGAAACTTTTATTTTTGTTTGGTTCCTGTGTTTTAATAAAATAAGAAGTAAAACACAGAAATCTCAGGCAGATCCTAAGACAGAGTAAGATTTCAGAGCTCCATAAAATCCCCATTGTGGCTCTGCCATACATTGCTTTTTATTATCATACAAAGTTCCCCTCTGAAACCAATTTAATTTTTTTCATAAAGCTCCACATCCCTATTACTGATACACCAGAGTTTTTGGTACTTATTTTCCACTTAATGATGCATTTACAGTACTGGCAGATTTTTGACTCAATATAATGTGTACTTTGTGATTATTGTTCACCAATTGCCTGAAAGTCATTGCCCTCAAGAAATAGTATAACTAAAACCAGATCTGATTTTATTATCTCGTCCTCAGATGGGAGCCAGGAAATCATCTGTGGCTCCACTTTAAATAAAATTGTGATTTCGTTATCTCATTTTATTAGCTAGACTAAACACATACTTCCAGGTTCAGTCTTCTCTATGGTACACAGATCCCTTAAAAAACATACTTCCTTATATATAAAGGTATCTTAAGCCATTCCAGTAAGACTGTTGCCAACACAGTATCTGAGCCCCTAAGATATATTTTTCTTTCTTATATAATATTCTATACATAAAAGAACTAGAAAAAGTCTTGAAGTTCGAGACTTTAAACAAAATTATTAAAGTATTTTTCTTTTGACATGACTCATGTCAAAATATGCATGAGTATCATCATTCATTCTTCCTCCTCTCCTCCTCTCAGCTGCCTTGCTTTTATGGCCACAGATGTTATTTGCTACATATTTAATAATCATACATATGTGAAAAATAAAAGAAGAAATAAAGAATGATGATCTCTTAAAAAATGAAGATCAAAAGAAAATCCTTTAATCTTAGATTTACATTTATGATATTTTTCCAGATTTTTTTTCTGAAAAATATCATAAAATTTAGTAGTTGGTATAAACTTGTTCTTACAATGGGGAGATTAAGAGCTGTGTGTTGGAAGTAGAGAGCCAGCTGCTTTGAAACACCTCTGCCTGAGTCCAGGAAAATGCTGAGCATGTGTTTCTAAAGCAAAGCTGAGTAATCAAAAAATACTGTTTTCTGTCTGGATGTGAGAAACCTTCCTGTATCAGGACAGAATGAATAAAAGTAATTAAATATTAATTGTTCTCTCTTTCTCTCTCTCCCCCTCGTATTTTTGTCTGTTTGCTTGTTTGTTTCTTTGTGTGTTTTTATAATGTTTAACCACTCAGGAGTGGAAATGAAAGATTGTGAAGAGGTGAAAATCATTAAGGCCTTGTCTTCAGCCACCACCAAAAATCATTGGGTTTATCCATATAAACTTTTACACTGCCACTTTGTCATTTCATCCAAAATTTCAGTTTGGATTACACTAGCTTGGTTTTAGCAGTGGATTCTTTCTGTATGTTCCAGATTTAATGAGAAAAAAGGAGTAGATCATAGATATTTATTTTGGGTTCTAAGTCTTCAGTCATTTTGATCTTCCCCCTGTAACAGAAACCATGTGTAATATACCTCCTCATTCAGCTGTGATGACTCAACCTTTAGCACAGGAAACAAAACCGCTGGATCCTCAAGAGATATGGCAGGAGTTGATATGAATTCTTTCATATATACAATGTCAGAAGTAAAAATCTAAATGTGGGTGAAATATACTGGCCAATTTTAAACACAGATATTGTCAGAAATATGGTATGAAGAGGAAAACCAAGAAAAAAATAAAAATGGATATCACAGAATCGCAGAATCACAGAATGGTAGGGGTTGGAAGGAACCTCTGAGGGTCATCTAGTCCAACCCTCCTGCCGAAGTAGGGTCACCTGCAGCCGACCATAATAAATTCTTTCTCCAGGACACAGTGTGTCCTTTCAGTAGAAAACTGACACATTCCAGCAGGGTCACTTACCACTAAAGCATAGAGTCAAGCAAGAAAATTCCTTAATGAATCTGCAAGTAACAGAAACATTGTGTGTACTGTATGCATAAACAGGAAGAGAACAAGTGGACAACATCACAGTCAGGATCCTAAGTGGCATGTCATGTGGCTATGACATGCTATGTAAATCACATACACTGCAACAGCAGCAAGCACAGTAATAATGTGAAATTCATTGTTTCCATAGAGATCTCCAGAGAGATTAAATAATCATGAATTATAAGACTTTTCTTTATAGAACAACTAATGAGAGGGGAGAAGGTCCGCTGACCACAATGTTCCCAAAGTTAAGATATTCAATAATCATTAAAAAGGCATTAAAAGATTAAAAAACCTGCGATCACCCTGGACACCATTCAGAATTACTACTTTACCCAGCATACATATACATAGAATCATAGAATCATACAACAGTTTGGGTTGGAAGGGATCATTAAAGGTTATCTTGTCAATTCCTCTGCAATAAGCAGGACTATCTACCACTAGATTAGGTTGCTCAGAGCCCTGTCCAGCCTGACCTTGAATGTTTCCAGGGATGGGGCATCTACCACCTCTCCGAGAAGCTTGTTCCACTGTTTCACCACTCTCACTGTCAATAATTTCTTGCTTACAGACAGTCAAAATCTAAC
>Ga0065711_1029436_pt1 | contig 36214 bp, 19 predicted proteins | sample Hoacrofraction12_FD_59098 | JGI IMG/M metagenome (GOLD analysis project Ga0065711, IMG submission 59098) | Hoatzin crop microbial communities from Cojedes, Venezuela - Epithelial fraction 12 v2 (version 2) | ecosystem: Host-associated > Birds > Digestive system > Esophagus > Crop | place...
CTCTGGAGATATTCAAGACCCGCCTGGACAAGGTCCTGTGCAGCCTGCTGTAGGTGACCCTGCTTTGGCAGGAGGGTTGGACTAGATGACCCACAGAGGTCCCTTCCAACCCCTACTATTCTGTGATTCTATGATTCTGTAATAGGAAAAATGTCTTTACTGAAAGAGTGGTGAGACATTGGAACAGGCTGCCCAAGGGAAGTGGTGGAGTCACCATCCCTAAAGGTGTTCAAAAAACATGTAGATGTGGCACTTTGAGACATGGTTTAGTAGGCACGGTGGTGTTGGGTTGATGGTTGAACTTGATGATCTTAGAGGTCTTTTCCAACCTATGATTCTATGATTCTATGATTCTATGGTTCTATGATTCTATGAATGAATGATTTAGCTACAAAGAAATGCTGGACTGGTAACTGCTGGCATTAGTTCATGCTGATTGTCCTTCTGCTACTGTCCCCGACACCTGCCTTCAGCAAGCCCTTGCCTCACTCTGCAGCAATTCTTCCACGGGCTTCACTGCTTCTTCCACTTTGAAAATCTAAAAGTCTTTTCACTCTCCTCTGCCTATCATGCCCCAGATTTTATTCCCTGTAAAAGCTTATTTGTGTGCTCCCCCAGCATCCATTTATTTCTGTTCAAAATGGTTCTTCACAATCCGTAGTAAGTAATAGAAGGAAGAATGCCCTGTAAGCAGATGTCCATTCTATTTATGTTTTCATATAATCCATTCACAGCCCTTTTGTGCCTTGAAACTTCAAAAATCCACATTAATAACACATCCGTAGGGTCACAGAAGTACATCTGAAAGTGCCAATTCACTTTTATTTGCACACTACACTGGAGAAGCAAAAGGCCAGAGGCAATAGAACGAGCAAGACTGAAATGTTATTTGCAGTTCAGTCTTCCCTTGTCTTTTCAAAAGCCTAAATTATTATTATTCTCTCACGTGGTAGGCCTATGGATCTGTTTGTGTCTTGAATTGTGAGCTTCCTATTTATGGCTTTTCCTGAGTTTTGTCATTTGCCTTGCTTGCAGTGTCTGACTGCAAAAGCTGGAACATGCTTCCTCTGTGGAGCAATTGCAAGAGTTGCTAAATATTATGAACACGATCCCACAACACATCTGGCAGTGCGCTACGCGGCATAAGCTTGTTACCTCTTTGTATGAGGGAGGCCCTCAGGGAATCATCAGAAATGTGCCAAAAGAATATCTACCGATGACATCTGCAAAAAAAAATTCCTCTAATGAAACTGGGACAACTGAGAAGCATGCTGAATGGAAGCAAAGGTCCTCATTCAATAAGCCATTCCAGTGGCTGGGGTGTTAAGAAACCCAGCAAGTATGACGGGACTGAGCATGACATTGCAGGGATGGCAGAAGTGAGCAACAGATGAGTTGGAGTGACTCATGTGTTTGCAAGCCCCGTTCCCTGTTAGCGGTGTACTTACTCATACAGAGTTTATCTTATGTATTCTTTGTTACTTTCATTCATTTTAACCTGCAGGCTGTAAACACATTTGTTATGAAAAGAATAAAATTACGCAAACTCTGTGTGAAGCCCTGAAATCTTGCTACAGGACTATTCATCACCTTCGCATTCTCATCACAAAGGCACTGCACCATTTGTTATTATTAGATAACATGAGAAAGAGAGAAAAACAAGAAAGAAAAAAGAGACAACGGATAGAGTGGGGAAAATGTACAAAAGGCAGAAGAGACATGGAGGTGGTGCTGGAAGACAAATTAAAAACAGAGGAGATGGGCATGACAGAGCAATGAGACTCCATTCAGCAACAGGCTTCCTTTATGAAAATATGTTTTCTCTTGCCTCACTACTTTTCCTGTTGTAATAAGGTGAGGCTTTTGAGTAATTTTGAATAGTGCTGTGGCAGTCATTATCAGAACAGTCTCATGAGTACTTTTAGCCAAATAGTCTTCAGAAGTTCCTAAGTCCATTTTGTCAATTCAATGGGAATTTTAATTGACTATTAAAATACAGCATTACACAATAAAGACATTACTGCACTGCTGCAGAAATACCAGCAAATGTGCTGTCAACAGAAAAGGCAGTTGTCTTCTGTGGGTTTATTGGAGCTGCTACAACAGCATAAATAGCCTGGAGCAGCAGTAATTGAGGACAGAGAAGAGCTTTCCAAACACACTTTTCCCCCAAACACGACCAAAACAAAGCAAAAGTCCACTCATTAGAGCACTAATTTTCATATGATTGGGCTATTTCTCCCTTTTCATTATTGCATATATAATAAGTCATATTTTACTGTGTGATATAGTATGATGGGCTGCACATCTGTACAACAAAGGGTAAAAATTACATGACTAAGCAAAATTGCCATAAGATGAGACTGCACAAACCCCAGACTCTTTGAGCGTATTTGCTCTCTTTCTGATTTCCAGAACAAACATCTCGGTAACTGCACTGATTTAAGATGCAAGGATTTTTAAGTCTTCAGTGCCACAAGCTTGGAGGGGTAGGCTGAACCCCAGTTTCTCCAGAGACCTGTCTCAGCTGACAGTTCCTTCCACAGCAGGTTCCTCCGAACACCACCACGTGCAGGAACATGCCTCACCATTCCCTGTGAGCTCTCTCACATGCACAGCACAGAGAGATGCAACAGTGTGCCAGGCATCATGTCAGCAACAGTCAGTACCAAAATCAGCCCACGGCTGAGGCCAGCAAAGCTTAGCGTCCTCAGTGAAAGATTTAAACCATGGTCTCAACCAGCATAAGTAGTAAATAGAGAACTTGCATTTTGAAGAAATGATGTGTTCACAAGAATATACATATCATAAAATCACATTAACCAGCTGAAATTGTATTTCCAGAAATCACAGAAATGAAACAACATTTCTCCATGCTGCGTTTGTACTGAAGTTGTGTAAAGTAGCAGTGGCCTTCCATTTAATCATGAATTTGCTCATTAGACAGCAAACAGTTGTGAAGAAAGAGTGGCAGACTGTCGATGAGCAGCACAAAGACCATACACAGACCCAAAGCAGGAATATTACACACTGCTGCTGGTCTCAAAGGGCTTTATTAAAAACAAAAGCATGTAAAGTATTTCCTGAACAGGATGATTTTTAATTGTGTCCTTTTGGGAAAACTGTACAATGCAGACTTGCTCGCCTCCCTTGTAGTCTAGAGGGACCTAACAAGCTCTCAACAGATTCCCTTTGGTCTAAGAAGAGTTACTCCTGAGTTTCTGGACTCTAGTTAACTCTTAGTGACAAATTATGTTTAGCTGGTTCTGAAACAAACGCAATTTTGTTGACATCTTTTTTACAATAAAAGAAAAAAGTTAAATATATAAAGGGTCTGGTGTGACAGCTTCTTCTAGTTCTGCTTTCTTTTTAGCATAAGCCTCTGAGCATACACAAACAGCAGTGTAAAACTAGCAAATTGTGTACACAATTAAACACTGATACCTGCAACATGGCTGCCTATGCTGGGGCTGGTGACCAGTCTGATTTGTCATACAGCTCTCAGGAAGCCAGGCTACCCATTTTCTTTGGCCTTTGTACAGTCTAGGGCTTCTTGAGCCAGATCCAGAGCAGGCGGCTGGGCACAGCACTGCAATGCCATGCTTTACAACCCTTCATCATCTACACTCTGTGCTCTGCATACAACACATACGCAATGCACGAGGAAGGATGGAAGAGGAAAATCCATAATAACTCTGGTAGCTGAGTAACAAGGGAAAAGCACAAACAAACCCTGTAGGAGAAACCCTCTGCAGCTAACCAAACTAAACAATAGGAAGCACCAATGGAAAGGAGCTGGCTTTAATTTTGATCCTGCTTTTGTGTAATTCCAGATTTTTTCCTGTGCTAGCAGTGGGTGCTTCCCTCCCATTGAGATCTGAAGACTAACATCTGTAGCAATATCAATTATTTATCACAAAAGATAACCAGAAGAGAAAGAGCAGAGCGCTCCTCTGCCTTCCCTGGCTTATATCACAGCTTTATAGCTAGTGCCAGACAAAAAAAATGCACCGGACAAGCAGGACTCTGATGATTAGGCACCAACTTGGAAAGAGGCAAACCAGGCTCCAGTGACTATTTGGCAGAAAACGGGACAAAGCACTCCAGCAGGAGGGCCTGGCAGTCTTTGGTTTACGTTACCAAAATCTCTATGCCAAGAGGTCTCAGTGTGACAGCCTGTAACTGGCCCGCTTCTACTGAAACCAGGGGGCTTTGCTCACTGGCACTGGCTGAGAATCTGTCCCCCCAATTATTTATATTTCCTATGATACAGTAACAACATGGTACGTTCCCCCACCATACCATTGCCTTTCATTGATCTCTCAGATGTTGTGAAAGACGATGAAAGGAGCAAGATGAAAGAAAAAGGAAAAACTCAAAACAAGTTTACATTAAATATTCATAACTGGTAGTAATTACAAACAGAAAATAGGAAATAAAGCACTAGTGATTATACAGTGTCCAAATGATGTATCTGCAACTCCCTCTGGGAATTTCTTTCCATAAATTTTTGCTGCTGGAGTTAGAAAGTGAGTCAGTCCTTTTGGCCTGTATCTTTGGTCAGATTTTGCTACTTTATTTCCCTGTTAAATAAATGTCGACTAGCGTGATGAGGCACTACACCTTATTTATACTCTCCACTAAAATCTATGATGAAACTCCGCCTTGAGTAAAAACAAGATGGCACCTCAACTGCGCAAATCCTGTAGATTTCAACAGCTAAACTGCTTTGTCTGTCACTTCAGAAGTTAAAAGTGTTCTTTTGTGCATTCACAAAAGGAACTGACTTCTACATTTTTTTTATTCTCATACATTAAGAGTTTTTTTTTTAATTATTTCTGCTTATTATGATAAATCAAGTGATCATGATTGGACATTAAGTCTGCTGACCAAAATCTTTTTAGAAAGCACATGTTTAAAAGGTTGCTTTTCAAATAGATGACAGTAAATCAAGAACTTTATCTGAAGGTTTGTTATACATGTAAAGCTTATATATATTTCATGCAAAAAGTGATGAACTTGTTGATTTTTTGGGAATTACTGTTTTTTCAGCTACATAAAATCACGTTTATTCCATTCTCTCTGTGTTTCTGTGGTGTAAAAGCTAGTGCTGCTTAACCAGTGTTAAATACCAATGCATGTAGAAGAATCCTGAAACATATCCCAGGATATTCTTACAGGTCAAGATATGCAGAACTGCTGGGTTTGAATCCCATGTCAGTGCTAGAAAACAAGACTTTCAGCCAGATCAAGGGTGAAAAAGTTTGTTGAACTCCAGTATTAGTTTCCTGAGCCATAACAGTCCTCTCAAATTACAGAAAATCACAGATAACTCACCCTGTTACTACTTTGAATCATTTTAATGTTCCCATGAAGAAGCCTCCCCCTCTGATACAGAACATCAGTTCATAGAAAAAACCCATGAATTCTGCCTCCATGGTGAACTTGTCAGCTTTTGCCATCTGAACACTCCACTCAGCTTTGGAGACCACAGTAGCCTTGTTAGGTTTCTAAGCGCCCTAATTACACACATTTGAGATTGCAGAATGCGTTAATTTAAGCCAGCAGACAATCAGATGCTGTGCTTTCACAAATATTCAGAAACATCATCTGCCAGGATCAAGAGTAATTGAACTGATATCTACTGGGTTTTATCTGCAGCTTTGCTGCATAATTTTTCATTTTCTTCAGAAGGCTTTAGCACAAAGAGAGAACATGCCTAGAGTCCCACAGAGGTGTTTTGACATTAGGCTTAATAAAGCATGAAGAACGCATTAATAAATAATGTTCTGCTAGGTTAACAAATAAAGCTGAATGCATTTGTGAGACCCAGAAGTAAATCACATCATGCACGCAGCCAAATAACTTGTTAAAATGATTGCAATTGTCGCATTTCTTCAGTGTGTTTGGCACAGCCCAACACAACATTGCACTAATAAAAAACACTGCAGCATATATGCATGCACCTTCAATTATAATGTTACCTGTCAATTTTTATTTGCACTCTGTGGGCTTGAGGGGCTTGTAAACAAGCATTCATGACAGTGACAAAGAGATATTTATGTATTGTTAAGCTTTGCTGAGAGAGCACTGCTGTCTGGAGTTTCAAAGGAAAAGACCTCTTGTATTCATTGAGTTATGCATCATCCCATTCCTGTGTCAAAGCTACAAGCTTGATACATTTTGCTGCAGACGTATTTGAGTTACAGCTTTCAAGGCTGTGTCAATATTTCTGTATGCCCTTATTTTCCAAGGTTAAACATTCTGGCACGTTTTGAATAAAGGTCTGAGGAAAGCTTCTAGGTGTTTCGGGTCAATGACACAACTCCTGTCAGCTTCAGCTACTCCAGGATTTCATGTAGAAACTGGAAGAGGATTGTGATAACATCAGGGTGTGGATTCACCCTCCATCACGACAACATTCTCATTTAAGTGCCTACACTTGGAACTGAAGTCACCTTAAACTCTCCCTATAATCAATTCCAAGAGATGAACACTTCCAGAATGTGATTCAGATCTGGGCTGATGATTACAGAATCAGCTTAAAATGAGCAAGTTCTGAATTTAGAGACTTCTGCTATGTGCTTATGCTTCTAGGCAGGAGAACTCCTCAGTCCCTCCAATGAGGCCAAGGAACAGATTGCACAATTCGAATTTGGGCCTGTGAGATCTACGCAGTTTGTCGGGGGGGAAAAAAGTGGAAAATGTTTCCTTTTCTATTTTTATCTTATATTTGAGATATAGTCATATTCTAAATAAAGGAGTCATGATATTCAGAAACAAGGACAAAGAATCCAAATGCATGTCTTCAAGTCTCCACCACAGTTTCTATAAGCACAGAAATTCTGCATTCCTCTATATTAGTTCACTATCATTTGTAAGTAAGACAACTATCTTGGAATGAATATTGATTTTAAAAAAAAAAAGTATTTCATGTCATTTATTTACTGAAAAACCAAATTCCAGTATATTTAGAGTGCTTACAAAATTGAGATTATTCTTCACACCTGACTGATCTTCCAGGTTCCAAGAGTTACTGTGAATAAGAGGACAGGAAGAAGCTATAATATCTTCCGAAAATGACTTAAAAATTTCTGTTATATTTGATGAAAGAAATAGCTATTTAAGTGGGGCAAACATATCTTTCCTCTATTTTTTTGAGAGACAATATTAAGAAAATAGACTTCAGATCCATGCCATTTTTGGAACATGAAATCGAAAAGAAACGTACCTATTCTTCTGAGCCACAAATGGGGCAATTTTCATATGACATTCTGAATTTTGCAAAACAGGACAAAAGTAGAAACACTTTTTTTAAAACACCCACAAATTTGAGCCGCTCAGGGATATGGAATGTTAAATAAGCATCTGTGATATGGGACAATAAGCAGAGGTGGGTAAAGTGCAGGGCCCATTTATTTTTCTTGGTTTTCTTCCATTTACCATTGAATACAGTTTCTATTCATGATAACAGAAGGCGGCAAATGCATAACCACAAGTCAGTGAAAACTGAAGCAGTGAAGTATTTTAGTGAATACGCTTTCCATACGTTATCCTACGGCTCCACAATCTCTGCTGGCTTGATGTTGGGAAGCAGGCTTGGTGTCTGTTACTTCCGAAAGCAAGAGGGATGTAGAGTTGAGACTCCAGTCTCTCTTCCCTTTTTTTCTTCAGCAAAGCCTAAGTACTTGGCCATGTTCTCTAGTGAGAAGCATGGGATTGCTGAGAAACATTCAGTGTCTGGTCAATGCAGAATACAAGTGTTTAGAGATACCTGGCTTGTGAGATCTGAACTGCCTGCAGAATATGAGAGTTAGTTGAATACACAGCACAGCCAACACAGCAATGCTTCTGGGTTGTGTGATCACAAGATTTGAAGCTTTCTTGCAAGCTAAGGTACTTGTGAATCCTCAAATACTAAATGGGCACTAAAATTTTTTGTGCGGTGTTTTTTTTTGAAATTACATTGGTAGGTTTCTGTATCCAAATACTGCTTGCATTATACTTCAGCTACTTACATGCTTCTAGGACCATGCCAATAATCCAGAAACATATATAAGGACATTGACTTCTGTTCTTAAGGACATAACTCAGGAATAATTTAACATTACACGACACTGGACAGCAAAATTGCATCAGAAATTTCTATCCATTGTATGCATTTACACAGTTTTAGAAGGCTACATCTACAAGTTGTTAAAAATGTAAATATCCAAGATTTATTTATGGTAAGCCTTATGACTGTATGAGGGTGTAGCTGACACTTTCAAACAAGCTGCAACAAATATTCACGTAGCAATACTCCTATGTTACCATGAGATGGAATCACACAGTACATACAGCTGTAAAAGGAAGTGCTTTATGGAAAGAAAATACTCTTGCTACCTCATTTCCATGCACCTTAATCTGCAAGGAGAAAAAATCAGAGAATGGTATTTGTGCCACACAATATAAAAGTCAGCTAGCACAACAAACACAATAAGAAAAAGAAAGCTATTTTAATATTTTTTTCCTTTTCTGTTACTAATTTTAAAAGAATCTCATGATTAATTTTTTGTAAACAACATGTACATAACTTTGCTATATTTGAAATATTAATAGATATTTGAAGCACTATGCAATAGCTGCTAAGCAGGGTTCACTTTGTCAGGCCTATTAAGACAGTAGCTTTCTTGATCTCAATCAAGATACCAGCATATTAATAAAAGAGAGAATAATGACAGAATAATGAGGAAGGACACGGAAAGCATTTGGTATCCTATAGTATACACATCTTGCAGTTGAATTTGTAACTCTATTTCAGGAAAGGAAGGAGGATGTAGGCTTTGAAGTAATGTGGAAGAAAACACCAACCAAACCAACAAGCACAAATTCCCCAAGGAATCCAGAGTTTTTAAGGCAGTATTTTCTATAAGTGTCCTAGCAGACCAAAGCACCTCAGCTCTCATTACACCCCCTTGAGAGCAAAATGTTCCCACCTCAGCTTCTGGTTTATAAAGACTTGATAGGGAGAGGCTGACCAGAAAGTGTTTTGGCGTGCCTACTGCCCTCGGTTCTGCTAGGACTCCCCACAGCGACAGCGTGGGTGTTTTGGAGGGGGACGACACTACAGGACCCCGAAGTGGATCAGTTGGCCATTCATTTCTCCGAGGAGCTGGGTTACACCAACAGTCAAGGAAAAGAAATTCCCCAATTTCTGGAGGAGTCCCCTGTGCCCTTTTAGCTGGTCGGACTTGCAGTCAGGATTTATGATTATACCTTATGATTTGAGTACTGAAATGGGAGAAATTCTGCATTGTTTCCATGCCTCCTCTAACAAGCTCTGTCTTTTAAGTACCCCTCTAGGAATATACACACAATTTAGAAAAACAAATGCTTTATTCATGATAGCAATAAGTACAGCATGGCTGTACACATACCAACTGAATAGTAGTTTTGCATTTTTTATTTTATTCCTCCCAATAACTACATGTTCCTACAAGTGCCTCACAAACGTGCATCGAGTTTTCTACACAGCCTTTAATGGTGAACATTTTAAATAGTTTTCATAAAGTGAATGAAGCTGTGATAAACAGCACAGCTGGTAAGCCAGTGAAGAGACTACAAGGAAGAAATTACCAGGAGGAAAATATTCTAGGAATGTATTTTCCTTATGAGGCCCAAAGATTAACCAATTAAGATTAGTATTCCAGTTCATAAATGTAAAATATATATGGAAAATAAACAGAGTCACTGGAATACTGTCTGGAAACATCTTTGTTTGACAGAAATTTCTCTGACAAGTCTTTACCAAAAATCAAAGCCATGCAATCACCAGTAAGAAAAGTGAAAAGCTAATGACATGTGTTATCGTTTTTCTCTTGCTTAGTCACAAATGTGAAATGGCGGAAACACAAGAGAAATATTTAGAGGAGCATGTCTTATTTGGGTCATGCTGTGACCTCAGAAAATCCAGGAGAATAAACATGCATACTGCAGGTGGCTGCTAACACCAACGAAATCCTCACTAGTGAGACCCCAGCATGCCTTTTTTCTGCTCCCTGTTGAGGGAACTGAGTAAAGCAAAGATAGTGCTGCCAGGGAGCAGGTTCAAGATTTTGACTGTGAAAACCAACAGTTTTACTGTTATTTCTTCTCCATAAAGATGCTCATAACTTTTCATTAATGTTTGGGACCAGACTCATCCTGAAATTAGACTCCAGCTTCCCCAAGAGTATCGCATGCTGCTTCTCCAACTGTGTGGTTTCATGGGGTGTTATTTGCTTGCAGCTTTCACATATGATCTCACCTCTACTCAGCAGTTATTTCTACAGGCTACTACTGTTGTGTCCTGGCACTTCACAGATGTTGGATGGTTTTATGACCACTTAAAGTTTAAATCACCTGCCTTTCACCTTTCTCCTACCAAGAGTAGAAGGCTTTGTTTTAGCAGATGTACAGCAGTTCCGAAAGTTAGATTCTTTGTTGAAAGGACTCTGCAGTGCATGCAGACCCTAAAAGCTCACTGCATAACCATTATGCCTCTCTCATGAGCCCTCTTTGCTCAGAAGGTTTTAAACTGTTTCTTCTAGAAGCTATCCGTTTGTGTAAAATGTAAAAGTAATCATGGATATCAAGAGATCCAAAATGACGGTTCCTTTAAAAACAAGATCAATGCTTTCTATCCAAAATGCAAATAGACTGGGAGCCTGAGAGACGTTGTGGTTCAGGAGCAATGTTTTCTTATTGTGAAGAATGAAACAGCCCTGGATACAAGGAGTTAGATCAACCACTTACAAAGTATGCAGAGATCTCTGTGGCTAGGCTTTTGTCTTGGAGGCATGGAAGAGTTTCTACACATTATCTTTGCTGCCTCATTTTCTAAGCTCAGTGAAAAGCTAAGAAAGGCTGAAAAAACTCCTGTTTCAGATGCTTTTAACTGGAGTGGGAAGAGTTCTTGGTTCATTCTCTGGGGCCACAGCTGAACAACATGCTTATCCCTGCCTTTTTCCAAGGATGTAAACAGTCTCGTTGCAAACTAATGCTTAAAGGCATATGCCTAGGAATCTTGCTCAACTGGCTGGCTGTCTGGATCATTTCTGTCTTTCAACCAGTATGGTCTGGATCTCACCCAAGTTCAGTCTCAGCCACATGCTCTTCTCCAGGAGCCACTTTCCTCTAGGCAGTGCAGCGTCTTTAGATGGCTCTGGTTGCATCTGTGGAAAATGAGATATACACTTGGGTGTCATCTGCAAAGCCTGTAGCAGCTTAGACCCTCTCTGAACAGTCTTCTGGAAGTATTGAAAAGGGATGTAGGGAGAGCCTTTATAGCCCTAATGTCAGAATGCAGGTGCAGGATATTGGGAAAGAAAAACGATTTTACCAGTGTTGTTTTTGGTTCTTATTGAAACCAGGTTTTGTGTCTGAAAGGTATACAAGATTGGGATACATTCATTCAGCATTTGAAGGGAGAAGAAAGACAAAAAATTCCTTGTCAGTGTCTAAAATTAAAAAGTCTTTGCAAACTAATACAGCCACAGGAAGCTGGATTAATGATACCAGCAAATGAAAACATGGTACACAATATAAAACTCTCGGAATAAAACAGATAGAATAAAGACTATTGTTTCTTACTGCAATATATTTTGGCTACTGTGTATTTTACATTTAATTTTACGGTGCAGAAGACATTACTGAAAGAACAGCTTTACTTGATAATTTTCTTGTTTGGTAGAGCTGGTGTATTAAAAAGGTTAATGTACTAAATTTACATTTTTCTGAACTGATTATTTCTTACTCCAGTCTCTTCTTCCTCATTCTTAACCACTTTAAAAAGAAATGATACAAAATAGGACTTATTTTTGACAGTTTTAGAAAGAAAGCCTTATTTTCCCTGCTGATTTTCATGCTCTACAAGCTTTGCCATCATAAACCACTTTGCATGTATTAAGAAGGAGTATTGTATTAGATGAGGCAATTTAAGTGTATCCCATTTAACTTGGTGAAACTAAGCAGCTTTGCATTATAACCAAGTTGAGCTAATGAGAATATGCTTGAAGCGTGTGTTACCTGGAACTGAAGTTAGCTAGTCATTCAATACTGCAACCTGTGAGTTTGCAAAACGATGGCAGGAATCCTGCTGTGAGGGAGATAGGAAAATTATTATAATCTGCATTCCTAAATTGAATGAGTATTTTGCTCAGCAGAGGCCTCTTACTGCAAATAGTCTGAAATTACATCCTGCTGTTTAAAATGCTTTTATTTCAAAGTGAGTAAAAATGCCCACATTTTCTTAAATCAAATATTTTTTAAATCTTATGTGAGTAAAATTACTGAGAAAGGGAAAGTCACATATCCTTCACTTCCTCTTGTAAAAGCTATTTAATATTCAGATTTTTGATAGCAGGGACAAAGTGTCTAGAATTCATGGTTGTATATTTTGATCATAATTATTGGATTGATAAAGCTTGTAATCATATCTCCTTCATCACTTTATTACTGAAAAAATTCCATGTTTCTGAGTTGCTTATTTTGTACAAAAGGGAATTGTAATATAGATACTTCACCAAAATCAGCTGATAGGTGTGATGCTCGACACACTAGTAAGCTAAAACACATACCCAAAGTATATAGAATAGACTATTCAAACACAAGCAAAAGACCATGATCTAGCAAGCAGAAACAGGGAACAAACTTCCCCCACAACAGTAAAATGGAAAACATAACTGCATTCATGCAAATTCTTCTTCTCATTGAAGCTAGAGATTGTACCAAAAAAAAGAAAGGAAAAAGGCCTGGGGATAAGTATTAGAGGTCACCATAACTGTCTGAACAATCATGTTCTGCTATGTACTATGTAAAAGCAGCAAACGCTGCAAGGATCCATTGCATTGCATCCTGCCTGAGAGTCCAAAATGAAAGAGTGGGTGGCTCAGCTTGTCTTCCTCAAATTCTCTGCCCTTTAGTAGTGGACAGTGACAAGGTTAAAGATAAAGGAGAATGGCAGAACAACTTGTACAGACATCAGTGGTTCACAGCTAGACTCAGCAGAGGCCGCAGCTTTCCAACACTCGGCTGTGTGCATGTTCGTAAGTAGAGCAGACCAGGGGTAATTCTTTTGCCCAGAACGTGGGTGTTCCAGTCTCTCCACCCCGAAACAAGGTGGCCGTATGCTTAGCTGATCCCTGGAAACTGTCCCTACCCCATGCTGCTCCGTGAACTATTCAGCTGCTCACCCTACTACCCTGGCACTGCGTGGGATTGTGGGGCAACACCATGTAGGGAATATGTGAACAGATGGGATAGATGAGCAGAAGCCAGGGATGAAACTAATGTCCAAGCCCTATTTTACTGCTATAGATAGATGTATGTAGTTTAGGTTTGCTGTTGAGGCATAATGGTCGAGAGGAAGATACACTTACTCTTGTGTGAAAGATGGTTCTCATGAGAGCCAGCAAGTCAGGCAAAGGTGATAACAAGAGCAGAGACATACCTTAAACACAAGACTTTTTTCTGGACCTTAAGGGACCTTATACTGAGTTGCAGTCCTGTTGCTGTGGATTAGGATTCACAGCTCTGACCTGCTTCTGAAGTGGTGGAAGTATTTCTGTTTTCCCTCTCCTCAAAATACATGTGACATAAGGCATCTTTTTTTCCCACACATTAGGTCAACCTCCCAAGACACGGAAGGGCACGCTTCAGTCTTCCCCACATCAGGGGACTCTCTTCCCAACCTCCAGGAGGCTGCTGTAACCTCCAGGACTCAGTCTGTGTGCTGTAGGCTTAGCAGAAAATTTCCAGGATCAGTTTTAAATCTGGGGTTATGCCAAACAGTCCCACTTCAGAAGCAATTGTATCTTTTTTTTTTTGGTGCTTCTTCATTAAATGCACAAAGTTTCTTTTGACCTAACCAGGGAGGTACTTGCAAAAGATAAAGGTTAGCCAGTAATATAATTCATCATAGAAAATTTGGACAGGTGAGACTCCACTGGATTTGCAGCCAGTCATATAGTTTAGCTCATTCTTTTTCACTTGCGCTGTTTAAATTAACATCTCCATTATCTATCAAAGAAAGATTGTTCTCCAATCTATCAAATAATGTTTGTAACATTTGATATAGCATAAAGCACAAAATCCACAAAACTGAAGAATAAAGCATTTTTTTGCATATTTTTCCATCCAAATTTATATATTGGTATTAATGAATGTGTGCTTTAGTAGCAACACTGTAAGCAAAATGAAAAATATGTAGGATCTTCCAACGTTACCTATCCTAATATAGCAAGGCTCTGTCAATAATTGTACTGAGTTTGCAGAACTCATAATCCTATACATTTAACAATCCATACAAACACGTATTACACAAATCCCCCAGGAAGTACAAACATACATGCAGTGCAAGGAGGTGGAGTTCATGACACTTTTGATATTTCCACTCTGCAACTGTGTGAGATATTCACCTCTTAGTGTACACGCAAGTATAAAGATGTAATATTATAAGAAAGAGTCTACACGTTAAAGCTACAATAGATGCCCACATGAATTTTAATTTCTCGGAAAATATTTAGGTATTGCAGTGAAGGCACACCACAGAATTAACATAGCTCTCCTCCATATGGAAATCTTTGCAAAATCTTGCAACTCCTCTAACGTTCTGCTTTTAAATGGAGTCTGTATTTTCATAAGCATGTTCCTGTTCTTACTGAACTCTATTACAAAAAACTCTCAGTAACTTCAACAGAAGTTAGATGAAAGAAAACGATATTGTTACTTTTTTTTTTCTCCTCCTGTCTGGAGTAGATATTTGGTGCCAAAGGGGAAACAATTCCTTTTGATGAGAGATGATATTTTTGTCTTCTATTTACTTTATAGAGGGAGGAGGCATTTAGAAGGCATAAAAAAATGCTAGCTAGAGTAGCACACAAAAAGAGATTGATTAGAAAGCTATCATTGAGATGACATCGCTAGAATCCCTCCACAAAAATGAGAAAGCAGAACTCGGTTCATGTAGTTCTAATTGCACCAAGTTCGAGCCAATAGGTTTCCTGAAACCATTTTAATAGGTTGTATAGATGTTTAATAAGAACAAAGAGTGTTTGTAAAACTAATCATTTTTTAAAAATGGCCAAATCAAATAAAATGAGGTTGACAGAGTAAAACTGAAGCCACCTCCTCTCCCAAACCCAGACAGAGCAATAATCCTGAAGAATTTATGCAAAAGTTGAAAAACAGATGGCAATCATAGAATAAAATCAAGGTTACATGACTGTTCACTTTTCTTCTCTACTGCATGTAGCATTATCCACATCATTCTAAACATATTTTTTTTATAATGTTGTGATTGGTGATGAAAATCCTGATGTATCTTTATGATCTTGTTACTTTCCTTGTCAGTTATGTGTCTGAGACATAACTAGATGTGCACATATGCCCACACAAATTCCATCACCTTTCTGAGCATGTATCTGTTTGTAGAATGGTTTCTTCTACATTTTCAATCATAGCACAGAAAAACAACATCAGTGAATTGTCCTTATTGAGGGTGATCTCCTGAGGTGGCAAAGTGGTGAGAGACCCATATCCGTAGATTACATAATTTAACTGAAATCAAGGGATAGAAAAAGCGTTTTACTAACATCTCACAACTTCCAGGAAGTGAATAGCTGCCACTAGGAAGAAATTATTTTTTTCCAACACGTTATGTATGTCTGTGGCATTCCCCTGAAGCCCACTTGCCATCTAGAACAACTGAGCACACAGGTGGACAACATTTACCCCCTCATCCCCATTGACTATGAATGAGGACCATCTTGTGAACAGAGGTAAGTAGAATACTCTTCTGGTCCCCTTTTTACCAGTCGTAAATCAGATGAGTGTGATTGCAATGCACTAAACACAAGCTTAGAAGAAATACCACAGAAAAGGCTAATGGCAATGAAGTTCAGAACATGGGTAGACCTTGCTCTTGTCGGCCAGCAAGTCATTTACAGGGCTTGAAGTTGCACCAGCTCACTAAGTACATTTACTCTGTGGCAGTTAAGAGCATGATCTCAACTACATATGTGATGTCAATCACCATTTTATCCACCTGTGGCTATGTTTAAGCAACAAATTGAAACATAGTCTGCACTGCTAATGGTTAAATGAAACAGTTATGAAACTTCAGGCTTTTAAGCAATACACTAACCTTTGTGTCCTTATGCACATCCAGAAAGTCCAGTACATCCGCATATGACGAAGAACATTCAGGAAGAATTTAATTCATCTGTTCCAATGTCCAGTCTCAAGAAGTCTTCAGTGGTTACTGAAAAGACCAATCAAGGGATAAAGCAACTCCAGGTACGCAGATGGGAAGATCAGACATCTCTGCTGAAATGGTGTGCAACTCGCAAAGCCTGTACAGAAAGAGAAGACACTTGTTGCATATTTAAAAAAACACCCAAACCAATAAAACAAATACTCCGTTCCTTTCTAAGGTCTGAAAAGAAATTTTATGCATTAGGGCCCCAGAGGTGGTACTTCCCAGCTCAAGCTTTTGGAAGTACTGTCTCTGTATCTTGTGAGCATTGGCAGCCTGGAATCTGGAGCGCAGTTTAGAGAGGAAGGGGAATTAAAAATGACGGCAAATGTGTTTCACAATGGTAAGCCTCAAACAAAAACCATTCCAAATAACAGAAAATTGCTAATTACACGTATTTTAAGAGGGCTGCAGGAAAAAGAATGTTAGATCTTTGCTGGCAAGAGGCAATGTACTGCATGTGCTACTGCTGCTCTGCTGCCTTTTACCTTTGACATCGACCAGAAATGTGTTTTGCAGCCATTTTGTAAATCACTAGAAAAGCTACTTTTATAATGAGAACAATTCCAGACCCATCTGAAGAAAATGTTAATAGTGTTTAGCGAGAACTGCTTGACTGTTCCTGTCTTTTTTCTGTTTTCTTTTTTTTTTTTTATAATCTATCTGTGCCTCCATACTGAAGAAATGGGACGCAGACACAAATGTGACTATGGTATTTAATTGCAAACCCTGTACTACAATTTCTAGCTTTAGGCATGAATATATCTACTTTCTTTCAAAGTAAATCAAGTCCCAAGGAATCTGGAATACAGTTAAGCCCTCAAAATCATCATTGCCAACGTGACCTGCCAAAAGACATTAACTCTGTAATTATTCTGTTACTCAGGAAAAAATACTTGTGAGTGGAAAAGCAGAATTAAATCAAAATGTTTCTACAGAAATATTACAAAGAACCACCAGTTTGAGCACCTTACAGTATGGTCAGAGTCTAACAAGTGCAGATGCCTTTGCACACTTCAAACTAAATTTTTTTTATGTTTGATAGACCAGTAAAAGAATATAGAAATGTACAATGCAGAAACTGCAGAATCTGATATAAGTCTAGGAAAATAACAGCCATCTTTTATTTGCAGTGAAGTGTTTATTTCACTACATAATTTCCATCTACATTACATAAACTACTTGGCTCAAGAGTAGTTTACTTCTGACTGCTGTTGCCTGATACATGATTTACAATGCTGAATTACTTGTTTTTCCCATCAGAAACATTCATTTGTTAATAATTTATCAGACAAATGGCTTCTGATTAAGCAATTTAAAAAATGTAGGCAAATCAATGGCAAAAGACAGCAAGCAGCATATTATAATGATACAATAATTCGAGCTCATACATTAGACTGAACTGATAATGTCCCAAAAGCCCTCTTTTGATAGCTCAGTTTCATAGAGTAAATGTTGAGCTGAAATAACTAATAAAACCTCTCAACTACTGCTCTGTGAAATCATGCCAGTATCATGAATAGTATCTTTGAAAACTGATAGGTTGGCTCCAGAAAACAAACAAACAAACAAACAAACAAACTAACTAACTAACTAACTAACTAACAAACAAACCCTACAAAACTTCTCTGTAATTATACAAGCTCTCCCTGGAAATGAGATTAATAGTCACATGAAGACAAATGAACTCCTCTCTCAGACGTGAGAATGGGACTTTGGAAATCAGAAGGATCTGATCCCTTTGATGTCATGACAGAGATATAGACTGTAGCATTAGATCCAAACAGTGTTTGCCATCACTCATATGTGTGACACAGACAGTGAGGGAAGCAAATGCGATAGAACCTTTAAGAGGAAGCTCTCAAGGGCTCTTGATGTATCACAAATAAGTCATGGTCTGAGTTACAGGACTTTCAGCTAAGTTGATCACGAGAATAAAATGTATTCTGAGGGCTGTGCTTTGACAATCTTCACTACCTTGGAGGTTTCAGAGACAAGAAGGGAGATACGAAAACACTTTTGGAGGAAAGATGCATATATACATTTCCGCTCTTTCCTATAAGTGTATTACATGAATTAAATAACTTAAAATTTTCCAGGGCAGTACTCAAGCTTCCTAAGAGTAATGCTGCTGAAAGTCCTATCATTTTATAGGCATTCTGCAATTGCAGAATGGACTGGTTTCCCATCAGGCTTAAGGAGACTAGTCAATAATGTGTTGACAGTATGTACAATTATTTATAAAATGGATACTGTTCAGTTTAAATGAACACACATATTCTGCCAAGAATAGATTGTTTTCAGACTGAGTAACAGATAGGATTTCTCTTCTGTTATTTGATGAAATTTCATATTGATTATAAACAATAAGTTTCAGGAATGACAGATCTACCAATAAAAGCCACAATTCAACACAGAATGTATGCAAATATCAATATCTGTAATTACATATAATGATCACAAATGTCATCAATTTATTTATTGTAAACAGTTTAAATGAATATATATGAAGTGAAAAATCAAATTAAGTGGGGTAGCATCATTTTTTTTTTCTTATTTGACTTCTAATTGAACATTTTCTTTTTCGGCTAATGAGAACACTACAGATGTGTCCATTTTCAATGTACATTTACCCACTCTACCTAAGACTAGATTCTCTGGCCAGTGTGTCCTTTCCGACTCCATGCCCAAGATCCACAGGGGCCTACATGCCCTACAAGAGGGTAAAAGGACATGGTAGATCCAACCACTTTTAGTTCTTTCTCAGACTAGGATTCTGTTCAACGGACTGATTGCTTTTCTTGTAAGGATGTTAGCATTAGTGTCAACAGTATTAACCAATAAGCTGTGTCATTCTTTTTGCACAAAAAATCTTCTAGCTCATTTCTTTAGAAGCCATATGATACACTCCGACAGATCCAAGGGCTTTAACAATAAAGAAGCAGCAAAATATTTAGGGATCCAAGCAGTTCCTGCTTGCAAAGCCTTATCTACTGCTTTAGTCCATGAATTGCTGCTGGGTCCTAGTCCTCTGACTGTGCTCACTTGCCTCATGTTCCTTTGCTGCTGGGCTCCCTTTTGAAATGAGCTGGTTGGTTCCCCACCTGGCCATCACCTTGGCCAGAGTTCACATGGACATCACTCCGCATAGGTCGTAGGGACTAGACCTTGCCAGGCTTGACACCTTCTGTCCTACACAGTGTTTGAACATAACGCAGCCTGCTGTGGTTCTCACATACTCCCACATGCCCTTATGATGCATCTCCCGCCTTTCCTCCACTCACTTAGTGGAGAGACAGCAGGAGAGAAGGACTAAACAATAAGAGAAAAAACAATTGGTGTAGATATATCATTCCCCTCCATTAAGACAGCAAACCCCTTACTCAGCCACCTGATGACTTAAAAGCATTTCAAAAGCTCATTGAATTCAAAGCAAAGGACATCACTGTCTCTCATTCGAAACTACTCAAGAGGAGCCACCTGCACTGCATAGAGGTTTGAACTGTTCCACGCTGAGCTGATTCCCACTCCTACCAAGGGCAGCTAGATGCTGCGTAGCTGTGTGGCTCCACCAGTGTCCAGTATTGTGGACTCCAAGCATTAAAAATCATAAGTCAAGGCACACCAAAAAGTAAGATCTGCTGAAAGTTATCTTTGTTTATTTGTTTGTTTTTTAACAATGAACTTGAGTTGGTCTACTGGTTTCCTTCTCCGAATCGGCTAGATGCATTTTTTTGTGTCTTTCAAGCACAAGAAAGCATTCTGCAAGAAAACTTATAAAAACAGATGAAAAGACAAGAGTCTCCTGATTCCGGAAAGGCAAAATTTAAAAAGAAGTATTACTATTTTTTTTTCAGTTTTGAAAATAGCAAGCAACTGAACACTTGTACATTTTAAGAAGTGACCTCTTCTTTCTTCACACAGGAATGTTACTCTCCCTCAAATAATACACAAAAACTGGTCACGTGCATGCACCTTGTCCATTGCAATGTATAATATGAATTAGATTAGACCATGACAGCTGAATCATACATGCTGCTTCATCAGAGTGAGATAGAAGGCACTAAATCTCAAAGGGTAGACATTTTTTCTCTTTTACTTATCACTGTGATCCCTTGCAGTAGTAACTACCTGAGGTAAGTCTAAACACCAAAGATCATTCACATGAAGACTGAATGAAAAGTACTTCATTGTTTGGTTTTAGTGCTATTTTGAGCCCACATTCAGATTTCATAGTTGAATAATACAACAGTTAACGTGTGTCTAAAGCTACATTTCCTTGTAGATGCTGCTGTGTAAACAGCACAGAGAGCGGCTATAGCTGCTTCCCTGGTAGTGAAGAGGCTGTCCTGGCAGCAAGTGTCACAGCTGGTCTGGCAGGTTCAAGTCACAGTCAGAGCTGTTCCCTAAAAAGACAATGAATTTGCTATGAATGCCATGGAAACACATACAGAGCCATAATTAAGTCACTGGGGACAAAAAAAGAAAAAAAACATTAAATACATGAAAAATTCTGGGGTTCTCACCTGCACAGATTTTTCACTTCCTGGCTTCCCTCTGCTCACTGAAAGTCATTTGCAGAATAACCCAAAGTTTCTGAACCTATGGAATCTGTCCAACCCTGACAATCACGCTGCCCCAACTTCTAAGAAAGCAGAGCTTCCAGTATTTGTATCTCGGGGGTAAACCTTTCTGACAGATTGTCTTAGGGCAGTAGCATTGGGAAGCCCTCCAGCACAGACCTGCAGAGCTGACCGCACATAGTCTTGAAATTCTTGATGAAATCTGGGAGGAATTTCTATAGATTGCTTCTTCCACCTGCCACATACATATGAAGTGCAGTTACCCACAGAGAAAACTCTCCATTCTTGGAAATTTTGACATGCCACTTGTTACCTATTCAGCTGTTATTCAAAATGTTTTAGAGACATGTGAAGCCATGGCATGTCATCATGACTACCACACCACCATGTTCATCCCCAGCTTTTCAGTTCCAAGTTAAATTGTGGTTGCATGACGAAATGAATTTCAAGCAGCTCGATAATTTGCCACCAAAAAGCTGAGTACTAGCAACATGCATTTTTAAAAAGGTACATTTTTCCTTCTGAACTCACATTTGAGTGTGATAAAACACAACTTGGACTATTTGCATCAATGTGTAATAGAGGCTGGTAAACACACTGTGCTAGTGTGTCCACATTTTAAAATAAGCATAAACCTCCTGTTTCTCCTGTTTAACTGTCATACAAAATTGGCATCCACATCCTATGCTGATTAACGTGTTACTATGGTGTCAACCTAGTGCAGTGTGTCTACACTAGGAAAGCTACAAGCCAAAAAAAATTCTCAAACTAAAATAACATTAAAAAAACCTGTGAAATGTGTAGTAAATCTCTTGAGACAGTAGTCTGAAATAACAAGGTTCTATTCTAATAAATGTTTAATAAGAAAAACAAGAATAAATTAGTCATGAACAAACTTTTTCAATGTACCCTTCAACAGCGGTATGTACAACAAACAAAACCTCATTTATACCTGAGAACTGTTCAAAGCACCACAAAAGAGCATGTATATACCTTTAATCCACCATATTCCACATGTACACCATATATGCAATACCTACGTATCACACACGATTTGTATGTGACCCAGAGTCTCAGCCCCATCCGCTTTCTGGAGGAAGTTCAGCCTCATGTAAACCGAACTTCACAGACACGAGCTGACTCACAAAGATGCACAGACAGTAGGAAGCAGTAAATACATTCTCAATGCAAGTATCATGATGGCTTATCTTTTCGGTACTTTTGCCCATTATAGTAAGTTTTTTTTTTTCTCATTTAGGAATGAAGCACAGGCCATTTATAAAATGAGTTAAGTGTCTCTCCTTGACGACCCTCTCTCCCTAAACTGATAAGCATCTAGATTAGATGAATCTTTATTTTCCAGTTCTAATTTCTCTGACTGCTGAGCTTATTTGTTCCATCTGTTATTTCAGCAGTTTCACATCTTCTCAATGTGAAAGGTTTTAGTGTGGTTCCAGGCAGGCAGTGAAAAGGACGTAGTCCTGCACTGAACCTCCTGTGATCTGATTTAACCCCTCTCCCTCAAAGGCAGCATCCCTTGAGTGCGGTACCTTGCCTACTGACCCCTCCTCTCTCTTGGCCGTTGCAGCAGCCACATGCAATGCCGGCAGCTGGTGGAGAGACAGGAGTTTTCCACGGGCATGCTGAGGGACAGGCAGCGCTGAGGCTGTGGATGAACCCGGTATCTTATCTGCGTACCTCATAAAAGCAGCCTATCGTTCCCCAGACAGTTGTTTAAGCAGTCTAAACAGTCACCTTTTCAGAAACCAGTTTTGCACTTTGAGCAAAGACATTGTCAGCCATGAAGAATGCAAAAAAATTGCCTGTGCTGACAAAATTATCTTGCTGTTTCCTGGTTTCCTTCATAAGCACACACAGACAGAACTGCTCTGTGTCACGTAACAGCCGCGTTTGAGACAGAGCAGCAGTTTTTATTTCTAGTTTGCTTTTATGTCACTTCCCATCCTGCCCAAATGTTGCCAATCATTATCACACTAACAGCAGATTTGAAAAGAGTTTTTCCTTTCCAGACCAGAGGTATTCAGTCCAGTCTCAGAAGAGATTGTTGAAGTTTCACAGTGTTCTCCCATTACGTCAGATTAATTAACTTAGCTCTGATCAATTAAAATTTGAAGTTTCTTTTATTCAACTATCTAAAATACCAAATTCCACTGATTTCCTGCAGAGATACACAGGCACAACAATTCCCACTGCAATCTTTCATTATTCTTTACAGAGATACTGTGCCATTTTCCATACTCCCACTAGAATTTGACTGATGTGGCTGTACTGATGTTGGTAAAATTATTCTTGATTTACTTTGCCACAAAAACGATCAGCATCAGGCCTGTTGGGATAAGACAGTTCCTCCCCATGGTCATATTTACTTTACTTAAGACTACAAAATAACCCCAAACACAAAACCTTGCTCAGACAGCTTTAATACACCATCCTTTCTCATGGGAAAAAAGAAAAAAAAGAATTTCTATCTGCTCCAAGGTGATCTGCTGCTATTTGCGGTTACCTGGAAGAATGAGAACAGTATCAATCCAGTAAAATACAGAGTTAAAGCTGATGTTCAGTTTTACATGTCCATATGAATTTCTTTATCAAGTGGTGCTGAAGAACTAGCCAGTTCTCTTTAGTGACATATCTGGAAACAAGAATTTTTCTTCAAAAAAATAGGGAAGGTTTTCTACAAAAATTGAAAAAGCAACTGAAACGAAAACAGGGTAAGCTTAAGCTGTTCCCACTTCCCGTGTTATTTCTATGCACATGTGTTTACCAGCTCTGGTAAAAACCAACAAGTTCTCTAGAGCAGACCACCAACAATTGCTGTCTTTTGCTTATGGTGTTTCATCAGCTGAAACGGGAAGGCTGGGGAAAACAACTGAAAAAGAGGCTTATGACAAATGAAGATTGTCAGGGACAGGCAGGTGAGTGACAGAAGCTGCTTCACTGAGAAAGGAAGATGAATGCTTCAAAAGACTTTCTTTTCACTTTGGTGGATATTTTCCTTTCTATTTCCATTAAACTTATCAAGATCAGCACTATCTGAAAAGCTTTTTGTTTTTTGTAAGCCAATCAGCATTAGTGAGTAACCACATTGCTTCTCATGCATGTCCGTTTTGGAAATTGTTAATCTTTAGGGTGCTCACGCTCTGGGGTGGTAAGAAGAACACAAGAACTTGAAATGAGCTGAAACTGTAAACATATTGAAGGAATGTCACTTGTGATAATGCTGCAGCAGTCTGTGTGGAAGAGTGGTGGAGCTTCTGTGGATGCACGGAAGGTTTGTTTAGCCACAAAACTAGAGCTCTTACAGCTCTTACAGCTCTAGTTTGCAGCCATAACGTCTCCTAATTAATTTATGAAACTTTTAGTTCAGTGACAGAGCCAAGAAGCCTTAAAGACAACCCTAGAGGACCTTTCCAGTAAAACATTTCCATTTACGTTAATATGATACTTTGCACAGAGAGCTTTCAAATGGGGTGCAAGAAGTTAAGCAGAGACTCTGCTAGCCCCAGTTCAACAAACTGGACATGAAGAGCACTGATTTAGCTCCACATGTGTACTGCTCCACCCATGAGCTTTAAAAACATGCAGAATATACATTTTTTAGGAGTTCTCACCACTGCTGCAGCATGAAATACATCTGCAGCTGAAAAACCTCCTTTGAATTAAAATAAGAAAAGAGGATTTTTTTCCCCCTTCTGATAAAAGCAGCATTATTTTCTATACTCTTCTGGTGACCAAGTTTTCCCTGTGCAATCAGGGCATGCTTTCTAGCTTTTATTTTGCCTACAACGTGAGGTCTATTTTAATTCTTTCTTCAATGACAACTGAGGTTCTTATGTGCTCACTTAACTCTGGGCTTTAAAAAAGACCACAAAATATCATTGGGCTTACAATCAAATCAAGAGCACTGGCAACACTGAAAAAACACAAAACAAAATACCCATCAGCAAAACACCATCTTTTCAAAGCAGGTGCTTATGGAGAGAGAGGTCTCATGTTTTCTTACAATTCCCTCTCCAGTTAATTTTGCATTCCACACCAGCTATGCATTACTGGCAGATTGGGTTGATCTGGCATAGTGTGTGACCCAAAAGGAACATCAACGGCCATTCCCCAGGTCCTAAGGCCCACTCTGTATACAACAGCAGAGACCACAATGGAAGTCAGAGGCAGCTGGATGCCAGAACATGGAAACAGTTGTGTGGGCCTACCAAAATGCTAGTGTCAGCTCTGGTTCTTACACTGCCTTTCACTCAGGCTAAAGTGACATTAATGACATTCCGCAAAACTTCCACTTCTACCTCTGATTTTCTTGAAGCATCAACATAAAGGCAATGGGAAAGACAGAGCTGAATTAAACACTGACTAGTCATAGACGTATTTGCAGCTGTGTCCTCTAACCCTGCCCTGAGCAGGTATTGTCTCAGTGTAGTCACGGACTGAGAGATAGTCAAAAAAAGGAAAATAAAATAAATATTTTCCTGTATTTTTGGGGATCAAAATTTTAAACTTTTCAAGGTAGTTTTGCTGAAAAGGCAGAAGAATAAACTTATTTGCAAATATATTTACGCAACTGAGTTTTACCTCTCACATGAATACTTGCACAGACAAACTTTCAGGTTGAAGAACTCGGGTGTAACAGCCGTGGTCATTTAATTAGTTTCTACAGGTAAGTTTCTGATCAAAGAGACTAATTTTAAAATGTATAAAATGGACAAGAGGTTCAGCAGTTCACACTACATTCAAAACAATTCCTGCTCAGCATTGCTAATTAGGAAATCCCAGCAGAACAAGTAATATGACACTGTACAGCACTACTGAAAGTCTGAAAAGCAGCAAATTCCAAACACTCCAAACAGAAAGTCTTATGAACTCCCAGTGCAACAAATCCGTTCCATATGAAAGCTTTACAGCTCTTGTTCAAAGCCTCAACAAATGCAAATATCATCACCACGTACAGACTCTGAGCTGGTGCAATTTGCCATAGCTCCATAGAAGTCAATGACGATACATTGATTTCCACTAATGAGGGTCTGACCTAAAAATGCTGTGTTCATTTACCAAAGACATGCTTTTTTCCCCTCTCACTTTCAATCTTTATTTAGCTCTTCTCCAGGGGAGCAGAAATGCTGAATTAACATGTAAGTACACTCGACATCTACACCTTCAGCCAAGCAGATCATAAGTGCAAGGAGGGCACTGTGCCTCTCCTTACTATAGATTGAGATAATCACTGTCATAAAGATGAAGAAACAACAACATAGAAGGTGTTCTGTAAAATTTTCAGTTGTCTAGAAAACTCAGAGCAGTAACTGGGAAACAAGGTAGATGATAGTTTTATAAAACTCCAGGTACAAATAAAGTTGTTAGCTCCCGTCATTGGCATTTAGGAAGAAAGAATAGTAGAAAAGAGTTTACTTGGCTCATTCCACAAAAACTTTTCTGGGAGAAAACTTCAGAGAAGCAAGGTGGACTGGAATAATAAAAATAATTTGTAATCTATCCTGCTGTTTTCGCAGTGATTTTTTACTCCTATCAAAGTACTGTGTTTTTCCTGATATACTCTAAGACTGGAGCAGAACTTTACTTAAGAAGAGTGACAAGTGACCCAGTTTTTGAGGTAGTATTCATATCGTTATCCTCTGGGTTTTATGTTTGAAAGATTATCTTGACATTAGGGAAGAAGCTTTTCTGTATTTTTTCCCCAGTTAAATTTTGAACTCTATGCTTACAGGGAAAACTAAGCTGAAAAGAGAGAAGAAAAAAGGTTTCAAACAAGAGTTCCATTAAAAAACCCCTGCTTTAAAGATACAAATTTCTGAAATTTCCTTTTGGGTCCCATTTCCTAAACAGAGCACTTGTTGGTTGACTTATTTGACAGTATCCCCCTATCTAGGACTCAAAAGTTATGTAGAGTGAGGCTCCTTAGGTTGCTGAAATTTTAAGTAGGTCACTTATTCTCCCTACTGAAGAGAGCAAAGCCCCAGGCACCCAGTGTACTTGCCTGCCATTTGTCAGAAGTATTCACTTTGGTTTAGAAGCTGGGAATCTACCGCAGCTAGGAGTCACGGCTGTGACTCTATTTAAAGAAAGCATTTTACTATGTTTCTCTCCTTGGTCATACTCTTGCACCTTGATAAGACTGGAGCCTACAGCATGGTCAGGTCACAGAGTATTCTCCATTTAAAGAAATGATTTCACCAGTGTCACAGGTGTGAAACTTTTATTATCCAAGAGAGAAACCTATGTAAGTAAAACTTTTATTATCCAAGAGAGAAACCTATGTAAGTAATTTATGCAAAATCCCCAAATTTGCCTGTCCAGGCAACAAATGAAAATGTGCACACACCCAATTTGCTGACATACTTTTCTTCTTTTTTTTCTTGATCAGTAACACAACGACAAGTCTTTTTTGAATTTGGCAGTGATCAAAATCTAGTTGGGAGTGAGATTTTAATAAGGTGTTGGTTGCCAGGCCAGATAAACAAATTCAGACGGATTTCAGTGTTTCAAAGGTTCTAGTCATTTGCTAATTTCATACCTTTAATGCAAGGATGATGTATTCCAAAACTATTTCTCTTTTATTCCTGTTAGGTACCTAAATCATCCACTATGCTTATCATATAGACTGCAGGGCTTACTGCAGTGGTTACAACCTACAGAGGATCACCTGAAATATACAATAAACCGTCTGATTTGAGGCCAGAAGGAAACTTGTGCCCTTCACTTTCCTATGAGAGTAACTCAGACATGTAATGTTATTATAATATTTTTATAGTTTTGAAATGTAAAAAGCTGACCATATAATCATCACTTTCTTTTCTACATAATTATAGTAATTTTGTAACATATCCAGAATGTAAACACAAAAGAAATGTAATTGCAGTTTTCTGCAACAGCTAGTAAAAACACTATTTTAAACTTAAACCCACGAAAACATTGTCTTTCCTTACGCTAGTTGTGCCTGGAACAGCAGAAAACAATCCTAAAGCGTTGTTGTTTTATAAAATGTATCGATTAAAGAGATGTTTGAAGCTAGAAATTTCAAAGTTCAAAAAGCGGAACATCTCGGGTGATATAAGAAGGCTTTTGCATATTGTCAGTGGAACAAAGAAGCACAGAGCATTTGCACAAAGTGGTTTTGATATCAATAGGCTGAATTGTCAAAGCTATGAATCATCATAAAAAAGCGCCTGTAACAAGCAATACAAGACTTTGCAAGATGTTCTGTAGTGAATCACAGGTTTAAAAAGAAAAAACAACAAACTCAAACTATTTTACTTCTTTTAACTGTTTTTTCCCCTGTCAGAATAATATTACACAACACAGAAAACTTATTTTTACATTTTAGTGTCCTGTCGTGTGTGCCCTCAAAAGAACTATACCTGTTCTCTTTTCCTTTATGGTTGCTATGAATCTTTCAGAAAATAAAACCCCCAGCATTTCTTTCAATACTGTTGCTGTATTGATTGGATTTAAAGATTAGCATTCACTGAATTGTTTCTATCTTTTTTTGGTGATAGTTCCATAACATCACTCGTTTTTTATCTACCTTTTTGTTATCTTCTCTGAACATGCTTTCATAACTTCTGAAGGCAGACAAATATGATAGAAATAGTATTCTAGTTTTTTCAGCTTTTCTCATCAGGAAGAAAACTGACACTTCTGCATGTAATAGGTAGGCTCCAGAAATACAGTACACCAACCCTACCACGGTGAAGTGAAATGCGATTTCTACAGATGAATCAGATAGATAAATTCTGTGCTGTGTACACATTTGCAATATTCTGCTTTGTCCACCGCTCAAGCTGCAACAAACAGGGAACTGTTTTATACATATCCATATTTTCAAAAAGGAGAAGAGGCCCCAAAGAGGCTTGGTGGCATGAAGCAGAGCTGCATGGCAGCACGAACACGCAGTCCATGGACCAGGGGAGCCGAACTGATCCAGTAGGTGCATCTACAATTGTGGGCAGGACTTCCAAGGATTTCTTCCCCATTGTCCCAAAGGAAACCTCAGTTCCAAGACCAGCTGTGAGAAACACAGTTTTGCAAGTTTGGCTTGTCTTATATGACACTTGCATACAGGACAGAACTGATTGATGAAACTAAGTAATGAAAAATTCTCCATTGTTGAAATTTTCTTCTTTTAATGAACTACGATCTGTTTTCTCATGAAAAGTGCAGAAGCTTTACAGCAGTAAATAATATATAAGCAAAAATATATTTCTTATTCATGGATCTGCTGGGAGTTTTTTCATGATCGGTTTCAGCTCTGCAAAGCAAGCATTTAAACAGCGAACACAGACTTCATCAGATTAGTTGGCAGATAGCTACTACTTCTTTCCCTTGTTCTGGACCATCTTATCAAAAATTCATAGAAAGGAATCCATAACCTGGTGGCTTTTAAAGACAGAAGGTAACACTATAGGTTTCCAATGCAATCTGAAAATATAGTAAGACGAATTCTTCAAAGAATTTCCATGGAGTTGGAATGTCATAAGTAAAACCTCAAAGTCTGTGATGACAGTTAATCATCTAAAACAAGGGAGTCCGTTTTCTAAACAGGGCACCTCCCAGAACTGAATTGCTTCATCAAGCTTTAAGCTTAAGAGCACTAAAGTCTAATTTAAAAAACTATCTCAGTGAAAGCTGATTTTGATGAGAATGACAGATCTTTAAGGTCCCTCAAGTCTTCTTATGCAATACTTGGCAAGTGTTATGGCATATTTAGGAAACAATAAATACAGCACAAAAAGGCTTTTGTGAAATACTAGAAGTATTCTTTTTGCGTGTTTTGCATCTCTGTCCTATTCCTAGAGAAAAAATATCACTCACTGTAAAAAATTATATTGTTTCTGTACATGTGCTTAATTGTAAATTAGTATCAGTACAAAAATTGTTCTTTAACTGTTGACTAGTAACTGTGAGTTCTTCCAGTAACACTAAAGGCAGTGATCTCCATTCCCAGAACATGTGTAAAAATATTGTTACACAAAGCAACAAAAATTAAATAGTGAAAAAGAAACACTAGATCTTCAGCACTGCCCACTGGTGAAAAAAAATTCTTAGACTAAAAGCATCAACCATGTGAATACAGTCTTTGCTCAACAGCCATACCAAGAAGTTCTTGCACTGGGCACAGACATGTGGAAAGCTCAGTCATATATGCAATAACCTACAATGAACCTACAAGTGAGTGAGCTCTGAGGAGGAAGAGGAAATGAAGATAACAAGGCGTGATCAAACAAAATAGAGGCTGAAAAAATGCACCAAGATCAGAAAAATCAGAAAATGAAACTGATATCTGTATAGGTTGGGGTGTTAAAATTAATTTTACAATATTATTTGTCACAAATAATAGTTTAACATAATTCTGAACTGAAATTAACTGTCTATTGCATCAGCTGAAATAAGTGTTTTTCTTGATCCTCCTATCTAAAGAAGAACTAGTCTCTTATACTTGTGAAACACTCATTTTTTTCCACCATGTCCAGATAGACTCTTGTGATTTCTTGGCAATGTAGCTCATCCATTTGATGAGGAAAGGCTGAACCTCAGCTGAGGTTCCACATCCCATTCGAGGAATAGAGAAATGAATGCTGATGGTGAGCATGTGCCTTGGGAGGTGCGTGAGGGACGCTCCTTGCAGTCTAACAGAATTTACTGACTTGTAGAACAGTCTGGTCAGCAGAAAGCAGTCTCAACTCTCCTGACTTACAAACACAGTGTTGATAGTGGTGGGATCCGTATTAGTCCCTCATGATTTTTCTCTGACTTTCTGAGGACTTTTAGCTGATTATGTTGCTCCAGGATGGAGCAACCAGTAATATGCTGATGTGGCTCCCAGGAACAAAAACCTGGATGAAGTTAAAGGGCTTGTCGAAGCAGAGGGTACAGATACTGTTCTCCTTGGCTCCACTTCCTGCCTAAAGACAATTTTGGAGTTTTATATTTTGGACAACATGACCATAGAATTATAGAATCATTTAGGTTGGAAAAGAACTTTAAGATCATTGAGTCCAACCATAAACCTAACACTGTGAAGTCCACCACTAAACCATGTCCCTAAGCACCACATCTACACATCTTTTAAATAGTCCAGGGATTATGACTCAACCACTTCCCTGGGCAGCCTGTTCCAATGCCTGGTAATCCTTTCAGTGAAAAATTTTTCCTAATATCCAGTCTATACCTCCCCCAGCGAAACTTGAGGCCATTGCCTCTCGTCCTATCACTTGATGAGAAACACATGAGCTGGGTCAGGGAGCACTATAGCCATGGCCATGATTTCATGCTTTCTCAGCAGAACATATTCATTTCGGCACAAATGTGCTTTTCCACCTCAGGTCCTCTGAATTGCTGAAAGTGAATGCATTGTCTCCAGTCAAGGATATCACCATCATATACAAGTTCTGCAGCTTTTTTCTGCTTCACTGTCTTACAGCATGGTCTTAGGCACTTGGGATCAGAACTAAGCCAAACAGAAGAGGACACTGTTACCTAAAAGTAACAGGAATTCTTTCAATCATCTTTCCTACCACATCTCCTTTCTTTCCTCTACCTCCCCCCAGGCAGTAGGCACCAGGCAAACTTTTGTCCCGGTGTACTTGCCACCCAAATATTGGGTGACACTACATCCAGCTTCCTTGAAGGCTAAGTGCTGAAGATATGCAGATCACAGAACACTCAAACCTCATGAAATGTGACTAAACTGTATGAGCAGTTATTTAATATTTAATATGGACAAAAATGCATTTTTGTCCGAGACAAGCTTATTTAGAATAAACTGTTATTTTTCTTGAGTTCTTATGCTTAATGGAATTTTTTTTGCCTGCAGCAGCTTATCTCAATAGTATAGCTCTTCTCACAAATTGTCACCTAATAACTTCTGTTTAAGAAGGCTGAGTTTTATTAGTGATTTCTATTGACTCTAACAAAAAACCCCACCTGTAGCCCTAAAAATCAAGAGCTAGTCCCTCTGGGCTTTGGTACCGGGTGAGATCTTGCAGGAAACCTGTAACAAGCAGCATTAGAAGAGGTCAAGCAGCCAGGAAGGGTATATTTTTACACCAGTGCTGATGCTTTTGATTGCTGTAAACACCTGCTGCCTGCTCTCTAGAATGACTGTGTTAAGCCTTTGACTACTGGACTATTGACAATAATAAGAGCATAAACACCAAGTTCATCTGGACACCTACATTTGAATGGCTAAATGTAGTTCTTTGAAACACGATCTGAATCTTTCCAAAGTATAAGTATATGTGTCCAAATGTTAAACATAGCTTTCAGTCTCATACGTATCTAAACTCCACATTCACTCATAATCATCAACTTTATGCTAAAAATGAAAATGAAAAAAAATCCTGAAACACTCAATTTTCTCCTTGCTATCTAATTTTCAGGAAGTATAAATGCATCAAGGTCTATGATCTGGAAGGAGCAAGGTCCCAGGCTACAGGGATTTGGAAAGGTAGGGCAAACAAACAGGGCTAGAAAGACAGGGTTCTCTGGTTTACGCAAAGGCCATTGTAAGAACATTTATACCAACTGCATCATGCTACTGAGTAAAATGACAGATCTGTTCAGCTTACTGTCTTTTACGTGCTTTTCAGTTATGCTGCTATAAATGCAGAGCCAACAATTTCACTGTTTTGTATTACACATATTTGTTCAGTAACAATCCATTATTAAAAAATATTAATGAACCCTATGTTAGCAAGTCCTGCGCTCTTATCCAGTAATAAACTCATCTTTTTCCTGTATCTGTAACTCAGAGTATTAGATTCCCCAGGAAGATGGAGCTGCGCTCAGTTTTACTGCAAGTTATTGCCCCCTAAAGTCAGCATAACTTCAGAAAGAAAATTATCCTGGGTAAGGGAGAACATCATACGGTGAAGAGTCAGGCTGTTCTGCTGACTGCTGTCCTTGAAGCTCACATGCAGTAAAGCAGAGCATGCCTGGAAATAAGTGATACAATGAGGTGCCAGCATCACATCTCCAGGTGCCTCATCAGGAAGACTGGCCGACATCGATGTTGCCACCTTGTGCTGCTGCTGCACACATAACCCTAATTTCCCAGCAGAGCACCAGCTGCACCCGTGCACCTGGCCATTTCCTCCTTGCACAGCACAGATACATCTTGCCTAACGTTGTCTAGGTGTCTTTGTGGAGCTTTTTCAGGGAAAGTGCTGAAGCAGCAGTCCTGCTTGTGGATCTGCTTGAACTGCCAAAACTCAAATGAGCGATGTGTACATTTTAAAATACTCCAGCTCACAGACAAATCTCTTTCTTGACAGATAACACTGATTTCAAATTTGCACTTCTCTCTGCTGCTGCTCCCGCAGACAGCACAAGCTCTGTGGCAGTGATTGCAATCCCTGATGATAACAGCAGGATTTTTATCTGCCCTGCAACACCACGCTACCAGTGGGAGCCTATTTAAGCCTGTGAAACATGCAAGATCGCTCACTGCCACCACACTTCTGTTTTCAGATTTCTCTGGGGAAAAAAGTTTTCTTCACTTCATTATTCTCCTAAAGTTTAAATTTAGTGATGAAACTTCTCCAGACAAAGGAAGAAATGTGGCAATTTAAATTTTAGTCCATTAACTACACCTATTACTTCTACCTTATCAACAAATATCTATTACTTTGCACAGTCATGCGTGAATCTATGTAGCTGCCAGCACAAGAGGTTATACAGTCATCTTTCGCACTCCACAGATACGCGTTTTCCATTATTACTGTACTCAGAAAGCTTTTCTCCCTGGGGGGCTTCTAATGTGATATTTAGCTTGAATCCTAATGCAGCTAAACCCCATTAAATCTCTACATATGGACTCAAGGGCAACTGTAAATAATGCAAAAATAAATCAATACTAATCTTGAATTTTTTATTTGTAATTCCCATAGAGCTCTATATTTATTACTCCAGACACATCCCATGCTGTAAGTTTTGACTGGCTGCTCCTACCCAGTCGTGACAGGGACTTTAGGAGTGTTCAACATCAGGGTTGCTTTTACGGATCATATACGAAATATAAGGAGAATTGCATTCTATCCATATAAATGCATATGAAGATACATAGAAGATATATTCTCTAGAATTTATTCTTCTCTAGAGAAGAATAAAGTTAAGGATGGAAAATAAAAAACATACCTTCCATGTTGCTCACTCTTGTGGGGCTTAACTTTCTGATTATATTAGGTAATTATATTTATCCAGACTCTCAAGAATAAATAAAATAGGAAAACAACTACATTTTATTCTAAATGTTAAAAGAAGCAAACTGTGTTTCTATATTGTACCTGTTATGTCAGTATACTGTATTTCGAGTGTATATTCTATGCTAGAAAAAAGTCAACCATTCACAATTGTTTACTGAAAAAAATATTTGAATCCACTTTTGGAATGCAAAAGTACAACCTGATTAAGTAATAATTAACATTTAATTTTTAAAGCATGTATTCTTCTTCTAAAGCTAAATTCCATTAACAAACTGCTTTAATGATTCTCTAAAGGTGATCTATTCAGAAGTCATTCTGAATTATGCAGCTCCTTGGACAGTAAAATGACTTCCTTCTTCTACCCTTTGTCCCATTCTGTGATGTTTCTTGTTTCATTTTTCTCCTCACGAACCCCTTTTAGGAATGCCAACCAGAAAGCTGCTTTTTCAAACACTAAAAAAAGTATGATTTTGAGGAAAACAGCTCCTTGTAAGGTTCTAGCAGTATATTTTGCTCATTAAAATGTAACAGACAGATTGCTGATGAAAATTCTAATAGGTGATATTAAAGCATTAATACCATCAGCTCAGGGTTTTGTACAACATAGCAAACCGTATGCTGCAGAGCTTGGGATCTCTTTCCAGCTGTCAGCTGACAGTGTCCCTGAGTTCATGCTAATTGGCGACACACCAAGGCAAACAAGTGAGCTAATTCCAGAACAGTGAACTGATTAACTTTGGGTGTATATACATATTTATAAAGACAATGTTGCTTTTGTCTTGATAATCAAAAATAGGTTTAGTTTTCAGTTTTAAAAGTTGTGGACTACAAATTTATTAATGGCATAAAAAACCCTCGGGACTAATTCTTTCAAAAAATGTTTTAAAGCTGTATAGTGTAAAAAAGAGAAAATGTACGGGTATGTAGAAAATAGAATAATCAGTCATTATGTCATTCCTGATAACTCATAAAAGCATCACAATTATCTTTCCACTATATTTGATGAAGAAAATACATACATTTTGCAAGAGTATAACATTTTCCCTGTTTTAGTACTGAAAAATTACCTTAAAATAGACTAATTTTATTTTCATTTTTTATGTCTTTATATTAATACACTTTTATCATAAGCCATAAACTGGTAAAAATCACATCTTCTTAGATCTATAACATAGTAAACTTTTTACTTTGATTTTCTTTAGTGTAAATATGAATGACTGGGTCAACAGATGTCACTCTCCACTGCTGTGTACACTGGGCAGTCCCGTGGTTCATACCTAGCGGCTGGAGATCCTATTGAGCAGTCAGTAAAAGCAGTTCTACTTTGTGACCAGAATTCTCTGGTCTGGTAAGAAAGAAAATTAAAGAAATTAAATTGCTGGGAAAGTAAAATGACATTGGGGTGGCTGCCGTAGATGGTGAAGACAAACGGTGGCCTAAAGCAACTTCTGATTGTATTTTGCTCCCATTCATATCTGATCCCTGTATAAACCAGACTGTAAATTTTTGGATAGGCCCACATAAAGATCATTTTTTTTAATGACCATGCTGAGAGCATCTGTGGTATATTTTTAATACAACAATACTGCACAAGAGAGGCGCAAAAGTTCTGAGAGCAGAGGCTGGAGCCCTATATCTGGCTAATAGCAAAAGGGTCTTCAATTTTAAACCAGAAATGGGTCTCTTGTGCTTATTCTTCTAGCCCCACCACTTCTGCATTCCTGGTTTCAGTGTGGCCCAATTAAAAGAGAGAGCTAGAAGATGCTTTTTCAGAGAAAGCCCACTAGTCTGGCAGTGTTATCCTGGTGGAGGGAACTGTGATTTTAAACTCCCTGAAGACGGGAATGGCCTTGAGATTTGGCCTCCCACTTCCTAGCCCAAATCAACAGAACACATCTGTGGTTACAAGTACAAGTATTGTCCTGACACATGGTCAGCTATCATTAGCTTTTTTATTTCTGAGAAAACAAATATATACACACACACACTCACACACACATATATGTAATCACAGAATCACAGAATGTTCGGGGTTGGAAGGGACCTCTGTGGGTCATCTAGTCCAACCCTCCTGCCAAAGCAGGGTCACCTACAGCAGGCTGCACAGG
>Ga0065711_1029438_pt1 | contig 36206 bp, 37 predicted proteins | sample Hoacrofraction12_FD_59098 | JGI IMG/M metagenome (GOLD analysis project Ga0065711, IMG submission 59098) | Hoatzin crop microbial communities from Cojedes, Venezuela - Epithelial fraction 12 v2 (version 2) | ecosystem: Host-associated > Birds > Digestive system > Esophagus > Crop | place...
CCCGCCTGGACAGGGTCCTGTGCAGCCTGCTGTAGGTGACCCTGCTTCGGCAGGAGGGTTGGACTAGATGACCCACAGAAGTCTCTTCCAACCCCTACCATTCTGTGATTCTGTGATTCTGTGAAGCCTAACCTGGGGCATCGCCAGGGCCACCTGCTTCTCCAGAACACAGGCATCCAAACCATTGTGCTGTGACGTCCCATGGCTCTGCCCTGTCCCAGGCTGTCTCCGTCGTCCCCTGCGCCTTTGGTTTGTCTCCTCTGGGGTGTTTGTGTGCAGGAGGCAAGGCTTCTCCTCTTGAAACCTACTGCTTGGAAAGTGCAGCAGTGTATATTTGCACTTATCCTTCTGAAGGGCGGCAACTTGCAGAAAGCCAGGTCTGGGGAAGATTTCCAGTGCAAACATACATTATGATGGGGAGTGATTGCTGCTTCCCAAGCCAAACTTCTCCGAAAGAGCTTTCCTAAGGGCCATCGCTGCAGGCAGGGACGGACTGGTAGTGTGCCAGCTAACGGGGATGCTGTGATCACAGAGCAGCCTAGCTTGCCCCAGGAAAGGGAAGGACAGGTTGGAAGTGGTCTCTGCAGAGAGGCAGAGCTGGGTTTCATACTCTCAGTGATGGTGATGGCCTGTGAAATCAGGCTTAATCAGTGCTGCACCAAATGCAGTTGCAGGGTGTACAGTGAGGGGCATTACTGGTGTCCAGCACAGTTCAGTGAGTCTATAAAGCTCCCTGTCCTCCAACACCTCCTTTTATTCACCTCCACCCTCCTTTTACTCAAAGACCATCCAGAAAGTGCAAAATTATCTGTCTCCCTGCACTCACTGCTCCCCCGCAGCCATCTCCCGCCTGGGACCTGTGGGAATGCAGCTGCTGACATGTCATTTCATGGAAAATCCTGAAAAACAACCACCCCTGGAGTTCTGAGATGGATTTGGGTCAGTCCCAGGGAGATTTTCACTAAGGGAGTTTCAGGGTCCCCTGCACTGGTCCCGTCTTCGTTAACAGAGGCTCCACCAATCCCCCAACGCCGCAGCAGGCACCGTGGGGGGAACAGCGAAGGCAGCTGCCTCCCTTGAGCAAACCCAAGGTTTTCAGTACAGGCAGGGCAGCGTTATGAAGCCAAGATGGTGAGGGTGCTCTGGGGCAGCAGGGAAGGAGGGGGACAGCAGAGAGAGGCTCGGCAGAGAGAGCAAGAGTGTTTGGGGCTGGTTCAGCCAAGCTCCTGGAGAGAGGTGCAGGGAGGGACCAGGAGCCAGGGCATGGTGGATTTGGGAAGCGATGCACTCAGCGGATGCCCTGGCTTTGTTTCAGCACCCCAGGCTCCTAGAGGAGAGCTGCGATAGCATCCCAACCGTTAAACAGCAGCCAGGCTCATTTCCTCACTCTGATGTGTCCTTACGTAAGGGAGCCCGGGATGCACAGCGTGTACTGGAGATCTGGAGGTGGGAGCCCCTTGGAAATAAACTGTGCTCCCCTCTGATTGCCACCTTCAGCAAGAAAATTGTCCTTTCAGTTCCAGTTACAAAAAGAAAAAAAAAAGAAAAGTGAGGAAAAGATCCATATGCGTATGTGCATAGATATAGAAAGCAATTGCAGCCCACACAGAGTGAAAGAAATAAATAAAGGAGTGGGAGAATGATTCAGTAGCAAAGGCTGGTTATGTGCGTGCCCATTAGCAAAACTTAGAGAGGAACGGGACTAATGACATCGGAATAATAAAGTCATTAGAGTGAACAGCCAGAGCCGGTGCTTACACCTGTAAGTGCTGCTGAGTCTTTGAGCAGATTAAGTTCATTTTAGTGACCACAGCTGCGTCTTCTAAAGTAATTATTGACAGATCCATGAGCTATTTGCTTTGCATTTAGTGATCAATTAGAATGCAAACAGTCTTGCCTTCCTAGCCCGACCTGTGGGATGTTTCTGTAGTTAATTATTTAAATACTTAGGTGACAGGATAACGGATTTCAGGAATTTTGTTGTATTTAAAGCCTGGCTGTGCCCTGTGATGTGGAAACAATCTGATTCTCATTTTAAAATTTCCATCCCAGCAAGAATTTTCTCAGTTAGAGAGAGGAAGTGTCTGCAGATGCGTCATTAAGAGCATGCAATAAAACGGAGCATTAATGCAGTGCTCTGAGCTGGGAATGCGTTGGATGGGGAGGGCTGGTTTGGGGGGGAGGGAGAAGGGGGATGCCAGGAAAGCCAGGAACCTTTCAACTCTATGCAGCAGTTAGTGGAGATGTTGGGAAAACACTCACAGAGAAAGACCTGGATGTGGTGGCTATAAGCAGAGGACCCTTAACAGGGTCAGATACAAGCATTAAGGTTAAATGCACTAAATCCTAAATCTGTCATTTCCTCCTTGGTGCCCCAGTGTGATGGCCACCAGGGCTTTGAGCATGGCCAGCATCTGTCTCCGAGAGTGTGGCAGGCACTGGGTGACAGCAGGAGCTGTGATGTCCCACTTCTACTCCAGCACCAAATACTGTGGTGATGATGGCAGCCAGGACCATCTTTTTAGGCCAGGGATGAAACTGCCCTGACCATTTTGCCCACCACTGCAGCCAGGGCCAAAGCTGTCCCTCTCAGAGCTGCTGTCTTGTTTGACAGAATCCCAGCTGTAAAACAAAAACTCAGCCTCTCAATTTACAGTTGCAAAAGAAGCGTCACCAGTACAGACCAGCAGCACCCAGTGCAAAGATGTGGGTGCACTGGGAGCCTTGAGCGGTGGCTCGCAGGCAGCTTGGCGGAGCTGCAGCCCCTGAGAGGTAACTCACGCCCGTGTGACTGACCGCAGGCGTCTGTTCACTCCTTGGGAGAGAAGGTCCTGCCGTTCTGGGGAATGACGTCTCACGACACCACACTGGGAGGAGCTGCTGCTGTCAAAGGATGAACCCAGCCTAAAATGCCTGTCATGGAGACACCTCAGAGCGGAGCTGAAGCGAGCCAGATGACACGGAGCCCCCACCTGCAGCCCCACGTGCTGGCCATTCCCCAGTCCCCCTGCCCACGTGGAACTGGTACCTGTGCAGACACACCTGTGGGTCTCTCCTCCCCATGTCTCCCGGTGGGGGGGTGGTAAAGAAAGTCCTGCTTGGTGCTGGCAAGTCGGCTCTGGCCTTTCTTAGCAAACTCTGCAGCTCTCGTCCTCCTCTGTGCAGAGGGGTAGGTTTCTCACCTGTCTGCTAGCAGAGCGCTGCCATGACCTAACCCTGTGTACACCTGCAAGCGACTGCATCTGGACAGTGCTGTGGCTGGCAGGGGTTCCCCTGTGCCAAACGATGTGGCACCATGGGCCCACTCTGGACCCAGTGTCACCTCGGGCTAGTCCCTTCACCTCTCTGAGCTGCAGGTCAGCCAGCCCCTGCTGCAAGCCATGCTGTGCCCATCACCCAGATGCAGGGACCTGATGGAGGAAGGACCTGCTCTGACTCACGCCCAGGTTGGTCAAGACAGGGCCATCCAGCCCCACACCACAGCCCTCATCAGCCACATGGCTGCGTGAGCTTCCCAGGCAGCCGCAAAGCTCCTCTCCCCCACAATCAGGATGGATTAGCATGGCAAACCACAACCAAGCAGAAAACTCTGTATCCCATTATCCAGCTCCTAAACCATCCTGTCCTCCAGTACGGCATTCTTCGCAGAGCAAAACACCATTCACTTCAGTGCCAGTTTTCCAGTCCTGCTATTTATTTAGCATGAAAAGGCTAGTTTGCACGCTGCTTCCCTCTCTGCCTATCAGTCAAGGGATGTTTACACTGTGAAAGGCATCTGTTAAGGCAACAACATCTTTCTCCATAGTAATTTATTGTCCTCTAAAGAAGAGTGGGGCAGTTTAATATCTTGTTAACGAGTCTGTCAAACAGACTGTGATGGCTGGGGAAAAATACAAAATAAAAAATGGAGCTGATATCAAAATCAATGGGAGTTTAACTACTTTATAAAATGGCATTTTTCCCATTGGGTGTCGATTAAGCTGTCAGACTTAATAGTCCTGTCCCAGAAAAAAAAATATATCTTCAATAAATAAATAGCCTAGATAAATACATTAATAACTAGTATGTACTGAAGGCTCCTCTGCTGATATTTATTGTCTTTTTTTTCTCCTCTCTCAAGTTTACATAACTGTCTGAGAGCTAAAAAGCATTTAATTCTCGCCTAGCATATGGCTATTAAGTAGGATTTACTGTAGAAAGTGCTTTCTGACATGTGGCTAATAAAGTCTGTCTATGTCTCAGCTATTTAACAGGCTCTTGAACTGCAGCCGCTTTTCCACGCTGTTGAGGACTCAGCAACACAGTCTGCTCTCTCCTGCCTCTGCTATCTACCAGCTCCACACTAATTTGGCATATTTGAGGAGCTCCTAATTACTTATTCCTCCCCCGTCACAACTCCCCATCCCTGTCTTCAGAGGGGACATGGGACCAGTGTTCCCAGTCCAATGAGAAGCTCATGTGCTGGCTGCCAGGAGAAGTCTCATGGAGCATCTCGGGCACCCTTGACACCTCCTGGGTAAGGGCAGTGCTTCCCAGCTCTTGCAGCCATGCTTTTCTTCCAGATCATTGCTCTGCCCATGCTCCAGACTCCCACGGTCATAGCAAGGCCAGGACCTAGGGAAAAAAGTTATCAGGATGATTAAAATACATGGTTCAAAGGCTCTGTCCTGATTTTTTATCCCATGACTTTAACATCTTTACCAATGATCTGGATGAGGGGATTGAGTGTTCCCTCAGTAAGTTTGCAGATGACACCATGTTGGGCAGGAGTGTGGATCTGCTTGAGGGTAGAAAGGCTCTGCAGAGGGATCTGGACAGACTGGCTCGATGGGCCGAGGCCAGCTGTATGAGTTTCAACAAGGTCAAATGCCAGGTACTGCACTTGGGTCACAACAACCCCATGCAACGCTACAGGCTTGGGGAGCAGTGTCTGGAAAGCTGCCCGGTGGAAAAGGATCTTGGGGTGCTGGTCGACAGCCGGCTGAACATGAACCAGCAGTGTGCCCAGGTGGCCAAGAAGGCAAATGGCATCCTGGCTTGTATCAGGAGCAGTGTGGCCAGCAAGAGTAGGGAGGTGATCATGTCCCTGTACTCGGCACTGGTGAGGCTGCACCTGGAGTACTGTGTTCAGTTTTGGGCCCCTGACTACAAGAGAGACATTGAGTTGCTGGAGCGTGTCCAGAGAGGGGCAGTGAGGCTGGTGAGGGGTCTGGAGAACAAGTCTTATGAGGAGTGGCTGAGGGAACTAGGGCTGTGTAGTCTGGAGAAGAGGAGGCTGAGGGGGGACCCTAACACTCACTACAACTACCTGAAAGGAGGTTATAGTGAGGTTAGTGAGGTTAGTGAGGTGGGTATTGGTCTCTTCTCCCAGGTAACTAACGATAGGATGAGAGGCAATGGCCTCAAATTGAATCAGGGGAGGTTTAGATTAGATATTAGGAAAAATTAGAGTGGTCAGACAGTGGGATAGGCTGCCCAGGGAGATGGTGGAGTCACCATCCCTGGAGGTGTTCAAAAAACATGCAAGATATAGCACTTCGGGACATGGTTTAGTAGGCATGGTGGTTTTGGGCAGATGGTTGGACTTGATGATCTTAGAGGTCTTTTCCAACCTTAATGATTCTATGATTCTGTGACTTGGACTTCTCTCATTAATCTGCCCAAAGACTCAATGGGAATGGGATCTCTAAGCAGAGATGTGACACCAAATAGAGGGCTTCACCTGCACTGGGTTTAAGCAGCAACAGATACCCCTGAAATGGCTGGGAGTCACCTTGGAGAGACAGTCGAGGGTGAGCCCTGAGTCTTGCAGGCTCTGTGTCCACGCCAGCACATAGCTGCCAATACCTCAGCCTCAGGGCACAGCCTGGTCACCCTTCGGGGTTCTTCAGGTCCCTGCCTCCCCAGTGTGGGTGTCCGGGACAGGACTGCCTCCCGAGTGTGTGGACCCGTGATGCTCACTACCAACCGCTCCTCCTAGAAAGTTTCCCATCTGCTGTGCAACACAAACCAGCCACTGAGAAATCGCCTGGTAGAGTTACGTGCTGCCAAAAGCACTATATCTGCTAAGCCCTCTCTCCCAGGACCCCAGATTTTTGGGCAAGGATCTGCACAGACTCTTCCTACAAAAGGCAGGTAGCATCATGGGCTGCTCTTTGTTCCTCTTGTAGCAGTTTTCTCAGCAAATAACATTCTCCCCTTCTGCATGAAGTGAATGTCTTTAATTCTCCTGTCCAAGTCACACGTGAGGTCCTGCTGAGGCCCATCAGCCGCCTCTGGGGGTGACAAGGCTGGCTGGGGCTCATGCTTCCCACTGTCAAGTGCAGCAAGCCAAGACTTCCCATCCGGGGATGCTCATTAACACCCGGCCATTCCCATCAGAGCAGCGACGACTGTAAGTCACGGCAAAAATGGAAACTCCCATGGAGCGGGTAGCATCTCTCTGCGGCAGCGCTGATTAGTTCCCTGGGATGAATCGCTTGCCGTGGGGCAGACGGGGGTCCCAAGTCACGGGGCTCAAGAGGTGGCAGCCCCCCCACCGGGGCTGAGTTGCCATTGATGCAACAAAGTAAAATTACTTAAATCTTCACGGTCTCTGTCCCCTATGGTATTTACTAGAAATTTAAACTTCCACAAACGCTTTGATTTCTCCACATTTCCTTCCATTCTTCCCCCAGGGGAAGCTTCTTCTCCTTTGCTTTCCAGCAAAGCTTCAAACCCTCCTGTTTCTGTCTGGAGTGTTTCCTTTTTCCCTCTCTTCACTTTCCTGCAAAGAGGGAAAGCAAAGAGACAACAGAGGAGAGATGAAGGAGAGCCTCTAAAAATACCAAAGTCCTCCCCCACCTCCAGAAGTGCCACATAAAAGCTCTCCAGCATTCCCAAGCATTCCAGGCTGACGAAAGTGCAGCTCTCTGCAAAACTTCCAGAGCTAAACCTGTTGCTCAAAAACAGGCACCAAACCCTTTGCTATTTTATGCCCAGCTTTGCCCGACACCCTGTCATGGCTGCTCTCTCCCCAACAGTTTGCTCCCTTCCCCGCGCTCTCTCCAGTCTCCCACCTTCGAGGCAGGCAGCAGGCAGCGTTTGCAGGCAGCCGAGCTCCGGCATGCTGCGTGCCGCTGGGCTGGCTGGCACCGCAGGCTGGTTGGCACCGCGGGCTCGCTGCCGAGCCAGCTGGCCACGGCGCGGGTAAGCTCGTGCTGCTCGGGCAGCTGCCCGTTTTTTGGCTACCAACCTGGGCAGACAGCAGGAGCTGCCTCTCCGCGGCTGGCAGCCCCACTTCTGCAGGCAGCCTGTCAGCCAGATGCTGCGTAGATCTGTGGTACAGTAATAGCCATAATTAATAACAATAACATGCCTGCAAACCATGATGACAGTAGGCACTAATCTTTCTTAATATTTTTAAGACAGGAAGAGGAGAATCCTGCCACACAAGTCCTGCTCTATATCAGTTTGGAGCCAATACTTAGAGGAGGCAGAAGACCTCTTAAATACCATGCTTTTTTTTTTTTTTAATTGAGCCAGGTTCTGTTAAAACCTTCTGTCCTTACTTTGTCACTGAATTTTCTTTGTCCCAGTCTGTGTCTATAGCATTAGGCAGCAGACCTGGGTCTTGCATGCAGAAAAAATGCAGAAAAATGGTAATGTTACATGGTTACAGCTGCTCCACCAAGGTGGAAACCAGGGAGGACTTACTGCCACGCTGAGCACGTGGCCTGTTAGTGCTGCTACTTCTCCTCAAGTAAGGTGTTTGAGCTGGCTCACTGGAAATCAGGTGGGAGGGGGCTGGCAACGGTGCTGCCTGCAGCAGTGTTGGTGAAGCCGCACACAGGAGACTGGTTCCCGGGGGCACAGCATCTCTCCAGAAATCGGGGCTCGGTTTCCCCAGCACTGCCGTGTGTCCGGGTGGAGGGCAGGGCCTGGCACACCTGCCCCCTCCCCACTTCATAGCATTGGTCTTGCACGTCCTCGTGCTGCCGTCTCATTTATTTCAGGCTCATATGCAAACTATCATTCAGGATAACGTTTACGTTCAGCGTGTTCAATTATCTGCCCATGAGAGGGAAGGGTAGAGCACATGTTGCTTTAACCTCCTGCCTTGTCCCCTTCCTCCCCTGCCTCTTCCCTCCAGCACAAGCCCCATTTAAATCAGTTTTGCCTCCACCATGAGCAAGAATCTTCTTGCCCCACACAATAACTGATGGGGCAGAGAGTCCTGTAGAAAGTGTCCAGCCATATCCAGACTGTCCCTTATGAAATCCAGACCATGAAACCGCTGCTCCCTGCCTCTGGCTCTCTGGAAACAGCTTTTCCAGGGATATTTTCTGACTCTTCACATTTGCTTTTGCTAACCCCTCACCCCTCCAGGGGCAGAGAGGAGACCACACTATTCACGCTCTAATTCACAGCCCCCTCACCTCAGTTTCCCCATCTGTGACATGTGAGTTGGATAATTACCTGCTCGTCCCCGAGGATAAAATGGGAGGTTTTCAAAGCTGTAGACAACCAGTGGGTACCCAGACACTGTGGCAAGCATTTATGAAGCGAGCAGAGCTCCAGGGGCAGAGGTGTTTCAACACAGGCATTGCAGAAACAACAGATGTTATTAAAAATGTGCGGTTGCATTGTTTGCTGAACCCTGCAAGGAACAATTACGGAAGGTCCCCACAAGATGTCAGAGCTGATGGGCCCCTTCACCCTGCCATGTCTCAAGCTATGGGACTGTCTCCCACAACAGTCATGGCAGTTCAGTGGCTGGGTGGGCTCTGCCACAGTGGAAACATCTCCCAATTACACTAATGAGGTGTGCAAGTTCCCCAGAGGGGTCTGGAGATGAGACGCGTCGCTTGAAGAGGCTTGTAATTGGCCTGGGAGGCTGAGGGCTACCAGAGGTGCACACCAGCCAGTGGAGGTTCTCCGGTGTCCTGCTCCTGTCTCAGTACTGTGGACAGGCTGGAGGATTTGCACATCGACCGCTGTCACAGCTGGGATGGACATCAGGTGACCTTGAGCAGTTTGCAGCCAGCATGTCCAGCCACACCATCAGGACTCTCCAATGAGCGTGGCTGTGAGCTGGGCTCTCCGTTGCTCTGAGAACTGGTACTCTCTGTTCTCCCATGTGGCAAAGCACCAAAGTTAAGCATCTATGGAAAATGGAGGCTTGCTCTTCAGAGAATCCTCTTGGCATGCCTGGTCTCAGGGAAGCAGCTGGGAGACCCTGGGCAGCTTGAGCATCTGCCACTCGTAGAAGGGAAGATGCAGTGTTTTATCTCACAGCGCCCTCCCAGCTTGTGTCGCTGGTGAGAGCTGCCTGTTGCCACACACTAGCAGCGGCAGGACTGAGGTCCCAGACACGGATGATGGAGCCATGTCTTGATCATGTCAGGCTGGGGTTGCCCTGGGAGATCTCTAAGCCCTTGAGAAGGAGAAGGGAGGGCTTCTGAGGGATGATATTATGGTAGTGACACAGGGGAGAGGTCCCTCTCATGGGCAACTGCAAAACCCTTCCCGGCACATTCTGCAGGGGAGGGATGCTTACTCAGCACCTTTCCTCGAGGGCTGGTGCCCCTGAATGGATGCAGATTTCCCTCCCTCCTCCTTGGCTGTGGGCCATGAATCAGCTGTCCCAGCACCTTTCTCCTCTCTCGAATGCTGTCCCCTTCCCCCATCCCCTGCCTCCCAGCCTACAAGAGCCAGTGGGGTTGGGGACAGCATCATTCCCCACGCAGGGAAGCAAGCAGCGAGGTGCCTGTCTGCCTCCCACCCATCCGGCCTGGGAGACAAGCAGAATGACAAGATGAGGTGGGAGCCAGATATGTGAGATGTGCAGAGGTAGAGGATAAATGCAAGGCAGTAGCTCCTGGCTCTGCCATCCCTGATGCCCCTGTGCTCCCAGACGCTCTGTCGAGGGCTGGCTCATAACTGCTTACCTGGATGTGAAAACCCCAGGGTGCTTTTTCCATTCACAGCATGATCGCTCCTGCCATGCTGGGACGCGATAGTCTGCTCAGAAGCTGTTAGATATGATCCAAGGTAGCCCTTTTGTGTCTGCTTTATCAGAAAGGCGACCTTGGGAGGAGCAGTGTAAAATTTGCTGAAGAAAAGATGTTTTTTCTTGACAAGCACCACGAGGTCCCCCTCTGGGAGCTCCTGCTGCGTTACCAACCCCAGCACACCTACGCTCTGGCTTTTGGAGCCTGAGCAACTCTCGTTCCCCTGCAAGGATGACACAGGCATGGCACAAAGTCCCCGTAGGGACTGTGTCCATGTGTCACCACAGAGTTGGACAAGCCCACCTTCCTGCCCAGGTTCTCCTAGAAAGGACCTTGTGGAAGTACCAAGCCCTACACACATTTCCTTGGGTCCCTTTGGCAATCACTGAGCCTGAGTCGCAGAGCCTGAAGTACTGAAGCAAGGAGAAGTGATAACAAAAACTAGGGGAAAAATAGACTTTAAAAGGCTTCTGATTAATGTGCATTTAACGAGAGCTTCATTGCAGTCTGAGCTGTGTACCAGCTCGGGGTGGGACGACACAGCACAAATCTCTGCTGCCTGGGCCAAAGGACCAGCTCCAATCACCACACAGCAGTCGCTCACTCAGCACCTGATGACATGATTCAGGCTTAGGATGGGACAAAGATTTGCTTTTTTTATAGGGGTTACAGTAGTGGGCATGCCTGGGTGCCAGTGCTTGTGTACGGTAGATCCACCAATGCAACCCTAGCAGGGCTGAGATAAATATGAGGGTGTTGGTGTGTTTGTGCAAACAGAGCGTTTGTACATCGGTGCACAGATAACTGTGGAGTTCAGTGTGGATGCACGGACGGATGGATTCACTAAGTAGCAAAATAAGCCAAATCCTCAGAAACGAGACATTTGAAAACTCTTGGTAAAGTCTGCTCTGAACTCACTGTGACTGTCTGCTTTGTTTATCTCAAACTCAGAGAAACGGGAAAAGCTTTTACAAATCTCCTTCATCATGCCAAAGGGGTAAACAAACGGGATCATCTGCTCCTCTGACTTGGGGTGAACTTGTCCATCAGGTGATCTGAAATCTGAAAGTAATGGGAGCTTTAGAAAGAAGTGTCATTATCTATCAGCTTTGCATTTGTATGCTGTGTTAATCCTTTTTGTTTCAAATCAGAGAAAAGCAGTCCTTCTTTTGGGGGGGATTTTTGGATTTTTGATGTGTGACTGATATTTTACAGCACTGCAGAAAGTGACCAGTCTGGAGGGGAGGATGAATATTATTCTTCCTGCTGGGAAAATTATTAATAGAGCTGGGGGAATTGTTCCCCTTATCTTTATTTCAGGTGCAGAATGGCTGCATCATGCACCAGGCTTAGTGGTGTAATCCCCTTCCACATCTGCAAGACTAACATAACCTTTCTCCAGAAGGGCTGTAGGCAAGACCAGGAAAGCTTAACAATATGTATATGTGTATATATATAAAAGTTTAAGTTTATAAAATGTCCGTATTTTAGGTGTAGGTAGAATTTACCAATTCCTTCGAAGTAGAAGCACTGAAAGAAACACAGAGCACGACAAGCTCATCATCATAATTAAAATTTTCTACAACAGTTTAAAGGAAATAAATTCAGTTTGGTTTCTTTGGGTTTTTGTTCTTGCTTTCAAAAGTAACTACTTGCTGTCTGAGGAAAAGCCTACAGATGAGGCAGAGACAGAAATTGCTTATTCAGAATGCTCCTTATTATGGAAATGTTTGACTGCCCTTTTGGTATTATTTCAGAGGAATTAGGCACACGAGACTGGAAGGGAAGAAAAGAGTCTTCAAGCCACATCCCCAGCAATCACAGCCCCACGGCAGTCACCAAATGCAGAAGAGTTCCCAGAGCATCTCGTCCACACCCCACACATACGACACCCCAACGTCCCCTGAGATATTGGAGCTGTGTCAGAAAACAAAGCCACAACTATCACATGGCGAAGGGAGAGGGGAGAAGGGGTGGCAAGTGTGTCACCAAATGGCTGAAATCACAGTGGGTTTGCTGGGGAAACGCAGAGACGACTGGCTTAGGAGATGGGATGCTGGAGCTCTGTACCCCCGGGTATCACAGCCTGTAGGATTTTGCTCATCTGCTCTGTGCTGAGCCCACTTCTGTTTCACAGGGCTTGTCCTGTAGCAAGACCTGCAGCCCAGGTCAGAAAGTGCTGGAAGATGGAGAAGGCCCCATGCTCCTCAGCTGCCTGTTCCAGGTAGAAGCCACTTTGTTAAAAATGTATGACTCATCGAATGATCTGCCTTCAGCCCCCAGCTGCTCAATCCTCAGTTGCTTTTCTCTGCCTACCCACAAAGCCTTCCAGCACTCAGTGCTTCTCCCCTTTGCCCTGCCATCAGCTCACCCCCCAGGCTGCCAGACCATGAGATGTGCAGAGGTCTTGTCGAAATATGGCTTTTGCCATCTGTGTCATCCACGCAACAGATGGACACACTAAATAGAGGTCCTGAGCAAAGGCCCATTTGAGCCCTGGATTTTGATGAGCTGTCTGTCAAACCCATTAGCAGGGCCAGCTCCATGCACACAAATTAAGTTGTTGCTAAGCCAACACACTGATGAAAATGGCCTAAGAGCTGTGGAACCATTGCTTCCTTTGGCAAGGGCAACACTTTAAAGACTGGCTGCAACTGCTGCCAGGAGATGGATCAGAATACGCCCATCATGGCTCCATCCATAGGGAAGAAGTGGCTGCATCCAGCAGCTTCGGGGAGGAAAGGCCATGGTCTCCTGGCTGTGTCTCCTAGCTTTCTTTCATGTGTCCCTTCCCACTCCTACAGCAGGAGTAGACCAACTCCAGGTTCTCATTGAGCCATGATTTGGTCATAGCCTACACAAGTGAAGTCTGAAAGTTCAGAAGTAACTCAATTAGCAGACACCACAGCTTCAGCAATGAAGGTCCATGGGATCAATGACATGGACTGCTTGAACGTCAATTGATCCAAATATGGCCTCAGCTCTGGGATCGTGTCACAGACCTATAAATACGACTGTGTGACCCAAACTCCTGACTGCAGGAAGAGTCAGCAAAGGCTGCAAGAGCCTGCTATAAAAACCTCAGCCCACAGAGCAGGGAGCCTTCAAGCAAGGGCAGATGGCTCTTCCACTCACCCTTTGTGCAGGGAGACTGACTCATGAGTGATTTCATCCACCATGCCTTTCATCAGCCCCACCTCATCTTGCTGTTCCTGCAGCCTGGAACATCCCTCTTGCGTTGTTCCCCCACACAGGCCCCTGCATTTCTCTCCTGCAGTCATTTCCCAGCTGGAAACATGCGTTTTTCTACTTTTGACTCAACAGAGCCAGTAGCAGGGCGGAGGGGCAAATGAGCTTCCGTTCTGCCTTGCACATTAGCAACAAAACATGACTGACTGTGTCCTGATTGCAGACACTTTATTCTTGGTGACAGCATGGTAGAGGCACAAAGGATACAGCTGGATTTGCAGAGCCCAAGATGAGCTCTGCAGAACTGATAATTAGAAGAAATCATCTTTTTGACTTGTGAGCTGAGCACATTTGAACTGAGATCAGTGAGGGGGAATAAATATGAAAACCAATTATGTCATTTGAACCAAGTCACTTCCCTGATTACAATCACCTCCTCATATGGGCATAAAAAAGGTGAAAAAATGCCCATGTCAAATTATTAAGTGAATCAGGGTGACCAGACTGCACTTAATGATTCTGTCACTAGCAGAATTTAAGTGAAGTTTTCTGCTGGGATTCTGAAGCCAGACATGCACCGGGAGAGATAATTGGAGCATCATGATGAGGATTTATGGTACCTTTGTGGTACAGGGCTCAGCGTAGGTTGTACAGCACTGCACTGCTACAGCAGGAAACCTTACAGCTAGCAGGGAGTGGAGTAACGGCGGTGCAGCCTTGGTATGTTCTGCAGGGCATTGTCCTGACAGGTTTTGCTACGGTGAAATCCAGACTTACACAGCCTGATGGTCTAACACCACTTGTGGCATTCCAGCAATGATTCCTTGATTGTAGCAAATGGAAGAAGTGAGGACTTCCCTCAGAAAGACAGTGAGAAGTCAGGTAAACACTGCACGAAACAAGCGGTTGCAATCTTTTTGTGAATGTGGCTGAGATTCAGCAATGTCAGAGACCCACAGAGACATTCTCGAAAAGCAGAGATGATCCCAAAGGATGCATCCCAAACCCACTTATCACCGGTCTAAGGCTGGATCTGCAAGATGCTGAGCATCCACAAAGAGGTACCCAGCTTCCTCCTTAGAAACACGTTCAGATTTCCTCTCTCTCTGGTCTAAATTCTATGCCTACACTCTCACTGTGCTCCAGGCAAAGGACAAACCCTGCCAGCAGCCTGCAGTCCTTGCACCAAGCTCCAGCACCCCTCTCATCGTCACATGCTCTGGAAAGCCTTAGGGTGAGACAAAGATCTTAAGAAGCGTTTTGCTGGCTTTTGCTGTGCATGCAGGAACCAAGCCTGTGCTTAGGAGGCTGCTGAGCAGTGTTTACACACTTACATCCACTAAGCTTCAACAGCTTTGCTACCTCTCAGTGGAGATGTTCTAAAAAACATGTTTTTGATCCTTTGTTAGCTGTCCTTTGGAGGTCTCAGGGATCTAAATTAAACACCATGAAGAGACCTTTAATCTGCAATGTTTCCTGTAAAACCAGGTGGTGTCTCTTGAGCACACAGGCTCATTCACTGAAGACTCTCCCGGCATGCTTATCCTCAACACTGGAGCTCCGAAAGCGAGCCAGGCGCTCGGCAGGCTTGAGTTGGCTGGGTTCCCCCGCCGTCAGAGGGGAAAAGCCAGTCTGTGCCAGCCAAGGGCCTGAATCGGTATTTGCTCACAGGAAGGAAATCAAGGAATTTGGACAGCTCTTCCCAGCAGAGTGCCAGGAGAATCTAAGAACCTATGTTGCTGTCCTCTGCCCACAAAACAATTTGGGAAGGCACAAATACTTGTGTCTGTCAAACTGTTTAATCTCCCTGGCTTAAGCTGCCTGTCCAAATTTGAAGCCTAACTAGATTTTCCCCAGACTGCTTGTAACTTTGTCTTATCCTTATATTAAGCTGAGGAGGATTACTTGAAGCTTTTGTTCTTTACAAATCCCCTTGTGCAAAGGCACGGTGGCTCTTTAGATGAAATCTTCATCCCGGGCTTCTCAGATGAGAGATGCAGTTCTTTCTCACAAAGGACTTAATGACATTGGATGTTCAAAACTGGTACAAGATTGTTTGGGGAATTGCTGCTTTTCCGCCTTTGAGCCTAAGAACCTGTGGCTCTTCAGCCCTGCAGCAGGAGGCCGAATTCCTCATTTTTGGTGCTAGAAGCATAAAACTATGCAAACTTTCACTTGACATGGAGGACAGGAAAAGGGTTCCCTCCAGCTTCTTACAAACCTTGGTTCCTCTGAAAGTCTTTGTTTAGCTGCGTCACATGCTCTTATTTTAATTTGCTTTAATGATTGGCAATCAGCACCACTTAGTTAAAACATGTATAAATCTTAATGTTGAATCCCTAAAAGCTAAACACCCCTGGGGAAAGCGTGACCAGGTGTCCCCTAAGGTGAACATCTGAGGGGGATTTGGAGGATATTTGCTAGCTGGTGCACAGATGTACAGGCCTGCTGAACACAAGCAGCAGAGACATCAGTTGGGTAATTTTACCCTCAGCGAGCTGGAGGGTCCCTCCCAGATCAAGGGTTTAGCAAGCCCCTGGATCTGCTCATGTGTTCTGTCCAAGGAGCAGGGCACAGCGATGATAAACCTCCGTACCTCGTGCATCCTCATGGAACCCTGGAAGACCCAGGGACTGAGTGTTCTGGATGGAGGGATAGGTAAGGATTTGTACCTGCAAAAATGTCAACTACCAGCAATTGCAGGTGAGGGTTAAGTGAGCAGGACATCTCCTGAGCAGCTCTCAGGCCAGGGAGCAAGGCGTAAAGCCCTCTTGCTGCAGAGCAGGTACTGTGGTGAGTCACTTCCTTGCTCGTTTTTTCCCAAGCATTGCTCAGAAGAGGGAAAAATGCCGCTTTTGTTGATGGGATACCAGAACAGGACCTGTGCCAATTTTGCTGTGGCCTTTGGGGAGTTTCTTAGCATTGGTGAGTGCCTGAAGTATTTAAATACCTTTGTGAAGTTGGGTCTTCATTTCCCTGGGTTTCCAGCCTCCGTCTTTTGTAGAAATCTTTTCAGACTGTAGATGTTTTAGAGCAAGAAGTCTCTTTCATTATGTACAGCACCTATGACCACATAGCCCACTTGATAATGTTATTAAAAGCCCTGATACATACCACCAAGGGCAAAGGTGGACACTGAATCAAAGGAGTTCTCATTAGCAGGCCAGGCAGGGATGCCAGAGGAACTGCCACACTTCGTGACATGCTGCGTATGCACCCAAGAAGTCACGAGCTCCTTTCAAAGCCGCCTGATGTTCCCCTGTGATGTCCTTGCAGGATGCTAACAGGGCCAGCAGGGAAGGGATGTCTGACAGGCACAGCCTTTGATTGCTATTGTAGCATAAAGAATATTAGAAGAATTGGGCACTGGATCCGTCCCCAGGTGCCCATCTGTGCCTGTATTGCTCCATATTTTTGTGTTGCTGTGGCAGAGCCATCCCTCCTAGGTAATCTTGTTGGCAAGTTGTGGTGACTTTGGCTTAGTCTTTGGGAAGTTGTTCTGGGGAGTGGAAAGTGGAACATCCCGTAAGCAATTAGCAGGAGGAACACGTGCATTGCAGATGGTTAATCTGCCTGCTTTCATGTGAACAAAAGAGAAGTCCCTTGAATGAAAGGAAATGGGTAACTTTAATGCAAGCTACAGTAAATGCAAATTAACTCCACAAATAAAGAAGCTTTTCTATTTGGAGCCAAGAAAACATTTCTCAAAGTCTGTATTTTAGATATACAATAATCTCTTTTACACCTCAGAAAGCTGTCCCTGCCTCGAGCGGTCTGATATCTTCCTTGCAGACTGTAATCAGTCCATCACCAGCACTCAAGGATGAATATTAATGTTTGATTGTTCTCTTTGTATTCCAGCACGTCCAGTTGCAGGGCTGGAAGAAGTCTGACTTCCTCCACAGCCTGCAACCTGCCCAGCCTCAGCTTTAGTCCAGAGCCCAAGAAGGTGCCTCACACCAAACACCAGAGCATCCAAAGATCTCGGTATGGACCCACTGCCCTCCTCCACACCAGGGTGTATTGGATTTTTAATCCACTGATCCACGATGCTGCAAAGACCCTGTGTCAATTCAGCTTGCCCCAGGAAGCTCATTCCTTGCCAAGGATGCTAGAGCTGAACAGGGCTGTGTGCCCCTTTGAGTACACTCATCCTTCACCGGCTGCCCCAGGACAGCCTGAGGGCCAGGCAGAGGCAACAGCTTTAATCTGACAGGGGGTACAGCTGAGATAAACAGAAAGTTTGGGGCACTTCTACAGGCAAGGGAGCCCATGCTAGTTAGAACCACTGCTGTCCTCTCCCATTACAGCAGAGTGGAGGCAGAAAGGTGCCTCAGTTGAATACTCTCTGGCTGAGATCAAATTTTCATGAGCAAAAGGTGAGGGGGACAGCAGCCCACAGTTGCTGAGTGAGACAGGTCTGTGCTTATGGAGCATCTGGAGTCACCGCTAATGTCCTGGCTACTGCAGATGCAGGGCAAAAGAGAAGAGCCAGATGGAGATGACAGGCTAGGCCAGGTGGCCAAAGAGTCTGGGGAAGCATTGCCTGAAGACAAACATGACCAAGCATCCAGGGTGATGCCCCAATCTCAAAACTACCCAGCAGAGACCCTGAAGGAGCAACACCAGTCCCCCTCAGCACCCGCTGGGTCAGGTCTCACCAGCATCTCGAGCCTCAGCACTGCTGGTCCCACCTGCAGCCCAGTGCAAAACAAACAACAGCCACTTCGGATAATGCAGGGGAGGATATGCAACACCAGTCTCCAGCAAAAGCTCAGACGGTCCCAGTGCTGGCTCTTTCCACCTGAAGTTCATGAAAGGGACATGAAATCCAAAGCAGTGCCGGGTTTCTCAGCCCATTCTAGCATGACAGATTTGTAAGTCAGTGAAGCTGATGGCATTTGGGAGGATTTGGTTACAGATGGATCAAAGAAAATCCATCCCAGGAGAGAGCGTTTGCAATGAGGAGCAGAGTCTCTGTGCGAGACGGAGGGGAGGGAGCACAGTGGGGGTAGAGGAAAAGACACAAAGCAGAAGATGATTTTAATTTCCTTCTCCTTCAGGCTCTTTATTAACACCCTGCCAGATCCCTCTCCCTGGCTGCTGCAGCGGTGTGAGGGCCCAGGCTGAATGTGATGGCAGGTGGGTGCGAATCAGGGACCAGAGAGCCTAAGGCATCTGCACATCCCACATCTCTCACGGCAGCCCTGAGAGCAGAGGGGGGCTCGAGGGGACGCGCTGGGGATGGGGAGGGAATAAAGGCCCAGTGACAGCTCCTGCTTCTTGTGACTGTTCCAGGTGACCTGCTGCAAACCCAGTCCTGAGAGGTGCTAATAGCAGAAGTCGCAATATCCTGGTCAATCCACACTTGCTCGGGTCTGCGCATCACCTACTGCCAAGGCGGCTGTGCCAGCCAAGCAGCCGCTTGCCTTCGAGTCTTGCCTGCAAGGTGGCACTCGTGGCCTGATCCTTAGCGGGACACGCAGGCAGGGAGGGAGGACAAAGCCTACAGCAGCTGTGGCTGGTGCTGGGGTTTAAGTCCATCCTGGGGCTGGAAAAAACGGGATCATACAGTATGGAAACAAGCAGTCAGTTTCAGCCCTTGGATGTGGAGATGCTGCCACGATGCTGCCAGAGCTGCTGTTTCTCCCTTGGCTTCCTAAGGAGATGAGGCTCATATGGACCTGCTGAATGTGGGACTAACACACTGTGCAAAGGCTGCCAGTCCCCACCCCCTGCAGATTTTAACCCTTCAGACCATTTCCAGCCCATGATTTTCAGAGGGACAGAGATTCCAGGGAGATGAAGTTCCCACAAATGTTGTGAGCTAGATAACCAGATAGCAGAGGGGGACCCTGTTATGTTCTCCACAGAGCAGAAGCAGGTGGAGCTCTGTCCCTTGGTAGACAACAGAGAATACACACACGCATGCACACAGGCACAGAGCCAAGCTGGGAAGCACTTTGGGCAGATTTCACACCTTTCTGGATGCCAGAGAGTGCAATCACGAGAGACAGAGGCACAGGAAAGATGGCTCTATGGCTTGGTACAGGCTCAAAGACAGCTCTAAGTCATTTCCAAAATCAGGATTCAAGCAACAAAGTGAAATATAGTCAGGACTGAGGGAGATGACAAGGCAACGGGGCAATTCCTGACTCTCCTTGAGGTGCCTCGGCGGGTGGGCGACCGAGCGAGCGGCTGGAAGCCTCCACGCCGTCAGGGGCACGGGAAGTTGCAGCAACACCAGCGAGACAGGCCCTGGAGTATTAGTGCTAATAGCCATCTCAACCAAATTAATTCAAATTGCGTTCAGTCGACCATTAAAGCGTTGTTGGTGGCAGCGCTTCCCCATCCGCTCACATTTTCGTGAAGTAATTAAAGCCATTAGGATGTAAACCAGCTTTTTTGGCTTGGGAAGGAAAGAAAGCAGGAAGGAAAAAGGGAAGCTGAATAGCAGCTTAGCTAATTCAGCTAATATTCCCATTATTTCCATATATACTAATTAGTTACCGTTCTCCAGCGATTTCCATACTGACACAGAGGCTTGGGACCTCTGCAGAGGTGCCTACACCTCCATGCAGTGGCACCCTCTGGCCCCAGCTCAGCATCCATCGCAGGGAGGATGCAGCAGCGGGGTTTTCATCCTGCCAACCCTCACCCCTCAGGGATTCACATCCCTGGGTGCGAGTCTGTTCTCTCCCCCGTCGCGAATGTGTGGGAGGAGGGGAAAGAGCAAACAAGTTTTGTGCTTGAAGGAAAGAACCCCCCTCACAAACCTCTAAACAAATGGAGATAAGCAGGAGATATGAGGTAACCACGCTGTCCTGGGAAGTCATTTCACCACAGAGAAACCCTCCCTGTGACGTTCAGCTGCAACAAGAGTCCCCTCGAGTGATGGAGCTACTGGTGCAGTGTCTTTATTTATTGGGCAACCGAAGGAAAGTGCATTGCCGATGGCAGATAGCCAAAGCTGTGCTTCGGGCTTAATTCTCCACCTGGCACTGGCCTGCGTGCCATTGGGCAGGCACGGCTTGGGGCCAGCAGGACCTGCAGTAAGGATGGTCTTCTGACAAGTCCAGTGGTTAGAGAGAAATGGGCTGGAGAGGCAAGAGAGCAAGGCATGCCCAGCAAGGTGCAGGGGGTTGCTGGGGGAAATAAAAATGGCTTGGCAGTGCCAAGCGGGGAGGAAATCCTGCTGGGTACCAAGGCCAGACAACAGCTGTGTCTAAGCCAGCCTCTACTGGTGCTACTGTGGCTGGACCACCACCAGGGACTGCACGATCCCCCCAGAACCATGACTGGGAGCTGCTGCCTGCATGTGCATCCAAGGCAGATGCTGACTGCGGGGCTGGCTCTGCCTGGGGACACTTTCCCAGGCTGTATTGGTTGGACAAGGATGGAAAAGCCCTCCCAACTGGTTGCAGCAGCGATTGGCCTGCTGCTCGTACAGCTTCTTCCCCTCTTCGCACTCACCTCATCCTCATCATCCCTGCTGAACCATCCCTGTGGGATGGCAGGTTTCTCGGGTCACACCAAGGACCTGGGTAAAACAAGCCATACCTTCACACTGCGTTGAAGCCTGAAGAGTAGAGCTGGCCCCATGTGTGCTTTGTGCAGGCTTGGGCCACACAGAAAGTGCTGTGACGGATGAAGAGGGCACTATATAGTCATGCAAATAGCCAGGGAGAAGTTCACTGTGGAGGTGCTCTCCCTGTCTCTGTCTCTCTGCAGTCTGTCCCCTCTTCCCTACATGTCCCTTCACGTAGGCAATGTGGGAGTGTGGGTTATCTGACATTTTTTTTCAAGGCAGAGAACAGCAGAGGAGTTCAAGGGCATCTCAGGGGCATGTCGTGTCTATGAATAAGAGCAATAACTTTCTCCTTGCGAGGGCCTTGAAGGAGATCAAAGGGCAGGTGATTCTGGACACGGCAGCTATCTAGGGGCTCTCCTGAGCCAGCCCATGCCTTATTGGACCATCTCTCACCTTGCCTGACTTATCTCAGGCCTTCAGAGCTAAAAGCCTTGCAGCATCATGCAGCCTACAGAATCCAGAATGGTATAACCAGTTGGGCTTGTGATCTCTCACATCAGCAGGTTGGAGCACCAGGAAGAGAGCACAGCTTTCCCAAGGGATCAGTCCATCTGAAGGATGATGTGCCCACAGCCAAGCTGGGCTAGGAGACTTGTGAGCACTCCTGGCTTAAGCTCAGCCGGTTGACTTTGCATGGAAGTGGCCCAGGAGCATACACATGGACCATCCCGTGTGCTCAGCACTGAGACATGGCAATGGGTAGCCATGGATGGCTACTGGGACCGATTGCATGCTAGTCAGTGACAGGATTCAGACTGAAAAAGGTGTTCTTATTTCAGAGGGCTTTGAGCTTGATTCAGATCATTTCTTGTGGTCAGTTTAGTAGAAATGACCCCAGACACCTGTACCAGTATGATGGAGGGGCAGCGATAGCAGGCAGGAGTTGCCAAGTACCCCTGGGGTGGGTTTGCAGCTAGATACATGACAAGGTGCAACGGCACCCCATACCACCGCTTTTGCAGCTTTTCCAGCAAGGTTCAGCCGAGGCCCCAAGGAAGACAGGATGGATGTCAAGTCTAGAGCATCCTTTACTCAGCCCTAGGATGCCATTTTATCAGCACACTTGGACAGCAAAGAAAAAATCCCTTTAGGAAGCTAAGGAGCAAATTTACCTCTAGGGTTACTGATCCCTGGTGCAAATCAAAGGGTTTTTCCCAAGAAGTAAGATGATATTGATTCCAGAGGAAACGAGAGGTGCCCATAGGCTGTCTTCAAACTGGGATCCCCACCAGCAGCTGCTTTTGCACACACGCTGCAGAGATCTTGGAGTAAGAAGCACCGGGAAGCAGCGGGAGGAGGAAGGAGCTGGATTTAATCGGGAGATCTTTGCAGCAGGGCTCCACTCAGGGCTGCCCAAATCCCCCAGCGCAATCTTGCTGCTGCTCTGACAAAATGCTCCTCTGAGAGCGAGGAGGATGGCACAATGCATCAATCACCCCGGGCATTCATCCCACCTGGGCTTCTCAGCGCACCATGGGGAGCGGTGCTTTCAATCAGGCAACATTAAAAATAAGAAAGATTCACTTTTCCATTGGCATCAGCCAAAAAAGGAAGAAGATGCCAATTGAGCCCAAGGGGCTAAATAGCCTCTTTCACTTGGTTTTCTATGGGCTCCCAAAACTATGGGAGAAAATTGAAATCTGTCTCTTTCTGTCTCTTTTTCTTTCTTTTTTTTTAATAATTCCTGGTATGCAAGGCCTTGTGCCGGGACTGGTATTGTGGGTGATGAATCCTGAGTCAGGCAGCGGCAAGGTTTGTGTCTCATATCAGCGTGCGCTTGCCGTGGTTTGGGATAATGCGCCTGCCGGCTTGTCAGGTGCTGATGGGGAGCTGGAGGGGGGGGCTGAATGCATTTTTGATTGCTATAATTGCCACAGATTGGATGCTTGAGAGGAGCTAATTAACAGGGAGGCTATGGGTGGATTATACTTGCAGAACAGAATCCCATGCAGATCCTTTCCCTTTGTGCCACATGTATGAGATCATTGGTAGGTGATTATGGCTGTGAATACGGTGCTAATTTACTTTGCACGTCTGACGAAAATCCTGTACATAATAAACCACAGAGGCAACTCCAAGTGGCCCAGTTCAGAGGGGAAGGACAGCCTTGCTGTCAAAGCACTGAGCCCAGAGCTAAGCTGCTAAAGCACTGAGCCCAGGCCCTGAGGCCTTCTACTTTCCCTAAGTAATCATGGGTGAGTGACAGCTCTTCCCCCTGCCTCAGTTTCCCCCCCTTCCAAAGAGGGAAGGCAAGCTCGCAGCTATGGATATTTGCAAGGTGCTGTGCACCCTGTCAGGGAAGGTGCTGTAAAGGAAAGAAGAGGAATATCATCGTGCCACTGAGGCAGATCATACAGCGCAGCAAATATAGGAGACAGAAAGCTCGGAACTTGGAAAAAGTACACGTCTTTGTGAGTGTTCTTGCTCCTGGAAGAAAGGAGTGTAAGCAGCAGCCCCAGCTGTTCCTGAAGCCTCAGGATGAGGGAGAACTAACAGGCAGGGTTAGCTCTGCCATCCTGGTCCTGCTGCTCCGACGTTGTCTCACCAACATATCTCCTATATCCTCCCAGGTTTCCCTCTGTTCCCTGGGGCCCTGAGCAGGAGAGGAGCAAAGGTTTCTCCTTAAATGTAGCCCTTATCCTGCTGGAGATGCTTGGGCTGGGCTTCAACCCAGGCTCTGATCTCAGGGCAAGGCTCCACTTGTTTCTGTCTGCTGGGCATTCCTGGTGACCAAAACTGAGGAGCTGACCCATAGTTGCTGTGCCAACATACAGCTGGAATATCACCAGCTGGGTGAGTAAAAGCGTTACTGGTCAGGGAGACTGAGCATGCATCCATCCATTCATCCACCCATCCATCCACCCATCCACTCACCCCTCCTTCCCTCCCTGAGGGTTTTAGGAGTAGGTTAGACTATGCAATACACCTGCCTTGGTTTGGAGAGCTGGAGAAGGGTTTGCCCAGGGTCCTTTCAATGCTGTCTGTGCTGGTGGGAATTAGGCTGGGCAAGCCTGGAGGGCTTTGGCTTTTCCAAGGAAGGCAGAAGTTTCCCAGCAGAAATGCTTCTCTGGGAGTCGGGCAGCTTGACTGCATACTGGTAGACACTTTGAGAAAGCTGTGGTATTCCTCACAAATAAATCACATCTTTCCATTCAGAAATGGAAGTGACATTTGTAGGTTCGGTCAGACCTTTTACAGTATCAGGTAATTTTCACTCGAACTGTTTCCTGCACTTTTCAATAGAATTTTGCTTTGTGTGTGTGTGTGTGTGTGTGTGTTTTATTAAAGTCAGCATTTTCAGAGGAAAAGAAACAAAACCATTTTCCAAGGTTTTTTGTCTTTAACTAAAGTCAGCATTTTGGACTCCAAATTATATACGGGGAGTTGATCTGGGGAAGGAAAAGGTCTATTTTACTACAGTCTTTTTTTGATTAATGTTACTGTTTCGACAATAATGGCTCCCCGTTGTGATTAAGGTTACTCTTTCAATAATAATGGCTCCCCATTGATCCCAAAACGAAAATGTCACTGGATGATCTTGTAATAAGAACACAATGTTTCATAATATTTCCTCAAGTTTATTTCATTTTGTGCTTATTTATTATGCTTGGTATGATGGTTCCTAGAAAACAGAACTCCACAGCTAGTTTTGTTCTGCAATCAAGAACTACTCACCTAAAATAGAAGTTTAAATTAATCAAGCCCAAAGAGAGAAAGAGATCTGTCTGCAGGTTTAAAAACAGGACTCATTTCAACAACAGGAGAGGGTTTTCTTCTAGAAAAAGCAAGAGGCATAAAAGTGGATTTCCGCCTCTGTCATGACTGAATTTAAGGAGAACAATCCATGAAAGAGAAAGGATTGTTCTGCTGAGGGAAGAGGTTGCTGCCAATTAGAGATCTGGGCTGCTAGAGTCCAGGGAGATAACTGGAGAGGAAATATTTCATTTATTGAGAGGCAGGATTGACTGTCTGTGAATACTTTTAGACAAGATAACGACTGAACCTGGCCTCTGCACAACTATTCTCTCTTCCTACAGGGATGAGGGCACAGCATCCATGGACTGTCTCTCACTGCAGGAAGGAAGAGTAGCCTATGACATGAAATAATACAGAAAAAGGAAAAGACATGGCAGGCAGGCAGGATAAAATCCTGTTCTTGGGAAGAACCATGGCTTAAGCTTTGAATAAAACCCACACAATTGCTGGGGCCAAGGGTTGGTGCGCTATGGGAGAACAGACCTGCCCATCCCCGGGCACCTTGGATCCTTCGTGCAGGGAGGATGGCTCTACCCAGCGCCCTGCTCCAAACCAACCCTGGCTCATTGCCACGGAAACCATTCCTGACACTTCGGTCCAGGTCCCAGTTTTGACGCTGGCTTTTTCTGATGATGTGCTCACCCTGGGTTTTGCTTTGGACCATTTTAAATAATGTCTCAAATTATGCTGAAGTTTGTCTTTTTGAACAAACCCTCCATTCTTTTTTTCCCTCTCCTTAGCAAAACATTTTCCATCCCTCCACGTCAGACTCTGGAAATCTCCCTTTGGAAAGTTGGAGAGTGGACAGGGTGGAAGGCAGTCATCAAATCCAAAAATGTGGAGTTGCCTCCAATGACAGTGTGATGGTAAGCTCTGCGGGAGGGGAGTGGTGGGAAGAGAGAAGGAGGACACATCAGAGGATGTCGTAAGGGGGTTGGCCTTTTTTAATCCTTCACATTGAAACATTGGCATGATTTGTCCTATTTCTAAGTAAAATATGTATCTCTGGTGCTGAGGAGAGACAGGCTGTCACAGATGTGGAACAAGCCTGGTAGAGATACTGGCGGTGCACATTGCTAAAGGAGCCGCATTAGCATATTGGCATTTGGGCTGGCGCCTTATCTAGGTCTGACTTCTGAATCAAAAGTAGTTCCAGGTACTCTCCTTCTCCTGGAGCAGTTTGTTGCTTTATTATTAGGATTGATTTTTGTTCTGTTGAGCTCTGCCTTCCCCTCCTGAGCAGCCAGAGAGGCCAAGTCCTGCCCCAGGGAGAGGAGGGGGCACAGCGTTGTCTCTGAGAGCACCCGCGGTAAAGGAGACACAGGGCCGGCTGATAAGGGGTGGGAGGGGACCAGAAGAAAGGCCCGGTGACGAACCTGGCCCAGACAATGGAGCGCTATCCAGGCATGCAGGCTGGCAGTGTTGGAGTGCACAGGCCAGATAACGAAGCACCGCACGCGTGCACAGCCTGCGACCACCTCCCGTGCAGTGTCAGGATGCTGCTGTCCCCTCCATAGCTTCCCAGCATCCCCATTCCCAGCCACAGCTTCTGGGGGATGCCATAACGCTGCTTCAGCTCCGGGTCCCTCTCTGCACCCCCCGCCCCGATGTGCAGACAGCATTTACCCCAATGCGACAGCCCTCCCCATGCGAGCTCCAGGATCCTGCTTCCACAGAGGGCTCTCGTCTCTCTTATCTTGGAAAAAAAGAAGAGTCCCATTAAATACTATAAAGCATTTCTTGGCCAATGGGTAAAATGAATGGGTTTCTTTATGACTGCAATGATCATTAATGAAATTTAAGGGTCCCTGTTGGGACCGTGGAGCAGAATAAATGGCCTCTTGCTAGTCATTGTCTCCCTGGTTTCTAGGACTCTGCACCAGAAATGATCCAACTTCATTTAGGGAAAATCAGATTAAGAACAGATTAAAGTAAAAGCACCTCATGCCCCTGTTCTGATTTAACCGTGATGAAAAACAGACCATGAAGTAACTTTATAATGGGAGCAAGCTCATTTAAATATCCCCCTCCCAACAGAAAGAGATTTAAGAATTAAATGAACATGGAGATTTTGCTTTTAATGAGATTAGCCTTTTGTAATTGCTCATTAAGGATCACTCAAGAGATTTGGAACAAAAAAAGTTACACAACATACCTGGAAAAGAATGCATTAGAAACCAGCAAAATCTGCCCCTTCACCATCAGTTCCAAAAAGCGAAAGTCAAACTAGTTTCTACTTACAAATCACTCATCTAAAGTGGCTGCAACTCCTCCAGATCCTCTCTGCAATTACGCAGCTTTGTAAAGAAAGCGTAACAGAGGCTTGAGATTTGCAAACCTTAATACATTTGCTAAAAATTCTCCCTTTTCCCCATAGAAACACAGATTTTATTTTTGAGCATCAGCTGTCTGGCAAGGCCATGTGATTTCATTTCATCTTTCCAAATTTCAGTCCTACCAAAATATAGACTGGGCAGAGCCATCCCTTCTGGGTTTGAAACGCCGGCTTAATTCAGAAGGATTACGGTGAGGTTAGACTAGAAGTTTTGTGTCGGAACTTGAAGCATTTGGCTCCAAAGTCCCCCTTTGGGCCACATAATAATACCACAGTAAGGACACACTTGCACGTATTTTTCATCTGTGACTGTGGTTTATATTTAGTATCAGGCTCTTCTGGATGAGCTGAAACTAATGTTACAGAGTAGGCTTTTCTTACAAAGTGGGACTGAGCCGTTGCTTCCCCGCACCAGTTGACAGGAGCAGGCAGCAAATGAGATCAATACCACTCTGTCAGCAAGTGTTTCTCCATGTGTTGCATATTCACAATGATTGTCTTGCTCCTTTTCTTTATCTCTTCACCTGCAGCCGTCACTATGAACCGGCATTCGGCAGCCGGCAGCGCTGGTGCTCAGGCATCTCTCAGCCCTGTGCTGCAGGACAGATCTGGCACCTTTCACACCGGGATCCTTAAATCCCTTCCCCAGCCACTCTTCTGGGGTACACAAAAGCTGCTAAATAGAGGGAGAGACTCCGCTCCCTGAAATCTTGCTGCCTTGGAATTGAGCAAGTGACCTATGTGAGCGGTGCTGTCCTCCCTGCGGCCAGAGGGGAGAGAGGCATTTGCAGAGGATGCTCCGCTCCACCGCGGGAAGGGGCTTTAAGGCAGGAGGGACATGGGGGTGCCAGGAGGGCACTTTCTCCTGTCGTCTCCTGCAGGACCAGCTCAGATCAGACTCTTTGCTGTCAGGGGCTGAAGTCAAGAGAGCTGGATCTCGACCGGGATCCGCTGGGTTTTGATAAGGCACAGCCCAGTGCAACCATGCCAAATACGGGAAAGCCCCTCTGGCTGTGACACCGGAGGGCCAGGCTGGGTGACCACAACCATGTCCCCAGGCAGCCGGTGCTCACGGAGCATGGCCAAAGCAGCTCACCAGGGCCATCGGCTGTTCGGCACAAGGCAGCTGTTAACATGTCGGTGGCTGCTTATCTGGCTGCTAGAGCTGTTCAGCCCTTTTCTATCAAACCATTTGGCTTTGAAGAGAACTTTTTCTTCCAGTTTCCTTCTGTTATCAGAAGTCAAGTCCTTTTCTACAGCTGTTAGGATTGGTTTACTTTGATTTGTACTTGCTTTCCGTGTTTGCAAAGACAAACAGACACCATTTTCCAAGCATCTTTGCTACCCATTGACTGCATTCCCTTGTAAATCTGTGCTGGTACCAGCGCCAGGGTGGAAAGTGAAAAGTGCCATTAATGAATTCAACATCTCATCCCTACCCACCCACCATGTGATGCTGTGTACTCCCCCCCTGAGCTCACCAGGGCTTGGGAGACGCTCTTAATCGTGCATCAGATAAGAGGAACTCAGCTTAACCGTTCTTGGCCTTGAATGCATACAAATAGGCTTTATGTTAATATTTGCTTCTCAGAGGAGAAAGATATCTCCCAAGCTTCTCATCTTCTGGGGTTCTCCAGGCAGTGGAGGGGGACAGATGCAGCCGCCAGCCACTAGCACAGCCCGGGGATGGGCATAGAGGCAGAATCACAAATATTCAGCTTAATTCAGCCAGCTGATGGGGAAGCCAGAATCCCTGTGAGGTTCTGGCACCCCAGAGCACCCAGAGAGCACCCTGTGGGCGGTCTCCTGAGTGGAGCTGGGCAACATTTTTTGGTTGAATCGAGAGGGGTCTTTTTGCTGAAAACCAGACTTTCAGAAGGTCTGGAGCTATTTGAGAATTCAGGTCAAATACAGCAAGGAGTCTTAGTGGAGATGAAAGGAGGGCGTTTTGAGAGAGAATGTCAAAACATTTTCTCTCTTTCTTTTTTTTCCCTGTTACAAAGTATATTTTTTTTCTTCAAAAATTGCTCTAATTTTCTGGAGACACTAAAACAAAACACAGACAAACAAACCCATCTGCACAGGATTGAGTGGAAGATGGGGGCTGACTGGAAGCCACATTTTCGTATCTTTGTTTTCACTTGAGGAGCACAGGGGGCTCAGGGAGAGGGGGCTACTGTCATACAGTGGAGAAAAAACTTTTTCAGCTCACTCAAATCATTCTCAACAGCCAGACACTGACCTTATTGCTCTGTTAGTGACCAGTTCCTCCCCTGGAGTAGACTAGATGGAGTATCTGGGACAATGTCCCATTAAAGACCCCTGTTACTAGGATGCCAGGTTGTCCACACAAGCAAGGTTTGGAGGCTCCAGTTCATCAGTTTTTCAGGAAAAAAGGAGGAATTGTCATGTCTGTTGCTGGGGTGGCAGTGCCCTACTCCCCGCCATCCCCACTGAGCCGGCTGCCTGGGGAGCGATGCCTCCACTGTCCCCAACCCCACGGCATGGCAAGGGATGGGCTCTCAGTCCTCCCTTGCTGTCACCTCGGCACCATCTACCCCTGCTAGAGACTTGGAAATTAAAATAATAAACAAAGCAAACAACATTGCGTGCGGAGGCTAATGTACCATAATGCTCAGAAACACAGGCAGCCACTGCCTCATGCTGAGCAGAGAATGTGTTTGAAAAATGTATCTTCCTCTGACAGCAGTTATTTCAACATTATCTTTCTTTTTTTTATTTTAGATAAGGCATTTACTTTCCCCCAGCTCATAATCTCCTTAAGGAGGAGAGCAGAGGGCGGTGGGGAAAAGCAGAACAATTACACTTTTTAACACAGTCAAGGTTGGTGGGATTTAAATCATGGGAAAACAAACAGAATTTAAATGCCTGGCTGAAGTCACATTCATGTCGTGGGTATTTATGGCAATCATCACTAACAACAGGGGGAGATTAGACGTTGCTGAGAGCCTGAGTGCCGGCTGGGGAGCAGGGGCTGACTCTGCCCATCAATGAGTGTTCTTTGAAGTCAAGACGGGATGTGTGCACATGCGTCCCTGCTTGTGCCCAGGTGTGTGTGGTCGTGCTCGGTCCATATATTTGGTGGCTATCACAGAAAGACCTTTGCTGGGCTGCCAGGGAAGTCCCCCTTTAGTGACCACACCATGAGCCAGGTGAGCACGCAGCATCCCTCAAAGCGTTTCTCTCTGCAGGCTCCGTCTGGCATGGGTCAAGACCCAGCTCATCCTTTCTACGCAACGTAAATTTCCTAAGGGACACCTAAGTGAACCCATTTCTGGAAGGAGACAGCCTGGACGCTTTTCCATGTGGTTTGGAAGGGGTGGGTACGGCTGGGACCAGGGACACAGCAGCCTCTAAATCCCAACTGCTGGTGTTTTACTTCCCTGAGCATCTCAGCCAGCTGAGCAGAGTGCTAATGGTCAGTTCCCCAGCAAAGCCATCTCATCGCCTCTCTGGGAAAATAAACCCCATACAGCCAGAAGCACTGAATTGTTTCAAAGGATAAAATCTTCTTAGAAATCTCCCCTTCTCCAATTCCCAAATAAACACACCCATGTTAATAAAGCGGAGTGCTCTGACCCAGCACAGCTCCAGCAGGGGAAAGGGTTTTAATGCACTGAGCAGGAGGGAAAATTGACTTGCAAGAAGAAGAGCTCTGGCTGGGTCCCCTGGGCCTGGACAAGGGCCACAGTTTAGAGACCCATTTTAATCAAATTGATCTTAAAAAGCAGAAAGGGAAAAGCTCACTGAGAAGTCTGACCTTTGGGCACCTCAAAGATGAGGGCACAAATTGTATGATACACTGATTCAGAGGAAAGAAAAAGGGGTGGAAACCGACCAAGTTGCATTTTGGAGGTGGAAAGTAAAGGAGGGAAGAGGACAGACAGATCATCTGCTGGCTGGTGGAGTTGGACTCAAACCCATCTCAAGGCATGATGCCTCCAGACGAGACCCATCCGTCACCCTCCGTGGGAGCAGCTTTCAGCTGGATCTGGGTACCCCTTAGCCAGTTGCCTGCTGCAATCATACTCTGTGCTTGGGTTTTTCTGTGTTGGAGACCCTGCAAGGAAGGATGAACATGACAGCTCACAGTATGTGAGGAACCAGACAAAATAATTAGCAACAACATCCGCGAAAATAAATTAAACATGCACCAAAAGAATGGGAAATCTCCGTTCCCCACCTCTGCCCTCTGGACAATACTCTGCAATGGAGATGCTGGAGACAAAGGCTGATGTAAAGCTATCTGTCTCAATGCAAATATTGAAATTCCAGAGGCACCAAGCACATCTGCACAGATGGGAAAATTATAGTTACCGTGCTTGGGTGGTATGACAAGTAATTTTTTTGCACCCCGAAAAACAACTCAGTTGTGGGAGGAATGTGTCAGTTGCAATTTTGTAACTTAATGAAATAAATCAACCAGATGGAAAGAAGAGATGAAGATGAGCCCACACAGTCTCGTGGGAACACAAAGGCCACATGAAGCCAGCTGCCGGGAAGCCGATATCTTGTCTGGAAGACTTTGGAGCCACCCTTAGGGTGATGACAACAGATTGCACAAGTGAGGAAGCGTCTTTGAACTTCCTCCAGCCTCTGGGGCTGAGGTTTATGGAGCACATGGCCACTGAGCTACAAAAAGGCAACTTCTTGCTCAGCTCATAAGCTATCTCAGAGCACTGTGGATGGACTCCTGCCCTTCCTGACCTGCTGGGATGCTGCTGTATCTCCTCAGGAGACACAATAAAGCAGAAACTGAAAACCTAGGACACGGATAACTGCAGGATGAACAGAGAGTGACAGCAGGAAGAGTCGTAGAAACAGCATGGCGTAACCCTGCAAAGATGAGGAGACACTCCTGGCACTCATCTAAGTCCAAGCAGACTGAGTAAACCTGCAGCAGAAGAGTCGGAGCGAGGCTTGGTGAACCCCGTGCTGCTCCCTTGACACTTAAAGGAGGCAGAAAATGTACAGCAGGTAAACAAGGAGCATCTTCCCACAGCAGAAGCCCAAGACATCACATCCTTTGGCCAAGGATACATAACGCTGCCTGCCTAAAATAACCCCCAAAGGCCCACAGCAGCCAGCTCTCCAGAGAGGAGATTTTACAGCAGGAAATTGATTTCCAGAGGCTCACTCATTAACTTTCATGGCACCCACAGGGTGGTTTTAGAACAAGCAGAATTATTAATGTTCAGAGTTGCCCCAACACTGTCAGGAACACAGGGCCCTTCGAGAGTCAAAGCAGGGCTCACAAATTGAGGAAGGAAAAGCCAGAATTGAGCGGGTGCTTCCTTCAGAGATCAGAAGGGCTTTTCCTCAGAGGCAAGCAGAGGGAGAAAAGCAGAAACCTTGGAGAAAAGGTCCCGTGCCCCCTCGATGGCTCTGCTGTTTGGAAGGAAAAAAAATAGCATAGATATTTAGCTTTTAAAAGGAGAGAAAATTGTCTAATCGCACTAGTTCAGGGGTTCCCAGCTTCTGAGCCACCCCAGGCTTCCAGGGAGAAGGACAGCAGACAGTTAGGAAGGGCCAAATGTTCCCAAGGGGTAGGGCTTGCCACTGGCTGGCAACGTTGCTCTTGCCCTTGAAATGACATCTGAGCTTTGGTGACATCTCAGCTAATTAATGAGCAAACCAGCCCAAGTCTCCCAGACTGAAGTATTAGTTCTGGTCAGACATAAATCAATATCCCCAAAACTGTCCTGAAATATCTCCTAGCTAACACAGGAGGGAGAATAAGAGCCCAAGAGCTGTAAAGGCACCTCTTCCTAAGTCTCCTCCATTTGTCTTTGCACAAACAGCTTTATTCCCGAGCACCTTGGTGCTTTTGGGCTGCCTCGTGCCTGCAGCCTGCCCCTGCCCACCCCAGCTATCCCTCACGCCAGCCACTTCCTTGCTTCTCTGAACACAAGATCCAGCCACAGCGAGCCAGACGATTGTGCTGTGCCAGAGGATACTTGCTGGCTGGCACTGCATCGCCTATGATCTTGCCCCATCAGAGCAAGAGAAAATAAGTACCATTTGTTAACATGCCAATCGCTCTTTACACTGGATGATTAAAAAATAATTACCCACAGCCATTATTGAGCACTCTTGCAAATGAGCTGTGGGAAGCTGTGACCATGTGCTTAGCACACAGTGTGTCTTACTTGTTTCAATATTATTTTAATTAAGTATCTGGGTAAAAGGCCTTTCTAATGTAACTTTCTTTTCATAAGCAGAGGGCAGGGCTACGCGCTCCGCTGAGCGGTGCCAGGCTGATATAACCCAGCATTGCTCCAGGCTGCTTCCAGCATGGTGGCACATTGGGACTCACTGCCTATTTGAATTCAGGAGGACAAATTTTGGGCAGACCCACAATGGAAAGAGAGCTCGTCTGCACCCAAGGGACAAGGCAAGGAGCTGGAAGGTCTCACTGCCCTCCAACTGATCAGCTGGGGCCACGCGGTTCGGGCTGGGATGTGGATGTGGTGGTCAAGGACATCTCTTCTGGCTGGGCAGCTTTGGGCTGGTTCTTCTGCTGAGGCAGGCTGGCCCTGCCGGCCCAGCGAGAAGAGAGGACCTCAGTCAGTAGAGCTCTGGGAGAGCTTCATCCCACTGCAGGACCTCAGACCACCAGCACAGCTTCACTTACCGTGGACTTTTTTTGTTCTTTCCACAAAACATTTTGCAAAAGAAAATAGAGAAGAGGTGGAGGAAAACCCACGTGTGATGGTTGCCCGTTCACCTCCCGCAGCTGCCTTTGTGCATGACTAAAAGCAGCCACATCAGGCAATTCCACGTCTTTCTTATATGCGTGTTTTTCCCTTCCTGCATCCCAGGCAGAGCTGTATTTAGCAGAGCACACAGTCACCATCCCTGGTTTTTTTTTTGGGGGGGTGGGGGAGTGGGCTGGTGGTGTTTGCCCTTTCACACGTGCTTACATTCTCTCACATAGCATTTAAGCTGCAGCATTGGTTTCAATTATCTCTTGTTTGCAAGCAAATTAACTCAGCAAACACATTTCAGATCCTCAGCTGGTGTAAAACTAACATTGTGCTGGGGAAATCAAGTTACCACACAGATTTAAGCAGCACAGAACCACCCCAGAGGTTCTTCTTGATCTCTCAGCTCTCCCTTACCAGTCAAACTTCCCTCTCCAGTTATTTCTATCAGGATAACAAGATGCCTCTGAGTGGATTGACTCTGAAGTCCCTGTCAGACCTGGTCTCCCCATTGCAGCTGGGTTAGGGCTTGATGCTGAGCCCTGGGCTGGGTCCCTGCCACAGACTCTGTTTTGGGGGATGCAAAAACCTGAGGAGGAAGGAGATGTCTGGAAGGGTGCTGCTGTAATGGGCCACCATCACATGAAGATCTTGCAGCAGGGTGGATGAATGATCTCTGACTGCTGCTTTGGCAAAGAGTCAGACTGGTCACGCTCTACTCAGAGCAATGCAGAAATGACCGCTTTTCCATCAAATGGACACTTGCGTTTCCCCAAACAATTCCTCTTTGTGAGTTAAGACATGCACTCATTCCAATAGACCCTCCAGAAACCTGAAACTCTGAGCTTCAGACTTTGGATAGACAAAAATAAATAAAAATCAGTCGGGTTTTCCCTTGCTTCAACAAAATCATATGTTCTCACAAGATTTTATTGACAGAAAAAAATAACACATTTCCCAAACAGCTCTAGTTACCACAGACAACTTTGTTTCCTGTCTCAGACACTGCCGTGGCAGGAACGTAGAAAGCAAATTGATTAGACCAGATTAGGTTAGATAGGGAGCCTAGTGATGAAAAGCTGCTGCCACGCTCTCTGTGCCTATTCAGGGCCATTACCAACCTCCTCCCCTCTCACCCGGGGATGCTGCCCCGTTGTTGAATTCTGCATCGCATCTCTCCATTTCTTCCTGCAGCCTCAGTTCAAAAACACAATTTGCCCCTGTGTGTGCCTCCTCCATCGGAGTTGGAGCTCCAGAAAAACAAGAAGGAATCGCTGTATACATGGTTTGGCAACACACTTTGGGATCCCTCGGGATAAAGCTTGCTGGATCAGTGCACTCTACTATTATGAGGATGCTGACGACTATCTTATTCTCCCCTGAAAGCCAGGCTAGCCATTTCCAAAGCCTCTTTTTTCTTTATGCAATAACCCTTCCTCGTAGCTTCCCCCAGGTAATTGCTGCTTTCAGTGCAGCTTCACACTAAGTCACCCACATAACCTGGAATGAGCTATTTGCCAGCCCCTCCTGTCTTCAACGTAAACCACATTTTGTTTGCCACCACATTAAGCTGACAGAGGGGAGCAGGGTTGTGGGCACAGTGCAGTTTGCTCTAACAGTCTCCCCCCCACCCCTTTCCTTGGATAATTTCATGGTCCATTAGTTTGCTGTAGCTGCTCCCCACAAACACACACACATCACCACGGTGTATGAGCTTCCCTCCCACTAGTACAGGCACTGGGCAGACTAAGCATGGAGCAGCCACGCTTGCTCCGTGGGCTTGGAGGAAGCAGTCTTGCTGGCTCACCTGTGCCCAGGGCAGTACAGAGCAGGATCCCCAGGGATGCTGATGTCCCCCTCAGCTGGTGCATGCTAAATGCAGACGTGCAAGTGCTGAGCTGAGCCAGTGGGTGAGGACTGGCCCAGATTGCCAATGCCCTGGCACAGTGCGGTTCACATGGTACCCATGTGGCAGAGGCACTGCATAGGCAATACAGCAGGGAGAATACAGCCGAGGGAGCAGAGGGGTTTCCCCACCAGCCAGCCCCAGGGTTACAGAAGGAGCATCCCATCACACCCCCCAGCCAGAGCAGCCTTTGGGCTGCCACAGCTCACAGGAGCTTGCCCCAAGCAGCCAAAGGGTTGCAGTGCCCACAGCAACCTGCGCTTGCAATGAGAGCAGTTAAAGCCTCCTACAAGACCCCCACACTGGGACAGAAAACACAATCTGTCCCTTATTTTTAAACCATCGGGGGCGGGTGTGGAAATCCATGCACGAGGATTTTGCAGCTGCATTACACTGGTCAGTTCTGAAACTTGCAGAATTGGGGAGCTGCTTCCCAACAGCACAATCAATGCTCCGACAGCTGTGACCCTGAATTTCCAGGGAGAGACTGCTCCATCCCTTAGGGAGAGGCTGGGGGCAGCAGGACGGGCAGCTCCTCTGGACAGGCATGGTGTGGGTGGAGGGGACTGATGAGACTGAAGTGTCTCCAAAATGACGGCTTTTGTTTGGAGTTCACTTTCTCTCCCTGACAACTGAACTTGGAAAAAAAAAAGCCAGAGCAGAATGTGACTCCTGTCTGAGGGGAAAAAAAAAAAAAAAAAAAAAAAAAAAA
>Ga0065711_1029439_pt1 | contig 36204 bp, 10 predicted proteins | sample Hoacrofraction12_FD_59098 | JGI IMG/M metagenome (GOLD analysis project Ga0065711, IMG submission 59098) | Hoatzin crop microbial communities from Cojedes, Venezuela - Epithelial fraction 12 v2 (version 2) | ecosystem: Host-associated > Birds > Digestive system > Esophagus > Crop | place...
GAAAGGAAAGGAAAGGAAAGGAAAGGAAAGGAAAGGAAAGGAAAGGAAAGGAAAGGAAAGGAAAGGAAAGGAAAGGAAAGGAAAGGAAAGGAAAGGAAAGGAAAGGAAGGAAAAAAAACATAGGATAGGGATATCTATCCACAGAGGAAACCACATCTGTTGCCTCTCATGTCACAAAGAAATGCTGACCACAAGATCCCAGCACCAGAAACTTCCAAGTGAAAATGTGAGAATGATGATAAAAATCCTCCTCTTTTGTGTACACGCACACTAACTTGGACCTGGAAAGACTTTATGAACCTGGTGCTATATGCAACAGTTAGTGATGTTTGACATATTCAGAAATGTCATTATCATGAGAACACAAAGAACGTACTATTGTAGGAGTAATTTGCCATTGTGTTATATATCAGCATTAATGTCACTATAATACAGTGAAAAGTCTATGTTTAATTGCATGACGATATTAACTAAATTTTTAAACAACAAATAAAAGCCAACATATTAGAATATAAAATTGTGATTACAATTATTTCATGTGGTAAAAACCAGATTTTTGAAGTAATGTTAGGATTTTGTATTTTCCCTGATATTTTTTCCATTCCCTTCTCCCATAAATACCATTTTATTTTCTTTTCTTTTTCGTTGTGCATGTGTGTTGGTATTAACACCATAGAGCAGCCAGCTTAATGTATTGGAAATAATCTCTGTCTACCCATTGTTACATTACTATTATTTATTTATACAGACTTATAAATAAATACGGTCTGTTATGCCCTGGTGCCTGTGGGGCAGGAAGGAGGGAGGAAGACAAAGACAATCAGATAAAATGAGGTCTGTATTTTGAAAGGGAGAGGTGAAAATCTCCCTCTTGACCCATGGTACCTTTTATTAAGGTCCTCACAAATTGAAACACGTACTTGTAATTCTGCAACACATAACTGGCCATGCAGCTGTGTTCTCTCTCTAACACAGGGATGCATCCATGTCATGACAATGTGTAAGCTAACAAAAGCATCTTGGTTAATCGCTGCTATTCCACAATAAAATATATGTTTTTTCAATATCTAAAGATATGACTTCAATTACTATGAGATTGGTTTTTAAAAAAAAAATCTCTTACACTCTTGCATTTCATGAACTAAAACTGCATAAACCTAGTAGGAAACTATAAAAAAAGATTTTGGAACTAGTATTCTATTCTGAAAGTGAACACAAAATGCCTTCTGTAAAGAAACTTCCAATATCAATATTAAAAATATTTCATCAGAAACCTTAGAAATTTGCTTTCATCTTCAGAAATATTTTGTGTAAGACTGCAATATCCTATCATGTTACTTTAACTACCTTTAAGAGCATAACTTTGCTTCATTATTATCAACGCATCCCTCCACTGGGCTGTATATTTTAAACCTTATCTAAATATAACTGGCATTAATACTGCATAAAACTACAGACTATTGAAGTTACAATAGAATGCCTCCAAAGACCTGATGATGTGTTAAGGATATATTGCCTCTTTTTTTTGATAGCTTTACTTATTTGTTTATCTACGCGATCAACTCTATTATTTATTGGAGTTTTTCTACAAAACCACAAATTATCCTCAGGGGAAACTAGCCTATTCTGATGATTTTTTAATTTTTCCAGCCGTAGCCTGGTTCCTCCTCCTGCCTGTTCACACATCCTAGCATCTCCAGCAGCTCCTACAATTCACATCCTGCACATCAGGACATCAGATATGATGCTGAATCAACATTTTGCAGGAGGTAGTTGAGGGGTTTGTTTCAGTGTCATTGGTGGGGTAATATCTACTGCAATGAACTCCTGAATGGAAATGTGTCCTTCAAAATGTCTGTGGTTTCCTCTTGTTCTTAATGACAGTGATTCTAAATGTGTCCTGACCAAAGACAGGTCCTCTCTACTGTTACCCTCACTCCTCATATTTGCTATCAACTGGTCGTGGGGCTGCCTTAGGCAGAAGTGCCATCCCTGACACCAGAGCACAGCTAATATTTTTTTCTGGTGTCAGAAACCTTTGCTTTATTCTTTCTGAAAAAGAACAATAAAAATAAAAAATTAGTGTAAAATTTTAAATTAGTTTATTATGCCAGTTTTACAACATGAAAGATATTATTGTCAAGGAAGGAGGATTAAGGGTTAAAAAAATCAAGTGTCTTCTTGAAGTTTCGAACTTCGAGTTTTCACCTGAACACTTATAATTAGTTTTTAACTATAATTTTTAGTATAACCCCAAATTGCCTTTAAAATGTCTATATCATCACATATCATAAACTTTGCACTGGAGAGAAAAGGTGTCTGTTTAAAGGATACTAATAATGACATTTAAAGCCACCCTTCCAAAAATCCTGTCCCTTAATACCCTACTAACCACCTGTCCATCTCCTCTTTTTATCTCCAACAAATACATAAATAAATAAATAGCCTATATTCTGTCCAGAATAATCTTGCATTTCACCAAACACACAGATGAATAGATATGTAATGAAGTGCTATTTTTTCCTTAGAAAATGAAGATAATCCAGTGAATGGAAAATTTGGGTTACTGTGTGTGCATTGCAAAGTAATAGTTATTTGAGTATTGAATCTACCAAAAGGAAAATTTGAAAATGATGAAGAGCATTCAAACAAGAAACTAGAAAGCTGGGAGAGGTGAAAAGGGGAAGCTGGCAGACTTATGCTATGCTGATAGAAAGTGCAATAGCAAATATGATTGCTTTGTTTCCCAGGATGGGGAGGATGTGCCGGAGATGTTGCTGCTGTTTGTCTTACATGAGAAAAAAACCCTTCATTTTCCCTCAGCAGTGACAGACCGTGTTGCTCTAAGGATGACTTACCTTGAGAAGTGTAAACAGTTCAGTAAAGGTTTGTCTGAAAATGTCGTGAGACAAACAAGGCTGAATCCTGGCTGGAATCAAATGAGCAATTTAATATCTGATATATCCTCAAGACACATCCTCTTGGGCAGGGAACTGCTCTGGGTTTGGTGCCTCATTCACTGAGCTTTTTTCTCCATCTCCAGTGACAGTACTGTTATACCCTGGCTCTGAATTTAGTTGGTGCTTGTTCATTGCCTGGCTGTCAAAGAATGTAGATAGAGTACGAGCAGCTATTCACATTTTTTATTGTGAGTATACCTAATGGTTGCAGTACATACTCAAGTCTGAAATAAGCAAGTAGATAGTGCCTTCCTGAATTAGAGTAGAAAACTCCTAAATAACTGTAAGTGCTTCAAGGAATGTTTATGCATTTTCCATTACATGATCAGTGAATAAAATCCTTCAGCATCCTTAAATAAAAGATCTAGTCTTATTCTGTTCCTTTCTACTAAGTGACCCCTCAAACTAAAATATAATATATTAATTTTTTACTCTTTCTCCATGAAAACATACATCCCCTTTACATTATTAAGGAAAAAAATAATAAAAGGACACATCTTTTTAAACTAAAGAAATTTTTTTTCAGGACAGGACTGAACATGGGAGAATATGTTCTGCAGCCCTGAGTCAGACTCCTAGCCTCTGGGAAGAAAAACAAAGCGTATTCCCTTTGAGTAATTCGGCAAAAGCATTAAGCCAGAATATTAGTCACAGAGATGTGGGGTTTTTTTGGTTTTTTTTTTTTTAATTTTGAAAGCATAGAAGTAATTTGGGAGAAATATCTACAGTAGTGTCTTATTGAAATTAGACACCCTTCCTTTCTCCTTTGAGAAATGTACTATATAAAACGAAAGTACTTCTAGGTATACCTATTAAATAGCTAAATGTATGTTATCTGCTTTTGTATAATAACAAGTATCCCTATTATTAAGCAGAGCATGCTGCCATATACTAGAAATCCCAATTCAAATCAACAGAGAGAAATTTACCCCTGCAGTGGGCGAGTCGCTTGTGTGGTGTAGAGCATCTGTCTCATGATGGGACAAATCACTCCCTGAAGAGGTCTATACTTCCTGTATCATTAAGGATAAAAGGCCTTTACGTGAACAACTTGAACTAGAGGATAAACTCTTAGACAGATAAAACCAGATAAGATTATTTTCTCCTTATATTTCATTATGAACAGTGCCCAACAGGAATTTTGGTGTAATCAATACATAGAAGTCCAGTTGAAGCTTCTATAGGAACACGAGCATCATTTACCTGCACTGTTTTGAAGAAACCTTTACAAAGTCATCTGGTATTTTGTGTAAATCTATCCAGGGGCGCAAATACCCGTGTATCTTCATCAGGTACAACCAAGTTATTATCTTTTGCAAATACAGTTTTGCAAATTCTTCACTCGATTAGTGCCGAAATGTTCAAAGCAGACACTTTTGCTAGTAAGGTATTACAATCTTTCTGACTCACAGAAACATGAAGCCTGAAGGCACATTTTCCTGGGCCCCTGATATTGTGGTAGAATCAGGACATTTCTTGATTTACCTGGACCTATCTGGACATTTTCCTATTACTCATCTGCCCTCACTGCTAAATGCAAAATTCAAAATTTAATCCTGTCAGTTAAATTTTGGTGGTATTTGTGCCCATGTACATTACTAATTAATGAAGTAAAACAGAGTCTGATATAAAACCCGTGTAGGTCACTGAAGACATAACTCCTGGTGTGAAATGATTTTTGATTTGGATCAAACCAGCAGAGGCAGATTAACACAACCCCTGAAGTAAAGCACTGTCATATAAAATTTTAAGAAGTAATAGTACCACTTAAGCATCCTTTGCTTTTTGTCCTATTCCCAGTCTCCAGTCCATGTAACACACTGTTCACATCCAAGACTATTTAAATTAATTTTTCGTTTTCAATCATTTTCATTGCCAAGAATGTTTTTATTAATCTTAAATATTTTAAGGGCAATTAAGCTGCAACTTTAATGAAAGATAGGACAGTTCTGTAGAGCTCTAAGAAGCACAACAGTTAAAGGAATAATTAATACAATAACATGGCATGAAAATTGTGATTTTTTTAATAAACTAACTTCTCCCCCTAAAATACCTGAATATGAGTTCTGGGAATTTTTGTTATTGTTGAAATGAAAAGTCTGTCCTCCTTGCAAGTAATAAAACCAGTGTTTGTGTGGCAGTATCGTGGTGGTGGTTGAAATAATGTAGACTTTATTAGACTCCCTACAGCCTTTCATTTTAAATTTTTGTAGTTTCATGCTTACTGCTTAAGTTGTATAATGAAATATCCAGAATGCTGAAATATTCCAGAGCATCAGTTGATTTATTTCAGAGTTGTCATGGAACTATTTTAATTTTTCTAGAAAGAAAGAAACTGTTTTGGATGAGACAAACAGGTGTTAGTTAATCTCATCTAGGCTGCCTTTCCCACAAAATCTGGACCAGACCATCTTCTGATGGTCATTCTGAGATGATGTCCATACTTGCTGCTCTATAATTTACAAGTAAAAATGCAGTTTCTAACAATAAAAGTCATGCTAACATCAAAAGCCACTTTACCAATACTCTTTACCTTTAGTCTCACACTTTATCCCCTGTCATCTGAGTTATAACAGTATAATTTATATTGAAATCTCTGAAGGGCTGGGATTATGTGCCTTTGTGTTTGTATAGGGACAATTATTTTGGTGTACATATAGCCTGAAGGATGTACTGAATCTGTACACATACAAACCTCTATGTTAATGTTAAAGGACCGAAACAACTCTTCATTATCTGCAGTTTTCGATCAGCTTTATAAGAAGTGCAGAGAGACAGACTGTTCCTCCAAGGTTTTTGCTCAGCTGTACGATTCCAAGAAATTAGAGTAATGCCCCATGTAGTAAACAATCATGTTAGTTGAGTACTTATTGGAAGAAAAAGTCAGAGTTTAAAATTTAAGGTTTTATCTTATTCCTCATAAATAGGTAAAAATCAAGAATCCTGGGGTTTACATCAGTCTCTATCACAAGGAAGACTTTTAATTAAATTAAAGAGCTTCTATCAAATTATTTCCTCCTGAAATACTATTGTATTTACCTGATAGCTTTTTTCCCCAAAAATTTTATTTTTTTTCTACATCTATAAATAAATTAATCTCCTTAAAGATTTTTTTCCTAATATTGTTTTTTTTTCAATAATTACATACATTTCTTAACCCCACATATTTTCAACTCAATAAAAATCATGTAATAGCAGAGGGACAGGATGGAGCCCTAGGTGAAAAAAAAAAAGCCAGATTGTGGTTTGTACTGCTTCACTTCCTAAACTCGGTTTATTATAGGGATGTGTTTTGTCTCCTATAAGGAGCCTCTTGGCCAGAGCCTAAGAAGGTGAAAAAATATAACACAAAATTGGTTTGCAAGGGACCATAAGTAGGTTCAGCAAATCCACTATCATTTGGAATAACCTTTGCATCCTTCTCAGGGAGCTGAGGATACTGAAAAGTGGAGAGTTTCCAAAGCAGTTTAAACAAATCAAGGGAAGTCCCTGCAGAACTACAATATTCAGAAGGAAATGTTTCCTTGTAAATCAGATTAGAAGGCTACAGATCTCAAAGCTACTGGTGGAAAGTAAATTTTCAGGGGAAGGTAGTGCTGTGGAAATACTGAATCATAAACAAATTTGTTGTTGTTGGTTAGTTGTTTCTTCACAAGACTCCACTGCACTGCTCTGTAGTTTGTTACTGGTGAAGGTGGGTTTCACCAAGATGGATTTGAGCACAACTTCCCAGCAAGCTGCTGTGCCTCAGTCTCTGAAAACCGCTGCTGGGGAACAAACTTTGAAAGAACTGATAGGTCACCAAAACTAAGGCAGATTGTTAGGAACTGCTGAATCCAGCAGCCTAATAGAGGTGAGGCTGCTGCAGCTCCACGTCCCCATTTCCAGTCAGGAGAAGATTGAGTGTGACCATCTCCGTTTATAACTTCCTAACTTCAACATCAGTACATTTTTTTCATTTTAGCGAAGTAGTTCCAGCTCAGGGAAGTAAAACACAAAGAATACTTAGTAGTTTTTTTATTTTTTTAAGAAGTTAGTCCTGCCTTGCATCTTTTTTGAGAGTTTGTACTCCATCATTGTTATTATTATTATTATTATTATTATTATTATTATTATTATTATTATTATTATTATTGTCTTGCTTGAGACAAGTTTGTGGCACTTTAATTATTATCCTTTATCCTGTTCAATAAAAGTCACATAAAAAAGTATTTCATATTTCAGTGTGATTTGCAGTCTTTGCCCATAGTAAAGCATAATGATGTTACAATAAATCTGAAAACCAGGTATGAGAAACCTGTGTTTCTGAATGGAAATAAACTGCATATATATATGGTGACAAGTGTGTGCTGCCATCGATGGGGCGTAGTTTTTGTAAAGAAGAATAGAATGGATCATTGAGTACTTCCTTTTGAATTGTGAAACATATGTATGACTATTAGAGCAAAAGCACAATTAAAAGTAAAATTCGAGCAAAAGATCTGAGCGTTGGAAAAGCCTGACTTTTTACAGAGGTTTAGAAACCATGTCCATATTTTATAATTTGTTTATTATAAGAAAGAAGCCTCTTAAAGCATTGGAAAACGCCTTCTCTGTTCTCTCTAACACTCATAGACAGTGCTAGAAGGAAATTAAAAAATTGTACCTGAACGTAACATTACATTAAGTATTCTGCTGGTAGGTCAAACACAGAACAGGTGAGATTCTTTCTATTAGTGAAAGAAATATCTGATTTGCAAAGAGATTTCTTACTTATGCATTGATATGATAAGGAGAAAATGCACTTCATGGTGATTTCTGTTTTGCTTACAGAATACAGCAGTTTAATGCAAGGTGATTAAATCAGGACATCAAAGGAAATTTAACCAAAGCCTTTGTTTCCCTGCAGTGAAAGCAGAATAAATAGCCGCATTATTAAAGCAGCAAGAGCAGTAAGCAGTGAGACACTGGCAAGGTAAGCATTGCTTATCAGTGAAACACACTGTCTTTGGCAGAACAAATCTTCTATTTCCCTCCAGGGAGAAGGGGAAGCAAAGTAAGCCTGATCGGAGGGTTGATATGTGAGGATATATTTCATCTCCCCCAGAAGGACATCCTGCCCCTACTAAACTTTTCCTGTCTACTTGTTCTCTTTGTTCCCTATCTTTGGCTGGTTTTTTTTTTTATTATTAAAGATTTCTGAGAACAGTTCTATGTGATATATCAAGAACTGTTTCGTGCTGTGATTTTTTTTCCTGCAGCCTATACCAATTTATGCCTGTTTTCTCTAAAAAATACCCCTTGCTTGCTTAAAGAAAAAAGGCCACTTCACAAAGCCTGAGTAATTAAGAAAAGCGGAAAAATAGACTACAGAAACTGTCTGTCAATGTTCAAGATCACAGCTGATAACAGTGGTGAAAACCACCACCTGTCATCCCCCAGCACTGTTAAAAATATATCAGCCCCCTGGGGCCTCTGAACATTTATGAATACAAAGATTAATTAGCTTTTTGAACTTAGAAGAAGCCCAGTTTCTTAGATTGGATTTAGGTTTCCCAGTAAATGCTTTGGTGAGTGCAGTGTACCTAGCTATTTCTGCACTTGGATGACTTCCCTCACTGTGCTGTTTGTGAACATCTCTAGCATCAGGTTGCTGCAATCCACCCCATTTTACAGATGGAGAATGCAACCAAGTTAATCACTAGTTTAGAAATACAGAGAGGCCACAGACAGCTGGGAAGATTTTTTGTTTATTTTTATACACAGCATCATTAACTCAAGCTTTTTAAAAATTGATATTCCTTCTTTAGTGGAACAAGGGTTTTGATTCCATTTCACATCAAACCAGAATGAAAAATACTGTAATGGTGTAATAAAAAGTTCTAATGAGAGCAATTGAAACTTTCCTTTTTCACCGTTCTTCTCTTAAATTGCATTAAAAATAGACATAGCCTTCCAAATTTCTACCAAGTTTCTAACACCTTCCAGTTTGGCTATTCCTTCCAATCAAAAAACTTATTTCTTGCATTCGTCTAAATTACTCTAATGATGAGGAAGCAGAACTGTTTCCATCCTTTTCTTAATCTACCTCACTGCAAACTCAAAGATATATAAATGAAGTTTTCCATGAAGTAGTCATTGAATTGAGAAACCAGCAAGTATTAAGCCTTGACTTTGCAGCAAGAGAGGCAACAGAAGACTTTGTTCACCACTCAGAATAACAAAGTTTTGTCTGAAGTCTGTCTTTTTCGTCTCAAGAGCTTTCCAACATCAGATAAGGGAGACAGAATTACTGTCAACTCTCCATCAAGGCAATACTGTATGGAAATTTGTATTAGTGGTGCCAGACACCTGTGTATCCTATATTGCAGTAAAATACATCAGAAGCATTTCGATTGGTTTCCTGTTTTCCTAAGCATCTTTAGTGCTTTATAAACATGTAAAAATCCCAAAGAAATCACAGTCCTTGACCAAAATATCATAATTAGATTAGAAGTCCTATACATAACTGTATTATGGACTTCAGATCGAAAAGACAGAAATAAACAACCTGGTATTTTTTCGTTTAAGGTTTTTGCTTAGAAAATTTAGTAGCTTCATTTTTAATTTTTCAGGAGGTTATGGAACTGAACTAAATTACTCCAGTAATGAATGTACTTCAGCATGAATGGAAGCACCATGTGGTTTTCAGAAAAAATATATATTAGGTAGAAAAAAGTAGATACTGAAACCTAGGTAACCCCACTTCCATACTTGTATACTTGTTTTCAAATTATTAAATCACTCTCAAGTCATACTGCATTCGGATAGCTTCAAGGAAAGAAACAGCAGTAGTCCTACGCAGAATATCACACAAAGTACTGGTAACTGTAGGTTCAAGACATTTAGGTTTAAAACATGTATCTCTTGTAGGCACAAGTAAGCCTCTTGTTCCATAGGCTACTGGATAAAAGAATAAACCTTACTTGTTTTGTAAATTTACCTTGGAAGGATGGGGTTGGTTTTTTGTTTGATTGTTTGTGATTATTTCCCCACCCCCCCCAGTGCAATAATGATTTATTTATCAAACTCAATCAGAATTCATAAAAGATTTTAGATATAGACCAGCACTTTACTTAATGAATGATTTATTAAGAATACCTGCTTACCGCCACCAAATAAAACTTCTTCTGAGTTCTAGGAAGAAGATAGTATTGTAGTGTTGAAGCAGGATATTGCGGTTCCAGGCAACACACCTTCACAAAGCACTACTAAGACCTTCTGCCACTAAGTAGCAATGGAACAGATTAGTTTTAAAATAATTGCTTATGACAGAAGACTGACTTTATCAGTTTTCTGTAAAGAAAATCTTGTGCAAATGAAGTGCCAACCCAAATACCTTCCACAGATTTATTGATTTAGATTATAAATGGGCTGGGTATTTTACATTCAGAAGATTAAAATGAACCACAGAATTTAAAAAAAAAATAAAAGAAAAAAAAGAGACAAAAAAAGAAAACAATTGCAAATTTCCAGTGTTTTAACATGCTCTCTCTGATCGCTGTATTATGATGAAAGGCACATAAAGCCCTAGGGTATCCTGAGGCAACCACAAAGGTTTTGCAGAGTTCGTTTAGTTTCTTTAGCTTTGAGAGATGGATGCTTGAGAGAAATTGATGGTAGTGTTGGTTTTTTTAATTGGCACCAGTACGCAAATCTGTATTCAGCAACCAAGCTTACTAACCAGTTTCAGAAGTTACACCTCTACTTCCCAGACGTTTCTTACATAGTCTGTAAACATCTATGAGATCGATCACAACAGGTTTTTTGCAGTATGTGATGACTCTGGGAGGTTTGTGTCATAAAATTTCCATGAAGGATCAAGTTTTTAAATCTCTTGGACTTGAATATTGCCCTTATTTTATATTACCTGAAATGTACGTTTTTTTAAATACTTTGAGGAAATAAGTAGCAGCCACCGAGATATAAACTCGGGATTTCTAATTATTCAAATATATTATCAATTCAAGGAGAAGAGAGAAATATTCCACTGATTTTGAAGTCACCAGGAGCATCACCACACCTGTCCTTTTGGTATGGAGGAATATGTATTTCTAAACAGATGCATACTTGAAGTTTTTAAAAATAATATGTAATCTTAAGGCGTGAGGATCAACTGAAACACGAACAGCATGTCTGGCCAGCATTCAAACAGAGTGCTCAGTTTTATGAGGGAAAAGCTGCATGCAATTCATCAGCGTTTCTTTCTGCTTTCCAGATCTGTTAGATTCCTGTTTCAGTATGTGGCTTATTCAGTTTCTAATTTGTTTTCTGAAGACACTGTGTTTAGATGCATATGGCTTTCACTAGAATGACAGTAAGTTATGATTGTTGTAACGCACAGAAAACAAAAACAAAATGTAGCCATTATTCCAGCATTTTTCTTCTGTGCCAGTGGGATTTGTATTTGCACAAACTGAGTGAAAGAACTAAAAAAAATGTGTCTGATCGATGATTTGGAACTGTGGATGGAAATTTTAGATGACATACTTAAAATATTGAAATGATTCATTGACGTATGTGCATTCTGCATACCCTGACTGCACTCCTTTCTCTTGGTTCTCTTGGAGCTAAAGCTCTGGGAAGAAGGTGATGCTTGCAAGACCAGGTTGAGCTCAGCCTCAACAGCACTGAAGCTCAGGAAGGGCTGAGCGTGCCCAGCTCATTGTGGCATAGCTGAAGCTGACAAACTTTGCTCAAGGAAACTCGTGTCTTGTCTCAGTGGTTTAGTTCTCTTTTCATCCAAGGAATGATACTTAAGCCGCCGAGATACTTTAAGAATATATCGATTTTTTGTGATGGCAAAGATACAAAAAAACAGTACACTCCAAGTGTTTACTATTTTATTGTTATTTTTGCTTCCTATTTATTTTGAGAACATAGTGAAAAAAGTAGACTGTATAAAACGTAGCTGCTTTAATGAGCAAATGTGCAGCCTGACAGAGCAAGCAGCAAGTGAATATCACTTGATGCTGAGCTTGGTCCGAAGAGAAGACGATACCTGATACTTCAATTCAACGCTACCGTGAAATGTATATGACTAGTGTGTCCCTGCTAACCAAGTCATCACAGGCTTCTTCTGTGCCATTTCAGTCTTTTTAACATTTGTTCTTACTCTCGTAGGTATATAATCTGCTGAAATCAGGAATGTGAGGCTACAATTTGTCCTTCAGATTTATCTCAGTTTAAGTAAGGATATAAAACATTAAATACACTAAACTAAGAGATAAACTGAGTGACCTGGAGAACTTCCTTCTAGTTTAAATGCCTTTTCTATTGTTAAGGTAAATGGAGGAGAAGCTAGTCAAAAGAAAGGAGAAAAATCAATGCAGGTTTACATATCACCCCAGAATGTATTTCCTAGTTACACTATGGTTAGCTTCATTATTCAATAAATGTACTGTGTGTACTTTAAAAGTGCTTTTTAGGAGCTATACCTTACTTTTCTTACATTAATACATGCATGAATATTGCATTTTTAAAACAGTACGTAAAACTATGCCTCAGTACATATTTTTATTAAAAGCTGTAGATTGGGATAATCTTCTTTCTTTGCATGGCAGCTTTTATCTATCAACTCTGTCCCATCTAGACAGAGATTTTTCAGCTGTGTGTTGGTAAATACACACTGCTCACAATTTGTATTCACAAAGACTATATTTGTAATGTTTTGCTTTCTTCTAGTGCAGCATGGCTGAGCTTTAAAAAACTGGCAGTGCCCTGAAAGAGCTCTGGTAGTTATGCAAAATTACTGAAGTAAAATAACAGTGCAGGGAAACATTTGTGTTATTAATAATTCATCATACACATCCTTGGGGGAGAGAGTAGTTGATTTTTAACACTGCACTTCTGGCAGACACAGTGGACACAGAAATTACACATGTATTCCTCGACTCTTTATGCTTTAAACCTGGTTACAATAGCCATGCATGACGGACAGTTTTCATACAGCATGAATCCAGAACAGCTTCTGAAATTCCAGACTACTTCAATATTATTGAGCATTTGCAGTACTTTAGTATGCACATTGCTTTAGCAGCAAAAGCTTCAGAAATAAGCATCAGCTAAAACTCAGGGCTCTCTTTTTCTTTTGAAAGGATCGAAGATCTGGCTAGGACAATAGCAACTTGCCCTGCCAGCAAGCATACCCAGCAAGCTCAGTCCACTTCTGATTTGGGAGTGGTATGGGAGGATGCTTCTAGCATTACAAGAGTCTTATCTATCTGTATTATAGTTGTAATAATTCAAAGGTATCTGGGGAGCACATCTCAGAGGAGAAGGCTGAAACCTGATAAAAAATGTGATGAAGTTGAAATGCTAACCTATTTGTTTGTGAGGATGAAATAACATTTAAGGATTGTGGTTGACGACTGTATCATGCACACATATATTGTGGGATATGGAGAAGATAAGAGCTATTTTGCTCATCCCTTTTGGGTGCCTCCCCATCAATTTTGTGCTCTCCAGCCCTGGTGTTGTGTTGCTTGGTGCCACATTTATGTCTTTGTTCACAGGGTTGTTTAGGTAATATTCACACTGGTCACAGATCACTCAGTTCCCCCATGTGTAATGTTGCAGTGTGGACCCGGGTCATAGTGAGGGCAATGAGTTGACCTCTGAAGTGGGCTGTAGTAATTGATTTGACTGGGTTGCAGAAAGCTAGTCATCTTCTGCCGTTGTCATGTAATATCAAGCTGACATCTTTTTAATGTTGTATGTCACTATTAATTCATTCATCAGCAAGAACATTTTGCTGTTACAGCAATCACACTGGTCAGGGTTTCTTTCACAGACCTTTAAAAGGCATCCCTTTTCCACAAAATTTCTTCACATCACAGATGGTCTTCTGATAGAAGCTTTGAGCCTTGGCAGGGGATGTGACCCTGACAGTCTCAGCTTACTTTGCTCTCCCTCTTTCAACATTTCTCATCATTGAAATGTTTTGCTTTATTAGTAGTGAGGCTTTGCTGTTCCTTTTTCTAGGTACAGGACTACTTCAAGGAAAAACAGAGTAGTCAAGGAAAAACTGTATATAAAATTGCAATTAAAGATTTCATATTATAAAAGTCAGAACAAACAGGTATTGAAATTATTAAGTTAAAATAAATCATCTTACTGTGTCAGCACACACTGCAAACAATGACACTCAAAATTGAAAATGTCATTGAAGAGAAATGTTGAAATAAAATGTTTTGATTCAGGCAAAGCTGTGCAGTCTTTTTAACTGAAAACTGTTCCTCTGAAAAGTTTTCAGTAGCTTCTAACTTGATTTTTTAAGTAACTCTCTGATCAAAAAAAAAAGAAAAAAAAACCACTAAAAAATCCACCAAAACAACCCTCTGAAAAATGTGTTGTCCTTATTGAAAAAGAAAAACTGATTTTCATACACCTGGGCCAAACTCTTCTATCCTTTCTTTTATAAAGCATTAGTTTGTGCTACTGAAATCTAATGAAAAAAAAATCATTTTCAGGGTAAATTACTACTCTACTTGGAAAAGGATGACACAGGATGGTCTTGTGAGAGTAGTAAATGCAGTGAAGAATAGCAAATTAAAAGCTTCACATATACTTCATAAAAATGCAGGGCAACATACTGCTAAGCTGGCAGATACCAATGGAGCAGATTTAATGACACGACATTCTGTTTTAAGAGGTAAATAAGAAAAACCAATAGAGAAGAACAATATACCAATTACTTGCAGCCAAGTTATAAATGAACCACTCTCATGTGTTTCCATTGCCATGAATTTCAAGCTTAGTTATTTTGTTCTAAAATGCTTTGCCTTGAGAAAAGACCACAGTGATTGAAGAATTTTTATTAAATGCATGTAAAGGATAAACATGCTGAGTCACACCTTTGGGCCTGGCAACACAAACCTTTTATGTAATTGATGGATTTTCAATATTCTTCTTCAGAGGTCTAAGTTTACGAGCAAATAAAAGCATAAGTGAGTTGTAGAAATATGAAGACTGATTTCCACTGAAGGTTTTATCTAGTAGAAGGGATATTTTGTGTGGAGAAGCCTCTAGTAAGACCTTTCAGCCAGTTCAGCATCCGCACAGGGACAGGGCAGAGGCATCTGACAGCACAGTGGAGCACTTGTAGTGCATATGATGCTTTTTAATCTATGCAATGGGATAGATAAATTGATTAGGATGCTGTCAGAAGTGAGCTATGCTTGAAGTATTTTCTCCGGTTTCAATTCACATGTTCAACTCTTATTTTGAAAAAAAATACGAGTCATCTCCACTCACATTCTCTGTTGATTCTGATGTGCAATAATCTATTAAAATAACAAAGCAATATTACCCTGGATTTTTTTTGTGGGTGGGGGAGAAGGGGTTCAATGACTGTGCATTTGAGGAGGAGCTCTGCAGAATAGCATCAGGGGAATGTCTCACACTGCACAGAGGAGCGTATGGCAGAGACCTGAGCTGGTCCATCCAAGTGCTGCAGCTCAGAGGGTAGCTTAATTCCCGAAGTGGTGAAGTCACTTTCATTAGTCATGTGCAGATTTGCCCGTAGTGCTTCTAGACTTGGACTGGATTCCCTTGAGGGACCTCAGAATTCCTGGTTACACACTGTCCAATATCTTCAATGCTAGAGTTATTATACACCAAGGATGGAGATATATACTTTTGGTGACTGAACCCTCCAGGGATCTCCTTTATCTCAGACTGTCTCTAGGTATTTTGCAATGAACTCCTTCAATCTTCTTCTGCGTTTGCAAACCCACTTTCCATTATCCCTCTCTTTTGCTGCCCTGCCTGGTTTTCTTTCCATTGAATCATGTATGCCTCATTTCCATTCTGATTTTTATAATCCCTGCCTCTCCAGATGAGTGCCTCTGAAGATGACCGAAGTCTGAAACATCGTTGTTTGCAGTCCACAAAAAGGTTTCCCCTAATTTTTCTAGATGATGAATCACACATGCAATGCATTGGGTGTTAAATATATTATTCTCAGTATCTCCAAAGCCTTATCAAACCTTACAAAACAAGATTTCAGATATCACTGTGATTAACATAGATTAAAATGTCTGGTTTTGAAAATCCTTCGCAGAATTTTTGTGGAATGATCTTGTCTTTCAGTATATTCTCAAATATTAACAACTTTAGTAGTTCCCAGCATGACTTGCTAGCTCAGTTTAAATTTTCTCTTAATCTGCATTACCTGCTTTTCCATAAACCAGCACAGAATCCCTTCAAACAAAGCAAACCCATGCATACATCTCTTAATAAGAGCTAAATATGGTGTTCTCTCGTACATACTTTTTAGTACCTCCTGAGGTCTTCAGATGAGAACTTACTGGTAAATTTCTTGCAAAATCAGCATAAACACAAACAATTTGAAAGGCGAAAAGTGAATTGGTATGTGTTAATGCCAAATGTACTACAGAAGCCATTGCAAGCAGTAGTACACATTAGAAGTATTAAACACCTTGGTAATGAGTGTTCTCTAGGGATGAAGTGTGAATCAAACTCCTTTAACCCTCAAATCTAAAGACAATGAAATGTCGGATAACCATGCAGTGTATAAAGCAGGACAAAATCCAGTGTGATAGGGACCATTGAAGATAAGCATAAGAGCCTAATCTCATCAATATTAAAGTGGGTCATCTAAAATTGGTGCCATTTAACTTTTCTTAGAGTTAACCCTTGACAGTTAATGAAAATTAGCAAACTGCAGCAGCTCTTAAGCTAAGTAGTATTCTGTGATCAGCACAAGCTCTTTTCTTGACAGCCTCAGCCAAAGAATCAGAATAAATGCTAATTCTGTGATTTTCATATTTTAGTAACTCAGCTCTTGTAAGTTTCCATTACACAGACTTTCTCATAAAAATGGACAGAAATTAACAAATTAGAGCTAGAGTTTCTTTAATCTGTTGGCTTCCTTCTAAGAGACAGAAGTAAGTAAGTTTCTTCTATAATTAAAAACTTATTTGCCTGGAGAACTGATTAACAGAATAGCCTTGGGTGTGTAAGGCCACCTGTAAATTTTCCTGCTCTTTTGCCAGTCCGATTTGCTTTGGTCTGACATCACACGTTGTTATTACCATGCCACCTTTCATCATTCCCAGTAAAACATTAACTGCCTTACTATCTTACTTCTTTAAACTGTCTTTTTTCCCTTTCCATTTCATCCCAAAGTTCAGCTACTCCCAAGGCTCGTGTTAATGCCCCTTAAGAACTGCACAACTTTCATGAGGTGAGAGACAGCCCCTTGCCCTATTCACATCTGTGTTTCATGAAAGCCGCTTTTGATCCTCAGCTCTGTCAAGCTGGTTGGTATAGGAATTATACTTTATGGGGTTTTCACACCCCCTTTTTTTTTTCTTCTCCTTCTGTCTTTTAGAACACAGACTTCATGGGAAGCCTTCGTTCCTCATAGCTATGAAGAATATGCTAGCTTCAGGTTTTAGAGAAGCACTGAAGAAATATGAATCATGTTTATAAAAATATAATAAATAGTATGTTAAACAACAGTGATTTAATGGAGAAGAATGTCTTTCCATTGTCCATGTATTTTTAAAAATACAAACCTTTCTGAAAAAAATTTTGGAAAGAGGTAGAAGAGCAGATTAGTGTTATAGTATGGTTACAGAAAAGGTATTTTAGTCTACCAAGCTCTATAAAATGTATTTCAAAAGCAAAAAGAGAGGTGGAGCTCTGTTTGGTTACTGTATCTGTCTGATCTCCCTTCATGCTCCTTGTCCAGCTACTCTGCTGCTTCTCTTCTTCATTTTGGGCTACCACCAAGCTAACTCATTATGCAAAGTTTAAATGTGCAGAAGGGGAACTCTTACACCCACCAGAGTCCTGCTGTACTATAAGCAAGTGTTTCACCTAGGTTGTATTCTAATGTGTTAAATCTCATTACTATAATAAGAGTGTTTTCCTATGAGAAATCACTATGCCAAGAAGCTAATGGTGTATGACTGGTTTCTAATGCTATCTTCCTCTGGGAAGTTTGATAAAAATAAGAGATTTAGAACATTAACAACAGGGTTTCTCATTCCAGAGATAGTCTTGTAATAACTATTAATATTAATAAATAGCTTCAGTTTTAAGAATAGACTGTCCACTTTCAGTGTGCATGGAACAAGCCTGAAACACACACAAGTGACAGAAGAAGCAGGCTTCTATTGTTACACATTTTTTTTCATTTTAACCTTCACCAAACCTGACAGTTTCTCTGTGAATTTCATAGTTAGGCTACTGCAAGCTGTTCAGAATTGCAAATGTATACACTGAGCTTTCCAAAGCAATAACATACCAATCCAGTGATTAGTTCTGCTGTTATCACAGTGTAGGTTGAAAGAAAAAAATAAATAAATAGAAAAAATGTCCAAACCCCCAAACTTCCTCCTTTTCACAATGGTTTAGCTATTCTGCAGAGCACAGTATCACCGGCTGCTTTCTGTAAAGAATCAATATTTCTGCTAGAGGTTATGAACTCTTTTCTTGCTTGCCTGATATCACCAGTGTTTTAGTACACAGAGCAGAGTAATAGCCAAAGCTCAGTCTCCTGAGTCTTAGGAGTCATGATATTCACCACTGGCCAGTCTGTTAGCCTCCTGGATCTCACAACAGAGTCATATTACTGGGTAACACATATCACAGAGACATAGCGTACGGCCAGTTGTAAGCCAGGTGTGAACTCAGAGCTGCATATTCACAGCAGTGCACCTATTGGCCTTTTTCTTTTAAGGGAAGCAGAGCTCTACTTTGGTGATGTGTGACTTCCAGACCAGTTTGGCTTGCGCCTGTGGCCTTCAGAGGCAGGTTTTAAACCTGAGGCTGGCAGCTGCTGTTCAGGTAGACAAGCCAAAACACGTCGTACAATAATCTTCAAAATGGGCTGGAGTGACATTTAAAGAATAGGATCTTTTTGATTAAAAAACCTGTAGCAAGGTCTTTCTCACCTTATATACATTTGTGTCTGCTGTTAATGAAATGTCAAGGATGACTGTAGGATAATGTGTACAGCATCTTCAAAAATACGTAGCTACGGTATAACATACTAATGGGAATGCCTTGATTGTGTGTTTCAGGGTTAATTATCCTAAGGGCTGAGAATAAAGATAACATCCTCCAACCAATCACAGGTTTCCTGGATATGAACAAAACAGGAAACATATCTGTAATGAAGGAGCAGGAGATTGGAGTAGCTTAAATGAAAACAGTATATACTTTTCTTAAAAAATGGTTCAAAACATTAAAAGAGGCCAAGGCATAATAAATTTTTAAAAATCTTATGCAAATGTGATACCAGTGTCTTTAGTAGGGTGATAAATAACCAAATACATTTCCTTTTTATTAAAAGTTCTGGAAGTTACTATGTTTTTGCATTTTAAAATAAGTGGCTAAGTTTTTGTGCAATTAGATTGAGAAAATGAAAAAAATAACTTTGTTTGTTGGAATCATTATGCCAAAATGCTGCATTACGTATGTTTATCTGCAGATGTTGAAAGTGAAGTTGTGCTAGCTATTCCTGCCCGTAAGTGTGTGGGCAGCTGGAATCTAAGGAGCCAACATACAAGGTTTTGTGGAATGATAATAAATAATGATAGAATATACATCTATATAGAGTGAGATAGACCTCCAGTTAAGGTTATACATCTGATAGACTGCAGACCAAGCTCCCTCCTGCATATATGAATTTAAGCCTGTTGCATCTGAGCTAAGTGTTGTGTTTTCAAGGGCCTGAGTGCATTCCTGGACCTTCATTGACCTGACCAGGCTCACCTGGGACTCCCACCCAAGGACCCTCTGCTCATGTGTCCTGTTTAAGCTCAGCACTGGGACCTGAGCTATTTTATAAATGTACCTGTCTTCAGCCCTGGCCTTTGCCACTCTTGACTTCCTGACTTGACTAGCTACCTCCTGGCTGTGTGATGATGGTTAGGCTGCTAGAGCAACCTGCCCCTTGGCAGCTCTGCAGAGCCAGGCTTGGATCATCTTGCTCAGGTATGCTGGGACTGTATCCTTGGTGGTCAAGTTGTCACCACTGCCTGGGTTGTGGTTACCAGCTGCTCATGCTTTGCCCTTCCTTGTGAAGGAACACCATTTGAAGCTTTGTGACTTTGTTGACAGCTTTTCCATTGAAATTAGGATTACTGTATGCTTAGCAGTAACAGATGAAGGATAAGTGGTAACAAGAAGTCCAACTCGTCGGTAGCAAGTCTTGCTGGAACTAAAAGGAATTGTCTTCTGGATTTTGTGGCTGACATCTTTCACTTTTTACACAATAAGTCAAAAAAGATTGATAGATTTCTGGCATTTTTACTTAGGAAAAAATCTGTTTCAGTGCTTTTTGAAATACAGGTAAACTTTCCTGGATGTAACTTGACCATCTTTCAGAATCTTGCTGAGCTGTAACAGACTAGGTAACTTGTATTTATATCATATTGCTTCTGCATGAGCAATGACTTTACGATGCATAACTATTTATGAGGAAATAATCACAGAATCAGTATGTAAGGCTTGCTTCTTAGAGTCCTAAATGCTAAGATATGTAGCAATGAGCACAAATAAATTAATAAAGTTGATATTAAGCACTTAATTATGCTTGAATATAGACCTAAAAGAACCCCTCCATGGTTTTCAGGAAGATGTAATAAAGAATAAACCTATTTTCTGTATTTTTTATCTTGGCATACACAGTTCCTTTGTGGCTTTCAGAGAGCTTTGGCACATCAAAAAACAAGCTGTTATTTCTTCATGAGATGACATTTTATGATTTTCAAATATTTGTTGTTTGCCTTCCCTCCCCCCCATTTTGCTTTGTGGTGAGTTATATCTCGTTCCAGATACTCCTGATTGCTGATGAAGTTTCATGGTAGTTTCTTGACAAGGGGGAATGTGATGGGAGGTTATCCTCCTTTTGTGAGGAAAAGAGACATGTGGAACACCTGTGAATTTTTTCCACTTCTGCCAGTTAGTTCCAGCTAAATTTGACACCTTCTTCAGGGGAGGAAGCAGGCTGCAGGGAATATTAGATGCAACAGAGAGAGCATATTTTGTCTGCTAACTGGAGACCACATTCACTGTTTACATTGTCTAGTAATTAAAGGGGCTGAATCTGGACAGGTGGTGTAGTGTGGCTGACATGGATATACATGTACCATCACAGAGAGCCTCTGACCCAAAAACCTTATAATTTCAGGGTGAGAGTTTTGCTGTATGACACACAAAGCACTCACAGACTGCACAGTGGTGCATCTAGGTGACTTCCCTTCCAGGAGCTGCTATGAGACATCACACAAGGAGAGCATACCAGCCTGGCCACCATCTTCCTCCTATCCCCACCGTCACAGTTGAGCACTTATGGATCTGCACCCCTTATGGATGTGCACCTCCAAGGATGTGCATCCTTGTTTCCCATGTAGCTATCTAATTGTTTTTTGAACCTAATTGTATCATCTGCCTCCAAGGAGTTTGTTTCCCTCTTCATTTTGGTACCATGATGAACTTCAATATAACGTCATACCAAGTCACACATACCAGCGAGTATAGACTCTTAGAATGACTTGAGTTGTCAGGGACCTTTAAAGATCATCTAGTTCAACCTCATCTTTCACTACTTTCACTATAACAAGTTGTTCAAAGCCCCTTTGAACACTTCTAATGATGGAGCATCCAGAAATTCTCTAAGCAAGTTATTCCAGTGTCGCACCAACCTCACCATAAAAAATTTCTTCTATGTGTCTGATCTAAACCTACTCTCTTTCACTTTAAAACAATTACCCTTTGTCCTGTCACTACAGGTGCTACTAAAAAGTCTGTCCCCATCTTTCTTATAACCCCCCTTGAAGTACTGAAAGGAGACAACAAGGTCTCCCCACAGCCTTCTCTTTCCAGGCTAAGCAGCCCCAGCTCTCAACCTTTCCTCATAGGAGAGGTGTTCCAGCCCTTGCTTATGAAGAAGGTGAAAGAGAAGCAGACCTTTAAGAGAAGAGACAAATGAGACACTTAGTTTTTGTTTCTTTTTTATTAGCTAAATTAGTTGCTTTGCTGGGTGTTTTATTTTGTTTTGTTTTCTAATTTGTCCTTAAATCTCTTATTCTGTTCGCCAGGAGATTTTTAACAGCATATGGATCAATTCTGCGGCACTTGCACAGCAGGAAGTTCCTCTTAAATTATATCTCATAAAACACTTTCCAAGTAAAGGGAGGAATCTGGTATAAATGAATACTTTATTTTATCATTGCTCAAAACTAGAGACTGTTGGAATTCTTTGACTGGAGCTGAGTAAAGTATTTAAAAAGACTCCCTGTCTCCCCACAAATCAGCAGTTGTCATAATTTCGTTCACAGCAAATTATTTCAGAAAAGAAAGGAAGCGTCTAAATTCTTTTTTTTGTATCTCAAATGTAGAATCTCTTAAGGAGTAAATTATCTGGTTTCTGAACAAAAAACCCAGCACCTTAAATTCATTGTTGTAATTAATTCTTTCCCATACTCTGTAAGCAACTTTAACTATTTAATTGAAAGAGTGACATTTCCTGATATTGATTTGCTTTTTTACTTCCAACATTCCAAGCAAGAAATTGGCATTTTGACATACTGGTCAATAAGATGCTGTGTGATAATTCAAGAGATCCGGGAGGGAAAATTTCCACAAGTCTGACCACTGTTTAATGATGAATTTCCTTTTTCCTAAAGTAAGACTACCTGATTTTAATCAGGACTTGAAGTTTGAGTTACAAACTGACTTACCCAGTCTTGCAGCAGCTGAATCAAATGTTGAAATTCGTGTCAAGAAAGCAACATCACGCTTTTGAAACGGGGTGCTTCCCAGCTGCCGAGTCTGAATCTGCTGGGGTCAAGGTGTGGGGAAAAAACGGGAGCTCTGAATTTCTCCAATAGCTCCTCCGGTGGGAGCGACTGCAGTGCAGTACACCAGGGCAGACCACTGAAATGACCTGCCATGTTCTCTAAATGTAGCCTAGGTATCGTTACCTTCACTTCTCACTTAAATGGGTATTTTAGGAGCAGTAACTGATATAGTGCTTTTCCACAGCTCTTACGTAGTAGGAGCTATGATCTTCAGCTAAAGATTTTTTGTTGGAGGCTTTTTTGCATTTAAAAATTGTTGAAGAAATGTGGATTTTTATTTTATTATAATTATTTTACTGCAGATTAACAATGGTATTGATTTATTCTGCATACTAACTGGGTATTCATAAGCCTCACTTCTAAGTGAAGCCCAGAGATACTGAGTAATTCATAGGCTGAATCTGAACAATCTTTCTTCAAAGAGAGACACCGTTCTCCAAGTCAGTACTTCTCAATGCTTTTTGCTAAATGATACCAGTTATCAGAAGTTGCAGCATGGTGTGGCCAGAAGACTGTTGCATGGGAGGAAGAAGCTGGTACAAAACTGAGGTTCTTATTTTTTTTCACAGTTCCAGCAAGAGTTTCTGTGCCCTCTTTGAATATAGCATAATCTTTTGACTGAATCCTTTGAACAGAGGTTGTACCAGCTTAAGGTATTAAAACTAGTGCTGACATTCTGTTATCTTCAATTAAGTTGTTTATTCCCAAGAGCACGCTGACCCATCTGAGAATAGGGTAGATGAGATGGTTTGGTGTGTACGCAGATGAATATTAGAAGGCGGCTAGTGAAAAGCAAAAACCCTCTTAAAGGGTGATTACATTTCTTCTCCCTAGTATTTCTTCCTGCAGAGAGAAAATAAAATCCCACCTTCCTTTATCTCCAAGTGTTCGTGTTTTATCCAGAACTGACTGGTGAACTACAAATGAAAAGATCTCCTCCTCTCCCTCTACCTCACTAGGGAGTAAACAGTGTTTTCCCCTACACAGTTCAATATGTCTTGTGTCTTTGGTGATTGCCAGTGCTCTTGTGAATTGGGAGACAATTTTCCACAATATGTGAAGCACTGCAAGTCACTTGAGCCAAGAAAATTATTAATTTTCATTTTACTGGTAATTTGTTTTGTTAGGGGTTTACATTAAGTGCTTCAAGAAATGTCAGTTTATGTAGGTTCTCCTTTATGAGTTTAATTTTCTCGTCATTGAATAATTTACTTTCTCACACGTGTCTGTGTACTAGTCCAACACATTTAAAAGCTGCAGCTTTTACTCCTTGTTGTTCACATTAAGACAATTTAATTATCTGACCTTTCTACTTTACTTTAAGACAACAGCATTAAGTGCTGTAATTATTTAGGTCTTTCAAACATTTTCATAACCATGTATTGATTCCAATTAATGCTTCTTTCTGACTAGTTTTTATTTCTATCAAATTTACCTCTTGCTTTAAGTTATTTTGTTGATATGTGTATCTTCAGAGACTTACTTGTTTTTCTTATTGCTTCCGACCCTGTGTGAGTCACCTTCTTTTGAACAAGTTGACAGTGGAAAACAAGCTTCCTGACTTCAGTGTGTTGGAACTGCACTTTGGAGAGGAAATATGTGATTTCTTCTTGAACTGAAGATTTCTGGGAAAATCTCAGCTCCTTTGATTTTTAGCCTCATGCATATTTCCAAGGGCTTTTTCCACCTTTACTGGTTTCTTGATCTCCATTCTTCTGCTGTTTATTATTTTACTTTACAATAGTTACTGAAAGTTTCATAAAATTGGAAACCTCATTGTATTAAGAATTTTGGAAATACAGTGCAAACTATGTCCTTGGACCGATGCTTATGATATTGAAGGACACATCTGTGATGTAACTGACACATTTAATGTTGATCATCATTAAGGTGGATTACTGTAAGACACTCGCATGGCTGTCACTACTGCTTTGAGTGCTTCATAATAACATCTGTAACTTACCAAATATCTTTCACGATGTAAATACTGAGGAGTTCCAACTACAAGTCCTATACCGTTAGTAGCCTAAAAGACTTTATTCGGGACAAAACGGCATAAAAACATTCAGGTAATCTGCATCAAAAGGCAAATTGAATCTCAGCCAAAACTTCAAACTATTGAAATTTTCTGTGGAATTTCCTGTGTGCTACTTAAATAAATTTTTAAAACTTTGTTGGCTAAAATTCAGAAGATAGAACTCTTTTCTTCCGAAATGGCATTTTTAAATTTTATAATAAGCAAAAATCTCACCAGGAAATACTGGCATTTTAGTAAGTGCCAATGGAAAAGGTCACTTTGCATTTGGGATCCTTTTCTTTTTTGGGGATTCTGGTTTTTTGCTGGCTAAAAATCAGAAGAGAGAACTATTTTATTTTTCCAAATGACATTTTTTTAATTTATACTAAGCAAAAAATCTGGCCAGGAATGATTGGCATTTTAGTAAGTGCCAATAGAAAAGGTCGTTTTGCATTTGGGATCCTTTTCTTGAATGAGCAAACTGCAATGAATTTTTTTTTAAAAGACAAACTAAGCAACATTTGGTCAAATTCTGAACACAAATATCTCAAATAAAAAAACTGTTCAAAGTGGGGGAAATTTAGTATCTTCTGGAGATTAAAACAACAAACATCTCATCCTGACTTGTATCTCTGAGATCTAAGTAAATTCCCAGTCTTCATAGAAATGATGGACAGATCATCTATGATTTCATCCTGATGATAAAAACCTTATCCATTACACAATAGATGAGGAGTGTTGTGGTGAATGTTAAGGAACATGCTGAAATAGGGTTTTTACATATAAGGTGGTGGAAAAGAAGGTGTAATTGGATAAGAAGCATTGAAAAAATGCATTTGACAAGAGACTGCTGCCCCAACTTCTTAATTATCATCAAGTACAAGAAGTCCAACAGAAGATAAGCCAAAACTCACCAGTTGTTAGAAAGAAATTTTTTAACAGGTGAAGTCTTTTCTTAGCCTTGCTGAATACGATTGGGGCTGATTCCCAGGACACCCCATCAGGGTGTGTAGGAGTCCAGGGTAAGTGACAGTGACATGAGAGTAACATTTTAAGGACAGAGGCTCCTGCTGCTTCTGACAAGGATTCTCAGCTTCTTGCAGTAATTGCACTTGTTCATGCTTGAGAGAGTAAAGTGGAAGCTGAATGCCTTCTGGTTCAGACTTTAATTGCAAGGAGCTAGGCTAAAATGCTGCTTTAGCATCAGGGTGATCCTGGCGTAACTTTCAAGGAGTACTTACCAGATGCCTCAGGGAAACAGGGAATTAAAGAATAGATGGAAGAAAAATAAATTGTGTAAAAAGCTTTAAGGTGGGAACAGTTTTCTAGTGCAGAGTGTGCGAGATGTAGAATTATTACTGGTGTCAATATTTTCTTGGCTTTTCTATGACAGTTGCAACAGAAATAATGAATAGGATTGCATTCTTCTGGAAAAATATGTAAATGGTGTATCAGAGATGATCCCCCTTGGTAAGGACAGAGAGAGAAGGAACTCATCTGAAGGGTCAGAAAAAAATTATCTTCCATGTTAAAACACCTGTACAATAAACTCCAGATTCAGGAGACAGGACACCACAGTGATCTGCATGTGAAGTGTGTATGGTTTTACTTTGTCCCGTTTTACAGTAATACAGAAACAAACTTTGTGAAGTTGTAATGTATCTTAGTGTTGATTTTCATGCTATGACTACTACTTATGCAGAAACATGAACACTCATTATTATGGAAATCTATCATAAACGCACACCCTTGTTATGTCATTGCATTTAAGACAGATGGGTAAAATTAAAAACTTCTTTACTACTTTACAACTATTTCATACTTATATACAACTCTCGCCTGGTGGAAACAATCCTCCTGTGACAGGGGTCAGGACAACAGGCTGCCTGTGTACAATATACAGAAAAAATACATCTTGCGTGCTATTTTCATTGTATTGCAGAAAAGGATCTTTGGAAAACAGCAAATAAATAGTCTCGACACTCCAACTTAAGAGATACTATTTTTCTTTTCCCATTTGAACAATTGTTTTAAGTGAGGCAACAGCAGTACTGGTGTGACTACAAAGGTGTTCTCCTTACAGGTACATGCATCTTTCGCAGTATGACTGAGGCAAGGCCAGCTAAGCCCTTATAGCTTATATTGACAGGCTGGATCATGTTATATTCATAGAGATTTTACTCCTCCTCATCTTCTGAGATGTCTTTAAGTGTATGTGGCTTTTTTACATTTACTTGTGAGAGAAGTATTTCTGTCCTACCCGTATGAAGCTGAGACACCGAAATGCTGACTGGTTTGCCTGAGATGATACTGGAAAGGAATATGAAAGGTAGGAAAATAATTCAATCACTTTGATTTTCATAGAATCATATAATAGTTTGGGTTGGAAGGGACCTTTAAAGGTCACGTAATCCAACCCTACCCTACAATGAGGAAGGACCTATTCAAATATATCAGGTTGCTCAGAGCCCCTTCCAACCTGCCCTTGAATGTTTCCAGGGATGGGGCAGCTACCACCTCTCTGGGCAACCTTTGCCAGTGTTTTACCACTCTCATTGTAAAAAAGACTTTCCAAGCTTTTCTCTAAATACCCAACCTCTTTGTAAATACTGCAGAAATTTTTAAGGGATATTATAAAAAATCATATTTACCCTGTAACAACATTTCCTTTCCATGCTTTCCTTTGTTTCATCTTATTGAGGTTATGTCATCATAAACTTTCTTCACCATACAGATTTAAAAGCTTTGTCACAGGGACCTGAATGCATTTTTTTTTCAAATATTTGTCTGCAGTAGCAAGATTCCCATGCTTGCAGGAAATTTTTTAGGTATGATTTGTTTGGTTTTAGAGTGCATGGATTTTCAAAGCATCATGTTATTTTTGCATAATTCTATCCAAAACCTCCAGCCCAAGTTAAGCCAACAGACAAAACTAACCAAAATATCTGGTCAAACTATTGATAAATAGAAAACAATGTTTTTGCCTCCTACTGCACCTCTTCTTCAAACAAAAAAAAAAAAACGTTGCTGTTTCCAAAAATCATTTCACAGTAAGGGTGGGCGTTTTAACGAACAAATCCTGTCCATATGGTTGTCAGAGAAATTATCTTAAATGAGGAGACAAGAATGAACTCCTCGTCAAGCAAGACAATTATACGAAAACATCAGAATCAGTCAACTGCATAATGACAGTATAGGAAAGCAGCTTAACATTCTGTTAGACAAATGTCTTATTGACCGCAGCCACAGCTGCCATTGCTATTGCTGATGTTCAGGAATACTGGAGTCACTGGAGCTTCCCTCAGTGTTTGAAGCATCCCGACGCTCTGATTCTCCCAGCCCTTATAGATATATTGAAGGAGTGTGTCCTTGCTTACATAGGGTGAAGGAGTGTTATAAGAGATCTCTGCCTGGCATACCTCCAGCTTGAAACACCTGCAGCAAATAAAGCAGAAGTCCCAAACACTTACCCGTGCACTGAATTGTTTTAATGTCCCTGAATAAATTTTTGGCTCAAGACCGACTGATTTAGGATAGTCTGCAAATTAACTCTTGAGGTTCATTGTACAAGACATTTCCTACATTACAAGGCAACTCTGAAAACAGATCAGAGGACTCGGGTACAATTCAGTAAATGATTTGAATCACCTGCCTTATGTACCAGAACCTCATTTCCCTTCAAAAGAAGAAAATATGTGTTCATCTTAATCATTAGTACTTGGAAAATGAGTCCTAAGCAGAGCAAATGGAGAACAGGGAAATAAAGGAATAAGCAAATTCGAAGTAAATATCAAAGACATTTGTGTGTTCATTACCCAACAGATCTGATTAAAATGTACTCTTAAAGGATACAAACTCCTCACGAATGAATGAATGAGTGAATGACCAACAGTTCAAATGCAGTAGAAAATATTTCCCTATGGATATATGTTTCATATAGGTATACAAGTTCAACAAGGGCAAGTGCAGGGTCCTGCACCTGGGGAGGAACAACCCCACGTACCAGTACAGGCTTGGAGTGGAGCTGCTGGAGAGCAGCTCTGTGGAGAGGGACCTGGGAGTACTGGTGGGTGACAAGTTGACCATGAGCCAGCAGTGTGCCCTGGCTGCCAAGAAGGCCTAAGGTATTCTGGGGTGCATTAAGAGGAGTGTGGCCAGCAGGTTGAGGTTCTCCTCCCCCTCTTCTCTGCCCTAGGGAGGCCTCATCTGGGAGTACTCTGTTCATCTCTGGGCTTCCCAGTTCAAGAAAGATGAGGAGCTACTGGAGAGGAGGGCTATGAGGATGATGCGGGGACTGGAACATCTCTCCTATGAGGAAAGGCTGAGGGAGCTGGGCTTGTTTAGCCTGAAGTAGAGAAGGCTGAGAGGGGACCTTATAAATGCCTATAAATATCTTAAGGGTGGGTGTGAAGAGTACGAGGCCAGAGTCTTTTCAGTGGTGCCCAGCGACAGGACAAGGGGCAATGGGCACAACCTGAAGCACAGGAAGTTCTGTCTGAACACGAGGAAGAATTTCTTCCCTCTGAGGTTGGCGGGTCACTGGAATGGGCTGCCCAGAGAGGTTGTGGATTCTCCTTCTCTTGAGATATTCAAAATTCGTCTGTATGAGGTCATGTGCAGCCTGCTCTGGGTAACCCTGCTTTGTCAGGGAGGATGGACTAGAAGAGTGCCAGAAGTCCCTTTCAACCCCTATGATTCTATGATATGAAACTATTTCGTGTCCTAAAAACAGAGTCTGTCTTGGTCAAATATAGGACAGTTTCTCACAATTGTTGTCCATTTCTTATGTGAGTTTACTAGCTCTTTGTTGCCATGGTAATAGCTTCAGCTTGCTAATTTTCACGAGGCATTTTCAGCTGAGAATGTTATTGTAAGGAATGCTAATACTTAGTGCAAGAAGTTGTACTCAAAATCTTAATATTTTAATCCTTGGTGTAGGGGTACACTAGTAGTTTTGCTAAAAGTGATGAGCATAGGACTGGCAGGCCTCTAATCCTTGAAGTCTTAGGCTAGATCTTCTGACTGATGCAGATCACATACTTAAGAGCACCCATCATGCCCTTTACTAGGTACTATGCCATATGAGATCAAGAGATAAAAGTAAGTTGAAATACTCTTCTCTCCAAGACTGCTAGAACACAGTTTCCATCCAGGGGAATCAGAGAGATACCCCACTATTGCCTCTTAAGCTGGTGTTTAGAGCAGTGTGCTATTTTTCTATTAATTATATCGTGAAACAACAGAACATGTTTAGGAAGATGAAATTTATCACTTGTGTCTTCAATGTAGATACGGTGGTAAGTGTATAGACATCCAATAACTCATGCTATCTGTGTGTATGAACTTCCATTGTGTCCATTTCCACTAACAAAGTGTAGCCAACTTCTTCAGGAAGAGAAAGAGAAATATATACCACTGCTTAACAGAGGGATACGACTTGAAACCAGTTTGTGCTTTTGATTGGTATGGGCCATAATTTGTTGTTCTGTCAAAGAGTCAGCATGCCAGTCGGAGGAAAAGATGAGCAATCTTAAAACTGATTGTAAATTGCATCTGACTGATTGGCAAAGTAATCAGTTGAAGCTGAGGGGAATCAACACTGGGCATGCAGAGCACTTTCTCCTGACATCAGGTCATGCCGCTGCAGCAAGTTCAACAAAATGGCAGATCTTTCAGTACACAAAAGAGCATAGACTTGACAGTCTAATCCCATGCAAACACTTCACTGAAGTATCATTGGGTGTTTTGTTTCCCCTGTTGCTTGCTCTTGGCTTGTGTCCATCCACTCAGAGCCTCTTCAAATGCCTCCTTGTGCACTCTATACAGCAATTTTGTTTTACTGGGCATTCATTACAGTGCCCAGTTTCTGTGTAAAATTACTATGTACTTACAAGGAGAAATGCTGGCACTCGAATTACACTTTTTTTTCCTCAAAACGTTTCCCTGCATTTTTCACTTGCCCATTGAGTGACCATTAGTGTGAATGAAAAGCATGGGCTTCTGGGAAATGATTAGAAAGGAGTTTGCTACAAAAATAATGATTTTACTGAGTTTATTTTGGTTTCTTGCAGATAGCTGGTTAAACAGGAAAAGACTCAACAAAATAATCATATAGGTAGGTTAAGTTCTGTATGGCCAGTAGACATGGATAAAAATATGTAATGTTTACCTTATGTAAAACACGTTTACAACACAAACTTAAGCCTTTTAAGGAGGGGCTTCCTAGACAACGTGAATCTTTCATAATAGGAACAGAGTTAAACTTCATTGAACCTTGGTGTGTAGAGTTGTTGGAACGTTAGTTGTGCCAACTAACATCAAAACTGTTCCTTCTTCCGTGACTGGAAAATAAGGGAAATGATTAATCCCTTAGACACTGATCGCTGCAGTAATTTCCTTAAACTCAGACAGTTACAACTATTTTTTGTGGGTGTGCAGGCTTTGCTGCAGTTATTGAAGTAGGAAAACGTAGACAGTACGCCCAAGAAGACAGAAAACATTGGCAGTGCTAAAGGTGTCTGGAACTGAACTCTTCAGGCCATGGTGCAGAACTGCACATTCCACCCACACTGCTCAGGACTAGCTCCTTGTGGAGCACGAAGTGTTCACCCACACCATAGTGCACCTGGCTTGGATCTTCTCCAGGTTCTAGTAAGTGCACTTGGAGAGCATACTTTCATATTTTTTCAGTACAAAGTGCACTCCAAAAAGGTGAAGTCCTTTGCCACAACTTGCCAGAAGTGCCAGACTTGCCAAAAGCCAAATGTACATATTGTAGCAGCAGAGGAATGGGAATGTTGACAGGGAAAAGCACCATGGGTCACTCCTTAGGAGTGTGGGAGTGAAAGAAGACCATCTGAAACATTTCTCCTACCTTTATCTTTGGAGGAAACTAGTTGTTTCCTTCAAAAGCTAAGCCTGAGAGCTAAGAAGTAAACAGAGTGATTTCTAGGGTCTTAGACTGATGGCCAGGCTTTGCTTTCATTAGCACAGCAAGAGCAAAACAAGTAGATAGAAGCAGGTGATACCAAAAAATTAATGTATGTGCTTAAAGCATTTCAGGTGTTTTACCTTAGATTAGCTCTGCTCTGGTCTGTAGGCAAAATATCCCCAATAAACATGTAACCTGAAGCTGTCCAAAATACAATTACGTCCCTGAATATCTTCTCTCAGAACAGGAGATCTTTCAGCAGACTTTCCTCAGAAATGCGATGCTGCCCTTTCATCTGTCTTATGGAGATGATGGTAGGAATTTGGAGTTGTGTTTTTTTCTAGTGTTGTCCCCTTCAGAAGGTGGAATCAAGCTCTGTTTCTGCTCTTGGCTAAAGTCACGACTTACTTCTTTTCCAGATCCTAGCTGTCTTGTTCTTACTCATTCATGAACAATAGCACAGCACTGTCACCCAACTCCCCTCTCTTGCCAAGCTCCTGGTTTGGTCATTGGACATAGGCAGGTTTTGCAGGGAAGGGTAACTCATATGCTTGCAGAATATTGTTTGGAGGAAATTCTTGATGACCTGTTACCAATGTTTGTAGACTTCTTTATCGCTCATTTTCTTGCACCTTCTCAATAGCATCACTCTGTCCCAGTCAGAGGAACTTTATGTACTTAGGAGCTGAGCTCAGGCTGGTGGAAATACAGTGTCTGCAGTGCAGAACTGGAAGGTGCAGAGAGGCAGAGCTGAGGCCCCCAGCTATGACCTGTCACCACCACCTTACAACAACTGAGCAAATTTTAGGGAGCCCAAACTTAAGCTAAAGAATATGATTTTCACTGATTCCCAAGCTGTGGTCTCAGGCTCCAGCCTGCGGTGACTGATTGTTTCCATGCCAGGACAGAGTCATTTATGGCATTTGGGTACCTGTTTGTATTGTCAGAAAGACTGCCTACCCCTGTGCTGCTGGGTAATTGTACTGTACCTGGTCAGCACAGGAGTGTATACATACTTTACCTTTGTTTCATTGTATGTGGAAACATGTGGTTTATATGGTCACTGCAAGTCAGTGGCTGGTCCCCACTGTCTCAAACGCCCTCTGAGTAGTGGCTGCTGGCTGTGCCCTGCAAAACCTCTGTGAGATTACTCAAGAGTTTTTCCATCCCAAGTGTAAGAGAAAGGAGCAGTAGCTTCAGTAGCTGCCTGAACAGTCTTCATCACAGTTCCCAAATGTTGCCAGCTAGTACTCATGTCATCTTTGCCTTGGCTGCAGAGGGGTAAGATCACCAGGCATCCCACTGCGGACCAAGAAGAAGACTTGGTGGGATGGCAGGTGGCACTGAAGGGATAAAACCAGTAGGTTGCATGTCTATCTCTTTACCTTTCCCTTATCTTCTAGAGGTGTGCAAGCTGTAATTTCTTATGAGCAACTGTGGTTATGCTGAACACGTCTTACATTGCTGTTTGTGCCCTTTTTGACCTTGTCGCATGCGGCTGGGCTGCCTGCATTTTCTGCTTCGGCACCCCTCAGGATATTTCACAGGCTGAACACTTTATCAGAGAGCAATGTTGCTCATGGGCTGCAATGTAGATTTCAGCTGGTGAGAGGGGTGCAGAAGTGGAGATTTTCTAGCTCTTCACTTCTTCTGAAGGTGGAGATAGCAGAGGCTATGGGTGAGTGGAAGATTGATAAGTCCTGTCTTTGCTGAGTCTGGATAAAGGCTAGAGAGGTAGTGATGGATATTTAGGCCCTGCAGGGCAAAATCGAACTTCCACCACAGTGGCCAAGGAAACTTTCTCTTTCCCCTTCCACAGTCAAACGTGAGCTCTGGTTTCATGGTCCCTCACCTTCACCACTTCAGCTCTTCATATCTGCTGAAAAAATCAACCCTGACCTAATGCCCAGGTTTTGACTGAAACATAAAATTCAAGTCCTGCTGCTCCATGGCCCCAGTCTCCCTGCCACAAAGGGTCTTTGTAGCTCAGCTTTTTTATACATGTATGCATACATTTCTTGTGGGTATGTGTGTTTTGACATGTGCTTTTGTGAAAATAATATATTTCTGGAGAAAAATGAACAGCATGAAAAGGTGATAGACAAACAATTCCTTGTATTGTGAACCAAGGATGAAAAGAGCTTGATCAGACTTTATATGTTCACAGATAATTGTGCTGTTAGAACACATTTCACTGTCAGTCATATTGAATCCTTTTCAGGCATGTTAAGATGTATTCGCATTATAGTGGTGCTTCTACTGTGTGTAGGTCTGGTGAGAGCTTGTTACAGATTCTAAGCATAAAGCTTTTTCCTCACTACTACTTAATTTGTATCTTCACTTACTTAAATAAACTGGGAAAAAAATGCAGGCTTTTCACAACTCTTCAATGTTTATGCTGCAGCACATTTTTCCTCGGGACGTGGGAAATGCTTTTCACGGTGATCATAGAATCACAGAATCACAGAATTATGTAGGTTGGAAAAGACCTTTAAGATTATGAAGTCCAGCCCATTCAGCCTTCCAGCATGGAGGAAACTGATCCTTCAAATCCCATCTTTGCTGACCTACCTAGACATATCATGAAAAAATCCCAAAACGCTATTATTTTCCTCTGTGGTATTGATTTTTCTGAGGCAGATATGCTTTAAGATAGCTTAGAATAGAATTTGTGCATACCTGCAACAAGCATTTTAAGCCCCGGATACAGAGCCGTGTTTGTGCTCTGAACAGTGTTTAACATCATAAACATAATAGAAAACAGTAATCAATACAAAATTAATATCTTTATAATACATATCTCCAAGAAAAGCTGTAATTTTGTATAGAAGAAGGGATCATGAATAAAAAATTTATAAGGTTTAAGTAAGTATACTATCAAACACTTTTTCTGTGTCGTCTTAGCTCTCCATAAATAAATATCATTTTTCTAGTTATTTTCTATTGGCATTGCTTCTCATAAGAGCAAATCTTTCCATGGAAAGAAGATCACATGATTTATTGAACCGTTTATTTATAGGGACCTTGCTGGGAGATTTCCAGTCAGTGGCTAAAACTGCTCTGGCAGCTAATTATAAATGCTTTAAAAGTCAGTGAAGGACATATAATCAGGGCTACTTCTATAGCTTAAAAATATTAAACCTGGAGCATAAATTGAGATTGTATATCTAATGGTACTTACTACTTGTATTACAATAGCACCCAGAAATCCCTACTGAAATCAAGGTTTCATTCAAAGTTCATTATAAAAATTTCTCATAAGGCTTAGAAGAAGCACAAGGCTTCCTTCCTCCTCCTTCCCCTCAACTTGCCCATGCAAGTACACCACCCCCTTTCCACAATTTATACTATTTGTACGTCTTTTTAGGTGTATATTTTGGCCTGTATATTGTAAGCTGGAGACAGACGTTTTACAAGGGCATGTAGTAATAGGACAAGGGGTAATGGCTTCAAGCTGAAAGAGGGCAGATTTAGCTTAGATATAAGCAAGAAATTCTTTACTCTGAGGGTGGTGAGCCAGTGGAAGTGGTTGCCAAGAGAAGTTGTGGATGCCCCCTCCCTGGCAGAGTTCAAGGCCAGATTGGACGGGGCTTTGAGCAACCTGGTCTAGTGGAAGGTGTGCCCTATGGCAGGGGGGTTGGAACTAGATGATCTGTAAGGTCGCTTCCAACCCAAATCATTCTATGATTCTATGATTCTATGACTTTGTGATTCATGATGGATGATTAATAATAGGCTTTAAAGCTCTTGTATCAGGTACACATTTACTTGGTAAAAGACAAAGAATTTATAGCCTTAAAGGAGTGATGTATATCATGTATATCATAAATACTGGATGTATGGCAAGTGAAACAAGACAGCATGTGGGATAGATGAGAAATTAAACAAAAAATACAATGGCATGGAAGGATATCTAGGAGAGGCACGGGGAAGTGATGCATCTTGTTTAGGATCACATAGCAGGTGAAAGGACATAGAAAGAGTGTATCCAGGCTGTCTGATCCCCTGCTCAAAACACTGGATTAGACTGTATTCAGTGTAGCTTTGCATCATTACCAAGCAACTTTGCAAAGTAGTGATCAGATATTCCAATCCTGCATCAAATTACTGAGAGATAAATTCCCATCAGGGAAGCCTGCGCATTTTGTCTTTTCAAAACAAATTTGGCCCAGATGACTGGATTTAAATGAGAACTTTGTTGCAAATATTTTGTACTAAAAAAAATTTATTTTGCATAATAGACAGGATGTGTTCCTAAGAGATCTTATTCATTTGTTTCTATGTACATAGATGTATGAAAATGTGCTTTTGATTAGAGCAATTGAAAGCATTTCATCTTTTGTACATTGTTTTGGTTTCGGCTGCCGCCGGCAACAAAAGCGCCACGCGGCCGCCCCTCCCCCCGCCGGCGTGCGGAGGAGAATGGAAGGAAAGAGG
>Ga0065711_1029440_pt1 | contig 36201 bp, 15 predicted proteins | sample Hoacrofraction12_FD_59098 | JGI IMG/M metagenome (GOLD analysis project Ga0065711, IMG submission 59098) | Hoatzin crop microbial communities from Cojedes, Venezuela - Epithelial fraction 12 v2 (version 2) | ecosystem: Host-associated > Birds > Digestive system > Esophagus > Crop | place...
GGTGAAACACTGGAACGGGTTGCCCAGAGAGGTAGTGGAGGCCCCATCCCTGGAAACATTGAAGACCAGGTTGGACAGGGCTCTGAGCAACCTGATCTAGTTAGCGGTGTCCCTGCTCGCTGCGGGGGGCTTGGACTAGATGACCTCTAGGGGTCCCTTCCGACCCAAAACTTTCCATGATTCTATGATTCTATGAAACTAAAGTTTTGCTCAAGTAACAGAAGGAAAAAAAGGGAGAAGAAATAACACCAGAACTGCACTTTTCTCAAGCTGTCTTGCAAAGCAGTGACTATTCCCACCAAGCCCCTCAGAAAGGCACAAGATAAGCAGAGGTAGAATCTGAATATCTGAGTTTCAGTGAAGCATGTTAAAAATACAATACAGCATCTCTCACTCACAGGGTTTTAAAAAGGAATACAGACTTCGACTCTGAGCATGCAAACGTTATCAACATGTGTGACTCCTCCCTTTAGCCTCAACAGACAGCTAAAAATTCATTATACACTGAAGTATTTTGCTTGCTCAGGAGCACAATGTTCAAAATTACAAAAAAAAATGCCTACAACTTTTAGTCTGTGATGACTGACCCTTTGATATCTGATAACATTTGGGGAGGAAATTGCTTTTTGGGTTTGGTTTTTTTTTTGAGTAACACTGCTTGTTGTCGGAGGTGCCAGCCTAGATGTATTTCAGTGTCAAACTTACCACCAGGCTGAGCAATTCACTTCTGATGCAATGAGTAAACACTGGTGTTTGGAAACGACCTTCTCTGATTTAGGATCACACTTGCTTGTAGCCTGAGACGTATATCCTATCCTGTTCCTGGATTTCATTAACCAGTGAATATTCCATGGGGTAAGCAAGCTCTCTTTTCTGATTTTGATCCTTCAGGCCTACTGCCTAAATCCATGGATTACTGGATGGCTTTCTGACTCATCCTCCTCTCTGTGCAGCATCTGGATTATCCTTAAAGAGCCAGTTGCTACCAGCACAGAGCAGGTGTGTTGTTACAAGCAACAAGACTCTTCTTGTCTTTTAGCTTCGGGGACATTGTCACATTACTCTGTATTGCTGCATTTTATTACGTTCATTTGTCTCATTTTTACTATAAAACAAATACTACGTTCACACCACATTATTGCACTTAAAAAGCACTTATGATCCTGCCTCAGCTGGGTTAGGCTAGTCACATCTGACAAAGTCTTGTGGGAACTGAGAGAAGATTATTTCAGATTGGTGGAGTTGCTTCCATTGCTCCAGGAAAGGTGATTTGCTTCTTTAAATTTCCTTGCAGTTCTGTGTCTCCCACAGCAGAAGGCTGGCAGAAAGCTGAATTCTTCCCATCTTCATTCCTACAAGACTCGCTGAAAGAAATCCATATCCTCATCAAATGTCAGCCAAAAACCTGCCTGAGCAAGGAGTTTTGTGGTGTGCCACAAGATCAAATAGCCAGAGTATAGTTCTCCATCCAGTGCTATCACAGAGTGGTTAGGAGCTGTACCAATTGCTTTATTGTTGCATTATTTCCTCATAATGTCTGTAGGACAAGCTAAGTGTCCTTCACTGGCCATATTGAGGAAAATATTCTTTCTGTTCTGAAGTCTTATGAAACTGTCTTATGCAATTAAATTATTGCCACGTGTCTTTCCAACAGTGTTCAAATTAGTATCTTTCCAGATAAGGCTAGTTAAGTACTTTGAATCTTTGAAAATAAAAGCACGCATGTAGGAATAAATCGAGTATTATGAAGATCCTTAACATTTGTTCAAGGGGTTATTAACTGGGCTATTCAAAGAACAGGGGACAGAAATTAAGGACAAATAGTTTGACATAAAAAGCAATGTTTAAAGCAAAGTTGAATTAGTTCTAAGGCATTGTTTTTAACTTTCACAGTTGGTGATATTTTTAATTTATCTGACACTAGGTTTATCACATAGGTGATAACACAGTGGCACCAGTGTCTGAAAGTTTCTATGATAGATAGTTTTCTATGATAGTTTCTATGAAAGTTTCTATGACAGATTCTAAGATGGTTGTTCATTCCAGTACTTCTGTAGCAGCATAAATCCTGACTCACCACTGGATTAATTCAATACTACGAAGCTTAATTTCTTTAAAAAATAGAAAGTTAGTTGGGAAGTATAACAATTTCACATTGACATGAAATATAGAAGTGGAAAGCTAAATACATCTCTTACTTCCTTGTCCCATGTAGCTGGCTCAGCTCCGCACAGTCCTGTCTTCTGCTGATGGGGAAGCACCTTCTCCCACGCGGAGCAATCATCAGCAACCCCAACTGCCGAAAGGCAGAGTGGTGAGAGGCTGATTCCAGACAACCAAAGCAAATCCAAAGCACGGTCTGCTCATCAAGGGCAACACATCCAAACAAAGACTACAGAAAAATCTGCCAAAGAGATGAGAACGTGCACGTGTTCTTAGCTGCAATATTCTTGTCCTGCCGGAAGCTGTTGTAATTCACTGTGGCATTTAGCTAGTGCTTTTACTGGAAATAATCTATATTCTTTTTGTGGTAGGCAACTAATCTGTTTTAATGCATGACTTCTAACAGTGAAATGTACTTCAAAATTTTTAATGAATCTTCGTATTCCTGCTGTAATAAGTAAATCGTGGTGATAAGAAGCAAAGTAATTGTTCAGAGTGAAATTAATCATTAATCACCTTCCCACAAGGAAAGTTTATGCAACTGTATGAGATGTCTGTTGTTTTTTGCAGTGAAATTGCTACTGTTAATGGCATTTACTAATGGGTTATTGTTAATTTGGCTAAAAAAAGGGGTTTTTTTCTAGTTTAGGTGATGTATGCGTCACTTTAATACAGAAAGCACTTTGAAATTAAATGATATTGTAACAGTGCTATGCTATCAGTGTTTTAAAAGAAATTGTGTGATAATTGCTGTTTGATTTCACCTACAGTTCTAAGAAAGAATTATCAGACATAAGTACATAGAAAAATAAAGCATCTTGGTCTGGCTGTACATTTATGTCACAAACTGATTTCTCAAGCAGAGCAGCACTCAGCTTTGCAAATAGCTCCAGCAGTGACAACTGAATTGTTTAATAGCCAACAGTGGCAAAGGTCTGAAGATGATAAAGTCAGACTCTACAGTGAACAATGCCAAGCATTAGAAGAGAAATTAGGTTTCCAGTTGACCCCATTATGTAACTTGAATGTTATTTGACTGAAATGATGAAGTACCTTCACAAAATCACATAAATGACTACTGTCTGTTGGGGTTTTACAGCACAAGTTGCTACAGATATAGTTTCTTCTTTAACATTTGTATGCGTTTGACTACAGAGTAAAAGCACTCACACTTCCTCACACTTCCTGTATAAAGTATAAAAAATTTTCAAATCCACGTTCCAAACATTTTCAAAAGCTGAACTACTTTAAATGCAAAATACCACCTCTGCTTCCGTCAGCTGCATTCAGTAGAACATACTCCTAGGTCCACCTTTTCAGCTAACCAGTGTGTGTATCCAACAGCTGGATCAATAAGGCCTTGGTCTGAGTCTTGCCACCAACATGTAACAGCAACAATTATCATACCAGAACATATGAAATGAATAACAAATTACTGGCCCCAGTCAAATTATCTTATACCTGGTTGGCTTGTGTACCGTTGCCGCCTTGTGCAATGAGCCTGTTAAGCATGATGACAGAAGTCAAGATGCTAACTTAATTCAATGCAATGCATTTGTAAGAAGCATAATAAAATCATACCAAGACCTTTCATACCAAGAACTTTCTTTACTCTGTTCCATAACAGGTGCCACATTTATGGCTAACTTTCCATATGAAATAGGTTTTGAGATATCACAAGCAATTTACACCTGAAAAAAAAAGAGAGGTCAGTTAGTCTTATTCTCCTAGCTTGGAACTAAAGGAAAAATTGTTAATTGAAAGTGAAGAAGAGAGAGCACAAACTGCAGATAAGTACAAGGCAGATAAAATTAAATACTTCAGCCAAGTCTTAGACCTCGACCTTTATGAACACGAATCTCCCTTTTGTCAGAAAAGCTTCTATTCCTGATAATATCAAGCCATGATGCAGAATCATGAACAAAATAGGAGGTCACCCATGAGCACAGGAATGAGGAGCTCAGTATTCAAAAGCAGTCTCCATTTCTGTGCTAATTAAAAAGCAGACTAATCAGCATTCAGTCAGATATTCCTGCCATTCTCATCAGTAATGCCTATTCCTATTACCTTATTAAGCAAAAGTAGTAAAATGCCTCTTTCTGTTCAGAAGCTCACAAAAAGAATTATAAAGGGGCCAATAATTCCCTCAGGTAATTGATACCTCCTTAATGAGCGCTCCTGAAACCACACCGCTTGTCTCTGCCTTGGTGCAACAACTGCATGATCCCTTCGACTGCCGTGAAGAGGAAGATGATCATTTTCACTCATCTCAGTTCATCAGAAAAAAATCCGATGCTGCTTGTGGGAAAAGTGAGAACAGAGACACAGCTGTATTGGTTTGACTGGTTTCAGAGGAGGCATCTTCCTTCTGATGGCAAAAATATAAACTTCACAAAGAGCCCACAATGGGCACACACCTGAGAAAAGGGAACAAATCTGTTAGGCGGAACAACAGCTTCCTGTACAGAGCTGTTTCATTCAAAGTCTCCTTAAAAAGCTCTCTAACTAGCATCCTTAGCTATGTCTTGTAATTTCTCAGATTTAGAGAGGGCCTGAGCTGCAAAGCAGTGGATTCAATCAGTTGGAAACCTTTGTGCGTGTGCACAAGGGTGAGAGGAAGCGGGCAGCTGGGTCTGCTGGTTTGTCTCAGGTTTGACTCCAACATAAATGACTTCAGCCTCCTTCTTTTTGTGTAACTCCTTAGGAAAATTACTTTAATAAAATACCAGTGAAAACATCAAGTCGAAACAACTATGAAAATCAAATGGACCTAATAATGACAACGAAGCAAATGCATAAGCAATTCATAGTCTAGGAAATAGTAAGGCAAAGCAAATGTCCTTGACTTGACCAAGGAAAGGCAAACTAATTTCATAGTATCTCTCGACTTTCACTACCAGTGAAGGAGAGATCTCTTATCTTTATAGCAAAGAGAGAGAATTAAATACAGACAGGATTTTATTTTAGGACATAAAGATATCATTATATTGACTTCTAATGGTACTTGCTGGTGAATAAAAGAGATGGAAAGGAAAATTACCCAGTGCAGTAGTTTGAATGGGTGATTTCTCAATGCCAAAGACTGGAGAAAATTACACAGAAAAACACAGATATTTTAAATCTTATTTTAAGAATACCATTTCTGCCTTTTACCAGAATGAATTGTTTTCTCATTTGCTGCTCAATATTTTATCCATACATAAAAATAATGGTAACTGTGTGCTGTGCATCAACAGCCAAACTGCACAGTAAATCGCCTTTAGTCCCAAACGACAAAGAAACTGTCAAATGCAAGCTACCACAGACACAACTCACCTAGAGAACTTCTGCTAAGCTTCTCCTCATCTTGTGCAGTCTTTCAAAATACAGTAACTGCTCTAAAATAAAGTTCCCTTGTGTAGCTCCACAGCTGTGAAAAAGCAGTTAACACTTAGCATTTAGCATCTGATCAGCAGAGTGGGTTTCAGGTCAAGCTCCAGCAACCACTTCCAGCTTGATCTCTGCTGGATGCATTAATCGTAGAATCACAGAAGCATAAGATGGTTTGGGTTGGAAGGGATCTTATAGATCGTCTAGTTCCGACTTCCCCTGCCATGGGCAGGCACACTTTCCACTAGACCAGGTTCCTCAAAGCCCCATCCAACCTGGCCTTGAACACTTCCAGGGAGGGGGCAGCCACAGTTTTTCTGGGCAACATGTTCCGGTGCCTTGTCAGCCTCACAGTAAATAATTTCTTTCTTATATCTAATCTAAATCTACCCTCTTTCAGTTTAAACACATTACCCCTTGTCCTATCACTACAAGCCCTTGTAAAATTCCCTCTCGAGCTTTGTCGCAGGTCCCTTCAGGTACTGAAAGGCTACTATAAGGTCTCCCCACAGCCTTCTCCAGGTTGAACAGCCCCAACTCTCTCAGCCTGTCCTTACAGGAGAGGCAGTCCAGCCCTCTGTTCATTTTTGTGGCCATCCTCTGGACCCGCTCCAAAAGCTCCATGTTGTTCTTGTGCTGGGGGCTCCAGAGCTGGACGCAGGACTCCAGGTGGGGTCTCAGCAGAGCAGAGTAGAGGGGCAGAATCCCCTCCCTCGACCTGCTGGCCACGGTGCTTTTGATGCAGCCCAGGATACAGTTGGCCTTCTGGGCTGTGAGCCCATTGGTGGCTCATGTCCAGCTTTTCATCCACCAGTACCCCCAAGTCCTTCTCGGCAGGGCTGCTCTCAATCACTTCTTCCCCCAGCCTATACTGATAGCAGGGGTTGCCCTGACCCAGAAGCAGGACCTTGCACTTGGCCTTGTAGAACCTCATGAGGTTCACACAGGCCCACATTTCAAGCTTGTCCAGGTCCCTCTGGATGGCGTCCTGTCCTTCTGACGTGTCGACTGCACCAATCAGCTTGGTGTCATCAGCAACTTTTAATATTTTTTTTCAAGCAAAACTGCTTGTTAAATTCAACTCATCTGTTCTGAATTTCCTAATTGTGTTATTTATCAAAGAAAAGAAAAAAATTGCTGAAAAAAATCTGAGGAATTAATGATGTACTGCTGCCTATGCTATGGTAATGCATTATAGCTTCCTTGCATGCCTTATTCAAGTTTTTCTGCATTAGCACAGAGCTCAGATAAATTGCATTTATTTTCTTACTGCTTAAGCCACTAAGTCTTTTGCAGTGCTCTGAGACAACGAAGAGATCACACCACAAAATCTTTAAAATCAACAAACTAAATTGTGCCACAAAGTTCACCATAGTGTAGCTAGAGCCAAGTCAGCTTCAGTAGTGTATATGCAGGAAAAATGCACCTATGGGATTGAGTTCATGCCAGTAGAGCACACTGTGCCTAATTTCTTCAAGGGCTATCAGTTGCAGCATTAATTCAGCCAAAGGTGTAAGGTCCCTCTAGGGAGGGTGCTGAAGGATTCCAGGTGACAGCAAGGCACCTGCTGCCCCAAGGGACCCAGCGCCCTTCATCCCATGGCGTCCCAGCAGCTTCCAGCACATGAGCGAAGGGAGGTGCTGCCAGGGGCATGGGCCAGTGGAGCCTGAGCGGATGGAGGACCGAGCTGTGCCATTTTGGGAGCGGTGACAGCACTTTCTGTTCCTGCAGCCTGAAATGAGCTCTTCCCTCACCGCCTAACTATCGCCACCTGATGATCCCCTTTTAGATATCCATTACGTTCACTTCCTATTTTGTCTGGGTTAGAGCTACTGCTCACATTCGGATAAGCCTGTGGAATTGAGAGGCTGGAATATCTTATCCCTGATTTTCACTGTATCAGGCAATCTGTAGCCTCTGCTTAATTTTTTCGTGAATATACACACACACTCCAGGGTGGAAATTTAAGAGTGAGCTGGGGAAAGCCCCACGCTTCCCTCTCTCTTCCCACCCTGGGGAGATTGGCTTCATCCCTCGCATACCCTTCGAACAGCATTTTCTCCTCCTCAGGACACCCGTGAGCTTAAATCCATCCCGCCCAAGCAAGAGGAATCCGAGGATGGCCGAGGGGCAACCAAGCGTGCCGCACGCCAGGCGGCTCTTGGCGCATGTTGCTCGGCGGGACGATGGCTGCCAGAGCGACGCCTTAGTAACCGCATACGGCGGGGCAGGGGACGGCGTGCATCTGCCAACACCCTGATGCAGGGCATGGCCCGGGTCAGGCCTGCGGCCCCGCTGCAGCCACACCACGGAATCCAGCCCCGGCTCAGCAAATCTTTAGCAAACTGCCTGCTGACCAAAGTTGAGCAGGATAAATCAGTGAATGAGGCCGAAAGAATGGAAAAAAATAGTGTCTGGCCTGTCAAAAATCTAATGCAATAAAACCTCTTCTCTGTCTGGGACATTCGGTTACTAGAGCAATGTAATAACATGAATTAATATAAAAGACCAAGTCATGCACTGCCAATACTCTTGTAAATGGTAGCACCGAACATGGCCTCTCCTGCCCTGCTGCAGACTCCCTTCTTCAGCTGGAGGGGTGTTAATCAGGAGAGAGCTGAGGGCCAGGGCAATCTGGTCATCTGGGTCGCCCCTTGGAACCTGCTTCCTCACGATAAGGAGACACTAACCCTTGGCATGCCAACAATGTGTCATCAGAAAAAGTTTAGATTTACCCCTCAAAAAATGTGTTAGGACAGATTTGGTAGCAGTGTCACAAAAAGCTGTCAGCAACTGATTCAATAGGACCACCCCTGTCTTGTCAGGAGGTTCCCTATGAGGAAGAGCAAGGAGGGGGATATCCATCCACAGCTGACTCTGTGCGAGTGACTGGACTTCCCTGCACTCCTCTGGGGGAGGCCAGATCTGCACAACCCCCTCCTTCTCTCACCAAACTGTGCACTCTTCTGTTCATTTGCACCGTTGTGAAGTGTGGCCTAAAATCCTTTCACAGAACCTTACTTCTTAATTATCTTTGTGGAACCATACAGGCCATTTCTGCAGTGGCAACATACTTTGGAGTCATGGTCCAATAGAGCCATTATGTCTTCTGCCTGTGAAAATGGACATATGCAAGAGGAATGCCTGAAACGGTTGCACTCCAACTATTCAGAGTGCTTTCAGCCCTTGGATGAGTCCTGTAGGATTTTACAAGGCTGCCAGCTAACGATGTTGCATTTTGCATTTACATTGCGTATCCCACAGCAAAGTTTGTAACATGGATTCTCTTGTTATTGGGTCAAGGGAGAGAAAGGCTCCAGGGAAAGCCTCCAGACAGCTTTAGATAATTATTGCAAAGGAAGGCTCTGCCAAGACCTACAGAATTGTTTCCTATTTCACTCATTGTACCCTGCTTCTGGCCTCCTAGGTTTCCCTGGTGTGATCATTACTGACCTATCCTGTGATCCTTTAGACCTCCTTCCAAGTATTTGTTGTATGCATGCTTCTTTCTTCAAGTGACATTTTAACTCATTTGAGCATATCTGATTGATGAGAGGGAGGTGGAGAACAGCTATTTTGGACAAGCAGTTGCAAGACCAGACACTTTTATACAGGAGACCTAGCTCTAGACCTGTTTCTGAAATCTCATTTCTGTGATACTACAGCAAGTTGGGCCAGTTGTGAAAGGAGCATAGACTGAATTCAAATAAATGATTCAACAGAACAATATTGTATGTATAAAGGAATATATCTTAAAACCTAATTATGTTCAGGGCTGTGACACACAGTGTTCATACTCATGCTCTTTTGTAGAGTGGCAAGCATACAGGGATATAGTTATTCCAATGGGATGATGAGAAAAATTATAAGATTCAACAGCTACTCCTGAGGCCTTGTTCCCAAAGGTTGTGCTTTGAAATCTCTAAACATCACAACAGAAGTGACCCAGCTTGACACAGGGCCAGAGCTTCCATTAACTAGGAGATCTCTTAGGTAGTCAGTACTTCAAGCAAATGAAGAGCTTCTTTTAAAATGGCTAAACAAGAAGTTGAGTACCAGTTTGAAAATACTGACATGATGTGACTACTGCAAAGCCACAAAGAAAAGGAGTGCAAAGACAGGAGCATAACAGAGTTTCTGTGCAGGGCTTCCATGCTAGAAATGGCTCAGTCCCCTAGAGCAGACCTACCATTAAAACACATCTTTCCAAAAACACCTTCCAATTCTCTCCCTGAGACAGATATGTGACCTGCCCTGGGCCGAAAGTCAATTCCTTTTACACATCTAGTTTTCCAGGCTGCAAACCAGAAGGCCCCTCTTTCTTCATAGAGAAAGAAGAGGGGGGCTCAATATCTAATTGCTCCTAACCTCTTTAATCTCACCTGCATTCTCCTGGCTTTGACCACAGGACCAGTTGGGTCTAGTCTGACCACATACCTAACAAAGACGATGGCTGTTTCCATAGTTAAATCAGCATTCACTTATGTGCTGGCTTCAGTGGCACAAAAGTCACAGAAAACATGAATTTCTGCTAAAAGACAACACACTAATGAACAGAACAGGCATTAAAGCACCTGTTTTACACATAAGGAGAGGCACAATAAAGGCTTACATAGGATTCAGAAGATGCATTTTGGAACCTATAATGAAACTTAGGATGAATGCCAGTGGCTAAATTCAGTAGAGAACTCCAGGAAGCGGATGCCAGCCTCTTCTCTCATTTATGAGACCTCTAAATACCACTGTTGTGCAGGAATGCTGTGTGCAGTGGTGCCCACGCAGCAGCCAGCTTATGGAGACTTAAGTGTCCAGACTGAGTGGGGACAAGGTGTCACACAGACGTTCCAGTGGGACTCAGAAAGGAGAGAGGTACTGGTGAAGCCCTGGGTCACACCACTGTGCATGACCCTCCTAGCACACACCAGAAGTGTTAACTGTGTCCACACTAGCAGCTGGAGAGAGACAGGACTTGGCCACGGTCAAGTGGAAGCTTCCCAACATGGTTTTGGCAAATGTTGGCTAGAGCTTTCTGCGAGAGGGTCCAGACCAGGTGAAATTATAGTTCCAAATAGACCACATGGAGGAAATTACACAGGGAAGTTCAGCTGTACAAACTGAGGACATGTTATGGCCCTTGCTCCTGGACCAGAAAGTGGGCCCTGACTTGTTTCATTTACCATGACAGGCACAGCTACGAAGCTCGCTGCAGAGCACAGCAGATACGCTCCGTCTCCCTTTGGAAAAGCAGGGGGTGTTGGTAGTCAACACACTCATTCAACAAGTAGGCGGCTTTTCCCTGCTTGGCCTGAGGGATCCCTGTTGCATCTGCAAGTGCCCTGATGGCTTTGAACCAGCTACATTGGCTTTTTAACACAAACTCTTCACTGCTGCAACTGGGCACTACTTACATTGCGGATGTGATATTATGCCTCTCTAAACTCAGAAAGTAAAGTGATAGAAACAAGAATATGGAACTACATTATTTCTTTTTAACTGTCTAGGCACTCATTTGGTTAGTGGTTTTATACCTTGGCTGGGTAGTTTTTCCCTGCCAAATGAGAAAGTTAATTCTTAGTGCCAGTAAGAAGCATTAGCTTATGTTTGTACAGTGCCTACCAATGCAAGAGTGCTAAATACTAGAAGTGAAGCACATCTTAGCACTCAAAGATCTGCGTGCTGAATAGTTGATCCAGTGCCCAGACTGGAACGATTACTGGCTCTGACGAGGCGGGATATAGCCTTTAAGCCGTAACAGAAAAGAAATCCAATACAGACATATAAGTAACAGTGTGTAAAGCACAACTAAGCAGCAATGCACACTTTTCAGAAAATGAAATGGAGCTTCCTTTATTTCAATCAAAGCAGTTCAGTCAGTCACGTTTTCCTCTCGCATGAATTACTGGATGTGTGAGGCAAGACAAAATTCTTTAATCTTTCTTTTTTTAATCTCAACCCGTTTCAGTAGGAGCTTAGTGCAAGTGACTCTACAAACACCCCTGAACACATTGTCATGCCACAACACACCCGCGCCCATCACTAGGGAAAAGTGAAGCACAATCAGGAGACTTCCGTATTATCGAAGCGGTATCACACCTAAGCAGTGTGCGCACCCGAGCGCTGCTCAGCTCCGATATCCTGGGCGTTCCCACTCCGCTATGAGATGGGCGCGCTGCAGGGCTAGATTACCGCACTACTGCCTGATTGCCGTAGCCCAGAGGTGGGGGCAGTGTAGGTTGGATATACCCTCTGTACACTGACACAGAGGGTGAAATCCAGATCAGTAAAAATAACAGTTATCCAATAAATTGAAAAAAAAAAAAGAGGAGGCCAGAAAACAGCATGTTGGCTGTGCGTTTTCCTGGTTGTAGTTGCAGCTCCCATCTTTCTGTAATCACAAAGATCTTTTTCCAGTTTGCACACATTTACAGTGTATTTATGTGAATCAAGAAGTCTGCCTTGAGTCCTAGCAGTGATATTTAGATGTCTCATAACTGAGGGAGACAGGTAGGCAAATGCTTCTGGAACCTCGCACAGAGAGTGAGGTGAGAGTGGTGCCACGACTGAAGTGAACACCACCGTTCACCTGAGTCAGTCAGGAAACTGAAGCAGAAACTGGTTTTGAACAGCTGCTCAGATTTGCTATATGAATCTTTACTGTTCCCTTTGCAAAAAACCTGCTCAGTGATCACCTACACTCAGTTGTATTTGATAGGACAAGGGGTAATGGCTTTAAACTAAAATAAATTTGATTTAGATTAGATAGAAGAAAGAAATTCTTTACTGTGAGGGTGGTGAGGCACAGGAACAGGTTGCCCAGAGAAGCTGTGGCTGCCCCCTCCCTGGAAGTGTGCAAGGCCGGGCTGGAGGGGGCTTTGAGCAACTTGGTCTAGTGGAAAGTGTCCCTGCCTGTGGCAGGGGAGTTGGAACTAGGTGATTTGTAAGGTCCCTTCCAAACCAAACCATACTAACTTTCTGTGACTTACAGCGTGTGTGAATTTGCCCTCGCGCGGAGCTTGCTCCCAGAGCTTCAGGCACCAGCACAGGCTGACCTGCTGCCCATGCTCTGCCCAGCAGCTTTCCATATGCTCACAGAAGTGCAGCTAAGCCAGAACATGCTGGACCTACAGACCCTGCTTGGTAGTGCTGATGTGGCCATACACAGTCCAGGTTCCCCAAACACAAATCACTTAGATACTCTTTTTTAATACCTGGGCAAACTTTCAGCCAGAAGAAGACACAGAAAAACTTACCTTGCTCCTGTAGTGGTTGTTTCTGGGATGTGGCTTTTAGGCATGTGTGGAACTATGTGATCATAATTGCTGATGGAAAACAAGGGAGCATTTATATGCACAGATTCACCTGAATATGATCTTTTAAATCTGAACTTCTTTTGTTACATATCTGAAAGTAATCCTGTTTTTCATAACCCTTGTTTCACTTTTAAGAAAGAGAGTAAGTCACAATCAACAGCACATCCTTAATACCTGAGCTGTATTGCATACTCTTATTCCACAGGCTGAGACCTCAGGACACCGTGGATACTATTCGGGCTGTCACGTCAGTGTGAAGGTGACAACCACACCATTGCCTTATTTACAGTGACATCTACCGGCAAAAGCAATCTGAAAAGGGCGTCTTTTTCTCTTAGTTTTTTTTTTTTTTCTGTATTTTTTCTCCTATCTTTGGCATTTTTCTTCATCTTCTTCACATCTTACTCTTCAGTTGTTCACAGTAAGTTCAATATTTTAGAGTATTGAATATAGTTTAGTCTGTTATCACATTTTCAAACCCAATATCCCTGTCCTCAGTCAATCACCCATCTATCTTCAGAGTACATGTCAAAACAGAAGATTTTGTATCATCAGCACCATTTGCCGGTGCAAGTAAAAGTGCTGGGCATCTCCAACATCTGGGAGACACAGCTTCTGCTGAGGCAGCATTATCTCAACATCGTATATTTAGCGTTTCCACGTACCTACCTATTGAGTGTAGCGCTCACTGACACCATCTACACACCAAAACTGAAGTCTGTCTGGGCCCAGGACCTTGCCTGCAGAGTTCGGGAGGCTGGTGGAGTCCAGGGTAGCTCAGTTCCATAGTACTCAACAGAAACTGCTGTGCTCAAGTCATCCTCCAGCTCTTCCTGTATATTCTACGGTGTAAGTGTGTATGTATACACATACATACAGTTTGTCATGTATCTAATGATAAACACATATACAGAGAGAATATATAGGTAGTTTTGAATAGTTGCTAAACATTTTAGGAACAATATGTAGGAACAATAATTACTTTAACACCATCAGACTGTGAGTACAGAAGAGAGTCTTATTTCAAGGATTTGCTCAGAATACCTGATGGAAATACTACTCACCATAATACAGCTACTCAGATAATGTTAACTAATAAATAGCGTTTTGCTTTTATTTTGCTATATATAGTTATTGCTATATATCAGCCAGTTCAAAACTAACTCAGTCGAACAGGTTTGCTGCAGCAGATGTTCATGAAGGGCTTTGCTCTGAGGTTTGTTTCTGTCTTTGTTCTTCTTATGAAGGTCCCCTGAACCAGTCATGAAGATGAGCTAAACTACTTGGAGCGATTCAAGCTTTCCTTCGGGCATTGGGTCAACAGGCTGGAAGTTCCATGACTACTCTCTGCAGGCATTTTTAACAGACTTCAAAACTAATATGTTATTGAATAGCACAGTACCGTGACTCTTGTATTATTTAATTTGATACAACAGTAAGATATTGTGGTTATTTATAAATGTATTTGCAATGAAATAAGTAACAAATACTATTTAAATAATCTTCAGCAATTTGTGGATTGCCACTGCCATCTGCAGACCTGGGGACGCAACATTTTTTCAGCTATTCATACATAGGTACCTACGTTTTCTACATAACCATGAGCATTTTAAAACAATTTTGGAATATAAGTTTGAATGCTGAGATTCTTAGTGATTTCCAAGTAAACTATTTACTCATGAGATCACAAACTACATAAGAATCTGGAATTTAAATGGGGCAAAGGGAAAACAGAAATCAAGAACAAACTCAGGGATGACTCTGTTGCTTTTTTTCCTCAAAAATGCCAAAGTGTTGTTTTTTAAAAAAATTTATTGTCTGGCATTCATCCCACTGTAGAAAAGTGAAGAAACAGAAGTAAAATGTTGACATTTAAATGGCTGATGCTTTATTAAAAATATTTTCAAATCAGAAACAGAAAAAAATTATATCAGGTATTCATAAAAAATACATTTCATCTATCTGTTTCATGCAACCTGTATCATTTACATCTGAAAAATGAAACTGTCAGGAGCATCTACAAATTATTCAGATTGTTGTACCAAAGTATGTGCATGAAATTTGATAAAATAGAAGTGATACAGGAATTGACTGTACAGCACATCAGTTCTGTTAAGCAGGGGCAGAGAATTTTTATTTTCTTACAACAATCCAGTATTCTCCTGTCAGAGACATTCCCTGTCCTCAAATTCTGCTACACAAGAGAAGCCAACACAGATCATACATGCAAAGTTTCACCGTAGTGAAAACTTGTACTTGGCATGAATGATGGAGAGGTTGATGGACATAGGAAACAAAACATTAATTTAGAAACAGTTTTGTTTAAGCACTTCACCATTATCTCCTGTCTCACAAAGACAGCAGACACCCAGAAAAGGCTGTCTGTCCACAATTTAAGTACTTCATGAATAAAAAGTACAGAAATAACAGTATCTAAAAGATTGAGTCATGGACCAAATCTCTATTAGAGATTAGATCTGTACAAATAAACAATAGCAAGACTGAATCTGAAAAGCAAGCAGGCTATCTATACGTGCAGAACACTGGTGGAAATACAATGCTATTGTATTTTGGTATGATGCTTTATAAATTAAGGTTTTTATCCTAAGTCCTAAAGAGATGCCAGGAAAGAAGAATCACAGAAAAAAGAGCATAGGCAAACAATGATCATTAAAACCAAAAATGGAACAAAGTCTTTACTCCATAGACAAAACTACAAAGCAAGATCAGACTGTGGGGGGAGCAACAAAATATAACAGTTCAGGCAGAAGTTAGATGTAGTCTATCTAGCAGCAGATTGATAAAGGAGATTGTCACAATGCTTTTTTTATACTGGTCAATAGATAAAAAAAAATGTATTACATATTTCTTTCTAGTATGTTACTTTATTCATATGCCATAGTCCACTTTTTTTCAGTGAAGGTATTTCAAATTTGATTATTTGGAAGATTTGGGTTTTTTTCCTGGAATTGATTTCTTGAATTCTTTTAGGTCCCAGTTCATGTCTGGAAGACCAGCAAAGTCCTCCTTGCTGAAGCAACAGAGACAAATCTCCGCAGGGGCAGAGAAGCACAGGTATGTAGCAAGTGGATGTATGGCAGCAAACAGACGTCTGCCCGATCTTCAGCCCACTGTACTCCAGAAGCAAAGACGGCTACCTCCCAGGTTTTTTCTTTGACATAAAGAAAATTTCCAGGCTGATGTTAACCTCTGTCTTTGCAACATGAAAGACATTGTGAGCATGACTGGTGAAGGCTATAAACACAGCAGAGTGCACTGCTTCCCTTCTGTGCCAAAACCAGCAGGGCTGACCCCAAGGCTCTACTGCAGTTTACTAAATTCTGAGAATTAGTTTACGGGTGACCAACCATGAAGCCATATACAATTACTGACAGCTAGTATTTTCAGCAAATATCCTACATGTTGTTTGATCACTGAGCATTTCATTCTTCTTAGTATAAAGGCTCCAAGTGTGTCAGAGGGTAAACAGCTGATCAAAGAGACCTGCAGCTGGAGGGGGTGATGACGTATTTTAGCCTTGTTTGCTCTAGGGTCATCTTAGTACAGCACGGAGTCCACACCTGAGATTTCATTCCCTGGAAGCACGTTGTGTAGCCCGGTTGAGATTCAGCACAGCTGGGGCACAGAGTAAGTTAGCAGCTGAGGGTGCAACCAAGTGCTCTGTGCCGAGACTGGATCCATGCTCTCACCTTACAGCTGCAGCAGATAGATAATCTGGGAAGGTGATCCCAAGGGGCTTCGGGCAACTGAGCACTTCTAGTCTTTTTCAGATGCCTCCACTAGCTTTCAGCCCAGATGCTAGGTCAATCTAACGTGAACACAGCATCTCTACGTTAGGAAAATTACTGCAAATTACATCCTCTTCTAAAGGTGACTTGCATAACTATAAAAATAGTCAATAGTTCAAACAAGTGCTATCAGAAACTTTATGTACAACTGATTGCATGTCTTACCACTGCGAAAGACATTTTACTTGGAACATAAAAAAGATAGCAAATACTACGCTGCCCAAGGATAGACTTCAAATGAGGGGTGACAATTTTTTCCAAAACTAGAGCTGCAGGTGCAAATTATAAAACTGCAGGCTTCTCTGTAAAACTTTAATCTCTTAAATATAAAATACAAGACACATTCATAAAATCCATTTTTTATTTTGATAAAATCCGTATAAATATCAAAGCACTGGATCAACTCCACTGTTTTCAATATGTAAAAAACATGTAAAACTTTTGTTTCTGATATGAAGCACCTTATGACTTTCCCTTCTGAGGCAAACAAACTTTATAACCTTCGTGCGATTTGTAAACATTTTGTTCATGTTCTGCAGCTACTCACATGACAGGGAAACATATCAGATCCAACACTAAGTCTAAAAAGGGGTGTTCAAACACGCAACACACTCCCGCTCTCTCCATGCACATTTTCCAGATGTCCTCATTCAGAAAGAACCGACCTGAGGTCTTTTCAGCTGCATTCTTCTCCCTATGCCAGAGAGCAAAAAGTGCCTGCAGGTCTTTCCCCTGTGGTTTTACCTGCTGCCTCTGCCAAACGCCTGTTATTTCTCTCATGGTCTATCTGTGTTCTTTCCTTCAGAAAACATTCAGAAGGCATTGAGAAGCCTTGCAGCAATAGTAGCTATACTCTGGGGAGAAGAAAACAAAAAAATGCACCCATCTTAAACTAAGCTAAAATATCTATGTCTCTATGTCTAATTTATTCAGTTATAAGAAGGTATATAAAGTCAATCCTGATTGTGATTTCCCTTATGTTTGTCCATCTGACATCAAAAGACCTGTTGAGGTAAAAGGCACTGTCTAAAACCTATAAAAACCCAAATTCATGGAGAGCATTCATGGAAGATGAGTTGGTCAGAAGTGCTACAGAGATTGGTGGTAGTTGCTGCCCACGAAACCTCTAGCTGCCTCTTTCAGGTACCACTGGTTTTCACAGTCTGAGGGTAAATCTAATCCTACGCTAAACTACATCCTATGGCAAGTTCATTAAAAATAAAAAAGATAAATCTGAAGTAAACCAAATAATTATTTTCAGATAACAAAAGCTCCTGAGAGAAACACAGGCTCAAGTCAATTCATAAATTGACATACATTTCAACACATTGCTATTGAGGGCTGACCTTTTATTAGATATTGACTTGATACTGATTTCTTTGGCTTGCTCTAATTGCTGTCTTTGGTCTTGGAATAGAAGTGCAACCACCCAAGTTCAGCTATGACAGCAGAATATCAGCCAGCACTTAGGAGACATTACACACCTGAGTAGTGCTGTGCTCCACTGCAAGATGTGAGGGATACAGCACATGTCTCGCTGCAGCGTGCCACATGCCCAGTATGAAACAGTCTGGAGCAACTGCTACGCCTGCCTCCCGACTTTAAGTGGTAGGAGTCCGATGCTACATGCACATAGTGTTACAGCTGCAGATGTGCACCAAATGCAACGGACTGGATTTAGACATGAACAGTTACCTCTATGCCCTTCCACCTTGCAGTTTTAAGGTTTCAGGACAATTTTATCACTGTACGTGTTGGAATTCAGGAATACCTAATCCACCTGACACGATCCTGCAATACACAAAATAATTAACATTTGCTTTTTTTTAAAAAAAATCAATCAGTACATTATTACTGCTGTGAAGTAGTCAGAATAACAGGATCATATAAATATCTGTTTTACTTAAATGCTGTTAGACATTATTGCTTTTTATAGGAAGGTGAGCATGCTATTGCACAAGTCGGCAATGAAATCAGCTTTGAAATATTTTTTTCTTGAGAATTACAGTGTGAAGTGTTATATAGAAGCTAAATGTTATGTTAGAGACCAGAAGAATAATCCCAGAACATCCTTTACTGACGCTAATATCAGGGATCCTGTTCAGTAATTTGGTGGCAAATTTTGGACAACTCCTTCACCACACCTGACCCTCACGATTAGCACTGCCCTCTGTGCATGCAGTGCCAACACCAATGCCTCAACGCTCCCAAACCAACACACCCAAACACAGTCAGACCTGTCAACACCAATGAACCTGCAACAACTCAGGACATACTCGTCTGTAAGAAATGTCTGCGTGGTAACCAGTAATAAAACAACACCTATTTGTTAAAACAGCTCACAAAAAAAAAAAAATCACAAAGTATATTAACTACTACAATTAATTCAGCCTTTGGTTTCAGAGGGAGACTACTGTGGCTTTACTCCTTTAATTCCTTCTGACTTCTCGTCCCTTTAAAGGCTGCGGAGGCCGGTAGTTTTTCAGCAAGCAGCAGGCAACCTCGTCCTCAGCAGTGCTCAGGAGGCTGCGGAATTTGGCTAGCTGCAATCAAAAGAGACAGAAGGTTCAGCAGAAAACCCTCGCACTCATATTAAAAAGCTCGTAGTTAATATTAAAACTACTTGTCACCTTTTTTCAGCCAGAAAGAATGGAACTGTATTTTTCTCTGGCATGTGGGAAGTGGCATTTTCACGATTTCTGTTCTTGCAAATGAAAAAAAAATGACTACCAAGAAAATCTCCCAAAATATGTGTCAGAACAAAAATGTACATAAAGATTATTTGTTTCCTATACTCACACTTTGTCTTCTATAACCTGTTTTAAAGCAGGGTTTTTAATAATTTTTTCAGTTTCATTTTATAATTTGGAGATTCTGGAATGTTTCTTGCACTTCTTATGTGCACCTGTGTACATCTTCTTGTTCAAAGATTATACTCACAGTTAACCTGGGATAGTAGGTGTGGTGCTATAGAAAGCTTCTGTAATTAGCACTTTTCATATATCAAACGTGTACTCAATCCAGGAGAGATTCCAAATTTTTCCCTTGTGAAGACACTGAACAACCAGTTACTCATACCTCAGCACAAGCTTCCCTGCTTCAGCTGACCTAAGCAGAAACCCAGATCAGAGATCCATGTCTAAAGCTTGGGAAATCTGAGTCTGATTTCTGACCTGAAGATTAGTACTTTGTCTAATTTTTAATATTTCCAATATTTAATACTTTTATATACCATCTTAATTCACTTCTAGGTTACTAAAGGTAGGACAGCACAAAAATCATTCCATTACAATAGAGCATTTAGTTTTATGGTAAATTGCATGTTAATTGCATTAAGAGCAAAAAAAGTCAATACTATCTTACTTCATCCCATTCTAAAGCTAACATTTGTAACTCAGTCTCCCTGTGAGTTTCTAAAAATCTTCCAATTTATTTTTAATTTCTTTCAACATGAAAAGTGCATCATAAAGTAGGTAGCAAACTGTAAAGCCCCAAAAGAAATACAAACTTGAGGAATAAAATTAAATGGCAAAACAGTATCAGGCATGGTGATGACTGATCAGTCACAGTAGTGGACATTACTGGAAACAAATAGTTTTAGCTACATGCATGGTTATATTTATAAGAATATAGCACATTTATACTTTAATACATAAGATATAGCTACAGTTTGAAAAATGACTCGTCAAGAATCACTGCATTTGACACTGTTTCCGACACCATGTCCTCTGAACCTGTAACACATGGATGTTTGCATACAGTATTTCATGGTTTAGAATGTATTAACTGTAGATTAGTCCAATTATGAACCTCTTAACCTGAGCAATGGCTTGTCTTTGGGAAGTTGGTATCTTAACACAAATTTTCAATCCTACATCTGTAATGCATTGCAGCGAGTCTTACAAAGCCAGACTGAGGGCAGTGGGGAAGACATACACATGAGAAAAACGCAAAAATACATAACTTCAGATCAGTTACAAACAGAATTTGAGGTCTCCTGACTAACAAGCATCCTGTTCCATGAACTGTCTTAACATTTTGCACAAAGACCGAAGTCATCATTTCTGCTGAGTCTGTAGCCTAGGGTACTGAATTTTCTGAGGTATTTGTAATATTGACCATGAATGAGACAAACGCAACAATCTCAAGGGTTACTGTGTGCGCAGAATTTTGATAACATATAGCAGGTGACGTACTTATCAACATCCAGTATTAGAAGCTATGATCTGACATACTTCAGTGTCTCCCGTGGGAAAAACTCTTTATACCTAAGATGATCAGCCCACTGGGCGTCACTGTTGCAACATTAAGATATACCATGAAGCTTAATTTAACGAGAAATGTTAAGTATGCTCTTTTACCTAGTTATCACACTTTTCCTAAGATAGCCTGACATAAAAACCAACTTATTACAACTGTATTTCCTTTTCATTACTCCAGTAAATTCACCAAGTTCTACACATCTGGAATGCAAGAAGACATTTACTATCGATCTGCCAAGTAAAAATGACAGAGAAGAGGTTTAAGCAGGATAAGCAAATAATTTAATCGATTCCAGAATTTCCAAGTGTCACTGGAACCTTTTTTCTGTAAGTTCCTTGTGGCTTCTTTTTGATTGTTAATTTTCAGAGCACACAGATTCTTTTTTAAAAATGGATAACAAGTAGCTCTTACGCAAAGAAAGGCAACAAGAAGTCAGGATAAATTTGACAGGCGCGTTTTGTCCTTTGAAAATTTGATAAGGTATGCAATGCCAAAGTCTGCAAAAAAATATATTTTTGGGTGGCATTTACAATTTCAAGTCTTACAAAAGCAACATTTCTATAGCAATGAAAAATCAAAAAATACCTGTTCAGAACAAACATTTATGGGCTCTCTCAGAACAATCCAGATGACACTCTCAAGCAGAGGTGGAACAGTGAGAGACCCAAAGTAAGTCCAGTAGTCCAGGGACTTGGGAAGCAGACAGCTAGGATCGAAGTTTGTGAATAGTGCTCTTTTACCCTGGAAAGAAAAAAAAGCTCATGGTGGTTCTAGATTGAATATATTTAGAATATGATTTCTTACAAAAAGTTAAAAAGAAGAAAAAAACAGGGCAAGAGGCCAAGACAAATCATGCCAAAGGAGGTAGGGCTTATTCCACTATAAGGTGGGCTGGCAATGCCCTGGATGACCACAGCAGGTGAGCCAGCACCCTTCTGATGAGGTCTTCTGCCAGCAAGGACACCACCAAAGGCATCGTGTTAGCACAGGCTCCCCATAGTTACAAATGGCTGTGGGACGGAGGTTGGACGGAGAGGTGAGAAGATGTCAGACTTTCAATGTGGAATTGATGGTGCTGTCAGAATAACCCAAGAGATCCCTTGTCCTGCTACCAGCACCCCCCCTACCCCTCTAGCTCACTCCTCCCCGGCCCACTTCTTCCTGCTCTGGCTACCAGGCCAGAGATGCCAGTATGAAACGTGATGCTGTGAGTCTGGCTGATTTCTCTGAAGCAGTAGCTTGTTTCTCACCCTGTACCTCAGCAAAACCTTCCCCTCACCTTTTTCACAGCTTTCCATAAAGTATGTTCTTCTGTTAGTATTCTCATAGCACCAGATTTGTCAGAGACTAGGTCCTGTGAGGAATTAGCCTTTTCCTCTAATCTCTTATTGTACAAAAATTATTCTCTGTCGGCTTAGTTTTCAACTTTACCTAACAGGAATGCTTCTAAACTGTCCCAAATCAGAGTTAAATATGGATGGCTATGAAACTAGGGACTAAGGAACATGAAGGTGAAGGAACCAGCAGCCAGGTTACCAGGAAAACAAGACAACAAAAGCAACCACCAGTATTAGTATTCTTCTAGAAGGATTTGTTCACCTTGATTCTAATGGTGTCCAAGCGGTCAGTAATCTTCTTCAGCTGCGGGTTGCATTCACCGATCTATTAACACCAAAGAAAAAAGAAATACTTGAAGTCCAGAGAAAAATAGCAAAAATAAATAATCAAAAAGCAAATGTATAATGAAACTGTTTTATATAACATTACTTAAGTGACTGTAAGATCTGATGGATTTTGTGACTACGAGCCTGTGACTAGCTGGTTCTTAGAAATAATACTGATGGATAAGAAGATCCACTCTCTTGCTGACAGTATTTATTCTGGCTACTTTTAGTAATTATTTCAGCTGCAAAAGACCCACAAACTTTACACTGCAGGGGAATAAAAGTAATTTCTTTTTCTCGCTTTATATGCAGGATATGAAAAGTTGCAGGCTTGCACCTGAAATTTAAGTTGCTTAAAACAGTGAAAATATTGTTCTTATGTATCCCAAGTAGAATTTGCGTGCTAAGAAATCCAGTGAAGCTTTCCTTAAATCATTAAAATGTAAACTGGAAAGACAGAATTACTGAAGTAGTTCTTTGCAATGGCTGCGCAGAATGGCTCACTGGCTGCACCAGCACTACCTGTGCTCAGGAAGCTGTGGCAGCCAGGCAGAAACCACAGATCTGACCAAAGCCCTACCCTTTGTCATGGTTTGTGTGAATTCTCCATCGGCGTCTTTGTTACAGTAGTCAGTGAAGCTGTTGCAAGAGTTTAATTTCATCTTGGAACAGGTACAGAAGGCAAAGATGTACATAATAATCATAAGGAAAACCTCCAGTTTCTGGTTTTGGTGGGTTTTTATTATTATTATTTTTCAGAAGAGAGTACCAGCTCAGAAACAAACCGTTAAAGAAGCATTCGAACCAAATCAGATCACCCTCTTAAAGAAACCTCTTAGTCAAGTACAAGTTATTGGGATCCATATAGGGCCATGTGAATTAAGTTCCACATCTTCTGTTGTACAGGAGTGCAGACTAGGCAAACTGAAGAGCCTCACTGTCTTGAAAATCTATTAATCTGACATTTTTAATCTTCAAGGGAAAGCAAACAGTATGAAGGAAACAGTATAATTTAATGCCCATATAAAATAAGTATATCTTTAACAATAATTATACCAATCATCACCATTATCCCTTTGGGCTCACAACGCAGATTTATTAGGAGGGCTGAGGTGTTTTTTACTTACTTTCAGAAATACAGCCATGACTGCTAATCCATCTGACTGACAAGCTGCCTCAACAAAACTGGAATACTTTTCTGAGTTCCAGTGGACCACATGAAGCTGAAAAGCAAGTGACACAGACAGCATCAACTCCCGCTGAACTCAAATAATCACAAATTAATACTGCAGCTTTACTGCTTTTGATACTCTACTTCACTCTCTTGTATTCAGAGCCATTCAGTTTTCTAAATGCAAGTATTTCATGAAATTGGTAAACATGTAGCTCACACAAATGGCCAAAGCATTTCCAATGGCTGGGATTATTCAAAATTTAGCAGCAACCAGCACACCACAGTGCCTGCCAAACTGCTGTTGGGTCCCCAGATTTTGAACAGAGAAGCTAAGACAAGATATCCTGTGGTTATATAACTAAAGCTTTTCAGTCTGTTTTTAGTATAGCTGATTTTAAAAAGTGATTGAAAATCATGAGGATGTCATTAGTAGTTTGCTCCTCTTTTTGCTTAATCAAGCTTTAGTAACGTTAATCAGCCACATAAATAGCTAGAAAACAGGCAGAGGAACACACATTAAACTTGCACTGATCCCTTTTCCCTTGTTTAGTTTAAACTGAACATCAGAATTTCATTTTTGATATTTTCCAAATGTCATTTTCTATGATTGCCAGTAGTGAAGCACTGACAAGCAGCTTGATCGACTCAGGTTTGAGCGTTTGCATTTCCAACACGCATTATTCTGGAACTGTACTATGGAAGTTGCTTAAGCAGCTTAAAGACACCCCCCAGCCAGGCGGGGAAAGGCAAAGCCCGTGATGTCTACCCCCATACCACCTCAGCCCCTCCTGCTAAGCCAGTTTTCCTAAATCCTGGCCACACTCCGCAGCAGGAGCTCCTGATTCCCAGGAAGCGCCAGGACGTCCCAGCCTTGAGCAACGGTCCGACTGCCAAGCTGGAAAGAGCACAAACACTCACACAGCGCTGAAGGCTAAGTACTGCACAATCATTAATTACTCTCTCAGGTCCTCAGTGGATTAGCAACTCTGACTACCCATAGTTCTTAGCTAAGGAAAGAGAGGGTCACAAACAGGGCATAGGATTGGCTTTTCTAAAATTGGTGACCATCTTTTCAGACTTTGAACTTTACTCTTTAGGAGTGCTGAAAAGCGGTTCCACTGAATGACTTCAACTGGGATGAACCCCTGAAAAAAAAAGCTTGCTTTTGGAATACAGTACTTTGAGACCTCTAAAGTAAGAGCAATTTAGGAAAGCTGGAACTTGCTTTAAATGCTTGCTACAGGAAGCAACACAGTTGTGTGGCTGAAACAGGGATCTAGGAGTGTGAAGATTTTGACTCCAAATCTCAATCCTTGCCTAACCTCTACGAGTTTTGATTTTCCATATCTGTAAAACAGAGCCATAACTTGGTTTTACAGGGTATAATTAATGCTTGTTAAGCATTTGGACTCTAAAGTGCTGAAACATTACTTCCAGCAAGTAAGGAACCCCACTGAAATCAGTAACAATACATGTACGCTCACAGTGAAACATATGCTCACTCACAGCTTCACAGTTCCTTGAAGGAAAGTTGCTAAAAATACTATAAATGAAACCGGGAAGAGAACACAGTCCACTAAACCATTCTCAGATGCATTAGCTTCCTGGAGCTCACAGCGCCTGCACCACTCACTGTTACAAGTTCACAAAAGCTACATTGAACAACTTTTAAACAATTACATTTTTACATACACAAAAAGGAAACAGATACTCTCAGTCAGAATTGACTTTTATTGTGGATTTTAAAAAAGCAAAAAGCAACAAAGAACAAAAAGCAAAATTCCCCCAACTAAATAAAGCCCACTCCCACTCCCTCGTAGCTTTGCCAAAAACCCCCAAACCAACCCCCCTAAAAATCAAAACCCCCAGACAAGCAGAGCTGTGAAACACTTTTGGGTACAGCCCCATTCTCAATGGCTTGTGACTTCTCTTTAAGGAATATATCCCGTCTTACCACCGCTCTGTCACTGCAGCTTGTGAAGAGACCTTGATCAGACCATACGTTGTCACAAAGCATGGAGCCATGGATCCCTTCTGCTTCCCGGTAGGCTTAGGGGGCTGAACCTTGCAGTCGTCTTTACCTGTACACTAATTCTTTCTTCGACTCAGCTGATGATTTTTCTTGAATCTTACACATCTTCCTTATGAAGGTGAGCACTGAAACCATCTTCACGTCTCCTTCTGAGGTATTATTTTCTTTTGTGTGAACAATGCTCAGAAGCCTTGATCTTAATTCTGGATTTCTTATCCCAAAGCCAAAGTGACATCTAGAGAGCTTCTTGTGGAGGGTTACCCAACCAACAGGTAACGGAAAGGTTTTTAGACTGGCTAGAAATTCAGAGATATTTTCTCCTTCCATTTGGTTTCTTAGATGGGAAACATATATATATTTTCTCAGCTAGAAATTTGGTTTTGGTACTTAATCGTTTTAAAGCACCTCTATTAATTCTTTACATTCCATCTCACCTGGTTCCTGTGGAAAACATAAGCCTTTAAACACTGCGAATGTCACTTTTCCCCATTAGTGTTAGAAAACTGATTTTTTTTTTCTGACCACTGCCTCTTACAGCATTTCCAGTAAAATCTGATCACACCACTCTGCATACATTTCATTTTTTTTTTCTTCTTTAGTATTATGCCTTTTATTTTTCCATTAACATATATTTTTATACTTTTTACTTCTTTTTAACCCCAGAAAACTCTTCACTATCTGAACTATGTGCTGTTAAAGATCCCAGTCTCATCACAATACTCCATGTTACTTCCATTTGCAAAGAGGAGTCGGATACAGAATACATTTTACAGCAGACTACTCAAACGCACCACAGGAGACAGAGCAGGAGCGAACTCTCCGTGCCAGAGCAGAGAGTGCCCTTCTCCCTCTGGCATGCTGCCTCTGCTGAAAGGCAGTAAGTACCTCCACAGACAGCAAGCACCCCACAGATTTTAAGGCGCGGTTCTCAAAGTCATAACCGTCACACTGCTAAAGGCACCACAAAAAGCGACGCTTCTAAGTCTGACATAAACTTTACGCTGCACAGGCCCCAAATCAAATAAATCTGTGGTTTGTAACTGAAGCTGACTTTGAAAATATTCTCCAAGGAAGAGGCAGTGAAAGACAAAGTTTAAAAAAATTCTTGAACATTAAATCTTGCTCTTATCAAGCTCTTGTCTTCTGTACTCCTTTTTTAATCCTCTCCAAAGCTTTCAAATAGGTTCTCCTTTGAGAAAGGACCAAAGATGCAACACTTCAGGAAGACCGCTCATCTTTCGACAAAATGGGGGGAGAATGAAAAGCGGGAAGAGGAGGGGCAACATTATTCTTACAGTGGAAAACTACTCACAGGCTTAGAGGTCCAGATGAGCCCATGTAAAGCCTTACCTCTGCCGCGTACTTCATCCCATCCACCGCGTGCTCGGAGCCGGCTTCGTCGTTGGACCCCCAGTGGAAATGAATCTGGCGCAGTCTGTAGGTCCCGCTGAGCGGCCCCCCGGTCAGCACTGGAAACCCAAGCAGAAGAGAAGGCTTCACTGCAGGAATGGGAGCCGCTGTCACCCACATCCTCCAACTTCACACCAGACTGTGGTCTTTGGACCGTCCCCTACGGCTTCTCAAAAGCTGTCTCAGACGGCTTCCAATTTCTTTCAAGTGCTACAGAAACCCTCGTTTGTCCAGGATATGACTTTCCAAATCGCATTTATGTGTAGATTAGTGGGTTGTGGTCCACTGAAGGGCATGTTGTTATCACCAGGTTTGTCTTGCCATGGGCTAGATATTTCTCAGAAGATGGAAAAATGTTTCTGTTTTGCAGGTGGCTTCCTCTCTTGGACGTACTTAAAAGAATCATGGAGAAATTCAGCTTAAAATACAGGTTTTATGAAAAAAGGGGAGGATCACAAAAACATAAAGTGAACAGAATTTCTCCTCTTTGAAATTTGGGGGAAAGTAGGTGGAGCTTAAAAAAAATTTCAAGGCTCCTTCCTTCATTTGCAACTAGATCCAGTTACATCAGATTGAAGTCAGAGAAAAAAGATTATATATCAACATAAATAAAATGAAGCCAACACTACATACGCATTGTACAACTGCAATATCGCTGACACTTCATCAGCCATTTATTTCAACTTAACCCACATATGAATGGGCTTTTCATTGTTTTGCTTTTGCAAGTGTTCATCTTCTGCTAATCAGAGTCAGAACCAAACCGCCTCTGCACAGAGACTTGAATGTGAATCACGTTCAGAAAGACTCCTTATTCACTGCAAAATAAACCACCCAACTCTCCTGGCTCCTTATTTCCTCTGAGGGTTTAGGAATTAGTCTGGGCTGGTTTACTGGCTCACCATAAAGTTTTTAATGGGAAAGGATGGGAGCTTTAACCTGATGGTTTTTAAATTAAGAGCACTGAGGAGGACAACAGTCATTTTTTCTCACTTCTAGATTTAGCCCAACACCTAAACTTCACTGGGAACAAAATACTACCAAATAAAGGTAAAAGTGAAATCTCTTAAGTTGCCTATCTGCTAACACAAGTAGCCTGGCTAATGAAAAGGAACTGGAACTGTTTATCTGTGGAGAAAAATATTTGTCCTCCTTAAAACTTCAACTCAAAAACATGCTTTCACAGAGCCTACAAACCTAGTGAAGAAAGGGAGTGGGGAATTGGCACTCCTAAAACAAATTCCTTCTTTCAAGGACTGAAAGCTTGGAGCAAAATGATCCTAGAAATGTGTAAAGACTGGTGTTCTAACTGGCTGAGGGAAAATGATTACGTAGAAATGCATCAGCATTCAATGAAGCACTTCTCTGAAAAATGTAGAAAATCGCCTGATGATGTATTTGTGCCATGTCATACAGTGATGGTAAAACCCTTCCATTCCAACAGCAATTAAGGAAGAGGCTAGTCAGAAGCTATTTACAGCATATATCAGTGTCTCAAAGTTTGAAAAGAGCTGGAAGAAGAGGTCTTTGAAACATCAATAGACCAATTTCAGAGCGTGGAGCTAATGTGGTACCAAAGAGGAAAAAACACAACTACACAAACAGTTACAGGCTTGACAGCCCAGCTTCAGTGCTGGCCAAAGTGAAGAAATAGTTCATATGGAAGTCAGTTAATAATGTATTAAAATATGCTAATCTATTTAGTACCAGTTAATTTTTTTTTTTAACAAAACCACCATATGTCAGGAGTGCTTACTTCACAGGGGTGCCCAAGAGGCCAAATTTTGGCCCTAGAAAATTCAGTATTTTTTGATCAATGACCTGAAAGAAAACAAAAAAAAGCCTGATAAAGTTTGTCAGTGACAAATATTAGAGAAAATAGTGAAAAACTCAGTTTATGGATATAGAAGGATTTGAATTCTTTGGCAAGTAAGACATGATAACAGCCAAAATGTAAAGCCATGTATGTAGACTGAAGAATCTAGTCCATACGTACAAGATATGGAGTCTCTTAAAGGAGACTGGGGATTACATTTGTTAATTATCTGATCAACATTTGTCAGTGCTTTGCCATGACATGAACTATATCCTTGGAGATATGGCCTGAGGAAAGCAGTAAAAAGAGGATCACGCTACCACTGTTCTAGTACCAGCGTAAGTCTACAGAAATACTGTGTTCAGGTTCTGTCAATTCACCGATGGAATCAGAAAGTGGAAGAGGTTTTTGGTGTATTCATATTCGTATTTATTACTTTAAAAAAAAAAAAAAAAGAAAAGGAATTTTAAAGGCTGAGTTCGTCTAACTCACACCAGAAATAAAGGGTGATTTTGACTTTTTTAATCATGAGGGTAATTAACAATTAGAACAACTTACCAAAGGTTGTGGTAGGTTCATCATCGCTGGAAATTTTGAAATCAAGATTGTATGTTTTTCTAAGAGATGTGCTTTAGTTCACCCATGCCTACTAGGCTTGAAGTAGAGATTAATTCTGGGGAGTCCCATGGCATCTGACACACATGAGATCAGACCAGATCACTGATGGTCAGCTGATGGCTTTCAGGCAACATCCTATGTTGCTTGTATCCACAGGACATTTAAGAATTAAAGAAAGACTGTCCGGGAAAGCAAAGTAAAATGCTGTCTCCACCTAGGTCTCTCCCTGTTGCCACTATAAGCCAGTAGTTCCTCATGACTAAGGGACAGGGTGATCACAAATTAGTCCCCCTTGGGCTTTGACCCTTATGAATGCACCATATGGGCTTGGAGCCGCAGCTAAGCCTCATGCGACCACAAGAGGATTTTATCGCTCGTACTAACTGCACTCCTACAGTTTCAAGGGGAGGTGTGCTAGCTTGCCTACCACCCAAGAGAAGGTTTCAGAGATGAAAGCACTAACATTACAAAGACTACACTAAACCAGAGCACTCCTAAATAAGAATTATTGCTTGCAAAAAGGGAAGCTACCTACTCCTAGAAAAGACTGGGACAGTAACACTCTTCAGAGAAGAAAAGGGATCACTTGGGATATATTTCATTTGTTCTGTATTGGCTCTTTCCTCACTCAAGAAGTCCAAGTACGGATTGTAAAAGGGAAAAATGTATATACAATCAAACCTGCAGCTAAAGTCAGATAAGAGACTTGAGTGATTCGGTTGGAATGAACCTGTAATGAGACACAAAGGATTCATCTGCAGTAAGAGAGAGTAGCATTTGAAAAATTGTACACAACACTGTTCAAACAGGGGGGCGGGTACTATCTAGCTGTTTGGGGTGGATCAAACCATCCCCGTGAAAAGGGAATCCTAGCGCTTTCCGAGAAACGCAACCTCAAACGCGTGTCCAAGTACGTTCCCGCATTGTATCATGCTGAAAGATGGGGAAGAAAGGAATCTCTCATCCAGAGGAGCAAAGCCTTTCTGTTTATGAGGGGCTCCTATGTGGCAGTGAGACACACTCAGGCTGTATGCACTCTGTTTGGGAAACGGTGGAGGAAGACACCAACAAGGAAAGGAACAAACCTGATTTGTTGACAGTGTCATCAAACTCGACACTGGTGGAGTGCCCATTGTTAAGGATTATTTTAGCAGAAGCCGGATCGTAATTGGGATTTAGAGGACGGAGAGAGGGATCATACTTGGTTTCTTCAGTTTTGATGTCAATGGGTGACTGACGGTCTCCATTAGCGACAGGAAAAACCTCCTTCCAGTGGGCAGGCCCTGCAATGCATTGGAGGAGAAGTCTAAATTGATGGCAGCACCCTGCGTCATATGAAAAAAGACTCTCCTTGAATTGTTCATGTTTGCATCTTTTAAATTCAAAAAGGGTGCATCAGAAAAACACAGATCAAAATACTCCGCTACTTTTGCTTCACCGTGTTGCACCAGCAGCTCCCAGGACCCCTTTATCTACCTTGCATGGTGCCTAACTGTTTTCGGCCTTTGAACAAGGCCACATGCAATAGGTAGATATTTAATTGTTCACAGTTAAGACTCAGCAATGGACAAGACATATTCAACAAACACTCACTCAAGCATCCTGTATTCAACAGGCACTGTCCCCCAATAAATATTCAATGTGTCATTTTTGCCTAATATCATGTCTCATTAAGTCTTCCTATTGACTATGCTGAATGAGATGGGAAGATGTCAAAAAAGATAAAAAGGCTGAGTGGTGTGTGGACTCTCCTGGGGCCTGATGGCAGTGCCTGTAACCTAAGTATCACCACACAACCGATCACCTCCTCCCAATGCATCAGCCCTGCACACCAGCTGTCACAACAGAAGAGTCACCCTCTGACCACAAAGTCTACGCGCACACATCCACAAACACACACACGCTAGTGTAGCACTGACAAAATCAGCAAGGAACAGGAACACTGAGGGCAGCAGTGCATGCACGAGATTTGGATTTCTGCCACCTCCTGCTGATAAATGAGAGCAGATCTTCCATGCACAGACTTGCACCACCATTCACCAGAGTTAGCTAGAGATTAAAACACTAAAGAAGTTGTTAATCAACACTAGTGATCTCAAGTTAACTTTCCTCTCTCCATGCAAAGCCAGCAGTCAGCTGAAAAGCATCATCTTTGTAAATCAATCCTATGGATCTGAGAAAAATGTCAAATGTCATTCTAAAATAGTAAGAAAAGCTTCATTGATGAGATGTGTGAGGTGTATGTTCTTATCTACTAAACGTCAGAGAATCCTCATCAAGAGTATATGTGCCATTGTTGAACCATGTTCGAATAATCAACAATGTGGAAAGAGGTCACAGAAGTACAGTAGGAACAGTAAGTTGGTGGGGAGTAAGTTCTATAAGGTAAAGGTGGAAAACAAGGTTTAGGATGGAAAAGAGGGTAAGGTGAGAGGAAAGGCAAAAGGGAAAATTCTGCAGGGCTAAGGATATTTCAGTATTTTAAAGGCCATAGCACCTGTTTTTCCTTCAGGCTTACCATAGTAAGAAGCATAATCAATCAACTAAGAGAGAGTAGATATAAGAAAAACTTAAATATGAGCATCAGAACCTGATCTTGTAAAATCTGTATCACTGGAAATCCTCATAACTCCCTACACTGAAGCTACGTGATCTCAGTCTGAAAATCAACCTGTTGGTTCAGGTCTTTCTGATGGCTTAGCACTTAAATAACACGATGACAGCAAAGGATTAAAATGTATTACCCTGTGATTAATAGCCTAACATCAAAAGTTGTCAGACAGTTTTATCTTTTCAACTTCAACAGAAGCGAGCATAGCTGAGAAGCTCACAGGTGCTGAAACACCCCAAGTGCCCTGGCAGTAAATCAGGGAGGGAAGTGTCCCACAGCCCCATGGGGAAGCTGCCGGCACAGGCACCTGGCAGAGCCCGACTCTCCTCTGAGCAGCAACGAAAAATGGAAGAGGGAAGGAGTAGCTTGCAAAGACCAGCCTAAGACTTACACCTCAGGTAGAACAAAGGCTAGGGCCTTCAGTCTTGGGTTTTTTAAGAAGTCCTTTCATTAATGACTGCATTAACTAAACTCATTAAGGAAACCACTTCTAAGGCAGAAGGTAAAAATCCTACTGGTTTGAAATATAAAGCTGTTTAAACTTCACTCTTCTAACTTCACAAATGGTCATCAAAGCTATTCAGTTTTCATTACATACAGTTTAGTATATGATATAATTTTAATTGTGTTTAGATCCTAGTACCTTGTCGTTAGAGGTGCAATGTACAATTTTATTAACTGAAGAAGCACCACTCCATCATTTATACCCTAACTATGCTTAGAAAAAGCTTATTGCTACTAAATTTTGATACTTAGGATATTCCTAAGCTGAGGAAAGGCAAAATATATTTATGTGCTTAACTACTTGGTCCTATTGCTCCATCTCAGCAATAACTACAGTTACTGTACTGTAAATAATATGAATTATTTGCATTCATAAATAATACCAATGTGCCAACAAGAGGACCCAAGGCTGTGATTCTGGAATTAGTTAATGTTTCAACAACAAACTTCCGTTCTAAAAAGGCATTGCACCCACTTTTCTGTACTTGTTCTTAGCTTGGATGACCAAAAACATCTTTTGCGTTAAGCATCTGTCAGTAACACCAGACTGCCAGAAATCTGACTTTCAAAATATACAGGAATATATCAAGATGTTTCAGCTCATTTTTTACCACTCAGTTATATCAATAGGTATCCCTTACTGGATTATTTACCAGCAATTCAATATAGTTATCATCCTTTTGCCAGTCTAGGAAAACTGTGGCTGAACGCATCGCTACGGACCCCATCCCAAAGTAAACATTGCGTATGACTGCTGGAAAATAACACGCTACTGTTGCAAGAGCATGGACATGATGCTCAGATGCCTGTCATACAATCAGATTTAAGCCAGTGGGATCTCCAGACTTAAAGTTTCTTCTGATTTTGGACCTGAATTATATGCCTCTGTCTCAACTTAATGTACAGTTTAATTTTCTAAATACGTACTTTAAGACATACCCAGGAATGTGTAACTCACCAATTCACCTCCTTTCCTTTTTTAATTTATGAAAGAATTTGATTAAATATACCAACTTTTGAACTTATGAAATTCCCTCCTGTTGATGTGAAAATGTTCTTTGCCTAGAGGAGACTACCTAGTAGCTCTTAACAAGCAAAGTCATTGTGACCAAGATTTCGGACCAAAACCTGAACCACCTGCTCTGTAGACTGCATGACTTCATTTTGGACACAGAGCTACCAAGCACGATACACACTGCTGTCACTTTTGGATTAGACTATTGCACCTTACGGTACCCACCAGCATCGCACACATCCAGTTCATGAACTAGATCTCACAAGGCAGGCAGTTAGGAATTTGTCAGGAAATGCAGCTCGCTACAGCCTCTGACAGCGGTGCTTTATTACCCAGCTGGGGTTAAAGGAAACGAGTTCCATCAAAAGGCGAGACGAACCTCAAACAAGCCCGGCAGAGGCATCCCAAAATACAGTTCAGTTGCAGTGAGCCTCTATGCTTGCATAAGCAGAGTATGTATGCAGAAGTGAACTCTTCTTTGGACAGTTTGCTACTATATACAGAAAGTTTATTAGTTTGCAGCATCACATCCTCATTGATTCCTAAAGAGAATCCACTGCCCAGTTTATCATAGGTTTGCAAGTTGTTTGGTTGCACATTAGGTGACACTACGATTAGCTCCAATAAAAAGAATTGGAAACTCATAACGAGTAAAATTAAGTGGTGTTTTTTAAAGCAGACATTAAAATTACATAATTATTCTCAGAGAGAGAGAAAAAAGGCATTCATATCCCTTTTAGTGTAGAAAACACCTCATTGTTACAGCTGTAACTAGACCAAGATACTTTTCTGCAGTAAAACACAATATATGTACTTTCCGTATATTTTATTAAATAAATAGTAAACTCAAGGCAATTGATTCTTGATTTGTCTTTTAACTATGGCAATTTTTCCGTTAACTGAGGGAAGCGTTTCTGTAAAGGGGCAAGAACATTCCCCTCTTCACAGGAGCCTTGAGCGGCTAAGAAAAGCATGCACAACGCCGCACTGAAGCCGTCTTTCAAGGTCTCAGTATTCCGCCTCCATACACGGGCATCATCAAAACCGTGAGGCAGGAACAGTGGCAAGCGAGCAAAGGCCAAGGTTTGCATAGAAATAAAATAATGCCTCTTTGCATTTCAGAAACATTTGCATCAAAGCAGGGGAGAACATTTAGCTCTGTGTATACCAGTCAGACCATGTCCTTATATATGGATATACCATATACATAGACATGTATGTGTAATACTTGACAGTTTATGCACAGAATGATTTGTGTTGCAGTCAATATCGCTAAGGGGCAAACGAGTTTTCCCCCAGCTTATAAAAACAGTGCTTTTATCACTGCAGGTAACAAATGCAGAACTCGGAGTGAGTGCAGACATCTTTCCAACTCTTCAGGAAGCCACTCTAACACATGACCGCACCAAACTTCATTAATTTCCCTTTGTTGCTGCCTCCTTAGTGGCAAAAGCTAATCTTAGTCTCAGGGAAACTATTCAGGGCCAGGCAGGACAGCGAAGTTTTTAAAAAATCAGAACAATCTCCTGCATTTGCTGTTCAGCAAAACAAGAAACAAGTAAAACCAATAAAATAAATGCATAAAAAGAGAAAAAAGCTGAGAAATAAAGGTGATGCTAGGGAAGAGCAGTGAAGCGTTGGATATTGACGCCTCTCCCCTTCAGTCTCCTGTGAGAGGCGTCGGGAAGGGGATGGACTGATGAGGAACTACTGACCACAGCTGGGGGCTCCAAGAGAGGAGGAGAGAGAGAAAGTCAAACTCCACCTCACATATGCTATCAGCCAGTAAACAGGGTTTTATCGGAGATATGGGGCCTCAAGCAAGGTCCAGCCACCCCCCGCTCCCCCCGACAGATATTCTGGTGCCCTCCCCTTCCTAGAAGCTGAGGATAGCAAAGGGGGAGGGATAGGGTAAGGGAGGGAAAGCGGGCTCCTTATCTGGACTGTGCAGGTGAAGTCCACAGCAGCCTTGGAAAACACATGGAGAAAAAAATTCGAAAAACAAGACCAATTTACGTCTTCAGGGGAGGGGTAGAACAGGCTGCACAACAGGAGATAACACACCTAAGCGTTGCAACATCGCCGCGATCCACCACCACCCAGTTTTTCAGGAAAAGTACATCTATCCAGAAAAAAAGGCTGAACAAAAGGACCGGGAAGGAAAGGCAGTACCCGCGCGAACGGTATTCCGAACTCCACACAATAACGTAAACGCAGCACACTCCTACGGGCGTCAGCGTGCGCAACCGTACAGCTCTCTCTTCGCTATCACGACGCTCTGTTTCTCTGTGTGTTGTGACAGACGGCGTAAGTTACTCCATTGGCTTTACCAGAGCCGAGCCCCCAGTGTCCAACCGCGCTGCCGCCCGCCCGCCCCGCGGCCGGCCCGCAGGCGGGAGCAGCGCCCGCACGCCCGACAGCGCGGACCGGGGGGGCCTCCCCG
>Ga0065711_1029441_pt1 | contig 36200 bp, 16 predicted proteins | sample Hoacrofraction12_FD_59098 | JGI IMG/M metagenome (GOLD analysis project Ga0065711, IMG submission 59098) | Hoatzin crop microbial communities from Cojedes, Venezuela - Epithelial fraction 12 v2 (version 2) | ecosystem: Host-associated > Birds > Digestive system > Esophagus > Crop | place...
CCCCCCTGCCGAAGCAGGGTCACCCAGAGCAGGCTGCACAGGACCTTGTCCAGGCGGGTCTTGAATATCTCCAGAGAAGGAGACTCCACAACCTCCCTGGGCAGCCTGTAATGTCTGCTGCCGATTGTGTTATGACATTCAGCTGCACAATTTCAATTTCTGACGCTGATGCTATACAAAGGTAATCGTGCAAGCTAATTTCCTCTTTGCGTACCTTGTCTTACTGTCTGTTATTGAATGAAACAACTACATTTTCTTCCTTTACTCTTTGAATTATGTAGTGGAAACCTATGACCTATAATTTGAACTTCCACAAGTTCTCTGTGGACGTCCAAATGTCTCCTGTTATAGAAAGTTAATAAGGTAGGAAATTTCATAGCTAAACTAGTTATTCTGAAAAAGGTTTTTCAGGAAAATACTCAAAAATACTTATTCTGGATTTTGTTATTACGATCTTGGATATTTTACTGTTCTACTTCAAGGAAAAGTGATGCGCATAGAAACATTTATTTGTCTCTCTTTTATAGAAGTATTCAAATTAATTCAAATCCCACATCTGTTCATTTTTGTCTTTGGAAAATCACCCAAGAAAAGAAAGTTATCAATATTAAATTGTCCTTTAGAAAATATTTAGAATAATCTAATTCTCTGCTAGGAGACTATTAAGTTGATTTTGATACAGGAATTGGGAATTAGAAAGTTCTCTGTTTCCCCTTGCTCTTTCTTTTGCAGTCTCTAAGGCCTTAGTCTAGTCAACCACCTAAACTGAGAAAAAGCTGTGTTCCTTATTTTAGGTGGAGAAGTCACAGAGTCTTAATCTGTGAGTCTGTGAGTCTTAGTCTTTACTCTATCTTTGAGTTAGTCTTCAAACTCTAAATCCATTTATTTACCCATTAAATTCTGTTGGTACTGCTTTTGTACGTACTGTTTTCTAGGAGGAATGTTCTAGCTGCCTTTGTAAGGTTTTTGGATTATGACCTCTGTTAAAGGATGTTATTTTAATGTATGTTGCACTGGTTTTTACAGGAGAGTAACAAAAATCACTTCAACATATAGGAATAGGGAATGAATTTTTCCAAAGATGCCACATAGAAATGCTCTTATATGAACAGTTAGTGTTCTACTGGGTGTTATTTAGCATTTAGGAAATCAATTCCAAAGAATTTTATTGGAATGGAAAGGTAAAAACAAATGTCTTCATCGTTCAGTGCCAGTTCTAGTGACACGAGTCCCAATAACTCTATCTGGCTGTTACTTATCCTGCAGGCATCTGAGCAGTCCATCATTTTTCTTAAACTTTCACAACTTTTACATATCCCATTATGGTAGCTTTTACAAAATTCAAAGAAACTGATTCAACACTTGATTGTTTTTTTGTTTCCTCTGGATCACACTGAGGCCATTATTCAGTTGTACTAATTCTGTAAAGCCTTGAATAAAGGCTTGAATTTTCTGTGCCATAGGTACAGCGAGTGCCTCACTGACTTTCTGTATTATCAAAAAACATTTATATGCTACTATGGAAGATGATTAGAAATTTTTATTGTTATGCTTGTTTTTATCACCTATGTAAAACATCCTTCTATATGTAATTGTTAGCTGTTATATTCTGGTGAGGTTTATGTTGTGCTGTCTGTCTTTCCAAACAGAAAAGATGATGTAAATTCTGTGCCGATACATTTACACGGCTTAAAAATGATTGGCGTTTACACAGCCAGTGCCCATGAAGTCTGTGTTAACTTCCTATCATGTGAAAGAGGAAACAAACCATTTTAATTTTTATTTTTTTTTTCACCTGAAAGGAACAGAGCAAATAGAATCCTTTTCCTTTCAGCTTGTAATAGTTATCTGTGTTGGTAAACGGTTATGGTTGTCTTGAATTGTTAGGAGGACCAATTCCACATGCTTGATGCTTCACCTATCAATGCTATTTGCTTCTTGCTTCCAGGATGTTGTATAGCGATTGGTACAACATTTGATACTTTTAAAAAAATCCGAAACCTGATTCTAACTGGAAAAGATAGAGAAATTAGTCACTTTTTTATGATTCACACTTTTTTCTTACAATTCCTGTAATACTTTCAGGAAATGCTTCTTCTCAGATTTCAATAAAATTCTGAAAGTATTGAAAAAAAAAAAAAGCTGCATAGATAATTTATGTGAGACCTGTTGATCTTTCAGCTACATCAACATGTTGTACCTTTTATTCATTTTTTTACCTGCTGTCCTTCTTCCACTCATCGTATCATCTTCCCCATCTAGACTTGGCTTCTTGAGTAGCAGTTGCCTGACCAAGGATGTACCTACACTGCTACTGTGATGCAATGCAGAGATAGCTAAACTTGCTTAGGTATCAGGAAAAAGAGCAGCTTGTCTTCAATAGTATGATAACCAGCATAGCTAATTTCTATATGACACAATGTCAACGCATTGTTAAGGTCATTAAAGTCTGTGGGAATCTTTCAACTGCTTTCAGTGTCTTAAGTCAGATTTTATTCTCCATTTACCCTAATCCTAACCCTTTCCCAACCTCTGCTTTTTCTGTAATCTTCAGATTGTTTAAGCAGAAGACACCAACTTGTTATCTCCCTGTAGCGCTGTGTGATACCAATCCATTTAACAGTACTCAGAAATAACAAGCATTTCTGCAGATGAGCAAGGCAATAAGCTCTGCTGAACTGCAGAGGTGAATGAAAACATTTATATATGGCCTCGATTCAGTGTAGACTATTTCATTTTGAAAGAGAATAGAAATGGCAACACTGCAACAATTTTAGACTACATACAGCTTGCATCTGTTCAATGAACTTGCACCATTGTCGAGGGGAAATCTGTATTTAGTTCAAGAAAAATACAGTATCTGGTTCTCAGTGAGGAAAAGTAGTTGCAATTAGCTCATTTTTCACGTGTCTTATTGTGTGATTGGTTTCATGGTACACCACCTGCCATAGTTTGGTTTAAAAATGTATTTGGTTTAAGACAGACAGATACTTCATGACTGGAGGTTCTTGCCCGTAGCATTGTCCGATAAGAAATAGCTTTCTCATTTAGTCTGCAAAGCAGGGGCTCAGTACTGCAAACTCTAAAGAGCACTGTGCAGAGACGCATCATATTTTTCACTCTAAAAATCTCTCTGTCAGTATCTATAGGTAGAACATATCTTAGTTTAAATGCTGTTTTCCAGTTGAAAAGATTGGGTTTGACTGACATCTTGACTTTCTCAAGAGAAGCAGCATTTAGTCTGTAGGCACATGCAAAGGCCTCTGATGCACCATTGCAGTAAAGAATCTCCAAAACTTAAAGGTGGTAAGTATCTTCTCTCTTAACGATAGCCAGAGCATACCTAGGAGGTATGCATCATCTTCTGCCTCATGAACAGATCCGTGCTGGTATTCATTCATTTCTCCAGCTGTTCCACTCTGAAGAGCGGCAGTCCTCGCTGACACGAGAGCCCTGAGATTCCTCTTAGTTACCCTGAGACCCTGAAGCATTTCCCTCCATTGTCAGCATAGAGAGGTGCAAAGTCGCTCGTATTGCTGTCATGCCTTGGTGGTCAGGTTTGCTGGGTTTTATTTCTGCATGTCTGCGACCTGTGCCTGGTTTGCTTTATGAAGTGCTGCGAGAAGCCATTTTGAGTTTTCAGGTGTGAAATAGCCAGCATTCTGTAGCTGAAAGTGTTTCCCTTAGATGTGCTTTTCACTGTTTTTATCTACTGTGTTTTTAAACTTAAACTCTAGATACTTAGACCTTCTTTCAGCATCATATGAAACTGTTTGCCTCAATGCAGATGTGGGAGTACTTGCGTTCCAGTTGCAGGAAGTACCAGTTGTTGTCATGTACCACGAGCAGTACAACACAGAGACCTTGCAGTGTCTCCCAGCACAGGCCAGTTTGGGCCACAAATACACAAAACCCATTCAGGTCTGATGGTTAACACAAAGTGATTGCGAGTGCAGCACTGGATTTGCTGGGCTTGGGCCAATTCTTGAACAACCCCAAGGGAGGCTCTGGAACACATTTGCCTTCAATACAGCAAATAATCATATTAGGATGTAGATGTCAGGTCTGTGATAGAGTCCTATCTGCATGAACTCTGCATCCTGTCTAACATGAAGTCCAGAGCAAGGGGAAATGGGTGCAGGGCAGGTCTATGTGCAGCAGAGCTAGAGCTTACAGGCTGAGACGAACCTGTCCTGATGCTGTGCAGAGGCACCGGAGAGTTGTTGTACTGAATTTCCTTGTGCTCTGGTTCTGGGGAAATGCTGCAGAAACATTTGGACTATGTATGCATGGAGCCAGATGAGGATTGGCAGATCATTAGTTTTGGGCTGGGACACAAATGATTGTACTCTGCCAGGAGCCAACTTTGGATGCAGTTTAGTAATATTTGTCTGGAGCCCCATACCTAACAGATTCTTTCAGATTCCAGGTTTCTTGCATCCAGACTTGGATAAAGTAACCATCCTAATGTGAAAGGTGAGCAACCACAAATGTTGGTAGAACATGTGCATTCACAGGCAATAACATTCAATAAATGCATGGACTAGTCAACATGTATACTTTTTTTATTGAGGATGCTATCTCCACTCAAATGCTACTGCTACAACAATGGAACTTAACAACATACTTCTGATTTATATGAATTTTAGGATTTTTTCCTAGCACCTTCCTTCATTTCACATATGTTATGAGGTCATAGAAAGAAAGACTCAGTTGAAATGAATATACACAATGGGATAGAGTTAAGGTTGCCGTGGGAATGTCAGCTCTGAATTTCCTGCTTTTGCTGTGATCAAGCTAAGGAATGAAATGTTTCATTAATGATAGGTTTTTAACATTTGTTAACATAATTAAGAATAATTTGTTAAACTTAACCCTTTAAACACAGGTGCCTCAGTAACAGTCAGCTTTTGCCTGTGCACAGTCTGATTTACTTTGTAACTCTGTTCATAATAACATCATGCTGAGCTCTTACTGAACCTGGACCCAAGAAAAAAGTTGTTCCTTTTGATGGAGAAAATAAGTGATCAGCAGTAACAGAATTAATGAATTCTTACGATCTATATATATTTAAAATTTACACTTACAGGGTAAAAAGGTCTATGAGTTGTTGTGGAAAGCTGTCTTTTCTGTATGGTATGAGTATAGTTATTAGATTTCCTTGCTTGAAATAAAATAGAAAAAATGTCCACCAATGACCATATAAATTTCTTTGTATGTTGTCATTTTTCTGTTTGTATAGTGTACAGCAGGATTCTGGTGTGACTGATAATGTAGGTAATATAAATGCTTATAGACAGCGCAGACAACATTCATGTTTATTACTGACATAGTTTCTGTTAAATTCTGTGGATCCTTCTCATAGTCCTAATAAAATGTATTTATTGGTGCAGTTTAGGGCAAGAAATGTGCATCACATTTCAGCACTCTGAAGAGAGAGCAACAGTTTTCATATAGAAAATAGACCTCGTTGGAAACACAGAGTTAAAAAAAAGCAAAAACAAACCCACCCCAAACCAAAACAAAAGCCGGTATGTTTATTTAATGCAAACTGCATTATTTGCCTTGTGTTCTGTTGCGCTTGTATCTCCAGATATTCAGTGGAGAATCTGGGCTTCTCCAAATACCAAGGATGAGATCTAGCCTCAGGAAAGTAGTCAGTAGAGACTGACTTTGGTGGGACTAGGGTTTTACCCAGAACCGTTGTTCTGATGTTCAGGTTCAGTGATTTTACGTCATTTGATGTTGTACATGAGCGTGCATTTTTTGACCCATAAGGAGTGAAAGAAGAATAGGTATTGTTGCAGTGGGTGTTGTTTTCAAGGTCTGAATTGCTTTTAGAACTTCCTTCCCAGTATAGTTTGAACCTGACTTGAGGAAGCAGGTTAGCTCATCTGGCGTAACCCCTGTTTGTAAAAAAGGGGAGCCAGTCTTTCTGGCAGGAAGAGGAACTTTGGGTTCACATCAGTTTTACAGTGGTGCTTCTGGAGGGCAAATCAATCTTCTCTCATGCGGTTGTGCTTATCGCTGAGAGGGAGACAAGTCCCAGCATAGATGGAGGTTCTGGCAGAGTATGCACTGACTGAAACTTTCATTGAAACCGTTTCCACATTCACATTGTTCCATTACGTACAAAATGTGTAGTGACCCCATGGAGAGCTGCTTGAGATCCCATAATGGCTAAATTTTTAACTTCCCAGCCAACAAGGGAATATATATGAGTTTTTTAGGGCAGTTAACAGCATTCATTTCAGCCTTTAAGTTTGGAAGAAGGTGCGTTCTTCTTACCTTGAGATAACAGCTGAGCTGGACTTGTTTACATAGAGGTGCATTGGAAAGAATTTCTGGTTTTAATTCAGGAATGAATGCTAGCTCTGACTTTGTAAACACCTGTTGAAATCATTGAGTGTTTCGTACTTTGGCTTTTCTTTTTATTTATTTCTATCTCAAACTCTTTTGGGTGTGCACCTATGTGCCTTCCAGATCCTTCTCTTTGCAGGAGATTCTACGTAGTGGATTACTAGAGGCCGAATGCCAATTTCTCTGAAATTCATGCTACATGTATTTTGCGTGACACAGAGCCTTGTTGACAGTTGGCAAAACCGGGTGTGCTCAGAAATGTGTTTTCAAAGATAGTTTGCTTTCTCCGCTCAGTGGAAAGGGGATAAAAAAGTTCTGCGGTGCACATGTCTGTGCTGATGACCTCTGCCTGTGGAGGGGGTGAGAAGCAGGACCCCAGGTTAAGCAGCAGCTGTCGTTTCAGCTCATCTCCAAACAGCAGGACAGAAAATTTAAGGGGAAAGTAGTGTTTTCTTTGTCTGGATGCCTGTTTATCTCTATTGTAACATTTCTGAAAGTAATGGTCCTTTTTGAGGTGGTTACTCAAGGCGAGTGTACCATGGGTGTACAACGCATTTGTCGTGCGGTGGTCAGAGCAGACTGAGATCCGAAGCAGAACCTGCACCAGCCAAGGAGGATGGCAGCAGAGTGGTGGGAAATACTTTTTTATCACTGTTACAATGAGAAGAGAGTTATCCTTCTTGCTGCTTCTCCATGTTTTAACTCTGGTTATTCTCTGTCATAGTCACCTCATCCATGTGAGCTTAATTAAGAGCAATTTGGTAGTTCATAAGTATGCACGGACTTTGAAATATAAGGGACTGAATGTTTTGTAGGTAAACTTCCCCTAAAGAAGCATAACCTTTATAGTAACAGCCTGGTTATTACTAAAGAACAAGAGCAAGACGGTGCTAACGAAGTCGCTTCCCGAAGAACAGAAAGAACATCTTTTTAACACCTGAAATGATGGTATCACTTTCGGCTGTGGAATCCAGCAGAGTTAGGGGGGTGGATGTACTGTTTAGACCTGTTATACGGAAGATGTTTCATTTGTATTGATCTTTTTCTACGAACTATTCAAAATGATTGCCTCGTATTTTGGGAAGGCAATTAATGCACACATATTTGTGTGACAGTTTGCTGCGATGCAAATTTCCAGCACTCTGGACGGCTTCCAAGAGCATTTTGGGAGCAGGAAACTGCACTTTTAGGACTCGGCTAAGACCTCCTTCATTAGCCTTGTCTTTTGCATACAGGACATTATATCACGTTCGGAAGATCAGTCTCTCTGTCTGTCTACCCACCGATCTATCTGTCTATCTACCTCTGTAAATAAAACATCTGTATACACGCATGTAGCCCTAGCTAGCAAAATGTGTTGTTTTCTGGGACAAAACCTTCAGGTTTTGATTGGCTGCTGTATCAGTAGACTGGAATACTTACTCACAGCTGTCCTCGGAGGCCTTCTATAAAACTGCAGGTGTTCAGCTTTAGCAAATAGTTCTTATTATGTGGATAGACTTTTGGCAGCTAGTAATGATGTTTCCTGAAATTGAAAAATGATTTTCTACCTTCCACACTGGTTTTACATTACTGGAATGTTGGAGGGGAAAACAAATACCTCTCATCAAGTAGTGCTGAGACTGGTTTTGTTAGTTGTATGTGTTTTCTGATTTGTATGTTTTATACCGGAGTGCAAGGTTTTTCCTTAACTGTTGTGGTCAGATTTGAAGTCTTTTCCAGTGAAACTCAAATTATAAGGAATTAAGGAAGTGTCTGGCAACAGAGGGTTGTATCCTCCTTTATACAGAACTAGCAACTGGCTTGCAGTCAGGGTAGCACCAAACCCGGAGGGGAGGGGGCATTGTAAAGCCTTGAAAAACATTGGACAGTATCATAGAATACTGTTAAGGACTTTTTTTTTTTTTGTATCACCGAGTAAGGCATATATGATGATTTTATGAGTGTATGTTTAACCCATTCTGTACCGTCGTTATATAGTGCTGGAAGAAAATGGTGGATCATTTTGTTACAGTCACTCTTTTGGAAGGTGAGACTGATGGCTTACTGTGTGTTGCCTCTGGGGATCTGTAGTTTAGGTGCAGGGCGTTAAATAACTTATTTAGAGTACATTTAATTATCCAAATGCTTGACTGGATAATTTAGTGTTCAGGCTTTCTTCCATATGCCCGCTTAACCTTTATAGTGCTAAAGCAGTACCTGAAGCCTGGCTATTCTGCTCTCATAATTTCTATTTATTTCAAAAATAATACCTTGTTGAAGTAGGGTTATATGAGTGTTTTAAGCATACTATGACATACTACTTGACTGGCTCCCTGTTAAACACCATAGATACCGCTCAGGTCTATCAAATCAGAATGCTTCCTCAGGGAAAGCATTGATCCCGTAAAAAGCAGTGCTGGGAAGTTGAGAGAGTCCTATCAAGGGTTTAGGGTCCTCTAAAGACTCACCATCAGTTTTGTATGGAGGCCTTTGGATGTGATGTGAATTATTATAATACAGTCCTGAAAATACAGCACAGTTGGGCAGCAGTTCCTATGTTTTTTATGGTGGAACAAAAATACTGAATTTGAAGTAAATGGGAATTTCTGACTTCAGTAAACAGGGGCTGTGCAAGCCAACTCAATGTGCCCAGGAGATCATCCAAGTTCTGGAAGGGAGTGCCAGGACTGAAGGTGCTTTTAATTTTTTTTTCTTGTTATTATGTGTTTGCTAAATCTTTGAATACCTAGTTATGTTGTTTGTCAGATACAGTTCAGGAAAGTAACTCTGCGCTTTGCTTGTTGTGAAAAAAAGCTGCATGTTTAAAACCTTTACAGAAACAAGGAGACACCAAATGCAGGTATTAAGTTTAAACCTCAAACTCTGATATTGTTTTATCTGATGCTAATCCAACCTGCTACAGACATGAGTTATTGCTAATGGTATAAGTATGTGGCCATGTTCATTGTAAAGGTTCCTCTTTATCTCCTTATCTTTATTCCCCCTCACATTTCTCACACCCATTTGCGCACAGTTCTCCAGGTTTTTTTCATCATATGGAAGTATCATTTTCAAAGGCTTTTGCTTTTCACATCCATGTCAGGATTGCAGATTAGAATGTGACAGGGAATACCTGGCTGCATGCTTCCTTTAAACCTGAGCCAGTAGCACTGCAAAATGTTAGTGAGAGCACCCTTTCATCTCACACCATCATGCACCACTTTAAAGTGAAAGGTTTCTTGATGTAATCCTATTTCCAATCTATAGAGGTCACCTGTAATGCACTGCTCTGAAGATAAATGCCTAGTACTGTTTGATGTTAGAGGTTTCTTTTTTTAAAGAAAGTTTAATGATGTTTTGGTTTGCCAGGATGCTGTGTTGAAAATTTTGAAGACTTCAGCTGTTTTTAAACTATTGTTAACCTTTCATTTGATTGTTAACAATCCTTTCCAAACTGATATTTTTATTATTTCAATATGTTTCAGGTCTTTTTTATTTTTTTGGCAAGAACTGATAAGTTTGAGGTAATCTGTGATGTGAGAAGCAGCGACTAGCTTCTAGATGACAGTACACTAAAAGAAGTATATACCCCTTTGGCAATCAGTGACAAAGATAATATCGTTTTTACTGGGAGAAGGATTGTACCTGCCAGTATATCATAGAGGGATGAAAGGAAAACCTTAGTTCACAATGTAGATCTCAAGCAATTGTGAAACTCACATCCAGGATCTTCTATCTCTTTAAATATGCCATTGGTTTTATGATTAAAAATAAAAATCTCTGGAGGCCTGTATGAAATGAATCACAACATCAAGAAAATAAGTAGCCAGAATTGCATGGTAAGCATTGTACGCGTGCTAGGTCCATGTATATGCGGAATGGAGACTATCAAATAAAGTAATGTTTTTCATGGACGATTGTGTGTGGATAATTCTGGGTATCTGAGTCTAACTACCTACATCAGAAAACTTACTGTATTGATTGTGGATTTATGGGTGAAAACCTACCCCAGCTAAAGTCAGTGACAAAACTTTTACCAGTAAGTAAGATTCAACTTCTTGTTTTCCAGTTCCCATTAATGTTGTCAGTGCAATATCTTACGGTGTTTCCCAAGTTTATTAAGACTGATAAGTATTTCCTGGCTAAACTGTATTGGCAAATCCTGCTGGAGACGCATAGTTACAGGTTTTGTTGCTATAGGTCATGCTGGTTTTCCCCAATAAAAAGGTAAAGTTTTATTTCATAGCTTAACTGCATCTACTTTTGCTAGCAAGGCTAAGTCAGTTAGAGATGAGCTTTTTTCCTACATGATCCTGACTGATACTGGTAGATACACTTTGGCAAAGGTTTGCTGTAGCCCAGGTGGGTGAATCTAAGCCTTTCGGGTCCATCTGTGGGTTTGGCACATTATAACAGGAATTTCTTATTTATATCACTGTCTGTTTTGGTAAACCACCTGTAAATTGCTCAGCAGACAACTTTAACAGTGCTAGAGCTGCACATGGCTGTGAAACATGTTGGTGCACTTTTCAGAACCAGGATCCCATTTCCAACCCTGTGGACCATTGCTGCAGAGAGGAAAGCTGCTTACCTAGCGTGGGGCAGTAGCTCTTTGCTTGAAATCACTCTGTTTCCTGACCCAAAGTAGTCTTGTGGGGAGTTCAGGTTAGGTTAACAAGAGCAGGCTGACATACAAAAGGCTTCATTTTGCGGGATCTTAAGCTGACTCTTGTCCTTTTATTGTTAATGCCCTCTTGTTAATTTTTCTTTCTTTGTTTCATCTGCCAGAGAGTTCAGCTGGCAGCAGGGAAAGTTCCCTGAGCTGACTTGGCCTGGTATGTGGTTTTTAAAGTCCCTTTCTGCTTCAGGAGGAACCCGCTTTCCAGAGCTCTGTCACTTTCCCTCTACTGCTTGTTGTATTCAGCCCCTTCCTTACGATTCCCCACATATGGTATGCACAGTTGCAATGATTTGCATCTGTCCAGAAGTGTGACTTGCTTAGAGCTGATTCTCCTGCTCCTTTGTGCATGAGCCAAAAAGGGACTACGTGTTGCACAAGGCTGCCAGCACCCTTCTCCCAGGAGAACCTGTGTGGTCCCTCCACATTCATCTGAATTCCCGCTAACCCCAATGATCAAGAATGTTTAGACTTCTTCCTGTGTCTGGTGGCCACCATTATGAAAATGACTTTGTCTGCCTAGAAAGTTAAAACCCATTGCTATTACACTTCCAGTTCTATCAATGATAAACTATGGAAAACATCAGTGTCATATATTGTATTTAACATAAGGAGCTGTTTGACACAGTGTATCCTGGAAATGTTTATAGAGGGTAAGCAAAACTTTGAATTCACTTTAATAAAAACTCCTTTTAACCGCAGAAATGGAGCCATACAATAAAGTTTTATCTCTCTCAATGATGTTCACCCTTCTCATTCTGAGGACCAAACACTACATGATAAATGGCAAGGAGCCTCCTTCCATTTTATTGTGCCCTTTCCTTTTGCTGTGTGTGTTCAGCACATCTCACAAGAGGAAAATAAAGATCCTTCCTTGAATTGCCGTAACATGGAGGCTGGTTGGCATTGCCGGCCTCTTTGTTTCACTCCCCATGGTCCCTATCTCAAAGGACAGTACTGATGACAGAAGAAGCAAATAAGAGTGTGTTGCAAACTGGTTATCCTTAGAAGGTGGTTTATTACCTGCTTGATCCCCTTCCTTGCTGATTATTCAAGTTGTCTCTGTGAGATAGAAGAACTCTTCTTTGATAGATCTTAACAATCCTCTTATCTGTGACCATCTTGAAGCTTATTGAAGATGCAACACAGGATAGGAGACAACATGATGTCTCTGTGACTCAGAGACTGTGAGGAGAAGAGATGCTTAGCAGCTCTGGAGGAAAGTACTGATTTGTTGTGAGGGAAGCCAAAATGGTTTTAAGAGAACGTGGCAAAGCAGCATTTTGTTCATACTAATTTCACCTTACTGATGTATGTCATTATCCCTCCTTGACCTTTTGCTAAAAGGGTAGGTGGACCACTGGAGGGCTGAAATTGCCGTGGCAAACATCCTTAGATGCAACTGAGCTGATAATGATGATAGTTGCCTGAGTGCTCCTTCCAGCCTGCGTTCTGCCCTGTTCCACCCAACCACAGGATCAATAGCTTTGATTTAAATCTTGCTCAGGCACCCATAATTTTGATGTTTAGTAGTTTTCTGTAATAATAGCTAAAGACTAGCACGCCAAAGAACATTAGGGATTAATGGACCTCTTCCTGTCACTCTGTCCCAAGCCACCAGGAGAGTCAGCAAAGGAATACTCTAGCGTGCTTTCGTATGGAGGCGTTACATGAAGTAGGATTGCTTCTCTTGCATTGAAGAAGTTCCAGATGGAAGTCCCTGGCTGAAAATTACCAGGAGAGTATGCTGGAAAAGTATCTCCACATATTTGTCCTCTCTACAACCAGACGTTATTCCGTTGGCCACTGCAATGCATGGACTTTTGATCTGACTTGGTCAGGCCATTCCCATCTCTTAAACATGCGCTACATGTGCAAGAAGAAAATGGGCCAGTGAATAAAAGACACTGTCTTGTCTTAGGTGAGAATTCACTCTGCAGTTTAAACAGATTAACTTTTATAGTATATTGTGGCTTCCTGATTTCATTTTTTTAGCTAGATAGAAGACTCCGCTAAAAAATCTCTGATGTAACACACGTGTGATTTCATTCGCTCCTTGCAGGCCTCATCTCGGGCCATAATTCTTGATTTCTCCTAATTAGTTGCTGTGGAAATGATTATGTCATAAACACAAACAATGGGAATATAAAGAGCAGATGAATTCTTAAGAAGCAAAGATTTGTTGTCCCGTAAATGACCAAAAAACCCAGAGGAGAAGCATTATAATACTTTCTGCATTGTCTTTCATCTCAGGATTTTACAGTACTTCTCAAGTATTAATACATTAAAGATTTTTGAAAAGCTGCTGCAGAAGTGGTGTTGAAACCTTCCATGTTAGTTGTCCTCAGTAACTCATGATCAAATCATTGTTGCTTGCAGCTAAAAATAAACTTTTCCTTGCAAACTGAGCCTTTGCTCTGAGAGCTGACTGGATTCTTCCCAACCTACTCATCATCACCAGTTCTAGAGATTCTGCTGACCAAGTTATTTACACCTGTGTAGTCCAATTTGCTTCAAGGCTCATTTTATCCCTCAGCCTTCATATTCTTTCCCTTGGAGGTTTGTAGGCAGTTCCAACACTTTCAATAGCCTTGCCTCACTGTTGCTGCAGGATGGGAAAGAACAGTAAATGATTGTATTGAAGGAGTACAGGGTGGAAAGGAATCTGCAGCTGTGTCAATCTCAGCTAAGTTCTGCATGACTATTGGGAGAAAAATCAATAAAAATATATTTTTTTGCCACTGAAGTCAGCACATGTGGCTAAGTATCCGCTGGGGAATGAAATCCACCACTACGCAAACCCACTGTATAGCAGTATTTTCCGTAAGTGCTCAGAATGGGGCTTGTGTGGTGTATTGGCCATCTGAATTCACGGGTGGCTTTCACCAAGGGAGGGGCTCTTGGAGGCAGAAGATGCCTTTTTGCATAGTCACTTTTCAGAACTGTACTATATTTTGGCATTCACAACACCTCTGTCAGATCGCTGAATGTTTATAACTGCTGCCTTTTACGGATGGGAAAACCAAGGCACAGAGAGATGAAGTGACTTGTCTAAAGGAGCACAGTTGGTTAACGGCAGAGTGAGCACAGAGCTCAGGATTTCTGACTGTCTCCTAGCCTCCGCAGAACATTTCTAGAGCAATATAGAAGTGATGTAATGCGCAAACAGAATTGTTTCCAAACAAAAATATCTGCCAGGTTACATAAAATATCCGCAACAGCTCTTTAAACGTGCAAGAACAGATTGATTTTAAATCAGTGTGGTCTTTACTTCAGTGATTAGATGGAAGGGATGCTGAAGCGTTAAAATATTTACTTCTCCTGTTGATTAAAAAAAATACAGAAATTACCCTGCTCAGAGCTATAGAATGGAAAATCCACATAGCTCTTAGGCTTCCAGCTAAAAGGTTTTTTGAATCTGAAGCTGTAAGCACAAGTTAGGAAGTGGGATCTTCTTGTCAGCTGCCTGCATCTGTGATTGGAACTGTACAGTAGTACGTTTCCAGCATTGCCTTATGATATGCCCAGGTCAATGTTACAGAACTCAAACAGGCTCAAGAAAGATACAGTAAGAAGGGCAAAATTGTGGTGCATAGTTTTTATATTACTCACACAGCTGGAATGTTTACAGCATAGTACAGAGTGTAACAAGAGCAAATGCTGAACCACATCAAGTAGTCCCCTTGTTGTGCATGTCATTTAAATATCAAATCTATAAGGGCGTTTGCTATGTTCTTCACACACAGAAAGACCACAACTAAGTGACTTAAAAGCATCCCATGAGTTTTTAAAAATGCGGACAAACAACTCTCTTCTTTTGATAATTGCAAATACATTGTTCCACTCTGTTGGTTCTGCAACATCTGGTGTTTTATAAAGCATTTTAAAATGTCATCTCCCTTCCCTGTTTGCCCACACCCTTCCCACTGCACCTTAACCCCAGAATAACAAGAAACTTTAATTTCTAAGGAAATCTGTGGAAAATCTTACAGAACAGAGTGAAGGAATAGCGTCTGCGTAGATTTGAGCTATTCCTGAAATTAACAAGAAAGCCAAGTCAGTGGTGTGGAGCAGCACTACTGTATAGAACAGTTTCTGTGAGGAAGATGAGCAAGATTCTGGGCTGGTTCGGTGGAAAGGTGTTATTGAATGACTCTTGCAGAAGAGATGACTTGGAAGTTTTGCTTGGTGGTGTTAACTTGATATACCAGTCTTGTCATTAAGTTTTTTTAAGAAGGTCACAAGGCAGTGTCTCAAGAAGAAAGACTGTAACCCCCCTCATAAGTCGTGGTATGCGTCCAGCGTTTGAACTGTAAATCGAGTGTAGTTGCTTTCCAGTTAGCAAGTTAGTGAACTTCATAGTTTGTGCCTGAAGATGAGCTCACAGGTTAAGGAATCAAAGTGGGCAAAGGGAAGGGTCACGACTGTGTAACATTGTCCATAATCAGCGTATTTTTACATTTTTTGTAGAAGTTCTGCAGCATACAGTGAATAGGATACTTTGAGAGGTAGGAGGTGAGATACAAATCTAATAATACAGAAATAACTGCAGAAGCTTCACAACAAAATCCCAAGTTATAGGGATTATTTTTGCTCCCTGTAAATAAATTAAAGGGGCAAATTTCGGAGTGGAAGATGCATTTTTGTAAGTAAAGGCATAGTAAAACTATTATTGAGTGTATTTAGGCTGAAAATTAAAGTAAGGTAGAACATTGCCATAGGGGTAGTGGATGCAAGCATTCTAGCTACCATTGACCTTCATAGGTTGAAGAATGGGTTTATGGAAAAGGTTATGGTCTTGAAGTACAAAGGCCTGGATTCAGACACCTAGGGTTGAAGAGAGCATAGTGATTGTTTCTTCCGAGAAGTCTCGGTCTTTACATTCTTGGGGCAATTCATGCCTTTTTGGTAGTCTGTGGCACGCTGTTACTATGAAGTGGAAGTAACAAAGAAGTAAACTTTGCTAGCTGCCATCTTTAAGTCTGCCAGTTACTCTTGAACCTGTATCCCTCTCTCTCTTGTCCGCTGCTTCACTGTGATGATTCATTATGATGACTGTGGTGCCAGCCAGTGTTCCCTCAGCCCTGTGAGCTCAAATCCCGTTACTATGCAAACACTATTCCTGGAGCCCCAGAGGTTTAAGTAGTAAAGGGAAATGGTGATTCCCTTTGGATTATCAGCCACATGACCTTTTGTTCTCACATGGTTTAGTCCCTCTTCTGTACATGACTACCACTTGGGACTTTTTTTGGCTTTTGTCCATTTTTTTCCAGTTAGCATTTAGTTCACACATCGTTACGAGAAGCGCTGGTTGCGAAGATACGCAGCTCTTGTCATAACAGAAGTATTTCGTAAGCACCTGCAATTTGACATTTGTGTTGGGGGAATATTGCAGAGTAAAGAAAAAAACGTGAAATATGTTTCTTTTTTTCTGACTCCACCTGCTATGGAGTTGTCCTGTAGTTTTAGAGGAATGGTGTTGAGGTGGGGTTTTTTTTTCTTTCTTTCTTTCTTTTTTTTTTTAAAAAGAACAATCTGAGGGTGTGTTTATGGCATTAGGGAAAAGGTACATTGTGTGTTACAATGCTATAAGCACAGAAAAAAAGGAAAATCTGTAAGACAGATGGCTATTAACATGGTGTAAATACCCTATTTTTAAAAGCAAGGGGAAAAAGGTGTTCCATATATAGCCCTCAAGCTGGAAGCTTCGTGTTTGTAACAGTACCATGGCAATGTGCAAGGATTAATCACTTCCCGTGTGCTATTTGTAACAGCAACATCAACAAAAAGTCTTTTCAAGAAGCTTTATGTTCTTATTGCCTTTGATCCGCTTTCTTCAGATGCACCTATTCAGATACACTTAGTTTGTTAAGACCACCCTAGCCACCTTTGCTGCATGCGTGCAGATGCAAGGACCCGCAACCTGCTTGTACCTGACCTCCTGATAATCTCCCCGGTGCACGGAGCTTTATTTGCCACCACTCCACCCAGTTGTCCCACCACCCCTTGGTCACGTGCCGGAGGCAAGAAGGGGGAGGGTGTCAAGGCGCGCTGCAGCCGTGCGCTGCGGTGTCTCAGCCAGGTGCTCACAGAGTTAGGGAGCTATAAATGGCTTCCTGATAGCGTTCCCCAGCTTGCCTCCTCCAAGTAAAACTGAACGGGAGAGTGTCTGGCCTGATAGCAGTCACGAAAGCAGCAGATTTGGCCTTGAAACACTTCTTGCTGCTCATTGCAGGAACTCAAATGGCTTAGGATGAGAATGACCTAATATACTCAGCAACTGCACTGAAATTAAGAGTTTAGTCTCATGTATCCACATTAAGTGGAAAGACAAACAGTTTGAGCTATGTTAACAATGCCTCTGGAATGGAAAATGTTGATACTTGTGCTGATGGGAATTTTCTCTAATTGATCTTCTGTATTCAAGAAACTGTTATTGGAAACTGAGATTTCACACCTTCATACCATGGTGCTTGTTACTTATTCAGTGCTCTTAGATCATGAAGTCTGGGAGTAAAGGGTCCCCAAATACATGCTGATGTTAATCCATCTTGTCAAGTAAGTTTTTTCATTATGTGGTGTGACTGGAAAATGGTCAGTTGTGAGTGTTGCTTTATAGTTTAATTCAGGGCAAATTTAACAAGTAGTTTCGATATTTCTTTTCAGCGGTTCTAATATTTCATACAGAGATACTGTTTTTTTTGAGGAGGAGGTTGCTTTTGGGGGGAGGCTTGCTTGGCATGTAGTCATTGGCTATTTTTGTTGAAAACGGAGTGTCAAGACAGGAGTCAAGTTGCAGTAAAATAGCTCATGGTACAAGGTAAACTGTATGTTTCCATGGAATAGATCCTGTGATGAAAGCTGCTTTCTGAAGTAGTCACTCTAAATAACACGTTCTTTCCAGACACCGCTGCTAGTTTGTTCTTTGACAGGTAATTACAAACTCGCTTCTCAAAAAAAAGAAAAGAAAAAAGAAAGCCGTACACCTACAGGAAGGCTTTTAAATGTAGGTCCTGCTTAATCTGGTTTAATCTTTGTTTATATAATTTTGTGTGTATTTTGAGAGCTCGTTTTTCAGCTTTGAAGAACTTTTTTGTATTTATTTCTCTGAAACTTTTTGCAGCTCTTGTACTATGAGAAAAAACAATGCTGGCAGTGAGTTTGTGTGTATAAGCTAACGACTTTTGGAAATCCATGCATTTTTTGCCAGCTGCAGTTGCTGGTTTTAACTGGCAAGCTAGTACCACCCTCAGAGAACAGTGCCGTAAAAAAAAACAGGATTGCAGATGAAGTTTGTAAATTCATTCCTGAATTTCGATATAATGCTTTGTCTCAAAATAGGCAGTTAGAAAATGGTGTAACTTTTGTGTAGCATTCTTATTGCGTGAAAGAGCCATGAAACAGATAAGCTAAAGAGAAAAAGGAAGGGAAGATTTAAGGAAAGGATGTGACTCAGGGATTCAGGATCCTTCCAGATCGATAGAGCAGCCCCAGAAAAAGAATGACATCCAGCTGCTGCAGACGGACAGATGGAGAAGAGGCCTAGGGTGAAGAAAAAGAGGCAGTGGAGGAATAGATGGGGTCAGAAGTGTAGGGTAGAGTTGGTCCTTTTTTGCATTTCAAAAAAGGAGAGAGGCAGTTGGATTTGGGAATGAACAAGATCCAAGTGAGGGCAAATGAGGCTTGCTTCCGAAAGTGAGAGGGTTGTTTGACGGCTCTGAATTTTTGTATTGTGTTTTGGGGGAGGTTGGGTTTGTTTTGTTTTGTTTTGGTTTTGTATTTTCAGTGAAAACAAGGATAAAATCCTTTGCTGGTGATCTGAAATGGTTTCCTACAGTCAGTTAGGTATAACTGTCACTCAAAATAGTTTGTTGAGCTTTAAAATACATTGGTTTTTCCTTCTTTCTCTTTAAAGATGGATTTCAACATGGAGACATAATTTAGAAGCAATCACTCTGAAATTTGTTGAAGTGATGTGTTGTATGTTTTGCGGCATTATTTTGAGTGGAATTCTTGCTGATGTCAACCTGAATTTGTAAATCATTTTCAGGTGGGCTCAAAACTAGCACTTATTCACTGAAAGCACTACCCAGCTGTATGAGTTGTGAAAAGTCTCAGGGACTTTTTCACAAGGAAAAGCTGTGTGCAATGCAGAATTGCTTTCAAATTCTGTAGATATCATCTAATCCAAATTGCCTTGGATCCAACCTGCAGTGCTCAGCCCCTAATAGCATGCCAAATACCTGCATCGTTCGGGAGTGCGGATTGTCTGTTCATGGTCACGAAGAATGCCAGCTTGTGCTGTGTCAAAGACCATGAATGAAATTTTTTTGCTGTTTCCTGCTTCCAAAACTATTTTACTATTAAAATGGAGGCATTCAAAGTAACTGATTACTTATGAAAAATGTCGTCTTATTTTATTTGGCTTGATCACAGTAAGAAAATAGAAATAACCAAACTGTTTGCTTAAAGTCACAAAAAAATGGGTCTCCTAACCAAAGAAATATATGCTTATATTAGCGATAAACTGCATACCCCTGAGTACTAGAAGCCTCCTTCTCTTTTTGTAATATTTGTCCCTTGGCACATACGTCTCTGCGTGTTGCTTAGAAGCCTGTCTGGTAATCTTTAGCTAGTTTTATATCACAGGTTTCTGCATATGCAGGCCAAATGTTACAGAAGATACTGAAAGTTCATGCATGCACACACACACGCTCTCAAAGGCTTTAAAACATCCGCAGATATCTTTAAAGGGCACATGCTAACAGAAAAAGTTAATAGGCTGTGGTACAGGAAGGGATTTCAGAGGAAAAACAAGTTGTCAGATATTCATAAAATGCTTTTAAGAGGATGAAGTTTTTGGTCTGTTTACTGGCTTCAGGTACCCAGAAACTAGGGAGATTTTTTGGGTCAAGTTACAAGACTTTATCTAATGATGATTAAAATATTGTGGGACATTTTAGTTCTCACTCGAATGTCCTGCCTGGTTACAGGAGGCCATTATGTACTTTTGCTGTTCTATGCCGAGTACTTCCCAATCGAATACCATCTTTTTACCATCTTTTTCCTTCACTTACTACCTTAGTGTACATTGCAGATTTCATAAATAAAATAAAGACAATTTTGTTGTTTGAGAAGCTGAGGCATGAAGTGGCTACAGGGGCTTTAAGGAGGTTGTGGAAAGACTGTAGAAAGTTAGGAGAGAACTCTGATTTCTCTGTGCCCCGTTCCTTCGCCAAGACCACCTTGTCATTCACAGATGAAGCGGAGCCTCGTGGGAACCAGTGTTTACCACTAAGACCACCTTCCTGTAGGAAGTACGGGAGGTTATTTTTGATAGGTGCTGGACTGGGTGGAGTTGTCGGTGGCGTAGCATCGTTCTTGCGTTGAAATTAGATGGTTATGTTGGACCTAATTCCTGTAGTCTGAAGGAGAAGAAGCTGGTGTGAGTGAATATCTGACAGTGCTACTGAACTCCAGTTCTGGTCTTTCCCAAGTTCCCCACTGAACACCTTTGCTGTGCCACTTTACTCCCGTGGTTCGCCACGTTATGAAACAGAGTAAAACTGGGTGGCAGTTGTGTCACTTGCGTACACAGATGCGCGCTTGGTGCACTCACATGCGTGCTCACATACACACTCTGACCAAATCCCAAGATTTGCTTCCAGTTCAAATATGAGGATGAATAATACAGAACCTGTTCTGCCACTTCTGCCCTGGTGAAGTAGTTTATAAAAAATGTAGGCTTTTACCTGAACATAAAGTATGTATTTCTTTGGAAACAGCCCTCAGGTAAAAATAACCAATTCTTGTAGGCAATAATAAATTTTGCTTCACACACTCACTCACTAGTCAGCAGCATTAAAAAATTAGATTGAATTTACCTGAAGTGTTTAAAGAAATCTACATCTCTCCAGTGACTAGGACAAGGACTGTGTTATGCATAAGTTTCTTCTAAACTTAACCTTATCTTAGACTTAAACATTTTCTGTCTAGCAAACCTGACTGTGCAGGAGGGCTAGGTTAACATTTTGCCAGATTGTTGTCCAGCACTGCTCATGTAGTGAGGAAAAAAAATTATACTCATCTTTCTAAGCTATGTTTACAGTAGATTTTCCAACTGAAATAAAAGCGGCTACTGTTGTCAGTTCATGTGATGGTTATTCAGCTGCATGGTACATCTTGCTGTTCTGTGGTCTCTGTAACACTCTCTCAATGTGGAGATCGTGGGGAACACGCAGCTGCTCTCCACGTCCCAAGAATGAAAGATACCAGAGAAAAGGTTCAGCAACACCCTTCTGTTCAAAGGGAATGCAAGAGCAAGTTTTGGATACAAGGTGATATCACATCCTTGGAAGGACTTGTTATTTTGTTATGACTCACCTGAAGATCTAGACCTCCTGTTAGTCAGGCAGGTTTTTTTGAAAATTGTTATTGATCAGAAGTACATCTGGACTTTGGCAGAGGATTAGTGTATATAGTTATACTGGAGGAAAGAAGCCCACCGTTGCTGAAATGGACGCAGTCATTATAAAATGAATACCATAAAATTTCTAATGTCTTCTTAAACGTGAGAAAGATGACTTGCCTTTCAGCTTTCGTCAGTCATCATCTGCACACTGGGAGTGGATTTGCTTGTTGTTACAGTAGGCTGTAGTGACCCAAGACTGTGCTGGTCGGCAGCAGCAGTAACTGTGGGGGCACAAAGGAACAGAAGTTTATTGTGAGACCGTTTTAGTTTTGTTGGACAACTGTGGAAAAGCAGCTCTCTCTTACAGCATCCCTATGATTTTATTATAGCTCTTGAGCACGATCAGGGCTCTGTACGTGCACAGAAGAGATGCGTGGCCTCAGTATAGAGAGGTGAAGTATGCTTGAGTATTTTGTAGTTTAGATGTGTAAAACTGTAATTGTCAAGGGATAACTGGGGGCAAACTGACCTTCTGTTTCAGAAAGAGTTTTAGTAAGGGAAGATTTATCATCATCTTCATGCTCGAGAGAAAGTGATGTATTATGTACTCGATGATGTATTGTATACATTGCGCACTGTGGACCGCGCAAAGAATTATATTTTAAACTGATTTCCCATATCCTTTCAGTGGAGAGAGGCAACGTGTTGGTGGATGTTCATGCGATATTCATTAGTATACTTAGTCATCAGGAGTTATGTCATGATGATCTTTTACAGAATACAGAAAACAGCGTGTTGAGTAAAAGAAAATCTTGGATGACTAAAAGATTGTAACTAGCAGAGAGAGTAATGACAGATCACCATAGGAAGTTCTTACTGATGGGAACGGGCATAAAAACAGCATTGGCATTGACATAGATTGTCATAAGCCATATTGAGAACACTAGTTTTCCACGCCGTTGGCGATTCCTGGCTGCTAGCAAAGATTTTGGTCATATTCCAATGTTTTTTTCATAGTGAAAGGTCTCACAGTAGCAATAATTTTAAGTCTTCTGTGTATTAAACCACATAAAAATAATCTATCTTTCAATTCTAATAAAGTGGAAAAACCAGAAATGTAGTTCTTGTCTCCACAGAGGCTGTTGGCATTTTCCAGTAGTTAGAAAAATGGCCAGTGTGAACAGACCAATTTGTATTTAAAATACAGATTTACAGTGTCAGATGGTATCTCATTCTGAGAAATCTTGTCAACACATGAGGAAACAACTTACTATGTCTGAAGTAATATGTGGATTGTAAATCATACATTACCTCAAAAAAAACCACCCCTTTTCCTGGGATTAACTTATGCAAATCTGATTTTTGGAGTCATTACATTAGCAAGTAGTTTCTAGAATATCAAAGCTATAAAGCCCTAGGAATCCTAGAAAGAGAAGGATTTTGGTAGGAGGCCAGATATTCTGAGCACCTTGTGTTTGTTTGCATGTAAGTATGTATGTACATATGTATGTGTATATATATAAATATGAGAGAGAAAGGTTCCACATATTAATTAGAGTGCTGGATCTGAACACAAAATTTTAGCCAATGCAGTGCAACAATAGAGGAGAGCAGGAGAGCTTAGCCTAACAGGAAAAAACAAGTTTTCTTTGAATCTGGGGGGTATTTGATCTGGTTTTTTTGGAGAATTATGTGGCAGCTCTGTTCAGCTCCTCACCGAGTGGAATACTCTTTTCATCTACCCAGAAATGAAAGGGAAAAGCCCTTAGAAAGATAGCCTGTCCTTAAAGTAGCCCAACACACATACTGACAGGCTTTGGGTTTTTGACATAAGCTTTCTCCCTTCTCCTGTTGACAGGTAAATCAAGTAAAAAATGTGTACTGACTTGGCATAGAATTTATCAAAATAATTAAGAACCTTCTTTTGCTCTCTACGTTCCTTAAATAACTTTATTATGAAAAAAATTCTCATTATAAGATCATTATGTAAACAGAACATTTTCTGTCTTTACTTGGCAACAGAAAGATGATTTTTAATATTGAAGCAAAGAGGTTCTTTATAACAGGTACATCCAGTCCTCCTCTGGCATTTTTTAGCTTTGTGAGTGGCTCATTTCACCAAATGAAATATGATCTGTGTTCTTCATATGATAGAAATATTGACTTCTTTAACTGAATTAAAGCCTAAATTTAGGATATTTGGGTAGGAATAGGTATTTGATAGGTGTTTTACACAGATAAGGAAGAAAAAGACAACAAAACCCCAAGGTCAGAATTTTAGAGCAGTGTTATTAAACAGCCTGAGTATTTATGACATGATAGATGTGACAAATTATTTTTTAAAAAAGCTTCCATGAAAGGATCAGCATGAAGAACAGTAGTATTGAAATGTGGTTTTTATATAGGATTTGGTTTATTCACATTTGGCAACCAGGAGGGGAAAAAAGAAGCTATTTTTATTCCACGATACTGAGACCGAAATTCAAGTTTTCTTTAAAATGCATTGTAAATGGAGTATTTGGTGGAGGCCATGAACTACTTTAATACATATTCCATCATTCTCTGCTGCATTTTTTTCTTGTTTATATTCAGTTCAGCATACTGAATGATTGAAAATCCAGCTACAGCTAGCATAGGCTTCATTGTTGGAGCCGAAGCCTTAGATGTGCACTGAATGGCAAGTGGTGTACCCAGAAAACCTAGTGCTGTCTAAAGGGAGAGCAGGGCTGGGGTAGCTGGATGAATACTTAGTTCCTTATATCTGTTTTATGTCTCTAGTCAGCCTGGAAACACAGATTTCCTAGTGAAAGAGTTATATGGTCTTTCTAAGAACTCTGGTCTCCTGCAAAAGAAAAGACTGGCTTCTATGTAAAGTGTCAGCGATGAAGGAAAAGTAGGGAATAAGAAAAAAGCTATTGCATAGGAATCTCAGCAGAAAAGCAAGCTTTAGAAATTGACATTCCTACCGGCACAACCTCTTGGCCTATAATAAAGATGAAATCCTCGCATGACAGAACATTCCATTCTCCTGTGTCAGAAAAAGGATGCTGTCTAGCAAAGACGTTCAGTTGCCCAAAGCAGGAATTACCAACACTCTGGAATGAGAGGAGAAATTATTTCTTCTGTTCTAGAAATTCTGACAAGGATTTAGACTCGTTCACTAAAATCACACGACACGGCTGTGGAACCGTAAGGAAAAAAAAAAAAGAAACCTAACCCTCCCAAAGAAACAAAGTTTTACAATTTTAGGAATAAATCTGCAGATTCTGTCAGTTTTCTTCAATCTGTTGTTTATTGCATCCGTAGCTTTCCATATTTAAACAATAGCCACTGTAATTTACCGCCTAACAGTAATAGTTGCGTAAGTCAGCAATCAAAGTTTTTCCAGCAGGAGAAGGAAATTAATATTTTGCTTTGTGTTTTCAAGGATTAATGCATATGGTCACCATACTAAACCTCAGTTCCAGTATTTAATTCTTTTGTTTAAATTGTTTAATGAATAACTTTACATTTCTGCTCATTTGGGATAGCTATGGAAAAAAGGAAACATTATATTTGATCCCTTACTGTTGAGTGAAGGAAAGGGAAAAGCCTCCATCACTTGGCATGGAAACCCATCTGGTTAATTCAGCGGAACAACTCCCTTTTGGCCATCTTTCTGATTATTGTATTATATACCCTGTTTCTTTTCCCAGTCTGGCCTCTTGTACATACACAAAGATATAACTGAGAAATTGAAAGATTCCACTTAGGAAGAATTTGACCCATTTGTACCAGTAACTTTGGTCCTACAGTTTAATACAGATTTTTCAAGCAGAAGTATAAAAGTATACTTGATAATGCATCTCTCCTTATTCTTCATTGTCTGTCTTCCCTGATCACATTTTTCATTAGTCTTTTCCTTGTTTTACCACACATTTTTTAGTAAAGGAGCACTATTTTGTATGTATTGTGAATCTTTTTAATGGAACAGGCTAAGAGCATCTGCCCTTGCTGTTGAGAAGAGACCCGCATTGATTTGCCAAAAATGTCTCTTGCTTATAGTTTTTTTTATGTTCAAATTTAAGCTTTTTTTCATTTATTTGGTAGTTGACAATTACAATGTTGAAATTGTCCTGTATACAAAAAACATATGGCCATTGTTAAACAGAAGACGTGGATCCAACCAGGTGAGGTTATAAACAAGGCAACTTTGTGAATCTCAAACTAGCTATAATGACTTTTTTTGCTATTACAGTTTCCCAAGCAATTCCATTGTGGATGTAAATGAGCATGTAAATTCTCTAAATGTAAAATATTACTAGAAAAATAATTTAAAATCTTTTAGAGTAGTTCCAACCATAAACATACACAATCTTTTATGTCTGCTCTACATTGTAGGTCCCATTTTAATTGGAGGAATAAAGCTGGGCCCTTTGATTCTCGATTTTGGCAATCAGTCTAACCTTTTTACCTTGATTCGTGTCTTGGGGGTTGAAAATTATGTTTTAAATAAGGTAAGAGGGGAGTTTGAATCTGAATCTTTTGTCCATACAACTTCTTTATCAACATAAAAAAATTTGCTATACAACAGCCCCCTCTCTGAGACGACAGAGAAGCGTGTTTTCTTTTTTTACTATAAAGCTCGAGTTACAATCAGAAAAGTAGCACAATATAATTTTAACAAAAATGCGCAAAAGATTTTGTGTTCATTCCAATACAGAATAGAAGAATTCAATGAAACCTTGAAATGTGCCATGAAATGGAGCTCTCATCTTCACTGCCATTACTTCTGATCCTTCTAATATATTTTTTCCACAGACTTCAGAATAATATGGATAAAGCGCAAAGATCAATAGGTCCATTTCATCCTCTTGATTTATATACCATACTACAGCATGAACAACATTTTGGCTATTCTTGGCCTTCGTCTTTGGTGGTGGTAGACTTGCTCTACCTTCAAAATTATGGGTATTAAAATAATGATGCCATTAAATCCTACAAACTCTGATTGTATCCGGTATAAAAAACCTCTGAGTTATGAATTAAAAAAACCCTTCGTTTTTTAGTTAAGTTCAGCCACGTTATTTTTCTGAGGCGTGTGTATATGTGCTGCCTTTTGCAAGACTAAGAAATGCTGGTAGCTGTCTGCATTTTCCTAAATAACAGGTGTGAGATCAGAGTTGAGGCCTAGGCAGACTGATGGCTCAGTATATGCAGGTTCTAAGAAATAAGACATTTTCACTTTGTCCAGACATTTGTGTATAAAGTCCTCCTTAATTTTATGAAGGGTGACTGAAGACCAAATTTCAGCAGAAGGAAAGAAGCCTTTCCATACGACACTAACAAGATTTTCTTTCGACACAAATATGTTTGGTCACCAACATGCAACAAGTACAGTCATTAAAATTAATGGTGTTCAGCCAAATGTCACATCACAGACACTGAAAGGCTCAAGTTACACATTCTTCCAGAAAAGAAAACCATTTTTCTTGCCTAACTTGTAGAACTGAAATTTGTTAGTGTCTGTGTGTGCCAACAAGTGCAGTTGGGCGCGTCTTGTCTGGTCAAGACTGTCGCCTTCTGTGTCCTTCAGGAAAAGAGAACCGCCAAACACCACAAAAGGTGACATTTGAGCAGGCAAGGTGCTGGGCTGAGTCCATTAATCTCTTGCTGATGATGCTGACATTTTAAACAGTAATATTCTTGAGTAGGAGCGGGAATCTGCCAATAGCTGACCAGATACTGTGAGGGCTGGCAACAAGATGGATAGTCAGAGGCCAATGATAGATTGAATTTTGTCTTACCAAGAGACAAAACAAACAAATGTGTATCATATGGAGAACGTCCACCTGGGGAAGAGTTCTCAAGGGACAGTCACTCAGTATGCTTTTTGGCTTCCTTGGATTGAGATCGAGCTCCCGAGACCACTCCACATTGTGAAGAGCTATCTGAACCAAATTTTGCTGTTGCTTATTGGTACACAGAATTGTTTTTCTCATTACCAAGCTTTTTTATATGTCTGGACAGATTGGGTAGCTATTTGCTATTGCGTTTCCCATCAGCCTTAAGGTGATCAACCAAAACTGTTTATTCTTTTGAAGCACCTGTGGTGACCAGATGTTATTCCTGCTTGATAGTATTTTCTTACAAAATTTTCATTAGCTTACCTTCACACCTGTGCAGAATCCATTCAGGTATACTTTCAGAAGTGGTCATGATAGGGTATCCCTGTGGGAGGAATGCAGTTCTGTCTTACCTGTCACCACGCTTGTGACACGGGTACATGGTTTTGTTGGCCTCTCATGTTTGGCCAAGAACAGGACTCCCTTTGCATCTATACTTGGGTTGTGGACACATTAATTCTCCATCTTTTATTTTCCTTTAGCTTACTACTGAAAATTCTGCTTCTCCTGCTAGTCACAACCACATCAAAAACCTTCCTCTTTTTTCTTTTTTTTTTGTCAGTAAAAAGCACGCCACAAAAAGAAAATACTACTTTTTTACCACTTACTGCTCTGTTGCTTCTAAGTAGTATGGAGCGTAAAACAGAAAGCTGTGAAGTTAGGCATAGACAGCGATTGATAGAATCATTACAGACATCCCTGTTAATGTTTTAAGTGTCTGTGATGGCTGTAGGACAGTCTTTTTTAGAGGCAACTTCAGGATTCTGTGATTTTTTTTTTTTTTTTCCCCTTTTCTTTCTTTCCTTTTCTATTTACCTTTAGCCCTAGCAACTGTAGCAGAGATCCCCAGATTGCTGACCAGGACAATATGTCCATTTAAAGCCCTTTCCTTCTCTTCCTTCTTTTGCAATTCTAGAGAACTACAAATAAACAATGTACATGTAAGATTACCTTTCTACCTGGCCAAATCCCTCAGGAACTCACACAGCTCTGCTATGTTCACGATGTCAGTATCATTATATATATATAATCTGTAAGATATGTTTTCCAGTAATTCCCAAATTCCCGTACAAGTTCATCCAGCCCTGACAGCCTTGCAGCTTCTTCTGTCAGGTGTTGTTCTCAGGAGGTGTTTCCAGATGTTTTAAAATTCCAATATAAATGCTTGATTTGTAGAAGTCACCTTTATAAAATAAATATTTAAATGTTCTCTCTAGCAAACAAAAAAAAAATCCTAAGTTTAAGTCTTTGTGAAGTTTACCTGAAGTGTTTTGGAGTGTTCTCACAATAGACACGTGTCCGTAATGTTTAAAAAAATTCAACCACAACAACTCCTAATATTAATGTTTATGATGTTTTGTTCATTTTTCTTTCCAGTGTCTTCTGAAAACAAACCACATTGCAAACAAAGCCAAAGCGATCTGCATAACATTTCAATGTTCAGGCAATATAAGTTCTATATAGACTCTAATGTCAAGGGGTTTTTACCTCCACTTGCTTTGGATAATGTTATTGCTGCACTTCTAAATATCATATATCATATTAATACTCCAAACACTTTCCATTATTTTAGCTCTCATCAACAACTGTTCCAAAATGACCAGTTGAAGTTTACATAGTGTAGCTCAGATGTTACATATCTGTTGACCATATTCCTTAGTTTTTATGTTTTATATTTTAAAAAGGAGAGACTGTTTCTCACTCTGATCCTTGTAGCTTCATGGTCATCCAGTCTCAAAGAAATAGTTTAGAAACAAGCTTATAAATGGAGTTGTTTTCTGCAAATAATTGATGAAGAAGAGTCCATTGCAAATGTAGACACAATTAAGATTTTTTAAAATTCAAAGATGTAATCAAAAGTCACCTGAAGTATACATCGTATGATATTACTTGGAAACAGCTGTATGATCTTTTTCTAAGGTACGGAGTAAATACAGGTTAAGAAATGCATGTAAATTAGTGGATAAAAATTGAAATGAAATTTTACAATACACTAGCAGAATACTATCCTACTATATTATAGAGAAAAATTCCATCACTGCCTGTGTTCTCTTTTATATAAATTATTGTACTGTGCTCTTCACCTTCCTGGATACCTTGGACTAACAGGTGAGTATCTATGGTATCTAAACAGGATAATATAGTGATACATATTCAGAATAGAATATGTGTAACTAGTTTTTAATGTGTATATACACGTATATATGTAACAGAAGCACACCCTTGTGAAGAAAGTGCTGAAGGAACCCAGGCCAGTATATGCCTTGAATATAAAAAGTGAGGTCTGAATCTGATTTGAAATTAAGTGGATATCTAGTGTAACAGCTGTGATTCTGGGGAGATACACCATGGTCTACATCAGTTGGGATTTCTGAGTCTCTCAAATACCCATGTCCAGATATCCACGTCTTGCTGTTAATTGAGCTGAGGAGTTAAAGGGCCCTGATGTTGTCAGTAATTATGGGGTAGCCTTCTACCTGATCCAGGCTGACTCAACATTGCTGGTGATTCTGGTCAAAACAGAGATGAACTTAAACAAAGTGTACTGTTCCAGTACTCACTGAGTAACCACTGACGTGCAGAGAAATGGTGAAGGGCTGCAGACTCCTGAATGTTTATTCTCTGGGGTTTTTTCTTGTGTTTTTTTTTTTTGGCGGGGGGTGGGGTGTTGATTTTTTTCCAGTGTAGTCAGCTGTTTCTCATGCAGGAGCTGGTCTTTTCTGGCAGTGGTTATATGACTGATGGGGGTGAGGACTGATAAAGTTGTGTATTGTCTGCATATTGCTGGGTCTTGAGTCAGTACTGTTTCAGCTTGTTGTTCCATGTAGCTATTGGAAATGAACAGAGAGAGAACTGATACATTTGAAACCCACAAATAACGTTGTTACTAAAGATATTCGTTAGGTTATGCAAAGGACTGCCAACAAAATCCTTGACTGTGCTAGATGCTGGATAAACAAAGAGGTGTCGGTCATCAGTAGCCAAGGAGCTCACAGTCCAAATAAAGCAGGGACAGGGCGGGGTAGAGGTGTCAGGCAAAAGTGTGTGAACAGCATGGTATTTGGGATAAATGTCATTTCCATGATTCTTGGCTGCTGCAGTTGCCCACACAGTTTGAGGAGTCCGATGGTAGAGGTCCAGTTTCCTGTCGCTGACTGGGCGTACCTCTCCAGGAAGGACTCAAATAATTTTAGAGCGCTACTCTCACTGCGGAGGTCCAAGAGGATGGGAGCGGATGTCTGTCCTTTGCCCACTGAAGGGTGGAGAATATTCATCAGTCTCCTAGGTGGTGTCAGCTGTGTGTCCTGGCTTGACTCCAGACTTACGCTGTGTCTAAAAGGTTAATTTCAATTAGAGGAGAATGTGCTTGGCCTTTGTCTAGCTTCTCTGTGGACTAGCTCATGGGAAATTTGATACTGGGCGGTAGTTGGCTAGAACCAATGTATCCAGGGTGGGTTTCCTTTCGGTAGATAAACAGAGCACGTGTATCTCCAGGAACAGGAGTTTGGCATCTCCTGCCAGCGCCCAATTCACTTATGGTGATCCAAGGTGGTTCTTTTTATTACAGAGGTTCAATACTCTACATAAGCAAACTCTTTGTATTTTCCAGCCTATCGGTGACCAATGTACATCTTCAACTGCAGTATTTCAGATGACTTACCTAGCTGTCTCTTTGCATGAGTTTGTACTGTTCCCTTTACTATCTAGAAGCATGGGTTAAAGAACTGTGTAGCCTGTTTCTGCACTCTGCTTTGGTCGTGTAATATCAGTGTATGATGAACTGAAGTTCGTGAATGTTGATAGTTCTACTGCAGTTGTATCTCTTTCAGTGTCAGTGAAATCTCTTTTGTCTTCACTCATTCTCTTCTTGTGGCAGAATCTTCAGTTTTGTTTAACAACTACATTTGATAGTATTTGCGGCTGAAGTGCAGGTTTGGATTGTTTTTTGAGACTGTTAGGGACAAGAAAGCCTGATCTCTGCTTCAGCCTGTATTCCTGACAACAGTACTTGCAGATTTGCCTTAGCATTTAGGATGCCGTTTATTTTAGTTTTGTGCTTGATTCATATACAAATACCAAGAAGTATGGAATTTTGGCCCTAAATCTGAGTTTCACTTAACCGTGACGAACAGTGAGTCCTTAATCTAACAAGTTTTCAGTAGTAGCTTTCTCTTATCGATGGAATAGTTGACAAGTGGGATTTTCCTTGTAATCACAGGAAGCTGTACTGGAGGGACCAGTACTGTATTGCTATAATAATCTTGCTCTCACATCTTGTACGTGTCAAAGCAAATTGAGCTGATAGAAGTTGGTTTCTTACAGCTTCTTGTGCTAGTGGTGCTTTGCATCTGGTAACCCCCATCACGGCAGCTGATGATTATCTAGTACAAAGTTAACACTTCACTGCTGCTACTGTGCTATACAAATCCTGTGCGCAAGGGAGAAGAGGTTTGGCAAGATGAAGAGCTGACAACTCAAGGCGGAGAATTTGCTTCTATCATTATCTGTATTTTTATGGCCACAGATGTTTTTAATTGATGGGACCATTAGTCATGATGACAAAATTATTATATTCTTGTGCTATTATTGTCCTATTGAATAACCCACTTAAGGACAAATATAAAAGCTGTATTATTTTTTTTCCATCATTATAAAATATTATTGTGTCATAGCATGAAAAAGACTCTTCACAGATTAAAGTTGTATTTTAAATGCTATCATCGTATTTGAAAACTGAAATGACCAAGAATAAGGTTGGGATTTGAAAACTGAAATGACCAAGAATAAGGTTGGGATCCCATTCAAGTAATTCATTACACAGAGTCAGGGATCCTGAATCACTTTTCCAAAAGGTTAGGTCTGAGTTCAGTACCTGAGTGATTTTCTCACATGTGCTTTCTAGTTGCCTTCAGTGGAAGTTTGCTTGAATAAGAAGTAATAGCTGAGAACAGAGCTCAGTAAACATTATCCATCTCAACGCAATAACAAATTCCTTATTGCTCTCTAAGGAAATGGGTTTGAATCTTCTAAACTGCTTGTTCTAGCATGTAGTGGTAGGATTCTTTCTGTCCTGCTTTGTCATACAGATGCTTCAAGGAATGGATTACTGTTGGAGTGTAAATTTCTGATTTGCGAAAATACCATTTCATATGTCCCCCATTCTTCAAAAAGGATCCTAATTTTGGGGATTTATATTTATAGTGGCTTCAGCTTTAATGTTCGTTATTGTAGCAGTCTCTGTTTGACATACACTTCACATGATTTTAGTCTTCACAGTTGCGGGAGTTCCATTGTAAAAACGATGCCATTGGTGTCCTCCAACTATTGTTCCAACATTGCCACCTTAAGAAAAAACAAAACAAAACAACTTCTAAATGTTCTCTTGGTGCAGGCAAAGCTGTTCTGCCTTTTGCTTTCATTTCAGCCTGGAGGCATACATGGGTTTTAAAATCTGTCACATAGTCTGATTGATCACTTTCCAGGAAAACGCGATTCAAGTCTGTTTTAAAATAGATTCATAATGGATTAACCAGAGTTGCCACATAAAGAAGAAACATTTTATTCAGAGGAGCTGATACGCTCTGTTTAGCAGTAAAACCTCTTGAATAGCTCCAGCATTCACTAACTACACAAGCACAAAAACTAGACATGAAACAGGAAGGAGAATTTCAGTCCAAGATGTAGTAATTTTATGTTCTTCAGATTGCTGTATCAATAAGTGAAGTATGTCTAAAAAGCAGGTCTCAGTAGATATATCAGAAGTACAAGCCTCTGGAAATACAGCATGTAATAGTGTTAAGTCAACAGGAAGGTGAAAACCTGATGTTGTTGAAGTCAGTGGAAATTTTGCTGTTGACTTCCAGGCTCCGAAATTTTACACAGTTTTAGAAGTGTAACTTTATGAGGTTATAGTTTTAAATTCAAGCAGGATTGATTCAGTAGTTGGTAGGAAGATACACTGAGTTTCTGTTGAGGATTTTTGATAAACATCTAGAAAAAGAAGCCTTATCTATTCTGAGAACGGTGTCAAAGATTGTCATTTTACATGATCTTGGTATATTTGGGCAGTTTTGCCCTTCTAGAATGGCTGAAGTTGCTTACTTCAGAACCATATGCTGTGTGTCGCATGTATGTATATGTATTTCTCTATAATTTCATCCTGGTCAGTTGTGTCATAAAGGTAAAGGAAATAGCACTCTCAGTAAACCAAAAATGCTTTAGAAAAAGAAAGAGATTGAAGTATGACAATTATTCTTGTCTCATTTGTAGGCTACCCTAGTGAAAAAGACAAAGAAAATGCTGAGGAACTGCTTTCTGGAAATTAGACCCCTTTTTGGCACAGCATTTTGGATATCTCAGCTCTAAGTCAGATTTGAAAATGTAAGTCGTATACATGTTCTCCAATTACTTTTAATAAAACACTGAGCTAAATCAGTTTGCAAACAAACACTCAAACATTGCCGTTAACTTACAGAAAATAATACTTTCTGCTCATATCCAGCAGTGTTCCCAGCTGTTTGATCAATTTTTAAATGTAATTATGCCATGGAGTTGTACATTAAAGAGTAAGAGTACATGGGACTTACAGGAAAACATTAAAAGTCCTATGTATTTAGCCGTTCTTCAAAGTAAGTAATTTACAGTGCTTGGAAAAAATAGGGCCTTGTTTACTTACAAGGTCATTTAGCAGCCAAATAAATGACACATTTTCTCAGTGCAACTTGCCTCCAAATGGGAATGAAACCCATCTCAGAGGCAGCGTACATACCCAGGAACCTAGCATCTCTGCTGTGATAGTTAACTGTACCATTTTCTTGGTATGGCCTGTTTGCCTGATGTTCACTGACACGTGTTGGTAATTTAGCAGAGACCATTGCTTTTGCCAAATACAGGATAGACACTTTCTGCTCATTCACCTCAGCCTTGTGTTACAGCCACCTTTTAGCTTAAACTTAGCAGCTCCTGTTTGCTGCTCAGTTAAGTGGGAGAAGCCCTCTGTTTATTCTGTGTAAGTTTGCAACGTAACAGTAAATAATTCTGCAAGTAACTTGCTCAACAGGACGTGTAGAGATATGTGCTCACATCAGCTGAGGTAGGAGCAATCCTGTCGCTGCCTTGGTGATTACCTAAAGGCAGTTAACTGTGCTGTAGGTTGACTTCCAGAAAAAAATCATTGGTATAGACTGATTCTGAAGATGATATTACGTTATTTTGCCAGGTTACTGTGCTTTGCAATTTAGGTGTTGCATTTAGGCTCTAAAGAAATTATGGTATAAATAAATGATGTAGAGTCAGGCAGTAACAGCCGTTAATTGAAACTGTAAATGCTTTTGCCATATTATGACACTATTACAAAGTTCCACCTGAACACGAGGAAGAACTTCTTCACTCTGAGGTTGACGGAGCACTGGAGCAGGCTGCCCAGGGAGGTTGTGGAGTCTCCTTCTCTGGAGATATTCAAGACCCGCCTGGACAAGGTCCTGTGCAGCAAGATGTAGATGACCCTGCTTCAGCAGGGGGGTTGGACTTGGTGACCCACAGAGGTCCCTTCCAACCCTGACCAGTCTGTGGTTCTGTGCCACAGTAATGTTCATATCTTGCAACGCTGCATTGTCCTTTACTTATCTCTTACGCTAATGTAAGCTGTTGTAATTCCTTTTGTTTAGAACAGGATATGAAAACAGAGCAGATGAATGACACCATATTTGTTCTAACCGTTCTTGGATAGCCAGGATTATAATTCTTGAAGTCTTGATGTGGTTTGAGAAGTCAACTGAAAAAGAAGGAATTATGGCAATAGATGTAGCTGATAGGCTGGACGCTTGTGTGCCTGGCACGAGTTTGGGTTCTTATGCCTTCACAGTTTGACTTCATTTTCTTCTTCATGAGGGAAATGATTTCAGTTACAGATTTGGTCTTTCATATTTTTGCTTAGGGAGTTTACCATATAAAAGAAAATTCTTCTGTGTGTTTTCAGTTTGCTGTAAGAATGAAAACATTTTGGTATTCTGGAGATTTGCAGTGTGCACTAATTAAAATCCTTTTCTCAACTTTTTCTTGTACTAAATGAAACCCTAATTTTTTACACCCTTTAAGGATTGTTTCTGAAAGCCTAATTTACCGGGACCTGTAGTATTATGTTGCTATTCAAAAGGTAAAATCAAGAGCTTATTCACAGTGTTTTCCATGATCTGTTTCCCAGGCTTAGTTTTTCAAATAAAGTTTCCTTTAAAAAATACCTTTCTGTCTTGCAGTTCAATTTCCTGTAGTACTGGTTATGCTGAGAATCACAAGCAAAGTATTTTCAGAAAGTTTGTGGATCGTGATGTGCAACCTAAGCTGGGAGGGGAAGAGGAAAAGGAGGGAGGGCGAAGGTTCCTTCCGTTGTTAAAAGTGATTGTCCTGGTGTGATGGAAATTGCAGTCACCTGCCTGGCAGTGGAAAATCTTTAGCTGTAAGGAAATCTACAGCATCGTCACTTCATTATAGTTGCGAGCAACCTCATGCTGGACAGCAGCTTTGATGAGCCTGATAAGGGCAGGGCTATTGAAACAGCAGAAGTGCTTGGGGGAACATAGCTATAAACTATACAGATCTTCTTGGTGAGGCTACTGCATAGATTATGCTCTTGCAAAGTGTACTTGAAGCAGATCTGGGACTGAGGAACCTGGAGCTGTAGGTTTTTACCAGTCTAGGGTAACTTCAGAGGTAATACCAGGTTATTACAGAATCAGAATCACAGAATGGTCGGGATTGGAAGGGACCTCTGTGGGTCATCTAGTCCAACCCTCCTGCCGAAGCAGGGTCACCTACAGCAGGCTGCACAGGACCTTGTCCAGGCAGGTCTTGAATATCTCCAGAGAAGGAGACTCCACAACCTCCC
>Ga0065711_1002150_pt1 | contig 36196 bp, 19 predicted proteins | sample Hoacrofraction12_FD_59098 | JGI IMG/M metagenome (GOLD analysis project Ga0065711, IMG submission 59098) | Hoatzin crop microbial communities from Cojedes, Venezuela - Epithelial fraction 12 v2 (version 2) | ecosystem: Host-associated > Birds > Digestive system > Esophagus > Crop | place...
CAGAGCTGCTCTCCAGCAGGTCCACCCCAAGGCTGTACTGGTGCATGGGGTTGTTCCTCCCCAGGTGCAGGACCCTGCATTTGCCTTTGTTGAACCTCATCAGGTTCCTCTCAGGTTCCATTTCGGAACATGGTTTAGTAGGCATGGTGGTGTTGGGGTGATGGCTGGACTTGATGACCTTAGAGGTCTTTTCCAACCTAGAATTCTATGATTCTATGATTCTATATCTTAATGTCTGTCTTCACCAGTGCATGCCTGAGAGCGTATCCCATTGGACTGAGATGCTCAGGAACCTTTTTCCCATTTAGCTGTGGCAGCTGCCTAAGAACCTGTTCATCCATTGGGGAAACCTTAGGAGTGCCATGGAAGTAGTTTCATCGGCATCCTTAATGAGGTGTATGGAGCACCCCACCTAAGCAAAAACAGAAATCACGTCTAAATTATTTCTGCAGCAGTATTGACTAGCCCAAGCTTAAAGTATTTCCTATTTGGATTAAGCATTATTCATGTGTAAATCATAAGTGATTCCAGCTTTAAAAAAGAAGGGTCAGAGATTAACTGGACTCTAAAAAAGTTAACCCGGGATCTTATGAGGAAGAAGATGGAAGAAATGTGGATCAAATTTAATATGGGTTTCTCAACTTCAAGCATCTTAATGTAGACACCTAAGCTCTTCACTCTAATCTTCCTTTAGCCAGCAAAGACAAGTATTTTAGGAAGCGATTCATACAACCTCTTTTGCATGTCTGCTTTAGAATGGATTCGAATGACCATATTGATTACATCACCGTTGACTGTAAAAAAGCTTGCGACAATTATTTCAGAAGCAGACATCTTCTAATGTTCTGAAACCACTTTAAGTCTTTCCACCTTGCTTGTGTCTGGAAAAAGTTAAATAACTTATGAGCTGATAGCCCATGCATTGGTATTAAAGTTTAAACTTGCAGTTAAATCTTTCAGCAATTTCTCAGGATGACTGCCTAGGTCATCTCAGTCATCTTAGGACATCCAAGATAGACGTCACGGACAATACCTGTAATTCTTCACTTACCCCACTTGTGTCACGATATTTCCTGAAAATTCTGCTCATCATTTCTAGCGTGAGCTACTTACATGCTCCAAGTTTCAAAATGTCTACAGCAATCTCAGTGGCAGCTGTTTACCCACAGCTGTTTGAGTAGCAGAGCCATTTGATAACAGTGACAAAAACTGCTTAGTAATGAAGAAAAATAAAGGTCTTTTTTTTTCATTTCCTTCCCTTATTAAAAATCAATAAATGAAAGATTTAGCAAGTTATGAACTACTGAAAACAAAGGACTGGAATGGAAAACATTATACAAATTAAATTATAGTGATCACTGTTGCCATGATTGTGATTTACAACACATATCTCTCCTTGCACTAAGAAAGATATAAAACTGGATGTGAAATTAGTTGGAGAGCAATGTTTTCCCGAGTACCAGATTTCTAAAAATTCCCTGACTGTGACCAGTTTCCTCCTGTGTCGCAATCACATTGCAAGTAGCTTTATGTCCCAGCTTGAAAGGCATTCGACAGGACGTGTGTGAAAATGTAAGGTTAGCTAGCCTTCTTTAAGGCAAGCTAAGGAAGCAGAATAGGATGCTGAAAAGTGGGACAACCTTAAAGTAGTGGGACATCTGGCTGCCCTGTACAAGATGGAATCGAGCAGCTGCTGAACTGTCACAGGAATGCTCCACAAAGGCGCACAGGAATTGCCATTCCAGATCAAGCTAATGGTACCAGTACCAGATGCTTCAGAGGAAGATGTAAAACTTCTATAAGAGGCAATTATGCAACAACATGTTGGTGAGAGAAGTTTCTCCTTGAAGTCTCGGACATTTAGCATATGATTTATATCCTGAAGAAAGTGGATTGATTTATGTCCTGGAGAAACCACAGTTATCCCTATAATTCATATAATGGCTAATCCTTTCTTTTGAAACATCTACTTTATTTTTCTGCATGTTACGGTAGCTGTGTATTATTAGGAACCAAATGTGAAGATACACTGTGACCAACTGAAGCTTAAGGAAGGTTGTAGAGGGAAAATGCAATGGTGTAAATTAGAATATGACCAAGAGGCCAGGAATAATCTCAAAAAAATGTGACACACATGTTTTTGCTTTTAACCACATGACAGCTTTAGGAATCGCAGAAATACAGCTAATCTAGCACAGGTTGGAGCATCCAGGTGTGAGGCTGTGCGGATCGGGGGAAGTGGGAACAAGCCCTGCCTGCTGGATGAGGCCCCCTTTCCCTCCTTACGTCAGAGCAGCTAACAGTTTCACCACCACAGAGGAGGAGCACCCACAAACAGTCTCTCAAATTCAGACTCCACAGTCATTAAAATAACGCCTTAAATCCTATTCTTCTCAGAGATGGAGACTGTATACTCTCATCACACTGCACGCAGCCTGGTATTATCTTAGGGCAGCTTGTAGTCCAAATTTTGAGCAGGCCATTGAGCTACTTCTGAGACCTGTTAAATGATAGACTTAGCCAGTGGAGCTGTGTCATTGAGACGGTTTCTGTAAAGCAGGCATTAAATCCCCATTGGTCAGGGTTGCTACAGTAGAATGAGCAATTTTTTTCTCTCTCAGAGCATGAGCATGTATTCTAAACTATTTATGTTAAGAAAATGCATGCCAGGATCTGAATGTTTGCTAGGGGTATGACATGATAGGCACACATGCTACAGCTATGTACATCCTGCTGCTGCCAGAGACTGTATTTCATTCTGAACTACTTAAAGGAGTAATTTAAGTTTTATGGCAACCCACAAAGTGCACCAGCATATAAACACATTCTCATCTGAGAGAGGGGTTTTGGTCCATGCTACCACTTTTGAGCCAGCACAGAATAGTAAAGATACAAATGGCAGATATCCATTTAAACATAAGCAGACTGAATAATTAAGTCATTCAAGTGTTTCTTAGATTATAAAACTGTGAGGAACTACTGTTCTAATCTAATTCAATCTTTCTGAAAGACATCCTGTTCTGAGTTACAGATTTCCAGAGAGAGAGGTTTCGCCATAATCCTTCTTGAACTGTTCCAGAGGTTAATCATCCTCTTTGTAAAATTAATGCCTTTAAATCTGAATTTTTCCAGCTTCAGTGTCCATCTACTGCATCTTGTTATGCCTTTGTCTGTTGAACTGAAGAACCCTTAATTATCAAATGTATTTTCTCCATGGAGATACTTATAAACTGTGATTATGTCATCTCTTAACCTTTGCTTTGATAAACTAAACAGATTGAACTCACTGAGTTTACTGTCCTTGTTTTCTTGTTTTTCTTGTCCCTTAACAATTCCTGTACTTCTCCACTAAATTGGTCCTTTCCCCTCCCCAGTTTGCAGACAGGCTCATAAGATGGTGAACCAAGAACAGGACCCATTATTGTAGTCACAGCCACACAAATAGACAATACAAAGAAGATATAGCAGCCCAACTCCTCCTTACTCTTCCAAGGATCACAAAAGCCAGATTTGTTCACTTACTATTCCCTGTTTACATTTTGAGACCTACCATTTAGTCAGTTCTAATAAACTCAGTGTGTGCTGTGTTGAATTTTCGCCATTACAGCTTGTTAAATAAATGTTTGCTGGGTGCTCAGATGAATGTCTGTCATAAATCTATGTATATTGTATCAATGCTGTTTACCTTTATTAACCCAGCTTGTAATCCCATCAGAGAAAGACATCTGGTTGGTTTGACAAGAACTATTTTCATAAACTCCTGTTGATTGACATTTAGTATATTATGCTCTTTCAAAAGTTGCCGTAACCCAGTTGATATCATTTCATAAGGAATTATTCCATCAGCTGCTGAAAGACTATGTTCTGTCCCTGTGGAATTTCTGTGGGTCATTTTGTATTAAGTTGATTCTAACTTGTATTAAACTTATCTCAGACTTTTGTCATATACTATAATGCAGCCATCTCTGTGAAGAGGCTGCCTTACACAAGCAAAATGACCAGGGCAAGAGTGCAAACACTTCCCTACAAATTAAACTAAGCAGGCAGTCATATTTAAGCTTTAGGCTTGCAGAAAATCAGTCTCTCCATGTAAGAAAAAATCCTTGATTTACAGCCCAGGTGAGTATGTTTATTTAAAAATATGTTAAATACATTATGATAACATAGGTCAGTATATAAAAGGATGCATTAAACCCGAAACACTTAGATTTCTCCAAAGCCTATGTCCCAGTGATAATGCTATACTAGTAGATAAAGAAAATCCCTATCATTCATTATAAAACTCTTAACTCCCAAAATGTCATAAAGGCAATGGAAATAATAATAATATCCAGTATTCCAGACCTGAAATGCAAACAACAGACGTGCAATAATATGAAATGTAATCAAAATTCCTGAAGTTCCCGTAAAATAGGTTTGGAAATTGTAGTGGGCTCTAGAGCATGACAACTTCGAACGTATGAACAAAGTAAAAATAAATTGATGAAAAATTACTACCTAGGTTTTTCTGGTGTTCTATAATCCTAAGATTACATCAATAAGAGCATTGCCCTTTGGAGCACTGTAGCATCTAGCCTTTAAGTTATGCATCCAGGTTTACTACATACTCAGAACACTGAGATGGATAATCCTGTAAGAAGTTCTAACTAAAACAGTGTGGTATGCTGAACTGCAGTTTCTTAAATTAGATAGTAAGAAATGACAATAAAAGCAGGAGTTCCACATCCTCCCTCCTTGATTCCCAGGGCCTGGGCACACATTACTCCCATTACTGCACTGATTTCTCTCTGCAAGCTAGAGGCAAAAAATTGTTTCTATAGTAGGTTCTCTTAAAAAACAGGTGGAGAAGGAAATGCTATTATCCCTTACTCCCATTTTCCAGAACTTCCAGAAACCGGGGCACTCATGTAGAAGGTGGGGTTCTGGGTTCAACTCCCTTCTCTATCTAATGAATCTAAACCCTGTTCTCCTGACTCCCTAAGGCACCATAGTCATTAAGACGACCTTTAGGGGGTTTGTGAAGGTTTGTTCTTGTTCCCGCATACTGAAGTTCTTCCACTTTACGTGACCCATTTAAACAGTGAAATGGAGAAGAGAGAGATTACTCTAAATTCCAGGGTTTAAATCACTCACAAGAAAGTGTAACAGTAAAACACGCCAATAAATGACAGAGTTCCCTAACCCAAAGCCCTGTTACTTGATAGCTGCTTGCTTCCTTTCTCAGTGAGTGTAGAAGTTAGCCATATAAAGCAGAAGAGACTCAGGATGGGAGAATGAGGGTATCCACACCTTTCCACTCAGGTTAGTAGTAAAGACACATTCCAGGAGACAGAAGATGAAGGCTCAAATCCACCTAGACCTAGGAAGAAGATGAACTTCTGTCCTGGATTGGTGTTTTATCTATTGATGAAAAAAGTCACTAGCTGCTTTCCTGTTTCCTGGCTTTATTAGAGGCAGAGCAGCTATTAGGTTTGCTCTAGAAGACACTGATCATGGTAGGAGAATCCTTGTGAGTTATAGCAATATTTAGGCCAGGGACAGGTCTTGAGCTGTTTTGCAAATCTGCCTAGAGTGGGAATTTAAGAAAACTAGGGAGTATTAATCTCACCAAACTTGAGATGACTAACACATAACATGTTTAGTCTAAATTGGCTTGGTTCACTCTGTAATGGAAGCAAAGAAACAGGTGCTGTGAGAGAGCAAGTCACTGCAGCTATCGTATAAACAACACCTTTCACAAATACCTGTTTTGCTCCAGCGACTATAGAAAGAAGCTAAACAATCCACTCAGATTAGATACATCATTTTTAATGTCTCAATTGAGGCAAAATGAACCCTACTCTTGAAATCACAGATGTATTTCAGGTTTAAGGGACGACTACTGAAAGAGTTGTGGAGCTAATTTGTGGATCTGAGTACCTGAGATGACCAATCACATGTACTCCTTCTGGTTATGGCCTAATCTTTTATAGTTGGACTGAAGAAAAAAATATCTCACGTATTTCTTTTACAGAAATTCAATACCATCCCTTTGGAATTCATCTTGCAAGTCTAGCAGCATATATGAAGTGTTGTTCCTGCTTTCTGTCACACGCGGCTTCCCTGTCCTTTTCTCTTTGACTGCATCAGCATAATCCCAAGAAAAACTTGTTTTCAGGGCTTAACTCCACTGATGAGGTGTGCTTAGTTCTGACAGACCCAACATACTTTACTAAGCTCCAATTCAGTCATCAACATAGTTGACCCAAAGCTGACCTGAAGGCATAAGATAAGGTCCAAGACTACCAGGCTTAGAAGCAATCAAAAATTCTTTGTATTAAAGACAATCACTTATTAACTGAATTTTCTGTATCCTTGTCTTATCTTAGTGATCATCAGAAGTGTATCTGCTTAGACTGCTGGCCACTGACTGGTAAATTAATTCCTTTCCTGAGTACAGGCTTGTGACGAGTGACTGCAGAGAATGACTCTGCACAGATGAGAGACATCTGGAATTTCCATTCTCCAGATCTCCTGAGTTCTGCGAGAACCCCTGATTATTAATTTTTTTCTGGGGGGAGGGACATAAAACTGAAATGAACATTTTTGAATATGTGGAAATTTAATTTTCTATTTAATGAATTAATCTCACAAAAAGTTCCCAAATAATGTCTGTTTCTTTAACTCAAGAGATCATTTTTTTTTTTGTTCTCTAATAATGACACAGTATGGCCAAGGCTGTCAAACGGTTAAAACCTGGAGCAGAAAGGACTCGGGCACATATTCCACCATGTTGTTGAGATTTGTTTGGAGATCGTAAAAAAGTATCTGAGTTGTCTGCAGTAACTCTTGTATCATTGCTCTCTATAGTTACAAGACTGTCTAGTAAATACCACACATGCATGGCCAGAGTTAGTGATAAAGAGAAATAAATAGGGCTGCTGGAACACCTGAAAGATTCTTCCAGCACTTTTGTGTTTCTAAGCGGTGTTGCCAAGGTCTGTAATTATACACGTTAGATTCTTGCACCTGGGTTAATGGCATAACCAAGTCTGACAGCCAAGCCAGAATTGTCACGTAGCTTAGACTTGGTTGCAAATGACAGATACCCTGAATCAAATAGTTGCTAGAACTTTCTTTGCAAACTATCGAGGAGCTTAGCTTGACCCCCATCAACCTTTCAGTATGTTATAGCTAAAAAATGAAAAATGCAGAGCTTGAAATGAAATGTACCAAGAATTGATTCAGCTGTCATTTTCTGATACTGATAAAATCAGATACAGTACATAGGAAATACTTCATCTCCTTTCTTCCACCTCCTACTTCAGTTTTTAAGGAAAGAAAGTCACGTTTTCCCATATACTGAAAAAAAGGCGACTCATTTTCCAACTAAAACAAATATTTTTCTTAAACCAACTTTTATTTTCCCAAATATTTGACAGAAGCAGACTGTACAGTTCTGAAGAAGTTTAGTCAGCTGTGCAGATTGACTTTTGAAGTGTAAAATAAACCTTTACTTAACAGATGTCAAGAATATGACTTTGTGAGATAATGACAGGTTTTGTAATAGGTTGGTGGTGGCTCTTTCTAAGTGGAATGAATGAAGTTTTGGTGCCAACTCTTTACAAAAAATGACAACATGATTATTAACAATTGACTGGAATCAGGAAAGAAAAATCAACAACAAAACTGACTGTACTTTTTTTTTGTGTTTGGAAGGCACAAATTACTCACTAAATTGCACGGAAGTACAATTCTTTTTAATGGGTACACTCTTTCTTCATTTGGGAGCTGCAATAGAACAGAAACCCAGTGCCCAGGAAGACAACTTTAGACCTAGTCTTGAGACATCAGCCAAAGCTGACCTCTTCCTTATACCCATCTTCCTCTACAGCACCTGAATGTTCTGATTCCACACTGATTTGATGAGAATTTCAAGAGATGACTTATCCCTCCTCCAGTCAAAAAAAGTTAGCTGCCCCAGCAGCTCACACAACTTCTACTTTTGAGAAGAGAAAGGGGAATCCACTAAAAGAATCATGGCTTCTACCGTCTTGCCAGCAAACAGGGCTGCTCCTGCTGTCACCACAGTCAACAGCACGAGAAGGACATCATTAACAGAGAGTCTAAATATTTCACAATATGTGCAAAACACCAGCAGTGAAGGCTTGGAAAATTTGATGCACCTGAGATGAGTGGCACTAACTTTCCCTGCTCGCTGAACCCATCGGTATTTGGTATAGATTCCAGCAAACTTTCTCATGCTCCAAAAATAGCCCTGTGGACTGTCACGGTGCCGTCTGGTTGGCTGCAATTGTTCTGTACTGTCAGACAGAGTATATCATCCTGAACTGGAAAGAGAAACGTGGGCTTATTGCAGGATTCAGAGAAAAAGTGAGGGGCACTTTTATCTCTGGTGGCCCCATGGTGAACTTGCTTGATGGCAATCAGGAGCTGCTCTAGACAGACCTGAGAGTGCGCGTTTTTACAAAGACTGGGTCCCCATTGGAAGTGAGTACTAACATGGACATGTGTACTGACTCTTTTCTCACTTGCTGGCCTTGTGCCTGAGAGCCAGACCTGCTTCTATATATATCAAAATTTTTGAAGTCCCTTGGGAACAGCTATCCTTTGCCAGTGAAGCCACGTGTTGCTCGTCCCCCTGACAGTACTATATTGCCAGCTCCTGGCCCTGCCAGCTGACACACTGCTGAGGCCAGCAGTTGAGAGGATGGGCAGCCATCCCCACCCGCCTGCTGGGTCACCAGCACTTATCACTTCTCCTGCTTTCTCATCAGACTGTCCCCTCCAGTACTTCTACTACTCCAGCTCATCTCTGTTTCTGCCCATTTTTATTTGGAATCATCTTCCTGTCAGCTCCTCACTGCTTTGTTGAAATGACATATTTTCTTTCCTCTCATCTTCTCTTTATTTGCAATTTTCTCCACCATTTCTCAGGTTCTCCTTCCAACCTTCAGGTTCCCATGTATCCTCTGCAGCCAGTTTTATAGCCCTCCTCTACAAATTACTTCACCTTTCCTTCCTTCCTATCAATACATACCTGACTGTCCTCTGTTGCTCCTGATTTCCCGGTCTGCTATATCCAGGAATATTCTGCACAGGGATGCGAGGAGGAGAGGGATGAGGTAGAATCAACCAAAACCATTGTACATGGGTACAAATGCCATTGCAAGTCCAAGGTTTGAGAGGCCAGGTTATTAAAAAGTGACCATTAATATCCAGTCCAAATGTTATTTCAAAGCATCTCCTCCCCTCCCTCTCTGAGCTGCTGTATTTACTTTCCAACAGAAGCTAAAGAAGAAAAAGAAAATACTTTGCGTAGGGAATTAATGCAGCAGGCCTGCTGTGGCTCTTCTGGAGCCCTCCTCATCTACAGTGAAAACCCATGTAAGTCCCCTGTAAATACACAGCCTGAGCATTTCTGCTAAATGCATGCTATTTACACAATAGCCCATTACAACAGCCCATCTGTCAACCTCCTTTCATGGCCACAGGTGGAGAATGAAAAATTCTTTTGAACAGAGCACTGAGGGTCATTGGAGAAAAGCTTGTTTGCCACTGTAGAGCTGGGCCTCCCACAGAGCCAAGATCTGCAACCTTCTGGGGCTCCCAGCCATGGCTGGCCTTTAGTCAAACAGTGCCCAGGGCAAGCCAGAATTTCATGCCTTTCCAAAATGCTAATTGATTGAGGATAAACATTAACCTCGAATTTCAGTTGTGCACTCTAGTCTTAAGAATGCTGGGCAGCCGCCCAGCTAACCCACCCCTCAGGCTAACCCTCTTTCAAGGGTCTATGTATAAAGCCCAGAAGGTCATGGAAGTTCAGTTGACTTTATGGTACAGACAACTACAAAGCATCGAAACATTTTTATTTTTCAGAGCTTCCATATAATTCTGAAAATGATCGTGAAAATATGGTGGACAGAAGCAGGGCATGTCCCAAGCACTTGAAATGGACTCCCTGGTTCAGAGCTCAGAGCAATGAACCAGAACCTCAGTCCAGATTGCAAACTGAAGCCAAGCAATTATTTAGATCACATACACACTTATAGTGACAGATAACCCACCCGCTCCCTGAACTCTGAGAGACATCTTGCCCTTCCAAAAATGTCATCATAGGTTCTTAGCAGATCTGGCAGAGTATGTGCAGTTTGAATGCCACTGGCCAGAATCCAACACAGAGCATGGAAGTCCTGGTCTCTCACCCCATCACCAATGTGGGAATAAAGTTTCTAAGAGGCGGCTAGAAATCAAAGAAGGAATGACAGAGATTTTTACAACATTCTAAAACTATTTGCTGGGAGCTGTAAGGTTGCTAGCCTCCCTATCTTTTTTCCAGAATGATTAAATTACTCAACTAAAAAAAAAACAACCTACAGTGACTCAAAATTCAAGGTGAAAAAAAAGCCAGCATCTGTCAGATTGTCCTTAAAGCCAGGTTGCCCCTTGCTTTGGCCATATGGAGTGTATTTATTGTATTCTTTCTTCCATTACTTTTTTTTTCTCATTCTGCTCATCTCAACCTTTGATTATAATTCTGCAACTTCCTTGCTCACCCCTTCTTTCTTTTTTTTTTCTTTTTTTTAATTTTTTTCTTGATAGTGATTCTTTCTGAGCATTCTAACCCATTTTCATCCGGATAGAACATGAAACCAGTAACACTGAATGTAAACTTTTGAACCTAAAGTGTTTGAGTTATTTCAAAATTAAGTAAAACCACACAGAGACCAAAGGTCCTCCTATGTTTAAAGAAGAAACGGGAAGATAAGACTTGGAGAAAGCAGTGCAGATGAACCTTTCATTCTCTGCAGCATCACCACCTGAGGGCATGTCCACACTTTCCAGTGCAATACTACACCTTTGGCTGTTGTCCAAACCCGCTGTAAGCAGAAGCACCCTGGCATTGACTTTCTAGCTCAGGTCCTTGAGGCGGAAGAACTACAATTATATAGCACAGGACCTCAAGAAAATTAACTCTGACCTCTCACCATGGTTAATTATCAAAGACACAACATTGTCCTGAAAACAGATGAGAAACTGGCTTGGGAATATCTATAGTATGCTGTATGTTACAATATAGATATGCCAAGTCAAAGCTACTGTTCAGAACAATCCTTCCTGTGAATGCTACTCCCACAAATGTCAGTCAGAATCATATTTCTGACATGAAGTGCCCAATGACAGCAACTGTGAAGTGTTTGGGAGTGTGCTGCCTTCCAACTTCTAAGTCTTTTATGTATTTAAGATGTAGAGCTGTCAAAAATAGAAGTTTTTCCATTATTCTTTGTCCTTTCAGTCTTATACTTTGCAGCTAGGCATATTCTCTCCCATCTGCCTTCTCTCCTACTGATTGTAAAGTTTTCTGTCTGTGGTGCATAAATGCAAAGTGATGGGTTATGTGGGCAAGAATGGAGGGTCTATTCGACGACAGAATCTAGGAAATTCTATGAAAAAGTGTAACCCTGGAATATTCACTTTCATCAATATAATCGCCGCATCAGAATCCTAACTGGCCTGTAAATGGCCCTTTTCAAACTCCAAGAGTGTCAAGATCTGAGCAGTTGGAGAGAAAATTGTTCTAAAATCTACCCCAGCAATGTCTTATAGGGGACAAGATACCAGATCCATGTGCCTTTCCCAGTAGATTTCCTTCTGTAACTTTTCTCATACAAATAGAGTTATAGCTCATAGAAAATACTTCCTGGATATTTCTTATGGTGTTGACTATGGATGACTTCTAACTATCCACACTATTTTGTCTGGGTGTTGCTCAGCATAGGCTGGTGATCTGTGGTGCAGAATGCTGTTATTCCTTTATTCTGGGTCTGCAGTGTCTGCCTGTTTTATTTGTAGCTGATGGCTAAATTTTTATCTGATACAATTGCTAAAATAGCCTTGAAATGGGAACTGCCTGTGACTGATGTAGTGGTGTCTACCAGCATTTGCAGAATCTAAGTGACAGGGTCCAAACACTAGCCTCATCTGCAGTAGCTTGTCCAGTTCTGTTTATCCCTGTTCCAAACAGACATATTAAAATTGGTGCAGGCCAGGAAAATTGCTCCCAGTTTAGCATTGAGAATAGATTTAATTTTAGAAGAGACTGAGAACAAGACTAAGTGAAAGGAGAGAGACAGACTTAAGCACTCCTCAGAGTATAACAGCCAGATCACGGCACTCCACTTCCATACCACAGCTGGGTCACATCTGGCCCATTCAGAGCACGGCAAGGGTGATCTTTGTTCATCTATATCCACACACAGATGCACATGGCTTGTTTAGCCTAAGAAAGCAGAAAGTATGTTTACGTCAGTGTTTTGATTCAGATAAATTTTGAAGATCTCCTGCTATGATTTCTTCGCCTTGCAGAATGGTTTTAGAGGGCACCAGATAAATTCCTTTCAGATGAAATTAATCTGGAATGTGTGTTTAAAGTTCACCTGGTGAGTTCCAGCCACTAATGTGAGTTGAATCCACAGGATGAGACTCAACTAAGCTTAGTGGGTAAAATCCCTGAAGTGTCTGTAATGTGGATGTGGGGTCCTCAGCACTAAGTTTCATTCTACAGATTTGGTCATACAAAACCATGCTTCTTGTTAATGTAGACACAGCTAAGTAATATGTCTACTTTCAGAGAAGCAGACTAAGAGATCCCATGCTAAGCATTGCTGCTCAGCTAGATTGTTTCAAAGACTCCTTGTTTAAAATTAGCTCAAGCATTTTCACACTGCTCTAAGTTAACAACAGCAACTGCAGTGAAGAAATTAAAAAGAACCTTTAGAGTTATGAAGTTCTGGATGAACTTTTAAGCAAGACCAAAAAAGGATAAGGAGTGTTAAAAAGTTTTAACTTTGTAGAAAGGATTACAGGATCTGACTGCCTGTGTTAAACAGGGAATGGAGAGGACTTCATCATCCCAAGAGGTTTCTCCCACTTCTGCCTACTTGGGAGGTGTGACTTGTTACAATTATTTCAATACGTGCTAGTGAAGAACTGAAAAAATAGTATTACAAACAGCAATGAAACAAGAAAAGTTTTATATGAAAGAGAACTTCAACCCTTTCCCCTCCCTGTAGTAATCACCAGCCAAGACAAGATTTCTAGCACCATGCAGAGAAAAAAGGCAAAAATCCTGGAAGAACCATCATACCTGACTAGTGAAACAAACTTTGAGAAACCCAAGAAATGCATCTTTGTTCTTGGTCCTGAACTGAATTCAAGGGAATCCAGAAAAAATATAGGACTGTACATGGAATGCCTTTGGAATCTAGATAAGCGTTGTCACAGGTAGATAGACCTTCTTTCATAGGCAACGGACTTATTTGCTTTTCCAATCAGGAGAGAGGCGTAACGGAGTTTCTTACTACCCCCTAATTCTTGTCTTTACAAACTAAACTAGAGCAGCTTGAAGGCTGCTGTAAATGTTATGAACTGGTTCCCAGGGGGTCATATCCTTTGTGGCTTGCCAAAATGTGCTCAGCTCTGGCACTTCTGCAATCACTGGAGCACACACAGTCTAGGTAGCACCTATGCCCAGCAAGAAAATTAGCACTAGTGCCCAGGTCCTTCAGCCTTACAGATCTTTACCTGTCCCAGGTACATGCCCTGGGCTGTTACCAAAGGGAAGAAGACCTGATGTTGTGATAAGCGGCTGTCAGGGACCCACCCAGCAGGAACATACCTCTTGTATTTCCTAAGTCTAAAGTGGCAGAAATTCGATTCTGGCCCTTTCACTGTTCGCCTCAAAACCTTTGTTAAATTATGCTTGCTACACAGAGAATTTTGCAGAAAGAACCAACACAGGGGCACCTCTGAACAGTGAGTTCTCCAGCAGTAATGGAAAAATCTCTGAGATACGCAGAAGACATGCGGTTTTGTGATTAGTAAGCTGGACAAGGAGGTCAGGAACACTGGGCTTCTCATCTCTCTCACTGGCTTCCTCTGAAGTCCTTGGGAATGTCACTTCACCTTCTGTGCCTCAGGACCCACATCTCTGAAATGGAGATCATGAAACCTACCTACTTATTGTGATCTTATCATATTTGTAAAGAAGACAATTCACATCCTCAAATGGCAGGACTTTACAGGTCCTCAGAACCATTAGTGTGGGCTGAGAGATATACAAAGAAAATAGCTGGAGTTCCAATATAAGAGTTATTTAAGGAAAGTGTGGGTGTAAGCCTAATGTAAGACATGTTGAAGAAAGTAACTTTTTTGTTTCTTTATGCATTTCCCACTTGGCATTCAAAGTATTTAGAAATTAATCTTTTTTAACACACTTGTGTATGCTTTATTCTGGGACTGAGGATGCAGTAGTCTTAAACAAAGCAAAATAAGAACCCATGAACTTTGGAAATTTGAGCACAAATTAATATATTCTTTCAGGTTTTGGTTTTTTTTTACTTACTGGCTGAGCTTGTGATGAATTCAAAATAGCATGACTACTCATTTTTCAAGAAATGAGGAACTCTAAAAATATCAGTGAGATTGTTACTTAATTCTGTACAGTTTTTTAAATAATGTTGTTTTGAATGAACTTCTTCAAGCAAATGACACTAAAGCATATATCAGTAATAGTCTTAGGGAATTGCATCAAGCACCGCGTATTGGCTCTGCCTGCTGTGTCTGCCCATCTCTTTTAGTGCCACAGCTGTTTAGTGCTTGTTCATAATCAGAATGTCTATACAATTCCAGCAAGAAGTAGTAAATCAAGTATCATAATCAGAGTTGTCTTGAAAGTCTAGCAGCAGTTACCAAACCCTCTGAATGCTCTGTGACCCGACATTGATCCTGCATGTATGAAGGTCAAAGGCTGACTTCAGGTCAAATGATGAATGTTCCAATGATGTCCAAACTGGAGTGGGTGTGGAGAGAAGATCTGAGACTGAAATCAAGACTCAGCTGGTTCCAGAATTAGTATTTTATGATAGGCCTGTTAAACATTTTTGGTAAATTTTAATTTTGTAGAGTTATAATCTCTACAAGCAACAGTACGAGGAGAATTTAAGCCAACACACAGATGTGCAAATATAACTGTGATTTCATATGCTCTTTAAGTCAGTATCAGTCAGAACTCATGCCAGCCAAAGTGATCTTGCACCTACCACTGTAGGCTGCTTGTTCCTGTCTTTATGCCACAATTTCTCTGATCAAGTTCATAGGAGAGTTCACATGAATGGTTTTGCCAGGATTACAGAAAGAGCAGTGGGAGGGTAGTGGTGAACAGCAGATGCAGAAAGATGCTGGGATCTTTTAGTGACATCACTGACTCGTGTCACAGTAAAATTGCAGCCTATGCCTGTAGCAGAAAAAAAAACTGTTTTCATGAAGGCGTGGTTTGTGTGACTTGTATGACTACAAGACTCTTGTCTTTTTATCTGTTCCTGTATGGTTTGTGACCACGGGGAAAATCAGCAATGGGCTTGCAACTATTGGGTGACTTGACACCAACTTAACAGTTTTCAATGTGATTTTCAGAAGGGCTTTTTTGCTTGAAAATAATTGGAAGAAAAATAGATCTTCTTTTACATTTTTGAAATCGGAGGAGGTTTCAGTTGTACTGACCTGGTAGAAATCTCATATGGAAGACAAGGTAATTTTGCATTTCAGATGTTCTTTCAGAAATTCAGCTATTCTTTGCAGCACCTGATTTTGATCTGGAAAATGTGCTTCTTCTGGTTTGATTTCAACCCAAAGCTAAACCACAGGGAAAGCTGAGGTCCACAACTTGGACTAAAATCCCACTAAAAGGGCACAAGTGCCGTTGCTGAGGAATTTCTTCTACAAGTCACGTTTGGTTACATCTCAGTAAAATGCCAGAACAAATGCCTGCTAGTCACTGTGCAAGCTAGATTCAAAACAAAATTCCAGTCACTTTGAGGTAAGGACAAGTAAGGACAAGTTAGGGAAGAGTGTGCAGTCCAGTCAAGGGTCACACACTGAGAGCAAACCCCGCACACTTTGTTCCCAAAATGTACACCAGCAAACAGACCCCTTCCATCCACACAGCACTCCAAAGCCACTCTGTTTTTCTGTTGAGCCAGGTGCTAGATCCAGCTGGGCAGTTGAATCTACCGTCTTCTGTGTTCAGCACAAGGGTGGGATAGACGGGCAGAGAGGGTGAATTTCCCAGATAGGCCCAACACCACAGCATGTGGCTGACCAGCCATGAGAGCTGAAGCCCTACAGCTCACCCACTGAGGGGCAAAGTCCCACAGAGTTCTGTCTTAGAGTTCTTGCCTCATTAATGTGTCTGCAGTGGGCACAGAGTGTTGCCCAAAGTGAGGCAACCCAGCCAAGACAAGGCCAAGGAAGTCTTCACGGAGAACCAACGACTTCTCTGGAAAACTGCATACTCTGTACTTCCCTGCTTGCCATGAGGCTGTGAAAGGGGCGGTTCCACTTCAGGCCTGGTCACTGCTTAGGATGTCCCTTGAGCAGCCTTCTGAAGCTCCCAGTGTCTCTTCCTTCATTTTACAGAGATATTTGATACAGTTGTTGTCCATGCCAGTGCATTCTCCTCCTTTTGTTAGCAATGTTTGTGAAATCACTTCAAAGGGTTTGGGTGTATTCAGTCAGGATTTATGAATGGGCTTTAAAGCAGAAAACCTGCTCTTGAATATCCATACTCAGTCGCACTTTGATAACCAGTCACTTAGATGGTTAAAATATAACTTCTGTTATAACTTCTATGAGATGGGCTTCCTCCCACTTGGGTAATTACTACAAAAAGATTTTGCAGACAGGGCCGTCTCACAACAGAGCCCTTCTTCCTGCTTCTCTTTCCTATGGCTTCATAAATCTCTGCTTGCGACATCATAATCTGTTGCTGTGGGAATCCTGCTGGTATCACAAACAGGGGATTACGACCTCAGAGTAGAAGCAAACAGAAAGAAGAGACTGGTTCTGTGAGAAACAAAACATCCTCAGGGAAGATGAATAGATCATCCTCCCAGACCTTTCAAGATCAGGCTTACCCCCGTCCTGGAAACCTGAGAACACATTCCAGATTGCTGTATCTTGGTAACCTCATCCACAGTGTCAAGAACCTACTGAAGACTCCCTTCACACACCCCCCCACAAAAAGCTGGATAGGGAGGCAAAGCAGATAGGATTTTAGAGCAAGTTCTTAGGCAAAACACAGAAAAAGATCTGTTTTGTGATGACAGTGTAAGACACATTGCTACCAGTATGGTAAACTAGCTATAATCGAATATGCGTATAAACTCCGTTTATACAAAGAATGTTCAGTTCAGCCTCTATCATCTGCGCGTTTAATGACTTTATTTTCATAATTTCATCTTCAAAGAACACACCACAAATTTTTGGCCATACTTCTGTGGCCACCTATAAGAAGGGTCCCCTGCAAGAACAGCTGCGGAAGCTACTCTGAGCAGGGCATATACATCTGAGCAGCTCAGGGACACAGTGGGTCACAGGCAGGTGTCAGTGGTATCATGCTCCTTACACTTGCTTCAGTAAGAGGGAGGAGAGTGCCTCGAGCTCTTTAGTGTACTTGTGCTACGGCTGACTCAGACCCCTGAGAGTCATTGCAGCTTTGGACTTGATGCCAGGGCTCTCAGGAGCATTGCAGCTGGGAAAAGAGAAGGGGTTGGCGCTCTCCATAATTTCCACACAGGGCTTCTCCAATGTTTATTCTCTATTACTAATCTGTTCTAATAGAATTTGAAGGAAATGCAAGATCAGTAAAGGCATATGCAAATATAACTTTTTTCTTGTAGGTCATTGCCATAGAAACTATTGCTACAGGATTTAGAGAGACATGGACGGATCATCAGGGCACAGAAATGAGGGTCTCAGTCTCTCGGGTCCAGTAACATTAATACTTATGAAGGTTTACTCCACTTTTTTAGGTAAATTACTTATGTTCTTTATCTTAGTTTTCCTATCTGCTAAATGGGAATAAAAATCCCAGCCTATCTCATGGGAGTCCTAGGAGGAAGCCTTATTTTGTGTGGACAGGCAGCTGGAGAAGACAACACAAGTGCTTTTTGGGGAGTGACTTTTCAATGAGTTTTCAATCTCTATTCCAGACTCAGGCCTAAGGAGTCTTTGCATACTGCCAGCTTTTGGACCTTCTCCTGTTCGTGTCTCAGGGTAATAACTGAATGCTACCCAGCAGACCCTTACTCTTCACTGAGTGGTGGATCTGACTAGAGTCACTGTGCAATATTCGGTGTAGTATCCTACATCATCTGCAATACCTCTGCACCATGGACAGCACGTGGGGGAAGGAGACAAGTCCCTGGAATCGCTCTTGCAACAATGCCATTCTCAACTGTCCATGGAGTTACCCCAGGCCCTCTCTAGGCTCAGCTTGTCTATTTAGTAAAATGAAAAACTTGTTCCTTCAAAACAAACCACTCTAGCTGAGGGTGTAATTTCTCAGTGAGCAATCTTAGACCGCACAGCAGCCTAAATCAGCCTTTCCCCCGCGCTTCCTGCCTTATGTTCTTGATGCATCTCTTGTGTTGGCAGTAGCAATTGCATAGCTTCACAACACAGAAAAATAATCTCTTTTTTTCTGTATGTTTTTCAGACAATTCAGCTTGTTCATAGGGTTGGTAATATGGCAGCCAGTGCTGCCCCAAGGGAAAGGAATGTGTGGTCAGAGACATGGGGGAAGAGCTGAACCGCTGCTGTTGGCAGAAGCCCACATTCAGACTGGGCTAAATTGCTGAGGAAATTTTTCCCTTACCTACCTATTTTGTCATCATCCTCTTACCTTTTTTTTTACTGTCAGTCTCATTTCTCTGGGTATATACTGAAGGACTCCAACTTTGTTTCGTTACAGTTGCTTCCCAAATTTTCCTGGGCAGGTGAATATACAGGTGATGCAGAAGTCTGTATTACGTCTTGAGAGAGTACTGGAGTGGAGGGTATTTGGAAAGGCTGAAATAGTTGTTGAAAGCTATTTGCTGTCTGGTTTCTAGGAGACAGCATGACTCATTGCATCTTTCCTTGTAGTCTGCACCTCTCCACCATTTATCAACTAACACACTTGATCAAGACCAACAAAAATCTTTTAGAAAAATTATAGAGAGCTGCACTATAGAATGGGAACATTAAAGTGTGGAAATAAAATGATTGCTGAAGATAAGGTCTGCTCCACTAACATTGAAGAATGTAGGCTTACATTCATCCCAAGGGATTTATTGGTGGGACTCCCACTAGTGCGAGTAACAAATGCATTCATAAATCCCTTTGTATCTTGACAATTTCCCCCTAACCATGCTTTGAGCAAACTTCACAGTCAGCAGTCTTTCTGTGGCGGGGCAGTGTGTGTGTGTGTGTGTCTTTAAATTATTATTGTCATTATTTCACTCAGCACTACCTAAATATATCAAAACTAGAAAAGAGTCTTAATTTCAGTTGAAAAGTATCATTTGCATACACACACCATTATAAAAACAATAAATAACAGTGGTAGCAATAATAACAGTAATGGTCCAGAATATGATTTCAAAACCACAAAAAAGCAGATGTGGATTTGGTGTAATAATCATAAATAAGTAATGGCTAGCAATTAACACATTGTATTTCAAGCTCTGAAAGCAAAACAACACCAGTGAGATAGGACTGTTTTCTGCAGCTCATTTAGAATAAAAGTGTAAATGGCATATATGACATTTCACAACTGTATATGCCCAGAGATTAGAATGCAGGAAGGAAGGCAGAGACATCATATATAGGTTACAAAGGAAAGTGCAGCTACTGCTGTAGAATGTACAGATTAGGTTTTATAAAAACAGTGCTCTGAATGCCTTTTCTGACAAGCAAGAAAATGTTGTCAAACATTTGATTCATCAAATGTTATCTTCGCTATAGAAGAACAGTATTCTAAGCCCTGACAAAGCCCAGGAAGCAGAAATGAAATAAAACAGAATAACTTTGTTGCTTGTCCAGCAAAAAACATAAAAATGATCACTGAAAATGAGAAAATTCCTTTTTATCCAAATACAAGGATTCCAATTTGAGGTTGATGAGGTAGAAGGCTCCTTTCATGTTGAATTTTAAAAGGCACAGCTGAAGAATAAGGGTGACATTTTCCACAGTATGTGCCCACTTTAGAACTGTAAACTTTGTTTTTAAATGGTTGAGGTGTCTACAAGTGATGTGCTCAGGATGGAGACGCTGAAAGTCGTGGATGTGCCCCAGAGAGTGCAGTTTCAGATCAACCAGATCTCCTCCTGAATGCAGGTGGAATCCAGATAAGCGCTTTTGTATAAAAGAAAAAAATGAAGAACAAAGCTCTGGCTGCTCAACCTCGAGTGCACGGGCAGCTGCTCTCCTTGTAAATCAGGGCTCGACACAGCATTGTTGCTAAGCAAACTGGGACTGGAGATGGCATGCTCCCCACCATGGGCTCCGCGGTGCCTCGGAAGGGCAGTTGGATCTGGAAGGCAGCAGCCATCCATGCTGGGCAGCCTGGCAGAGAGCTGGGTCAGCAGCAGCCTGGTCCGACCCAAGCTCTCTGCGCTTAGACCTGCCGCCTGTGTCTCCTGGCAAAGCTTGGCCTGCTTTCCTCTCACTAGAAAGGCTGGAGAATGAAATGCTTTATCCAGCTCAGAAGTTTAAAGTTCTGTTTTGGTAGAATTTCTACATGCATGCACACATAGGGTACATGAAAGTATTCTTCAGATATGTGTTAGTTTAACCAGCAAAATGACTATACCAATTAACTACGCAGCCTGCCTTCTAAATGTCTCTGCCACCTTGCTAGTAAGTCTTAGGTTTACCGTGGATATTTCCGGTTTAAATAATTTAAAATTAATACATGACCCATTTTGTTGGCCGTAGCTTAAATTCCTGTGCGTCTCTATCAAGACTATTTATTGCTACGGCACGAAATATACAGAAGCGGGGGGGAAAAAAAGGCTGGCGCCTTGGTGATCCATTCTCTGCTAGCATGTGGGAGAAACAGGTTCTCTTCCAACCCTCTTGTTCCCCAGGCTGTCATGGGCACCGAGTGCTGCAGAGATAGCAGCAGCAGCTTCTCCAGCTGATTAACCAGAGACAGTGACAGACTTTAACAGGAGTGCTACCCAGCACTCCAGCGCCAGAAGAATAGTTGCCTCAAAATAGAAGCAGATGGGTCTGCGCAAAACGATGGGACTTTGGAATTCAAAAAAGTGTGTTAGTGGGGAGGGAAAGAGGGAATTGTGTATCTCATTTTAAAAGGAATATGTACACTCTGTCTCTTACTGTCTTTTCCAGCAGGAGGATAAGGAGGTCAGGCTGCGCTAAAACATAATGAGCTGTGTTAAACCGTGATTTTAAAATGTGTTGAAATCTTTAATAGCAACAGCAGAAGATGTTTACAAAAGTGTCATGTTACAGATATTTTATACAGGGATAATATCCTGGTAATAAATCTAAACAGGAACATACATGGTTTTTCTTTCAGATTTTGGGCAAGTCAGGTAGACTATGTGGAAAACAGAGAAATGTCCTATTTTACACATCAGATCTAAGTATGGAGCTGAATTTGGCATTTGTCATTGTGATTTCCTGAGTCTGAAAGACATTTGCGGGTGTGAGAATCAAACTCTGAAGTCAGTAGGCCTGAGTCTCCAGCAGCTTTTACACCAGGGTAACTCTGTAGACCTCAGTGAAGTTGCTCTAGATCTGTGCTCTGGTAACTCAAAACAGAATTATCCTCAAAGGACAGCTTCCCATTTGCTGCAGAAAATCCTAAGGATTGGACATTAAATTATTGATTTGATCCCAATATAGGAAATCTGCATCCTAAGGGCGTGTTGCAGGGCTTTAGGATTGCTTTATACCACTCTGAGATGGAAGCCACTAGTTTCCCCACTATATCACAGATGTGCCATAGCGCCCTCCAAAATTACACTTACTGCAGGATTCAGCTCATCTTTGGTTACAGACCTCTAGGAGTTTACACTACATCAGAAAATAATATGGGACTGGACCCAGTCTCTGACTCTGGTCTGATTTTTTCACATCCATGTGGTTAAACTCTCTCAGCCCCCAAAACAGACTGATTGTATTTAATACGCTTATTGAGGACGTGTCAGGCCCATGCTGAGCCCTGAACTGTGCGTGACCACTGTTTGGGAGAGTGCAGGGATGCTGCTGACGGTGCTGGCAATTTGGCCATATGGATGGTCATGCACCGGTGCACAGGGCTGCGCAATAGCCTGGCTCAGTTCAGTAATATAAAAATAGTCCTCGTGTCTAAGCCTGTCTGCTGCCTGTTAAATGCACTTCTTAGACACATTGACACCTAGAGATGCCCATTTCTCCTCACTGAGTTTATAAAACACCTATGGTGACTAACTTAGACCTAGATTTTAACTATCTCATGCCTAAAGTGAAGCGAAGGGTCTGCTAATCAGAGCGTTTCAGTACACCATATACACCAACGAAGAAAGAAAAAGGAGGGCAGATTTTCTGCTGCACGTGCCCAGATTTAATATCTAGTAAAGCTGAATCTTTGTATAAAGAAAAAAGGATGAAAATAAGGCAGTCTCTGCCACATGTAGATCGATGCAGAAGCAAGCACTTACTGAGCCAGCTGAGATGCTGACACCATGCTTTTCTCCCGTCTGCTCTGTAAGCAGTATAAACAGTAATAGACATTGTATCATTTTAAATTGCCTCGTCAAATGCAATGCTGATTTTAGACTTGGTTTGAGCCTGCTAGCTACCATGGACCAGAGAATATTTACTCTCCTCTTAGAAGATTTTACCTCGCGAGACAGAGTGAACAGCAGTCAATACCATTAGGGTGAGCAAGACCTTTCTCCACTCCCAGCAATTCTTCAGGGCATCGTCCCTGCAGAGTCCTGGGGGATCTCAGAATCAAGTGGAAAAGCAGAGTAATGGGCATGTCAGTGCAGAATGATTAATCATCAGTGAAGTTAGAGTTTGGGGGACACACAGGCACTTATCCTAACATAAGGAGAGTAAGCCCCCGCTTATTGCCCTTGTTACCTAATGCTTGACATGGCCTCAGTACTCACTTAGACCTGGCAGAGACCCAGAGAGAGATGTTGATATTCAAAGCTGCAGTTGCTGATTCTTTGAGTGTCCCTTGATGCATCTGATTAAAGCAAATGATCGATACTAAACTTTGAGAAAAACTAGTGTGGGGATGTTACGGATGACAGCCCATGAATAAATAACTCTGATAATGGCATTTGTCTTACTATAAAGCTCATTCATAATTTAGCAAGAATAATGCCCATTAAAGAACACCTAGAATGATCACTGCCAAAATAAAGAGTTAATTGGTTTCTTATCTTCTGGGAACTCTCTCATAATAAGCTCGGTATGGAAAACTGGCTATGAACTCTGTATAGTGATTATAAAAGTATCTACTCTCCACATTACCTCCTCCTCTTTTAGTCTTTCTTTAGCAGTTTTTGGACGTCTGCTTTTGGTACATGTTCCCTAACTTGGAAAGGAAAAACACTGAGAGAGGTCTCATCTCTTTTTTACAAATATAAGGAAGAAACTGACCCAATCTCCACACAAGTCATCAGAAACTGATTTGGGTCCCAAAGAAAATATCATTGGGACCCTTAAAGTAAATATTGGTCCATATTAAGCAAATCAGTGTTGCAGTATGCTAAATTTAGAGGAAGAAATAACCTAGCTATGTCGGAGAAGTTATGTACGCTAATAAAATGTAGCTTGAATATTCATACTGTACAGTTATGTAACGCCTATAAAATGTTTCCTGCCCCACCACCACAAAAACTATTTGCAGATGTCTTTTAATCTAGAAGTACTGTCTGTCTAAGGCAAGGGGAGAAAGCCACTATCAGATCTTTGCTCTAACAAAACACAAGCGGTTTCTATTTTTGCATAAGGATAGTGCATATGTACTGGCACATCTGTTCACTACATGGTCCCACAGCCTGGAACAGATAACACTGACATCGGGGATTAATGCCAGCCTCACTTGAATAACAAACACTTGCACTCTAACAGTCTTTGCAACACTAAAACAGGATACACTTCTTTGGACGTTGTGTCAAAATGCAAAGTACGATCCGATCCTGCCCTCGCTGGGTGATCACCTGTTTCCATTTAACATCTTCTATTTAACAAGTATAGTATTATGATGATGGAGTCAGAGTGTTTCAGAAGCATCCTGGAACAATACTCTATGTGGAAAATTGTGGTGTCCCATAGTGCTTTACATCTACCTCAACTATATTAAACACTACATAAAACAATCTGAATTCCAGACGTTCTCTCTAGATATTGTAAGTGTGCTATGCCAGTATTTATGAGATCAAAAACATGCCAAGGCTTTACATCTATGATTCTAAATAGAAACTCTGGGTTTCATGCAAGACTGAGCTCTCAGCCTACTGTTCCTCTCCCCTGAACAAGCCACAGCCTCAACCTTGAATGTGACCACAAATGTCACCACTGTTGCTTCTCTGGAATCAAAATCTAGAAAAGGAGGAGGGTATATAACAGAGTGCCCGAGAGCATTGCTTTTAGAGACCAAGCAGTTCAGCTACTGATTTCCAGCGACTTCCTACAGATCAGCTCATCTGTTGCCTCTGCACCCAGACCCTGGCAGTGCCTCTTCTGCCTCTCAGGCATGTGGGTCAAGATCAGAAAACAGCCATTACTAACTGGCACTTTTTTAGAAATCAGGGAAATAAAAAAAAAAATTTTCACAAGCCTGAAGGAAGAAACCAGGGAGATGTGCAAGAGAGGAGGGGAGGCAGCCCAGCTCCCCTCAGGCCCGCTAACAGCAAGATTTACCAAGATCTCAAACAACGCCCAGGATTTGCACTGCTATCCCCTTGCACTATCACGCCTTACATTGCTGAGATTTCTCCCTCTCTTTCCAGGTCATTTCAGTCTTTCTCACCTGCTTAGGTTTGTAGGAGTGCAAAGAGTGGAGGTCTGAGGTACCAGGACAGATGGATGGAGCAAAATAGGAGCCAGAGCAGAGGGTGAAAGCGGTTTGTCCTGGAAGCAAACGTGTTCCCATGGTTCTGCCCCCCCTGGACAGAAGTACCCAAGAACAGGAAACTGCCCAGCACAACGTGAGGGGAACAACCGCAGGGCAACTGCGGGCACACACACACACACACAGACACACATACACACACACACAGACCCGTAGACACACACACGTAGCTATTCTGGGGAGAAACAATGCAGATTGGAGCCCCTTGAGCTCAGACAATTTCACCTCAAGCCAGGGGGAATATGTCACGTGGGCAGTTTTCTGGTGCTTTTCCCTTTCCCCAGGGCCAGATGGGGTTTTCCTAGAATAAAACACGTGCACGTCTGTGTGCTGAATTACCCTTTTCTCCTGTGGCTGTCCAGAGTGAATTGTGGAGGACCAAAGCACGCTAATGTGGAGTGCTCGCACTGCGTATTCCATATGAGCTCTACCAGGGAGATTCTAGTCTCCAAGGATAGCAGCCCAAAGTACTTAATGAACACTCTTACCTTCTATTATTTCCTGTAAGAGAAAGGAAAGAGATGATTCACTAAGGAAATCTGCATAATTAGGGTCCACCCTTTCCTACAGATGGGAACATCACAGGCAAAGCAGAACATTTTCCCCCACCCTTTTAGCAATGTTTCTCAAGTAGCTGTTAGCTCCTCCACCTCTGCGAAAGGAAAAGGGAGGGCTAATGCCAAAGAAACCTTCACCAGGAGAACTGCTTCCCACTTGCTGCTACTGACACCTCTCCTCCAGCTTTCTAATTCCACATATTTTCTACTTAGGAAATGTTCAGTTCAATTTAATTTTCTCTCATGATGTGTGGCTTTTCTGTCAACTGGTAAATCATATACTAACCCCAAACTGAATTTTGATCTGGCAGTTCAGGAACAGTATGGCATTCTGCTATGGCCTGGTCTTTGCCCGGATCTGCCCAATGCCATGGGAATAACACAGACTGCCATTGGGTCAGTCCTTCAGAACAACAGTCTCAAATTCCTGCTGTTGCCAACTTCATATTTTGCTCTGCCTCTTTCCTCGCAGACAGGGTGACCATGGTGCACGGTTCACATGGAAGGGATTATCCAGCTAGCGGTGACCAAGTGGGGAAGAGGGAGGGAAAGGGGATGTTGAATCATTCAAAATGGTGAGGGTGAGATGTTAGAGAAGTACAATCACAATTTACATATTTTGTTTTACTTTACCAGATGCTAGTGGCAGATATTTCTTAACACTAAAACAATTTCTAGGTAGTCCTGTAGTGTGAGGTAGAAATCACTGCTACTAAAAATGGGAGGTCGCACTCTACTCCACCCTTCCCACCTGTGAAACACTACCTCCTACTCAAGGCTAGCTATGGCTTGGTTTTGGGCAGCCCTTCTCCCTTCCATGTGCTGGTTTAACCCACTACTCAGGAAGAAAACTAATTCAAGGAGGGTGAAGAAAGGGAGAGGGTTAGATTTCTGTTGGCTCAATGAGTTAAAGCAGCCCAGGGACACATTTGGAAAATGACGGAGCAAGTGTAAAGGAGAAAGTAGGGCCTTAGGGCTAGGAACAGGGGAGGGGAAGAGCCTGGAGAGGATATCAACATTTCAATAGCAGCAAGCTCTTCTACAAACTCCATTGCTCTGAGGACAGGACTCTGCTTTGTATCAGCATGAAGGTAGGTAATACCAGTCTAGGGCAACTTTAAGTTAGGGCTTCATCACAGTGGGTTTGCTGTTACAACCATTTCAATGTAAAAATAACCTACAAGCAAAGGTTGGTGAGGGGAGACTTAAAATGTGCAAATCAGGCCTTAGTTTACCTTCATTCAGAAGTTCTGAGCAGCTTAGCAGCACCAGACCTGGTATGCCTCGCTGGAGGATGTCTGCTGGCATGTTCTACCTTCAAAACTTTTTTAGGGTTTTTCTCAGTTGGGTGTTTGCATTGATGTCTTATTCTTCTAATGTTTTTCTTATTCTGCAAACTGATCAGAGAAGCTTGGAACTTGGATTGCCTGATGTGTTTAATATAGATTTTTACCTTTTTTATGGGCTTTTTAATAAATTACATGACAAGTGAACTACATAAAAATCTTCAAAAGAACATCCTCATAGTATTACACTTTATGAAGAGTCGATCAAATTAGGATATCAAACAGATTTTCTAAAAAGTATTTGTGTGACAACAGATGACCATAATCTCAACTTCCTGGTAAAGCACATGGACTGTATACTTTCCGGTTTGCTTTTCTTTTTTTCCCTCTCTTTTTATTGCTAACATATTGAATTATTTTATCTCCAATGTGCATCCACCTTTCTCTGATTATGCCACTCAACATGTTTTCTAAAGAATCATTTTGCACAGCTCCACACTCAAGTCCAGCAAAAGTGGGAAGTTTCATAAATCATGTGAGAAAGCCTTTCCTTGTAAGGGTCTAAGACTTAATCAGTCTGGAGAAGTTTTATATACAGTCATAAGCACCTCATTTTTTGCACTAAGCCTTCAAAAGTTAGAAATCAACCCCTCTGCATTCCACCTTTTAAAATTACAATTACCCACAGCTCTACAGTAGCTGGAAACCTTAAAGCTACATCTAAAACTTGTGCTGCATCTAAAGACAGATTGAAATGTTTTGTGCTTGTTTTTCTTCCAGTACTGTTAATACTGTTACTGCTTTGTAGATCAATAGTAACTTTTCCTAAACAATAGTGTGGCTTGTAAATCAGGGTCCTCTTTTGGGCAATAATAAACGGTCAGCTTTTCTTAGTTATTTCTGTGACGTTATTAGTTTATTATGAAGTATTCACCAGCTCATGTCTGTGGGGAGGGGTGGATTGTGAACAGGGATAACAAACGGCAGTCTGCCACTCGAAGAGACCACAGACCTCACTGCTTTGCCCGAAAAGCAGCCGCTTGAGATTTCTTATCTCTTCTAAAGTTTCACACTAAATAGAAGACCTCGACAAGAACTTCCTGTCTGCCTTGTAAAAGCCCCTCACCTAAAAGCTGCTGGAAACTTGTGGCCTTCAAAGGTGGGATCTGAATATCAGCTCTCCCCTTGTGTCACTTTGCAGTACAAAGGAACCTCTGAGCTTTAATTGTCAAACAAAAGAGACTGTCTTAATCTACACAGTCCCTTTAATTAGGGTCTGTTTGTGTATACATCAGTGACCTTTAATGGCAGGCCGTTAGTACCTTTAAACATTACACCCCGATTGGTTTAGAGTCTGTGTGCAGAGAAGGTTTTTGGTATTAAAGGTCTCCTTAATCTAAGGGAAAGGATAATAAGATCCATTGCCTGGAAATAAAAGTCTGCAGATTTTTGTACCTGCTCGTTTCACACTGTGGACTCTTTGCCGCTGAAACACCTTCCTCAAGGCTGGTCTCTCTTGGAAGACAAAGCCCCTTCGTGTCGACAAAATTAAACCAATGAAGAGTGCCAAAGTAGCAGGAAAGGAGTGTAAACTGAAGAGGGATGTATGTCTGACCACAGGACTCTTTCTGACTCACTTAACAGACGTCAGCTGAATTACTGTAACTAGCCCTCCCCTAGGGCTCCATTATGCTGTATGAGCTGGACTCCTTCTCCTGCCCACGGCTACTTGATCCTCATGCCTGTCCTCCCTCGCCCAGTGATACTGCCACGAGTGCTTGTGGGGCTGCGGGCTGAACTGAGCAAGGGAGGTAATTCTGGGAGTAAAAAAACCAACAAAATACAGCCTAGACCAAGCAGCATTCATTCACTGATCTGCTGACGCCATCAACCACTGCACCCACAGAGGCACCGCCCTTGCAGTGTAGGGTTCGGAGTAACTGCTGGGAGATAAAGTGTTACAGTATTGCTGTCAAGTATTTAACCTTGTCTTTAATAAGCTGTTTTGCAAGGTGAAGTGGTCTGATATAAGCATCAAAATTATCAGCTTAGTTGTATGGAAAATCTGAAGTACAAAAACCAGTACAAGGGTAAAACTTTAGCCTCAGTTCTCTGGCCAGGCCTCCTTCTGGTGGAGGACTTCCATTGCCCACAGCTTTCCAGTGAGAAACCCCTACCTTTGGTCATTGACAAACTCTAAGTGAGCATTAGCCTCCATGTTCCTCATCATCCTGACTGTTACAATGATGTTTTTTCAGGCCTTTGACTACAAAGTTATTTTATGTTCCATTTAAAGGAAAGCGATCTGAAACCAAAAATGGTGTGAAGAAATTCTACAATGCCATAATCGCAAATTTACTCCTGGCTGGTCAGGAATAAACCTGCCTCTTTCAAATGTGGTATTATTTATCGTGCTTATAGGTTGTCCCCTTCTGATTCACAGAATGTTTGCTCTAATAATTTCCCCACCACTTTGCACTCTTTCAGGACAAGCCTATCTGGTCACCTTCTGGTCTCTACCACTCTGACATCCCAGAGACTAGCTGTCATTTCCCACTTTACAGTCTGGCTCAGAAGCATATTTTCCATTTCCACAGTCATTCCAGTAATGGAGACTCTGGGATCCCATCTATGCCGTTAACTCTCTGATCACTGTGAGTCTCCCACCTGTCCCCTCAGGGTGCCTCATAAAGATTTTCAAACTCAGTGCTTAGGAGAAAAGCAAAGGCCTAGCAGGCCTGAAGACATGGAGTCTGACAAGCCTATTGCATTCCAGGTAGATGCCAAAAGTGCTTGGGCAAGGACTTTGAGGAGTACAGAGGTGGGTAAGAGATACTAATCACCACTCCAGTGTCAAAGGTACCACAACCACTTTCAAAAAAGGACCTGGTACAGTCTGCAAAGGCATCACCTCAAGTTATATTTTGCTGCAGATTTTGCACCTGACGTGGATAAAACCAGGAAAATGAGTGTGGGGATCCTCAGGAACCAGGACTCTTTGCCAGCCAGGAGCCTTTTTAATATTCTGACCCTGCATAACCTTTAGATGCTCCTTCCTAACAACACACAAACAGTTGGTGCCATTTATATTATTGTGGTTGCATGTGAGAAAATGTTCCTTTACCTTCCTTTTGCTGCTTCTTTTCTTATCCCTTCGTGTCTTCCTCATACAAAGGCTGTTGGCCAAACCTGCACACAAAACTCTCCTCCCTTCTCCCAGCCTTGTTATCTGGCTTAGGCAGACACCCAAGTCCCTTCAGACTCCAAAGTTTTCAGCACACATGCCAGGAACCAACCATGTTTCATGCACTCCTTCTCCTCCCAGCCTCCCCCTGACTTCCCCAGGCTGCTAAACTCCAAAACAGAGTTTTCAGCTATTCAGAGTCCAATTGTTTATCATAGCAGTACCCACCAGGGTTCCTGGAGGATTCACGACGATGAGAACCAACCTTCTCATTTACTACCGTAAGCACTGGCAAGAGCAAACATCGGCCAGTGCCTGAACGCACATGTGCTGCTGACCCCTTCCCTGCCAAAGCCCAAATTAACTTTTTTAGGAGAGTGAAAACACAGTTAGTCACCAGTCACTGCAGATAAGCATTTGTAATCTGACAGTGCTGGGTCGTGTTTGCTTGGGAGATAAGTTGGAGGCTGAGGCACAGGAAGTACTCTGGCCAAGCTGTGATGTTTCTGAGGATGCCTGGCTTGTCCCCAGTTCCTGAATTATCAACATGCCTTTTTCAACCCTGCAAGAGCTCTGGTGGCACCAGTCTAAATAAAGCAGAGCAAATCTTTGCAAAGATGCCATTTTGCCACACCAGCAGAGGACGTGGCATTTACAGTAGGAATTATCTGTGGTCCTATACAACTTGTACGATGCTGGTACAGTCAACCTACCTACACCACCCCTGTTAAGGATCCATCCCACCCAGGAATTCTCCCTTCTTTTCATTTTTCAGCCATGTGCAATGGTGTACTACACCACCGGTGAGACCACAGCTTCTCTTTGTCAGGCAGGGACAATAGCAAACCCCAGCTGTCTCACTTCTAAACATGTTTGAAGAACTGCTTTTTCAACATTCTTGGCACTTGCAGCAGGTGAAGAGGTTTTTTGCTCCCCATGCATCCACCACTGAAACATCTCAAAGCCAAACTAGTTGGAACTAATGCTATTCTGTGCTTGAGCTAAATAGTACCCACCTCTTTTTGCTCTTGATTGGCATTTAAATCCTTCTTTTCGTATTTGCGTTACACCTATGTTTTAAAGTCCTGCCCAAGTATTCGTTGTCTGGTTTTGTTCTAGACAGAAGTATTTTTCTTGTGATTCAGAAGGTTTACTGCTCATTTCACCCGGCGCCTAGAGAAATCAATTGATGAATGAAGTGCCCATGCAGTGGCCTGTCCCTGTGTGGCAGACACACCGAACTTACTTGGATTGCTGGCAATCAAAGCAGTTCACCTACAGCAGACACAAATTTCACATAGGGAATAATCAATAATTAAAAATTACGATTAATGAGGGAAGTAGAATAACAAAAGACATCCACAACCAGCAGAGATGTGTACCAAGCTCTTTACAATTTATTGGCCCTTTTGTGAACAGGCAAACACATTACTTTTTTTTCATGACTGCCCACATTTTGTAATTGGAAGCATCGTGGCTTTCAGAAAGCTTGTGCTACATGGCAGATGTTGCCAGCCAGTTTGTGGGGCTTTGGCCTTAACTCCATACATAAAGGAGCTCTTCTTAACCATGATGCTCACCACCACTGTCAGTGACTGTAAGGAGGATTTCTCTGCTAAAAGCAGACGTTTACAGTGACTGTTACCCAGGTTGCCCTTACGAGTGGGTATCTGGTTGATATGCCTAGTTCTTATGGAAGCCTGGGGTGAGCAGTATGGCTGCAGATGTCTGCTCCATGGATAACTAAGGTTAAGTGAGATGCATCTGAACTTGTTTGTTTGCAGTACAATCTCTTCAAGAAAATCCACCTTTATTTTCTTCATCCTGAACAGATCAGAGAGAGTATCAGTGCAAGCCATCTTCATTAAGTGTCTGTTTACATTCCCATCTTTGGGCAGATTGCTATCATCCTCCCAGAAAAGGATGCAAGTCTGATAAACTGAGTGTTTCAGAAATCTCCGTCTTGGCCATTTAATCTTGGAGATTTCTGATTAGCCACTTCCAAATGTCTTGTGAACACTAAGGAAAATATTCCATATTGCAGCGAAACAGATAAGGCATAATTAGTGGGAATCTTTCCATTAACTTGAACAGATTTTAGTTCACAACCAATGATTTCAAATGGAATTGCGATTGGACAGCTGTCCGTGTCCACGACATTTGCTAGTCTGGGACACGGCTGGAAAGGATCTTTGATTTAGTGGGTAAGTACTGCTTTGACTAATTTGGCTATTTGAACTCGCCAGATGCAAATGTGGACATTTCAGAAAGCACCTGCTGTCTCCAGGGATATTTGTGAAAATGAGGTGCTCTCTCCCTTGAGGCTTATCTTGGCAAACAAAACTCAGTAAACCAAAGCCCAATATTGCAAAACATCTCTTACTCTTTTACATGTCTGCTTTAAAAAAAAAAAAGTCTGTGAGACCAAATAGATCTTAATTAAGTTAAATCATCTGAAGGGTACAGAGAGAGAAAAGGAGAGAATATTTCAAACAAGCTATTTTTGGTTTTGCCTCCACAAATCTCTTTTTCTTTCTCTCTCTTTGTTTATATGGCTGGGCTCAGCCTCAGCTAAAACAGCTGATTCCAATAAAGAAGTACTGGCAGCTTTCAGACCTGCTTTCCCCCTTGAATCTAAGAGAAAAATAGAAAAGAGCTTGCAAACTTCTCCAAGTGGACCTGGAGGGGCTCACTTTCTTGAATTTGAATGTCTGGCAAAAGAACTCATGCTAATTATAACATCTCAATGCTCTCAGCTTCCCAAACCCTTTCCTGACCTTTCCCCAGAGCAAGAGAAGGAATGTGCAGGACTCCTATTGCCCAGTGAACGGTAAATTCAGGAGCCTCCATTTCTTCACTTTCTCCAGCTGAACGCACACCTGCCTTGGACAGGTCCATCCATAACAGCTGTGAAATGCATGTTTCATCCTTGTAGCTTGGGATTGCTAAGATGTGAGACCACAGCAAATTGAAAGCCTGTATCCTGCTAAGACAATTTGTCAGCCTTCATTTGTAGCAAGCTGTGTGGCAATGCCACTGCTAGTTAAAGGGTCAGTATGACTTTCATTTCAGATTACCTGTTCTTTTTGAGGGCCTCTATGCGTTCCCACTTGTGGGATATAGAATTCCTTTTGCAACAAGCCACAGATCTGCCTTAAAAAGCTAAGCTCATAACAGAGTGCTTGAGAATGCATGCAAGGATGACTTGATTACCTGCTCCCTATTAGGGACTCTATCTTCCCAACAGCTGCATCACTGCAGCAAAAAACAGCTGGAAATCCGCTGCATATTTTCAGACTAAACCTTTCTTTTCCTTAGGCAAACCGATTATGAGAAAATAGCTAAATGTTTTTGGCTCCTTAAATATTCTCCTTAACAATGCATTATAATGGACATGATTTTTCAGTCTGGCCAAAGAGCACATGGGTTCATTGTGAGAGGAGCGTAAGGGATCCTGCTATATATATGTCTCTGGAAACCTGGGTACAACAGGGATACAATATGATTCTCAGAACAGATGAGCATCCCCCCAGGGACTCTGCTTTGGTCTGGGACTGAGATGTCCTGAGGAAGAATTACACAGCTGGCCTCACTTCCTTTTCCTAATGTATCTGTAGCACAACACCCAGTACAATCCCTTGGATGTCACGATGCATCCTTTGCCAAGAGAATCTGCAACTGCCCTGCTAGCACTGCTTTTTACGGTTCTCTTTGTACAGCAGAATAGTGGAAACCACAACCAGACATAGAAAGCTTATCTTGTTAAAGAGTCTAGTGTTCAAACAGGAATTTTACAGTGTTGTAAATATTTGTTTTTACTATTATTTTCATTTAAATATTATGCCTTCTATCAAGACTTAGCAGTTTATTTCTTCTCTGAACATTATTTTCTGTCCATTTATTTCTCAGGTGTCACTTTTTTTCTTGTTTTTGTATGTGTAATGGCTTACTTACTTACACATTTAATGAAAATGGCAAAAATACATAGAAAATTAATATATAGCAAATCATGCTTCAACTACCATCTCAGAGGGGAAATGGGGAAATCAAATAAAACGGTATTACCTGCTGAACCCTAACAATGTCTATATATATCTTTGTATGCATTCTTCACCTTTTTTGCTGTTCCTACCTTCTCGTATTTGTTTGCAATTTGTGTCCTGGACTCCTAATACATTATTCAAACAATGAGTATCTCCTAATTCTCACTATCTTCTCTGATAACCTTGAATCTCTTTATCTCAAAAGCTAACTAAATGAGCCTGTTTTATTTTTATATGCTGTTTGCTGAGCCTCAGCTAAGCTTCAGGTTTTAAATACTCAGACTTACTGGAACCATAGATTTGAATACAAGCAGGTTAATCTTTCCAACATACAAAACTGAAGTGCAACACTGTTGCTAAAGGAATAAATTCTTTCTGAAAAGCACCCCCAAAATGACAGGCTTTGCATGGGCACCTTAAAATCAGGTTTTCTTGGAGGCCTTCACTTCTCAGAGCAGATGAGTAAGTTCTGAAGACAGAGCCCCTCACGGACCATAATATTGCACTAGCAGGCTCCTTTTTTATTAGAGCTCGGAAGATAAAGTGTGGGTCTGCACAGATTTCTGCTGCCATCAGTACAGCACAAAGAAAAAAGTAGTTTCTCAGGGGAGAAATTAAGCCAGTTAGTATGTCGTAAATCCTAACCAACACTCTAAACTCCACCCAAAAATCAATAAGCAATCAACATAGATCACAGGGTACGCAAAATATAATCATCTCAACATTCCTCCAGTGAACAGCTGGAATCCTTTTCTCTGTACCAACAGAATTATTCCTGCAGATTCAAGAAGCAGAGTTTACATAAATCACTGCAGTGTGGATTTACACCTGTGCATGAAGATTACATCTTCTTGTCCACATACAAAGGTAAGAAAGCTGTTCCAGCTACTTCTGAGACAGTCATGGAACAACTGAGAGTCAGATCAGGCTATTCACTAGTGAAACAAAAAACGAATGGCTGACCAACACCTGCAATCCAACAGAATGACACATTCCTCACAATAGTCCCATTGTTTTTTTATTTTTATCTGGTTTGGGCATAGTGACAGGATGCCAAACTAGCTGCAGTGGGATTGGGTCTAGACCATTGCTTACAAGGAAATCCTCAAAGAAGACCAAAGACAAAACAACCAGCATATATTTGGGGGAAAAAATAATAGTAATGCAGCTTCTCAAATAAGGAAAACAAAGTAACCAAGGACAAATTAACAGGACTTGGTTTTGTACACAACCTCTTTCCTCATTGACTACATCCTTGCTTCCAGGCAACTCTTTTACTATGGAGTAGCAACAAACTATTTCCTGTATCCTTTGGGTCCTAGCAAGGTTATTTTCATCATCTCTAAGGCCTGGCTGGCTTCTCTCTGCCCCATGTCACAAGCGTTTGGCTCCCTGTTCCTTTGCCAGGTTCGTTCTGCACATTGTGTCCAATTGTGCTCATAGGCCTGATGAGGAGGAACCACCTCCCCTTTCCCCAACCCCCACATCACCCATCCACTCTCTTAAGCGAAGATATGTGTAATTGTGAAGATACCAGTAAAGCAAATGCCATCTGACACAAGCCTCTATTAACTTTCATATATCCGTGTGGCAATGCCAGCCAGACCCAGGAACAAGGATTTAACCATGCCATCTGGAGTACAGAAGTGAAAAGATAAAGCTAACGTGTATGTTCACTGAAGGCAGCCTAACCAGGTGCTTATACCAACACCTTTAATAGCTTGTTTTCAAGCTGAGCAAGAGAAACAGAGCAAGACAAACTCTTGCAAAAAAAGTCTTTCTCAGAGAAGAGAAACCAACTGTCTGACATGACTCACGAGGACTTTCTCTGGGTAAAGAATAAAAGTAAACCAGTGCATACCACTTAGGTTTATAGGTATTGGAGCAGTATCCCATGAATAGCCAAATAGGTATGCATAACTGCTCTGACTTCATCCATCAGCAAAGTCATCTGCCAGTTAAACAAAGTCAGTTTTCACATTGTGCCCTGACAGAAAGCTTTAATTATGTGTATATATGTATATTATATATGTGTATGTGAGTGTATACAGAGATAAAACCTGTCATTTTTGTCTCACTGTGACCTTGTCAATAAGCTTCATAAAGAATGAAAAAGCCAACAAAACCCAAAGCCGGCCCACCCA